>ERZ773038.117-NODE-117-length-53674-cov-42.740446_pt1 | contig 53674 bp, 60 predicted proteins | sample MGYA00511665_ERZ773038 | MGnify/ENA primary metagenome ERZ773038 (study PRJEB29015, sample SAMEA2737966) | human oral metagenome | biome: human oral; feature: human-associated habitat; material: dental | place: China | collected 2028 ... | reverse complement strand
ACTACTCAACTATCAAACGGCGAAAACCCTGTTTGGGCTAGCCCAAACAGCCTAGCCCCTCTTCAACTTGGTATCGGATAACAACTGGTGCACTTAACTTGACAATTCGGGGTTAAAATTGGTCTAGCTGTCAGCTTTCTTAATTCTAAAGCAAGAAAAAAAGCAGCCTGAACTGACTACTCATTCAACAATTTTTACGACTTGAAATTCTTCACAGACGACCAGCATCTGCGAAGTGAAGGACAAATCGACTTGCGCTAATTCCTGCTTGAAGAAATCTTCATGAACCTGGCGCCAATAAGCCAAGGAGCGATCACCTTCTCCTTCTTTATAAGCTTGCTTCGCAGTCACCTGATCAAATGGAATAATACTAACATCTGTCGTTCTAATCAAACAGACAGCCTCCCCATGACTGCCAAGGACGATACTATAAGTATCGGCTTGAGGTAGGGACGCTCCTTCCAACTCATACATAGGATAGGCCGAAGCCGTCGCTGTCTTGATACCATCCTTGACCAGTTGAGCCAAATCGTCAATCATTTTATCTTCTACACCAAATTGAAAGGATTCATAGAACTGGAAGGCCTCTGCTTCATAGCCTTGAGCCTGCTTTTGCCCCAAAAATTCCCGCCAGAGTTCTGCTGCTGTCATCTTTATTCTCCTTTAGTATTTTTCTTTGAATATCCCCAGATTTTACCACTATCACTTGTACTTGAATCTACCAGAACCATCATCTGCTTTTTGAAATCAGCCAAGCTATCGCTTGTTGTTACCTTGCCGGATTTCAATTCTTCAAGAGCCAAATCCAGAGAACTTTTCACCCGAGGGGTAAAGGGCAGAGCTTGGTCATCAATGACACGCTAAATAAACATATTAACCGCACCGCTAGTTGTCATCCCCATCTGGGCGAAGATTTCCTCAACTAACTCCTTATCGTCAGCATCAATCTTGATATTGATATTAGCCTTGGCCCCAATTTCCTTGAATTTACCATACTCCTACCTCCCTTACTTACAATTAATTTACTATATTTTATTTTGAAAGAAAAAGCAATAATTTTTATTGTTTTAGACTGATAATACTCGAAGAAAATCAATCTAGCCCAGACGACGAGAAACAGGCTGTACTTGGATACGGCAATGAGTATAAATAAACTCCAGTCCATGCTGGGAGGCGACTTACAATATTCTACAACCTTATTACCAGTCGGTGTGACAAAAAAAGTTAAGAAACTTGACTTTGTTGAAAAGGCTGATTCGCCAGCCACCAAGTATGCCACTACTACTACTTTGAATAACCTATAGAGTTTATATAATTCCTATTGGCCTTGCTTAAATCTATTATAATTCCAGCCTACACCCTAATATACTTGGTAGGGGCAACAAAAAAATGGAGCAACGTAATATTGTTGAAGAGATAAGCAATAAAGAGGCTTATCAGCCAACCGCCGACAATACCAATCAAAACATGGATCAGCACACGTTGCAAGAACTTCACCTTTTTCTTTAAACACCATAACATAAAAGAGAGAACCAATCTGATTCTCTCTCGAATTTGAGCCCTTGTCATTTCACTACACGGCTGACAAAGAGCCGACGATAAATACCGGTATATACTTCTAACTCTAACTAAAATACTTGCCTTTTAAATAAAGAACTATTACTAGTATAGTTTCTAACAGTAGTATAGAAAATATAATAAGTTTAATATTTTTTATATGTGGAAACAACACAGGAATAAGTATTAAAATAAGGTAACTCGCTAAAACAAACCAGGAAAACTTGGATGATAACATTGTGCATCTCCTTTAAATTAAAACATAGCTATGTAATCAATTTTCAGCAAAGTAGGGATGCTGGAAAAGAGTTTTTATTACTTAGAAAAATTCCTATCTTTTTGCACAGTATCATAACCGTGTTTATTTTAGCAATTAAATCCATTTACCCCAAGTATTAACACTAGCACCAGCTAGTCCTAGCGTAGCAGCACCAGTTGCTGCTCCACCGATAGCACCAGCTGTAGTTCCTGCAATTGTTCCAACAACCGGAAGAGTCACTGTTCCAGCAGCTGCTCCAGCAACTCCGCCCGTGAAGAAGCCACCAACTCCGCCTGCTACTGCTCCTAAAACACCTAAAAGAAGACCACCCGCTTCTGTTTCAGAAAGATAATCTGTCGTTGCAATTTCAAAATCTTCAAATACTAATGAGTTCATAAAAACTGTCTCCTAATAAAATTTTTAAATTATACCTAGTAGATATAACGGTACCGACTCATCTATCAGATATATTTTAATATTAAAACATTTTTTAGTTTTTTTCAATATAAAACAAAAATGTTGATTCGATGTTATGTTTAAGTAAAACAAAAGATAATTTTTGGAATTTTTAACAAAAGTAAGGTAACTATCAATAATAGTTATTGATATTCTGAGCATGCTTGCGAAAATGTCAGATATCTTTCAAGATATAGCTAAAATTTGATAGGTTCTTACTCTATTATATTATCTAGTATAAGGCTAATTTATAAGGCTAATTGAGTTCAGCGTCCTATGGTTTCATGCATGTATGAAAGTAAGGAAATGATACTCTAATGAAGAGGCTGGGGCAAAAACTATTTTTCGTTCAAAAAATGGAGATGCACTACTGGTGCCTGCTTTTTATACTTATAGCGAATTTGAACAAGAAAACAAAAGACCTCAGTCTTTCGACCAAGGTGACCGTTACTCATCGTTCAATTCATAAGCATTTAAATATGGTAATATTCCTAAATCTTTTATTGTTTCAATAGATAAAAACATAGGAAACTCTTTTGAGTTAAAATCGGACATGGGGTCTCTACTGAGGTAGGTGAATTCGAATTCATCGCAAAAATCCATAGCTTCTCTTAATGCCACGAGATAAACACCCTTAATTGGCGCCATCATATCAATGGATAAGGATATGCTAAAGGCAACCTGTAAAAGGTGACTGCCAATTTTTTCTCTATGGTGTTTTCGTTTCGGTCAACACCTAGCCCATTAATATAAAGAACAGCATCTGTTTCAATTTCATTATGGTTTTGAATTGACATTTTAAGATTGGCCAACGAAACAGTAACAAAACCTAAAATCTGATTTTCCGAAACATATAGCAATAATCTTCGCGAAGAATCATTCCCACTTCTTTTTTTAAAATAATCATTAACGTGACTATCACCACAATCAAAGAGAGATGAAGCTTTCTTTATATCACCTAACCAAGATCCATAATCAATTATTTCTGGCACTAAAAACTTCCTCTTTGACCTTGTGTTGATTTAATGCCGCAATTCTATCCTTCGCCTCTTGGCTAGCAGGCTTTTTCCCGTTAATACCCGTTAATAATAGATAAAACTTTTTTTCATTTCAGCCTCGTCTTGAACAATGATATCAAGGCTCTTATCCGTTATAGCCATAAAAAGCACTTCCTTTACTTGTCATACACAAAAAACGCATATCTCATATCTGTCATTTGCATTTCGCTTGTCAGTATATCATGTGCATTATTATAAAGTACCTTTTAAATCCTGTCAATTCTCACCCTAGCAAAGACCAGTTATTGTAAAACCGAAAATAATTCCAGCCTACACCCTAATATACTTGGTAGGGGCGACAAAGAAATTAAGGAACTTGATTTTGTTGAAAAGATAGGCGATGAAGAGGCTGATTAACCAACCACCGACAATGCCAATCAGGACATGGAGAATCATGCTATGGAGGCCCAGGCGCAGGAGGATTATCCGAATAGCGCTGAGGACGGGCGAGTGAAAAATATAGATAATCAGGCTAGATTTTCCCTTATCCGCAAAATAGTTAAAGAAACCGGTGTGGGGCAGTTTTGGATAAATGAGGAAGGCTAGGAAAACGCTGAGAATAAAGGCGATTCCTTCCAAGCCTGGTGTTTGATAGCTCACGCCCTCCTTAAAATCAAATTGAGTCCACCAAAGGAGATAAAGACCCAGCAAGGTTAAAATTAGCAAGACTTTCTTGCCCAAGCCCTTGGAAAAATTTTCAAAGGAAATCTGACTGAAATAGCTTCCCAAACCATAGATACCAGACCAAAGCAGGGTACCCTGCAAGAGGAAGATAGAAGAGTGTAGGGGATAGCTTGCCAGACTAGTCAGGGCTGTCAGTGCTAAGAGCTTGGTCTTATCCTTGATAAAGACCGAGAGCAGGCCAACATAGAGGCTGACACCCCAGAGAATATAGAGGTACCAAGAAACCGCAATAGGGCTCTTATAAATAGCCAGCAAATCTGCTAAGGAAGTTCCTTCCCGAACGCTAGTACCGCCTAATTTCTGGAAAAAGAAATAGGTAACGCAAAAGAGCACATAGGGTACCAAAAGAGCCAGGGACTTCTTGAGAGCATACTTAGGATAGGCTGACAAATTCTTGACCGGCTTAAAAAGATAGCCAGACAGGGCAAAGAAAACTGGGATATGGAAGATATAAAAGCATTGGATGATAAATTGAAAGCTGGCATGATAGGCTTCAAAAGCACCAGATTGCTGCATACCCTTGAAAACATGACCAACTAGAACGAGGAAGATGGTAAATCCCTTACCAAAATCCAACCATTGAATACGTTTCATGAAATGCTTTCTCCTTATAATTAATATTTCCCAACCACTTCCACCGCTTCTTGGGTGGCCTTGATAGTGTAGTAACCATTCCTTAACCTTTGGCCCATGGCTTGGCAGTTGGTCTTCATCTGGTCGTAATCATCCTGGCTCAGCCGAGCTAGACGGTCGTCCAATTCTTCAAGCGAATCGAGGGTCAGACCTAGACCGTGTTCTTCAACAAAGCCAGCTAAGGCTGCCTCTTTCCAAATGATGACTGGTAGATTGCTGCTGAGATAGAGTGAGGTCTTGTGGGGATTATTGTAGCGCATATAGTTACCGACAGCGCCTTGACAGGAATCAATGCCAGGTCCATCCCAAACTAGTCCAAAGCCATACTGACTCACAACTGATGGAATTTCTGTAGAGGTTTTGGAGCCACAGTAGGTCAGGTTCTCTTGATAAGCCTGGTCATGGCTCTTGAGGCCGTAGAGATAGAAAGGCGTTTGGGTTTTGAGTTGGCGCAAGAAAGAACTCTTATCTAGGTTTCCTGCAAAGACGACGGTCTTCCAATCGTTCTGCACCCTTACTTCTTTCAGGTCAACTGGCTGGGCATAATCAAAAATCTCCAAAGAAATCATAGGCACTTTTAGCCCCTGCTCCCTCAGCCAATCGGCCATCTTGTCATTATGGACAATCAGGCATTGAGCCTCCTGTAAGAGAGCCAGCTCCTCAGCAATCCCATTAGTTCCCATTTGCTCCCGCAGACTTTCGATATCATGAACCAGAAGAATCTTGTGGCGATTAAAGGCCAACTTTTTCATGAGTTTTTTCAGGGAAGGCCGACCGAACATAGAATATTGCATCAAGCAGATGTCGTCAGCCTCAATGCACTTTATTTTCTTAGCAAGGATATAATCTTCTCCCAAAATCTTGATGGCCCGAGGCAAGCTCATGTCGTAATTAATACCCAAAAAGCCAATCGTTTTCAAGAAACTACTAATATCTCGCTCAGCCTTAGAAGCTGCTGTATTAGTATCATCTCTGATAAAATCTATTAAGTATTTATTTCTCATATTCTTTCACTATATTCAGAAAGCTAAGCCAATCATTGGCTAATTCTAGCTTGAGCCTGGTCTAATGCATTTTGACTATAAAGACCCGAGCGTAATTCTTGGCTCAGACTTAAACAATTTTGAGCATAGGTATGATAGGTAGTTTGGTCTAATTTCACTAAAATTAGCGATATTTCCCTCAGACTATCAACAACAAGCCCTAGGCCTCGCTCCTCAACAAAGCCAGCTAAGGCTGCTTGTCGCCAAACGATAACCGGCAGGCCAGAAGCAATATAGAGGGAAAGCTTGTGGGGATTGTTGTAGCGCAGATAATTGCCGAAGGGGCCATTGCACTCATCAATGGAATCCCCATCCCAAACCAGACCAAAGCCTTGCTTCAACTGGCTAGGCAGCTGGTCAGGTGGAAAGGAACCGTGGTAACGCACTTGCTCTCCAGAGTCCTGCTGGACATAGTTAGGCCCATAGAGGTCAAAACTGATCCCCTCAAGCTCCCCAATCTTTTCGATGTAGGGGCTCTTGTAAGGACTAAGATTTCCTGCGATGGTCACCGACTTAGAAAATCGGGCTTCATCGGGTTCAAGCTCCGTTAAATAATCAAAAATACCCAAGACCACCAGCTTACCCTCAGGTAGACCCTTAGACAAGAAAAATTCCTTCATGGCCTGGTTATGGACGATCAGCTGGTCGGCCAGCTCCAGCATGAAATCAAATTCCTTCTTATGCTGGTCATTGTTCAGGTAGGAAACATTACGCAGTTCCTCTACATCGTGAACCAGGCAGATAAAACGAACCTGCTTTTCCTCCTTTAAACGTCGCAAAAACTTCTCACGCCCTAGTTGACGGTGATGAAAGGGATGCTGCAAAAGCAGGAGGCTACCTGCTTGGATAGAATGGAAAGCCTGTTTCCAGTTGCTATAATAGTGCCACTGATTGACTAGCTTGACTAAGAGGCCAGACTTTGGTAAGCCTTGTTTAATATAAACAGGCTCAAATCCCAGTGGCTCTGCAATCTTAAAAATATCGCTAGTTGCCTTACTCCCAGCGTGCTGATTATCTGAACCACACACTTCAACAATTTGATATTTCTTCATTATTTATTCTCTACTTTATTTTTCAAGGGAACTCTTTTCAGGAATCTTTTCAGCTAGAACTTGTTCAATCCAAGCATTCTCCGCTTGAAAATCAACCGAACTTTCATCATCATTGATGCAAACCATCTTATAGGATGACTGACCAACAATCTTGGCAATTTTCTCTTTATCCGCAATCGGAACGTACTTGCCAATCTTAATCGTCTGAGGATAAAAGCGATTAGTCTCAATATTCCAATAGCTCATAGCCCAATGATTGAGGTCTTGGCTACTGCGAAAACGATTATGACACATCTCGTCTAAGTATGTCCCCTCCTTTTCCCAAACATCCGCATAGGTAGATTTGAGAGAAGGAAGACCAACATGGGCATCCTCATAACCCATAATTCCCGAGTAAAAGAGACTGAGGAAATTATAAAGATTGAACTTGCCATAACGGTAATTGAAATACTTGCCCAGATGCCTTTTGAAATTAGGTTTCCCCAAAAAATATTTATTGAGGAAACGCGTGTTATTAACCTCAATATGGCTAAATTCACTTTGAGCAACGATAGGCCGATAGATTGCCAGCAGCCTTGGTAAACCCTTGTGGAAAAAATCATCCGGTTTAAGAGGTTGATTTAGAATCATATCATCACTAAAGAGGACAAAATGCTCACTCAAATCAGAAATTCGATGAAGGTTGAGCTCAATCACATTGGAATTAAAGGTTGGTAGATAGTCCTTGGGAATGTAGTCCTCGTGGCGGACTAGGCACAACTTGGGATGGCTGGTGTCTAACCAGTCAGGAACATGTCCATAAGTCACAAAGAAAATCTTATTAACCCAAGGAGCATATTTTTCAACGGATCGAAACCAATAGCGAAAACTATTCACAACACGATAACGATTTTCACTATCACTCTCTTTGGTTGTCACGCTAGTTGCAGGCTCATACTTGGATTTAGTTTTTAACCAAGCAGGATCTTGACCATCCACCCAAGTAACCACAAAGTCAATTTCGGCCATCGTCTCTTTTCTCTCTTTCTCTCAGGTCAAGAAGCTTCAATAACTCACCCTGCAAATCTTTGGCAGCAAAGCGAATATCATAACCAGAATTTTGAAAATAGTGAGCGATTTCTTGCTCAGGAAGGCGTTCAGCTTCTTCTGACAGTCTCTCAATCAAGTCAGCCCAGTCCTTAGATGACTTTTGCAAGGAAGCAAAATGAACATTTGGTGTAACCGCGATTTCCTTTGGGACCCCTTCTTTCGAGGCTAGGACTGGCAGGCCATTAGCCTGGGCTTCAAAAGGAGCCAGAGGCAGGCCTTCAAATTTAGATGGGAAGAAAAAGAGGTCAAAGGCGCTGAGCCATTCTGACACATTCTTTTGCACACCAGCAAAAATCACCTTGTCAGCCACGCCCAAATCTTGAGCCAGAGCCTTAAGCATGGCTTCATCATCTCCTTGACCAATCAAAACTAACCGCGCTTGAGGCTTGGATTTAACCAGCTCAGCAAAAACCTTAATCATAAAGTCCTGATTTTTTTGGAAGTGGAGCCGGCCAACATTACCGATGACATAGGCGTCCTCAAGCCCATACTGCTGACGAATCTTTTGCCGAGCTTGCTCAGAAAAACGGGAAGCCTCAATATCAATAGCATTTGGAATAATCTTTGCCTGCTGGAGGGGCTGATCTTGGTAGAACCAAGTGGCTGCCTTATCGGCACAAGCCCAGAAATCTGTCGCCCAGTTGGCAATCCGTTTTTTATTGAAGGCATGGAGCTGACCCCGCAAGTAATTGTCCATGTTTTGACTATTGTGGCTATGGACAATCCGCACAGGAATCCCATATTTCTTAGCTAGTTTGAGATAGTCAATATTAGCTAGGCTATTGATATTAACCCAAATGGCATCGTAATCCTTGGCATGTTCCTTGAAAAAGGTCGCAAGTTCACGATAGTATTTAATTGGATTTTTACTGCGGGCAGTAATGTGAAAGACATTCAAACCAAGGCCAAGAAGTTCGTCTTCGTAGGCGATGGGATTCATGGAATTACACAAAAAATCAATACCAAGCTTGGAGCGGTCAAAACGTCTGACATAATTCATCAAGAAAGATTCCACCCCGCCTGGGTTCTCATTCATACCGAAGATTAGGATTTTTTTCATTCCCTTACCTTTCTTTTCGTGCATTCTGTTTGACCCTGACCAGATAGATCAGAGAAGCCAAACGATAGGCTTTATGCTTGATAAACCAGAGTGGAATATCTCCTAGACCCTTGACTTTTTTTAAACTCATGGCAGAAAAGTCTTGGGCAAAAATATCTGAAGAGGCTAATTCCTTCATCTTAGCCAACTTCTCCTTGTAGGATAGAGGGTTGCTTTGATGGAAGACTTGCCGAACCATACTTAGGTTAAATTGCGCTAAGCTGTATGCTCCAAAAGCCTCTTGCAAGGAAGGATTTTGGTCCTGGATAATTCTTCGCGCGGATTTCAAGGCGGCTAGATAACCATCCAACTTTGATTGGTCGAAAGTCCGCATGGTTGAAGGATTATCAATGGAATAGCGATAGAGCAAATCAGGCGAGGTCGAGATAGTTTGGGCACCTAAAAGGGCCTGTAAGAGGAAATTGCTATCCTCTGACACGCGCAGATTGGGGGCAAAACGCAGATTCTTAATCAAACTTGCCCGAAAGGCCTTGCTCCAAACGGTCATAAATTGCGTAGGATTTTGCAAGCAAGTAGCGATAAAGTCTTCTCGCTCTTCTGGCTGACGAAAGTCCTGAATGACCTCAAAGAGCTCAACCAGACTGCCACCCTTGTGATAATTATAGAAAACAAGGTCACTTGAACTTGACTTGAGTTTAGCGACGATAGCTTCTAGATTCTCTTTGAAAAAGTAATCATCAGCATCCAAGAAGAAAATCCATTCTCCGCTCGCACGCTCTAGTCCTAAGTTTCGGGCATTTGAAACTCCTGCTGCCGACTGAAAGATCTTGAGACGATTATTCTCCTTGGCATAGTCACAGGCCAATTGGTAGGAAGCATCAGTCGAGGTATTTTCAACCAAAATAATTTCACAATCAGGGAAACTTAAGCTATCCAGAGCACGCAAAAGTGTTTTTTCAGCATTGTGAACAGGAATGATAATGCTGATAAATGGGTTACTAGACGGCATAAGCTTCTCCTTTCTGAAAGACTACCTTGATCGGTTCCTAGCAGAGTATGTATTTGTTACTAGTAGATTAGAGATGAGACAGGAAGCACTAAATTTCTACCATTTACGATTTTAATTTGAAATTAAATTTTCCAATACGGAACCCTTTCCCTTCAAGAATCATTCCCATAATAAAGACACATAATAAGAACTTAACATTCCCAAAGTTTGTAACCGTCTCATAAAAACGATTTGAGAAAAAGAGCATAAATAGGTCATTGAAGAGAAATGCATAGACTATTAATCTGTAATCAAAGACTTTGCTTGGATTAGTCAGTAAGCGAATTTTACGATAAGCTCCTGTATAATACCAAGAAAAAATTGCTGTTAGAGGAGCAACCCCAATAAAACCAAAATCATAAATAAATTGATAGAAAGTTGTATAGACATTTCCAAGTCCATAATTGGAATCATAATTTACAAACGGTAAATCTAATTTGTAAGTACTCATGTGTAATTTAGGTAAGTACCAACTATAAAAACTCCAGAATGTTTGAGATCCAAAATAATGTTCTGGTCTAGGAAGTTGATAAGTTTGAATGAAACTATCTAGATTATACAAGGGTGCCCCGATATAAACAAAAAGATAATGGAAAATATTAGTACTTGATGCACGTCCGAAAAGACTCATTGTTGACAGAAAGACGGTAACCAGAATTACACCACTAACAATAATTTTTCTAACTGATTTGTTTAGAACGATCCGATTAGCACCGTTTCTAATCAAAAGAATATAGAAGATAAAAATCATAAAAGTAAACAGTCTAAAAATCCCACTTCTGCTCCCCCCAAAATAAATAACTATGGTAAAAAGGAAAAGATATAAGAGCTGTTGTAACTGTAATTTACGATTGACAATCCAATTACCGACTAGACTAAATGCGGTTAAATAAGCAAAAGAACGAACAAGTAATTCTAAATTACTTAATAGGCTCGAAGGAAAAACGCCTAAAGATTTGTATACTCTTGGATAAAATTTTGTTATGGCATCAAATAACGAAATCTTCTTTGATAAAGGGAGTCCACCTTGTCCATATGCAGAAGCAAAGCTATTTAAGTATTTATATTTTAAATAAATAACAATCACAGCTAAAACTATAAAAAGAAATGTTATCATCTTTGATATCATAAAAGGATAAAATTCTTTCTTTTGCTCTGCTATTTCCAAGACATTAGAATTTCGTACTTTAGAATGGTTCCAAAAAGAAAATAGTGTAAAAATTGATAAGGCAATAAGTAGTATTAATACCGTCTCAACATGAAAAACCAGATGCAAATATGAAGTTGCTAACAAACAAGACATAATCTGCATTAAGAACACGCCTGAGAATATCACTGCCGGATCTAACCAATCTCCATCAGTGATAATAAAGTTTAGTACTGCAAATAAAGCAACAATCACAACGATTATATAGAGCATGCTTTTCTCCTAATAGAATTTCGAATATAACTAAATGTCACAATGACTTTTCTATCCATTAAGTCCTGTACTTTATCACCTCATGTACTTATCTTTTTATTCTTAATAGTATTCTTTAAGAAGAGATAAACATAAAAGAAGAAAATATCAATAGTGAGACGTATCACCAGATTGATCCATTGGTTTGTCGTTAATTCCCAAATAAAGCGTAAAGCCTGATCTTCCAAAGCATGAATAACTAGGATAATTAAGCTATTCCTACCTAATTTAACAAAGAAATCGAAAAATCTATAATAACAGAGATGCTTAAATTTCACTTCAACTAGCACACTCAACTGACATAGTGCAACGACGCCTGCTATTGCAGTCAAGTAAGACAGCGGAAATAGTGGGTATCTTCTTATAGCTAATTCTAAGTACTTATAACCTAGTCCGTACTCTAGAACTAGAGTAAAGGCCCAAACAAAGCCATACATGAATAGTCTGGAATACGATTTTTTTAAGAAGTCAATTTTTAAAAAGTTATTTCCAAAATACAAAAAGGGTAAGATAGCCAAGGCAATATCTCCAGAAAAATAAAGCCAATAACGTGTTACTCCCAGCACCACCCCTAGGAAGGACAAAATTATAGCTATAAAAATGGTAGTAGATTTAAAAATAAGGTGTAATCCATCGTATAAACCTCTGGCAAGAAAAAGGACAATCAAGAACCAAGGAATTCCAATAGGGGGAATCATTTTAGAACCTGTTCCAATAACAACCCCACTTGACCAAATTAAACTTTTAAACTGAGAAATTACATACGATAAAAAGGGTGTGCCTCTATACAAGGCAACCGATTGGAAAAGCCAGATAAAAAGGGCTGGAACTAATAAATGTCTACTAGCTTTTCTGATCTTCAATATTAAAGTCGAAGAATCTGGTGATAGTTTATAAGTCGCCAAACTTAAAATAAAGAACAAAGGCATATGAAAAGAGAAAATCGAACCACGAATTAGACCGTTAGAAATTGTATGACCAACAACAACTAGAAGAATAGTCAGCCCCTTAGCGAAATCTATCCACTCTATCCTAGTTTTCATATTTTTTCCTTTCGACATGAGCAACGCTAGATTTATTTTGACTTTCTAGTCTGTTTATTAAGTCTTGCGAATAAGTACTATCAAACTTGCGACCGAAAAAGGCACCACTAGACCTGATGGCCTCATAATCTCGCTCATCTAAAATGGCAGGATAGGAACCGTGTTGCTCTTCCCACTTAATATAACGATAGTATTTTCCTACTATGCGCTCAGAAAACTTGGGCTCATTATAAACTATGGTTGGTAACCAAAATTCATCCGAACAAAAGCTGGTCTGCAACATTTTGTTATAGTTGGGGTGTTGGCTCATAAAATCTAGACAGTATTGAACAACATCCCTCGGTAAATCACACCAGTTAGGGCCAGAATAAATTTCTAGGTCAATTCCCAATTTCTTCAATTTATTGATGCGCAAGAGCCTCTGAAGATTGAGGGAAACCCTATGGTAAATCTTACCCCAGGTTGACCGTCGATTGATTTTATCATAATTAAAGTAAAACTGTTGCCACCAAATCAAGCGTTCACCTGATTTGGCTTCCTCCTTGGCAGGCTTTGCCATCAAGTAAATTTTGTCATTTTTTTCATAAAATTCCCTGATTTTCTTGGGATTCTGTAGGGGCCAGTCCTGTCCAGAAATCAGGTGAACAAAGTCAATCTTAGGATTTTTCAGCACTTCTTCCATCAGTCGGAGCTCAGCCTCGGTAACACTCCAAGCACCCCAGTGAACATCAACTTCTGAAATATAGTGGATACCCTCCTGGTCCATCAGCTCTTTTTGAGCCTGACTCAAGGGCATCTTGACATCGAAATGGATATAGATTTCAAAATCCGGCTTTAGGGTTTTACAAAGCTGGAAAATCTGGTCAAAATTTCGATGGGCTAAAATCAAAATCGCTTGCAAAGGCTTGACTCCTACTTAACTTCTGAACGAACACATTGCAGGGCTGCTGCGATGACCTGGTGCATATCATAGTAACGATAGTGACCGAGACGACCGCCAAAGATAACCTTGCCTTCTTGGTCAGCCAACTTCTTGTATTCCTTATAGAGGTGATTGTTGCGGTCATTATTGACAGGATAGTAAGGCTCATCGCCGCGAGACCAAGTCTTGGAATGTTCCTTAGTGATGATGGTCTTAGCCTGCTTGCCAAATTCAAAGTGCTTATGCTCGATAATCCGCGTATAAGGCGTTTCGCTGTCGGTGTAGTTAACCACAGCATTTCCTTGATAGTTTTCCATATCCAAGGTTTCGGTTTCAAAATGCAGGCTGCGGTATTCCAGTTCGCCCAGTTGATAATCGAAGAATTGGTCAATCATCCCAGTAAAGATAATCTTAGGGAAATCAGCCAGGTACTGATCCTTATTGGCGAAGAAATCAACACCAGTTTCCACATCAATATTGTCATGGTCCAGCATCTTCTCAACAATTTGCGTATAGCCACCGATAGGAATCCCTTGGTAGGTATCGTTGAAATAATTATTATCATAGGTCAGACGAACCGGCAGACGGCGGATGATGAAGGCGGGCAGCTCAGTGGTTGGCTTGCCCCACTGCTTTTCCGTGTAGTCCTTGATCAGTTTTTCATAAATATCAGTTCCGACCAGTGAAATCGCTTGCTCTTCCAAATTTTCAGGCTTTTTGCCTCCCAGAACAGCCTTCTGTTCATCAATCTTGGCCTGAGCCTGCGCTGGTGTCACCACGCCCCAAAGCTTATTAAAAGTGTTCATATTGAAGGGCAGATTGTAGATTTCACCCTTGTAGTTGGCAATCGGACTATTAGTATAGCGGTTAAATTCCGCAAACTGGTTGATATAGTCCCAAATGTCCTTGTCAGACGTATGGAAGATATGAGCCCCATACTCATGAACCTGGATGCCTTCTACTTCTTTGGTGTAAATATTTCCGGCAATATGACCGCGTTTTTCAATAACCTTAACCTTCTTTCCAGCCAGAGCCGCCTCATGGGCAAAAATAGCCCCAAATAGCCCCGAACCAACAACTAAATAATCGTATTGTGACATAATATTCTCTCTCTAAATGAAATTTTTATAGGATACAATCTTTTGATGCTTTTTACCGTTCAAGACTTAGCACTGATTGCTTATTCCTCATATCTTTCCAAAAGGCATCGTTCTATAGCTAATGATGAAAAGGAAGTGTGATACTTTCGTCGAAGTGGTATTATTAGCAACAAGATACTTGTTGCTAATAACGGAAATTTTGAGACCGAGGCTCAAAATTTAGCAATGAAACTCCGTCAGGAGGTTGCTTGCGTCCGCACTTTTTAAGAAAGTATCAGAATTACAGTTTTTAACTTCCAAAGACTATCAGAAACTAGCCCCGTATTTCTTGCCAAAGAACTTAGCCTGCAGGAAAGACAGGCCTTTCCTGAACAGATTGACTTTTTCCATATAGATAAAGGGCACTTCCTTGACCTTCAGATCCTGCTTATCCAGCCAGACATTGAAGAGAATCTCGCTGACCCGACCAAAGAGCCGAGCTTCAAAGGCACTCAAAGTCTTGGTATCAATCTTTTGGTAGAGCTCCTCTAGGATTGGGAAAAGCCAGGCACAGTAGGCATCGGAATTTTCCTTAGACATCAGGTACATATTGAACATGTAGCCTGAGCGTTGTTGCATAACTCTGTCAAAGGCAGCCAAATAGTCTGGCTGAATTCTCTCAATAATGGCCCTAGCCTCATCCAGATGACCACCGTCAAAGGTGTGATCATAATGAGAATAGAGGGTCTCGATATAGTATTTACGCCTTTTAGGTACAAAGACATCAGCCTGATCCAGCAGACCTTCAAAATCCGCCTGATCAAGAATAGCTTGATTGATGTCCAAGCCTTCCTTGTAGCGGACACCATCTTTAGCAAAATAGCGCCGATAGTGAACCAAACCCAGATAATCACAGTCCAAATTCTTCCAAGCCCAGTAGAGTCCTGTCAATTCACAGAAATAGGGATTGAGCTCTGAAATATTATCGCCGGTATTATCCGGCCTGTAACCAATACTGTCCTTTCCCTGAGCACCCACATGAATTGGCAGATAGAGATTGCTATCGTCAGGCATGACGAAGGACTTGTGAGTAGCTACGATAAGTTTGATAGTCTTCACCCTGATCTCCTTGTTTTTTATTTTTTATAATAGTTGACCAAATACAGCAAGAAGGCATCCTTGAACAGAAAACTCAGCAACAGATAGACTAGACCAAAGACCGCTGCTGTTGCCGCCAGAATCAAAAAGCTGGACAGACCAGTCAGAAAACTGACATAAACCGCAAAAGCAGCCAAGCTAGCTAAAACTGTAGCTAGGACATTTTTGTCCATTCTAATCTGAGCCATAATGTCTTTCAGAAAATCCCTCAGGACAAAAATCTGATAGGCAACGACAAAGAATTCAGCCACCAAAGTTCCAAAGGCAGCCCCCGCCGCTCCAAAGGCCGGAATCGTCATAGCATTGATAATCAAGTCAACAATAGCTCCGAGAACAACTGATTTGAGCACTTGATTCTCCCGTTCCATAGGCACTAAAATTTGAATCCCTAGAAGATTGGATAGGCCGATGAAAAAAAGAGTCGGCATAATCAGCTGCATGGGCAGGATAGCCCCCGCATAATCTGGCCCAGACAGAAAATCTATTCCCTGCTTGGCAAAGAGGGTAAAGTAGGCCCAGAGCGGGATAGAAATAAAACCGATAAACTGCAGGGAACGCACGGTCAAAACTCTGAATTCGTCCTTTTTGTCATGTTTGACATAGTAAGACAGCCGGGGAAGGAGAACACTCCCCATGGAAGTGACCAGACTGACCAAGATGGCCTTGATTTTGACCGAAGCATTGTAATAACCGACCGCAGCATCGTCCTTCATAAAGCCCAGCATTACAGCGTCCAGATTGGTATAGATGGTCGTTGCTACTGTCATCATAAAGAAGCTAAAAATCGGCTGAATATGCTGCTTGAGATCCATACCGCTGTACCACTTGAGATTGAGGTACTTGCGTAAATTGATAAAGTTAAAGAAATTAGACCCTACGCTGGCCAAAATAGTAATGGCACCATAGAGGACATAGTCGCCCTTTTGATGGACCAGCAGAAACATAAGCACCAGGGAGACAAACTTCAGGGCCACTGAACGAACGGTAATGTAGGTGTACTGTTCCAAAGCCTTGTAGAGCCACTCGCAGCCAATCAGATTAAAAACCAAAGTGGCAATATTAATCATAAAAAGGGTACGATCCTGAGCCATTCTCGGCACTGCTATGATAGCCATAATGTAGGTCACTAGAGACAAGGTCATAGCAAAGGTATTGATGACCATGATTTCCTGAACCGTCTTGGACAGTTTGTCCTTGTCGTCACGAACCTTGGCACAGGCCCGAATTCCGTAAGTCGGAATCCCCAACATCCCCACCATAGCAAAGTAGGAGACAATGGAGGTGGCAAAGGCTACCTTACCGGTACCCACAGGCATCAGAACCCGAGAGACATAAGGAAAGGTGATTAGGGGAAAAATAATATTGGAAATGGTCAGAACAAAGTTCATGATGATATTCATCTGAACCGAAACTTTTTTCTCAGCCATCAGCCTATCACCACTCCCCTCTCAAGAAAAAAAGATTGAACATCAGCGAGCTCCTTCACCTGTTAAAACCTGCTTAACGGTCAGAAAAGCAATTTTCATATCTAAGCCAAAAGAAAAGTGCCGAGGGTAGTAGAGCTCTAACTGACAGCGTTCGGGATAATTCACATCACTGCGGCCAGACACTTGCCACCAACCAGTGGCTCCTGGCTTAACTGACAAAAGTTCTCTCTTTTCCTTAGCTGTATATTCTTCAAACTCCGCTGCCAAAATCGGCCGAGGTCCGATAAAACTCATATCTCCTTTAAGAATATTGAGAAATTGCGGGATTTCGTCCAAGCTTGTCTTACGAATGAAGTTTCCAATCCTAGTCAGTCGAGGGTCTTGGCCCTCCGGAAACTTATAGCCATTGGCCACATAGGTTTGATAGAGCTCTAGGTCATTCTCCAGCAACTCCTCGGCATTGACCACCATAGAGCGGAATTTCATAATCTTAAAAGGCTTGCCATTGAGCCCCATCCGCTCTTGACGAAAGATAATTGGCCCACGATCCTTGCCAAAGAGGTAACAGATGAATATGACAAGACTCAAGGGCATGAAAAAAACAACGGTCCCGATTAGGCCGATGCAAAAATCTAAGAAACGTTTTACAACTGATTCGTATACATTCGACTTAGCCTTATGCTTATACTTTTTGCTAGCTAACACAGCAACATTTCTCCATCTAGGTCCAGCTCTCCGTTTAGATTTAGCGAAGACAGTATTTTCATTACTCTCCCAAATAACTTTAAATACGTAACAAACAAGTTGATTTTACCATTTTATGCCTATTATTTCAATGGTGTTAACCTGAAATGTCGGTAGGAATAAATATTTTAAATACTAGTTTATTAGCTTGACAAAAGAAAAATCCCCAAGCCCATACTAGCCCTGAGGATCCTTTAATCTCGTACTTGCTGAAATAGGTAGACCGCAATAGCGGCTGCTCTTGCAAATCAAGATTTTCTAAATTTTAGACTTGCTTTGTTCGTTGGAAAGCCCTGCTTTTCTAAGAGTTTAGGTCGTTTTCTATAGACTTGATAACCTTAGCTGGTACCCCGCCGACAACCGTATTGTCAGGAACATCCTTGGTCACCACTGCCCCTGCTGCGACAACGACATTGGAGCCAATGGTCACCCCAGGCAGGATGGTCACATTGCCACCAATCCAGACATCATCGCCAATGGTGACAGGCTGAGCGAGACCCAGATGTTCCCGGCGACCCTTGGGCGTGATGGGATGGCCAACCGTGGTAATCAAGGTATTAGGACCAATCATGACATGGTCACCGATATGAACTGGCGCAATGTCCAGAATAATCCCGTTATAGTTGATGAGAAAATCATGGCCGACATGGATGTTCTTGCCATAGTCACAGTTAAAAACCGGCAGGACATTAGGATTGACTCCCACCGAGCCAAAGAGCTGACGGATAACTTCCTGTCTTTGTTCCGTCTCCAGCACACTAATAGCGTTTAACTTCTGGCAACCCAGAACCGCCTGCAATTTCCGCCCATCAACCTCAGGGTCAGTAAAATCATAAGGAAGCCCAGCTTCCATTTTTTCGAGTTCTGATAAGGACATTGAGAACCTCCTTCAATAGCCAAGTTTAAAGATAAATATTTCTAACTCTATTTAAGCATAATAGCTAAATTTTTGTAAGGGATTCCCCAGACTATGATAAAATTTTCGAACCTATGCCAAAGGTTGATTATTAGCATGGAACTGTTTCTCTTATCGTAAACAACCATCATTATTATAACCAATATTGAATAAGGCTCCTCGAAAATAGACTCTTATGCACATAGTTGACAGATTTTAGACGTTATCGGGTCGCTGGGGAATTGTATCTTTTTATATTCTCTAACTGGCAAGCAATGGAAATCCGATAGCTACCATAAGAGGCTCCATCCTTTAAATTTTTATGTTCAGTATCATTTATTTTATAAAAATCTTTTCTTAATTTATGTATTCAGGAAAAATTGAACATAAAAAACCTACCCGAAGGTAGGTTCGTATCTGTACTTATCATCATTGAAGTCATATCAATATTTGGAAAGGTAGTAAGCTTTAAATTTCATTCAAGATAGAAACTACAAAATCTCCCGAACCACATGTGAAGTCATTACTATTGATAAGACTTTCAAATAACAAACTATTTCCTATCCCTGTGGTATGTTAGCAATTCCATCACTATATTACTTTTCTAATGTTTTCAAAAAATCAACTATTGTATGAATGTACTCCTTAGGTTTATCTACATGGATATCATGCATTGACTCAAAGCCTTCCACTAAGATGCTTCCGTCAATTAAATTATTAACCCTTCTAGCATCAATTTCATCCATTGCAGAGATTAAAATTCCTTCGTCATTATAATAAGAAGGTGCCGCTTCTTTTGGCGGCGCCACATGTAAAATACACGTTGGCACTTTAATCTTTTTTAACATCTCTTCTTGATGAACACCATTAAAGAATTGAAAAGTACAAAAAGTGTCCCCAAACCTAAGGTCATAATTCCCTGTTTTGTCTTGAATATTAGACGCAAGCATAAGTAATCTGTTCACACCCAGCTCTGGAGGATAATACCACACTACCGGACTTTTTGAAGGATCTTTTCTAAACATTTTCAAAGCAGGTTTCGCTACAATTTTAGACCAATTATCATTCCCATCTTTGTTGAAAAATATCCGCATAGGATGTCTATTTAGGCTATATTCAAAATAACTAATACTTTGTTTTTCATTAAAATAGTCATGTATATTTTTGAAATCCATATAAGAAAATGTGGTTTCTGCTCGTCCCTTTTCTGTAGAAAAGAATGGTCCGTCTTCAAGAATTAAAGCCTTGATATTCTCTGGAAATTCTGCTGCGATATATGCAGCAATTAAAGCTCCTGAAGAATGTCCAGCAATTATTATATTTGAACCAATCCTTTCTTTTATCAACAGAGCTATATCGGTTCCTATTCGCTCAATATTATATAAATCTGGATTTTTACTTGATTTACCATGTCCATAGTAATCAATAGCAATCACATGGAAACTTTTTATAAGTTGAGGTAAAACTGAACGATAGTCTTTCCAATCTACCATCTGTCCATGTAATAATATGATAGTAGGACCATTTTCAGGTCCTTCTGCATAATTTATTACGTTCCCATCATCTAATCGAAATTGTTTTTCTATAATTCCAAGCTTTGGCGCTTGGTTTTTTAGAAATTTTTCTCCTGAATAATCATAATTGATATTTCTAACGACAAAAAATATTACTGCCGCTAAAAGGATTATAACAATCACGGCAATTATTTTCATAATTTTACTCCTTATCTTCTAAATCTTCTTCTATACTCATAAGTATCTTTGTTGCAGACTCACCGTTCATAATCACCAACCCTCTTCTTTCATCCCCTAAGATAATTATATTATCCCCGGGTTCTATTGAAAAAATTTCTCTTGCTTGCTTGGGAATTACAATTTGTCCTTTAGAACCAACCCTTGCTGTCCATGCATGTAATTTATTGTCTCTTTTGCTTCTCATTTTATTCCTCGAAAGTATGTTAAGTATGTTTTTTTATACTTATTATACTTTATTGAAGGATTAATTACAAGAATTACTTAAAAGGTACCACCCATGTCCCGTAAGGGTAACAGTTATAATGGAATCCTTCTTTGGAGTTTAAAATCCGAAATGTTCTATGGTTTTGAAAAGGAGTTTTCATCCATCGAGGCATTTAAGCTCGCTATCTCAGACTATATTGATTATTACAACAATAACGCATCAAATTAAAACTAAAAGGACTTGAGTTCCGTGCAATACAGAACGCAATCCTTTACTTAAACTATTATGTCCAACTTTTTGGGGTCACTACAATTGCTAGTGGTTTTCGGAAGCCAAAAACCCCACCAAGCTTAAATCTTAGTGGGGTTTGATGGGGAATGAAAATATTTCAGCGATTTTCAAAATCAAAAAAACCTACCAAACGGTAGGTTCTTCAACTGAAATCATCACCTCATCATTTAAGGGTAACAGTTGCTCCAGCTTCTTCAAGTTTAGCTTTAAGTTCTTCAGCTTCAGCAGCTGCAACACCTTCTTTAAGAACAGATGGTGCATTGTCAACAAGCCCTTTAGCTTCTTTAAGACCTTCGCCTGTGATTTCACGAACAACCTTGATAACGGCAACTTTCTTGTCTCCGCCGGCAGTCAATTCGATATCAAATGAATCCTTAGCGGCAGCTTCTTCTCCGCCAGCAGCACCTGCAGCAGCTACAGGAGCGGCTGCAGTTACACCAAATTCTTCTTCGATAGCTTTTACAAGGTCGTTCAATTCAAGGATTGAAGCTTCTTTAATTTCAGCAATAATGTTTTCAATGTTCAATGCCATTGTGATTTCCTCCAAAAATTTTTAATGATAATTGTTTTGTAGCTCTAGGCTACTCGATAAAGTTGACTTATACTTAAGCCACTTCGTCTTTGCTGTCGGCAACAGCCTTGACAGCGTAAGCAACGTTGCGTACAGGCGCTTGCAGCACTGAAAGGAGCATAGAAAGCATACCTTCGCGGTTTGGCAGAGCAGCAAGGGCTTTGATTTCTTCGACTGAAGAAACAGCACCTTCAACGGCACCACCTTTGATTTCAAGTGCTTCAGCTTCTTTAGCAAAATCGTTGATGATTTTTGCTGGGGCTACTACGTCTTCGTTTGAGAAGGCTACAGCAGACGGTCCAACAAAGAGATCTTTCATGTCGTCAAGACCAGCTTTTTCAGCAGCGCGAGACAAGATTGAGTTTTTGATAACTTTCAATTCAACGCCAGCGTCACGAAGTGAACGACGAAGATTAGTATCTTGCTCAACTGTCAGACCACGTGAGTCAACGACAACGATAGATGCAGCAGCCTTCATTTTCTCAGCAACCGCTTCAACCAATTCAGCTTTTTTAGCAATAACAGCTTCACTCATTAAGTTTTACCTCCGTTTTTATTTTGTCTGGAAACGAAAAAATCGCATCCAAACCTAGACACGAAAGTACAAATACGTTTTATAGACTAGCCAGTTTTCACCAGCTAAGATGTTTACGTTTTTGTGCCTCGGCAGGATGTTTATGAGTCTAGCTCCCCTGCTGTCTTAGGTCGGTTTTCTTAAAACCTTTAATATCTTAACACGCTAGGAGACCACCTGTCAAGACTTTTATTCAAATAAATATAAAAAGATGGCCACTAGACCACGCTTAAGATTTAAAGGCGACTATCTGAGCCATCTTCTTGCATCTGGTGTTTAAGGTATTCAAGTTACTTTCTAGTTTTCTGGTTTTGCCCTCTAATTCCTTGAACCAGGACTTCAATGTCGCTAGGTCTCGTCCGGCAGCAACCGCCCACTAGCTTAGCTCCCAACTTTTGCCAGATAAGGGTGTTTTCCAGAAGACTGTGCGAATGGTCAGGGTCCTTGGTCCAGGTCTGACTCGCTCCGTCATAAACTTCCCCTGAATTTGGATAAGTCACCAGTGGCTTATCCGTATACTTACGCAACTCGGTCAAAAAGTTAGGATATAGATTCGGTGAGCTGCAATTGAGACCAATCGCTAAGATTTGCGAACTTGCATCAACCAGCTGGGCAACTTCCTTGATAGGTGTTCCGTCTGAAATAGACTGGCCGTCTTGAGAGGTGAAACTGATGTAGGCTTCCACTTGAGGAAATTCTTCTGCTAAAAGTTGGACCAGGGCTTGTGCTTCTAGAAAATTGGGTATGGTTTCCAAAGCCAACAAATCCACGCCCTGCTCTTGGAGAATGGCCAAGCGAGGTCGGTGGAAAGCCTTAAGTTCTTCCTTGCTGATGGAACCGTAGTCGCCCGTATATTCTGAGCCGTCTGCTAAGTAGGCAGCGTAGGGACCGACATCCCCTGAAATCAAGGGATAGGGACGTTGGCCCTTTTCGGTTTCCGTCAATTCAGACCAGAGCTGGTCACGAGCAGCCTTAGCAATCTTGACAGTTGAGGCAATCACATCCCTAGCTTGGTTCTCAGACAATCCATAGTCCTCCAAACCTGGGAGGGTGGCCTGGTAAGAAGACGTTGTAACGATGTCACTGCCTGCTCGCAGATAGGTTTCATGAATATCTTGAATGGCCCGAGGATTCTCTAAAAGGTATTTGGCCGACCAGAGTTTGCCAGAAACATCATAACCACGATACTCCAGCTCAGTTCCCAAGGCTCCGTGTAAAATCAAGTTATCTTGACTTGCTAATAGATCTTTAAATCTTCCCATAGGCTTCCTCCTTAATTGGTGTTAGCTAGAAACAATAAGTCTTCCTCAACACCCTAAAACTTCTTATACCGCCAATAATGATAAAGATAACAGAAGGCTACAAATGGCAGTCCAAAGTAGAGGCCCGCCCGCTGGTCCTTATCCCAGGCAATCCCGACGATTGAAGCCAACAAGAGAATAATGGTGATATAGGGCAAAATCGGACTAAAGGGAGTCTTGTAATCCAATTCACTTTCCTTATGATCTTTAAGCCAGACCTTACGGAAATTAATCTGAGAAATCGGAATGGACAGCCAAACCGCAACAACCGCAAAACCGGCAATGGAAACCAGAGCCAAATAAACCGTTGAAGCCGCATAGAAGCTGGCAAAGAGGGAAAGCCCCGCCCCCAACATAGACAAGAGCATGGCCTGCATAGGAACACCGTGCTTATTGATTTTGACCACCCGCTTGTCCAACATGCCTTCATTGGCTAGTGACCAGAGCATCCGACTAGACGCATAGAGACCAGAATTGCCAGCAGAAAGAATAGCTGTCAGAATGACAAAATTCATAATGTCGCCTGCATAAGGAATGCCCATCTTGTCAAAGACAAGAACGAAGGGAGCATCAGTCACCCCTGCTTCCTTCATGGGCAGCAGGGAAGCCAAGACCAGAATAGTCAAGACAAAGAAAATGACCAGCCTGCCGATAGTTGTCTTAATAGCTCTTGGAACAGCTTCTTTGGGATTATCAGTTTCCCCTGCGGCAATCCCAATCAGCTCGGTACCCGAAAAGGCATAGTTGACATTGAGCATAACGGAAACCACAGCAACCAGCCCCTTGGGAAAGGCTCCTTGAGCTGTTAGATTTTCAAAGAGAACAGGATGGTGGCGGCCATTGAAGGAAACCAGACCAACCATAGCTCCCAAGCCCAAAACAATGAAAACAAGAATGGCTAGTACTTTAATACTAGAAAAGAAAGACTCTGTCTCCGCAAAGGAGCGTACTGATAGGGCATTGATGACAAAGACGGCTAAGGCAAAGATGGCTGCCGAAATCCAAGACGGAATAGAAATCCAGCGCTCAACCAGCATCCCCGCCGCCAAAAATTCCGTTCCCAAAGCTACCGTCCAACAAACCCAGTAGAGCCAAGCAATCGTAAAACCAGTCCCGGGACTGATAAACTTGGTGGCATAGGTGTGAAAGGAGCCTGTTACCGGCATAGCAACAGCCAACTCTCCCAGCGACAGCATGACCAAATAGACCACTACCGCTCCAACTAAGTAGGACAGGACTGCTCCGAACGGCCCCGCTTGAGCGATGGTATAGCCCGAACTAAGAAAAAGACCTGTCCCAATTACCCCACCCAGTGAGAGCATAAAGAGATGACGGCTGGTCATCTTGCGCTGAAATTTTCCCTGATTATCAAAATTATGATTTTCCATAAGACCTCCCAGTCATGAATTACCTTCTATGATAACATGTATCAATAGCCCTTAGGGCATAGTTATTTCTTATGAGGTCTTATAAAAAATTAATTGAAGTTTTTTGATACTCTTCGAAACTCAAAGGTTCCCGATTTGAAAAATAATTTTTCTGTCATGAGTTAGCAGGCTAAGCCTGCTTAGGGGATTCATTGAATATGAGGTGATTTTTGTTTTTTACATAATTATAGTTACGTCTTTATTAGCAGCCAGTCCAAAATCAGCCAACAAAAAAGCTAACCGTCTGGTTAGCCTTTTAAGACTTGATTTAGAGATTTTCTAGGATGGTATTCCAAGCCAGGTCATAGCCTTCCTTAGTTTCCGAAGAAAAGACGATAAAGCTATCTGCTTGATCAAAGTTGAGCTTCTTCTTAATCAGGGCCTCCTGCTTGTTCCACTTGCCACGGGGAACCTTGTCAGCCTTGGTGGCTACGACGATAACAGGAATTTCATAGTATTTGAGAAAGTCATACATCTGGACATCGTCAGCGGTTGGCTCATGGCGTAGGTCCACGAGGCTGACCACGACCCGCAAATTATCCCGGGTAACCAGATACTCTTCAATCATCTTGCCCCACTTGGCCCGCTCGGTCTTGGAGACCTTGGCATAGCCATAACCAGGCACATCGACGAAACGCAACTTGTCATCAATATTGTAAAAGTTGAGCAGCTGGGTCTTGCCAGGTTTGCTGGAAGTTCGAGCTAATTTCTTGCGGCCCAGCAGGGTATTGATAAAACTAGATTTGCCGACATTAGAACGACCTGCCAAAGCTACTTCTGGTAGGTCGTCTTGTGGATAATGAGATTTGTTAGCAGCACTCAAAAGAATTGAGGCATTATGGGTATTTAAAAGAGTTTCTTGTGTCATGATTCTTTCCTAGGCAGTCTTGAGAATCGGCTTATCGGTCCCTTCAACTGCCGCCTTTGTCACTTCAACGCTGGTAACATCCTCTTGACTAGGCACTTCAAACATGATGTCCATCATGGTTTCTTCGATAATGGAACGCAAGCCCCGAGCACCAGTCTTACGCTCAATAGCCTTTTGAGCAATCGCTTCAAGTGCTTCTTGATCAAATTCCAAATCCACTCCATCATAAGACAGAAGGGTCTTATACTGTTTAACCAAGGCGTTCTTGGGTTCAGTCAGAATCCGCACTAAATCGTCAACCGTCAACTGCTCAAGGGCAGCCAGGACAGGTAAACGGCCGATAAATTCAGGAATGAGACCAAATTTTTGAATATCCTCCGAAATAATTTGTTGCATATAGGAAGCATCATCATCCAGAGACTTATTGCTTTGACCGAAACCAATCACCTTTTCACCCAGGCGTTGCTTAACAATATCTTCGATACCATCAAAGGCACCTCCGACAATAAAGAGGATGTTCTTGGTGTCAATCTGAATCATTTCTTGGTTAGGGTGCTTGCGCCCGCCTTGTGGTGGAACACTGGCAACTGTTCCTTCAACAATTTTCAAGAGAGCCTGTTGCACCCCTTCACCAGAGACATCCCGAGTAATGGAGACATTTTCTCCCTTTTTGGCAATCTTGTCAATTTCATCGACATAGATGATGCCTCGTTCAGCCCGTTCAATATTGAAATCAGCAGCCTGAATCAGTTTGAGAAGAATATTCTCCACATCTTCTCCGACATATCCAGCTTCAGTCAAGGCCGTTGCATCCGCAATAGCAAAGGGAACATTAAGACTCTTAGCCAAGGTTTGAGCTAAGAAGGTCTTACCGGAACCAGTTGGGCCAATCATGAGAATATTAGATTTCTGCAAATCGACATCCTCATCTTGGGCACTCTCGACAAAGCTGATTCGCTTGTAATGGTTATAAACGGCAACTGCCAGAGCTCTTTTTGCTTGAACTTGGCCGATAACATAGTCATCCAAGATTTGCAGGAGTTCCTTGGGTTTTGGAACTTCCGCCAAGTCAGCTAGAACTTCTTCAGCTAGCTCCTCTTTGATGATTTCTTGGGAGAGGGCCACACATTCATTACAGATAAAAACGCCGTTACCAGCAATTATTTTTCTGACCTCTGTCTGGTTTTTTCCACAAAATGAGCAATAGACCATTGTATCATTTGTTGTTTGATTGTCTGCCATAATATCCTAATCTTCCTTCTGTTAAAAGAGTGTCCCGTAAAAGGCGTGAATGGAGTTTACGAGATTGGTCAAAGCGTTGAGGAGAAAAAGCGTTCCCAAGCCGTAACGGTTTTTACGAAAAGCAGGAATCGCACAGAGCACACAGATAATGGCTAAGAGTGCTGTAAATACCCCAAAAATACTTCTTTGCATGAATTGTTTATTCCTTATTGGTTACTTAGTTTTTGATAGGTCGCAATTGTAAAATCATAAGGATTTTTCTGATCCTTACTATGATTTTCTTCAGAGACAAGCTGGTAGGGAGCCATGTCCATCTCTGGGAAATAGGTATCTCCCTCAAAACGAGCTTGGATTATCGTTTTGACTAGACCTGTGTAATTATTAATAAAGGCCTGGTAGACACCAGCACCGCCTGCGATATAGAGATCCTTGTTCTGCTGGTCAAACCAAGCTAGGGCTTCCTCAGGACTGGAAACCGTCTTAACCCCATCAACCTGATAGGTCTTATCATGGGTCAAAATCAGAATCTCCCGACCCGGTAGAGTTCGCCGGCCCATGCCATCAAAGGTCTTGCGTCCCATAAGAATAGCTTGTCCCATGGTGGTCTTTTTAAAGTGGGCCAATTCGGCCGGTAAATGCCAAGGCATAGTCTGGTTGGCACCAATTAAGCCAGCCTGATCCTGAGCCCAAATCGCAATAATTTGTTTTGCCTTAAAAACTTTGTCCATACTGCTTTTATTCTAGCAGAAATTAAGAAAAAATGCATTTGAAAAAATTCAAACACATTCTTAATAAAACTAATCTGGCGGGCTTAGATAGCCAAGTCAAACTTCAATTGCGGTTTGACGGGCTCATAATCTAGGAGCTCGAAATCTTCTGGCTTGATGTCAAAGAAATTAGTTCCATCTGGGACATTGAGCACCAGACGAGGCTCCTTGTCTGACGGAGTTCGCTTGAGCAGCTCCTCGGCCTGGTCAAACTGATTGTCGTAAATATGGAGATTATTGACAAAGTAGAAGAATTTACCGACCTTCCAGCCAAAATGCTTGGCAATCATCATTTGCAGGGCCACGTACTGCATGGCATTGATGTGGTGGGCCACCAGCATATCATTGGAGCGCTGGGTCAGGGTCGCATCCAGATAGATGTCGCCATCCACTCGCCGAACATCAAACATAGTCTGGAAGGCACAAGGGAGCAGGCCCTCGCTCTCCTCGAAGGCATCATAGTCCCAGAGGGAGATGACATTGCGACGGTTCCAAGGATTTTCTTTTAGTTGCTTAAGAAGCTTATTGATGATGTCGTGCTTTTTGACGACAGCTCCATAGCGTTGGCCGATGGTGCCTGTCTTGCCGACCTCCCAGTCATTCCAGTACTTGACCTTGTATTTATCATTGAGAAGACCTAAGTCATTGCTTTGGTCCTGATAAATCCAGAAGATTTCCTTGATGGCAGATTTAATAGGAATAGGCCGCAGGGTCGTGATGGGAAATTCTCCTTTGGCTAGGTCATATTCGGCAAAGGAACCCGTGATGTACTTGGAGTTAGCCGTTTGACCGTTCTTATACTTGGGACGAGCCTGCTCGGACATGACGCCCTCCTTCATAATCTTTTCAATATTTGCCTTGAAAATGGCATCTGCTTTAGTCATGATTCTTATCCTTCGTTCTAAAATTTCTGGTTTTTATTGTAGACGAAAATTCTCAAAATTACCACTAAGGACTTTGACCGAGTCGGGCGCGGGACCGATTTTGCAGTCATTGCAAGCATTCTAGTGTTTTTGGCCCAGTCTTCCATGACATTTATGTTACAATAGTAATATATAAATCACTAAATTAGAAGGTAAAATTATGTCTATTGGAATTGACAAGATTGGCTTCGCCACAGCTAAATATCGGCTGGATATGGCGGACTTGGCTGTCGCCCGCGACACCGATCCCAATAAATACTCCCTCGGTCTCATGTTGGATAGCCTCAGCATCGCCCCCATCACCGAAGATATCGTGACCTTAGGTGCTGCTGCCGCTGAACAAATTTTGACCAAGGAAGACAAGGCTACTATTGATATGGTCATTGTTGCGACAGAATCCAGCATTGATCAAAGTAAGGCTGCTGCCGTTTTCATTCATGGGCTATTGGGGATTCAGCCCTTTGCTCGCAGCTTTGAAATTAAGGAAGCCTGCTATAGTGCAACAGCTGCCCTCAACTATGCTAAGCTCCATGTGACTGCTCAGGCTGCTTCTAAGGTGTTGGTTATCGCTAGTGACATTGCCAAGTATGGTATCAAGACATCTGGCGAGCCCACCCAAGGTGCTGGTGCGGTCGCCATGTTGGTGACCAATCAGCCAAGAATCTTAACTTTCAATGATGATAATGTTGCCCAAACCCGAGATGTTATGGACTTCTGGCGGCCCAATTACTCAACCACTCCTTTTGTCCAAGGTGTGTTTTCAACCAAGCAGTATCTGGATTGCTTGAAAACGACTTGGGCTGAGTATCAGAAGCGCTACCAAGGCAAGCTAGAAGACTTCGCAGCCTTCTGCTTCCACATTCCCTATCCTAAGCTAGCCAGCAAAGGCCTCAATAAACTCCTGGATAAATCACTAACAGCTGAGAAAACCAAAGAGCTCAAAGCTAATTTCGAAGCTTCTATTAACTACAGTCGCCAGATTGGTAATATCTACACTGGTTCCCTCTATCTGGGCTTCTTGTCTTTGCTGGAAAAGGCACAACACTTGAAAGCAGGTGACAAGATTGGCTTCTTCAGCTATGGTTCAGGAGCAGTGTCAGAAATCTTTAGTGGTTGCTTGGTTGCTGGTTTTGAACAGATGCTAAATCCTGACCAACAAGCAAGCTTAGAAAAACGCCAGAGGTTGAGCGTTGAGGACTACGAAAAACTTTTCTTTGAAGAAGCCCAATTGGATGACGAAGGCAATGCTTCTTTTGCCAACTATGCCATCAATCGTTTTGCCCTAGAGCGAATTGATCACCATCAAAGACTTTATAAGAGGAACTAAAAGATATGACTTCTAGAAATCAAAAACCTGGCTGGTCCAACCACACCAGTCGAAATCTACTAGCCATCATTGGTCTGGTTTTTATCATCGGTGCTTTCGCCTTTATGGCTAAAAATCACAGTTTCAGTCCCAGTCAACTATTAAAGTCAGAAAAGACTAGCCAAACCAGTAAGAAGGCTAACCAAGAACAAGTAACTAAATCTGAGAAAAAAGCTAAGATCAGCTGGGAAAAGCAAGATAAAGCTGTAAAAGTCCCCATTCTCATGTACCACGCTATTCATGTGATGGACCCGTCTGAGTCCGCAAGTGCCAACTTGATTGTCAGCCCAGACACATTTGAAAGCCACATTAAGGCTCTGAAAGAACAGGGGTACTACTTCCTTACACCCCAGGAGGCTTACAAGGTGCTATCAGAAAATGTCCTGCCAAATGGCAACAAAAAGATTGTCTGGCTGACTTTTGATGATGGCGATGCCGATTTTGTCAATGCCGCAACAATTATGAAAAAATACGGAGCTATTGGCACCAATAATATTATCACCAGCTATACTGACAAGGATGGTTTCTTAACTTCGGACAAGATTAAGGAGCTGGCTAAAGAGGGCATGTCCTTCCAGAGCCACACCGTTAATCACCCAGATTTGTCAACCCAGTCGGATGATAGTCAAAATACCGAGATTGGTGAATCCAAATCTTGGTTGGACCGGCTTTTGGGGCAAGATACTATTGCCCTAGCCTACCCATCTGGTCGCTACAACGACAGTAGTCAGAAGTTAGCAGAGCAGGCCGGCTATAAAATGGCTGTTACGACCAACGAAGGGCTAGCCAGTGCTGACAACGGCATGTACGCCCTCAACCGTGTCAGAATTCTACCAACCACTACTGCCGATGATTTGCTAAATACCATTGTTTGGTAAATGATTTGGTTGATGAGAGCGATTTTTTAGCACTTGGCTAAACAAAAGGTCGCCACTTAACCTCCATAAAAACCAGTCCGTCCAAAAGTGGACGGGCTGGTTTTTTATGTTGTCTAGCTGTTCAGTTAGGATTGTCATACATTTAAGAGAATGAGTTGGCGACCCCAAAATGAATGAATACTCTATCTTGCCGGCTACTATTTTTGAAAGTCCAAGGCTTATAAGAGACGACCAAGCAAAATCAAACTTGTAAAATACATCACCTGCTAACCGATTAGTCATTCTGTACGACTAACACCTGCCTATTTAAAGCAGGGACGAATGGCATGGTCGAGTTCTTCGTAGTGACGTATTAATATGAAATAACCAACTAGTCAAAAGCCTTGTCTCTGATGGCCTTAGCCGACTCTTCTAGTTTTTGTTGCTCAGCTGGGTCAAGTTCTAGGTGAACCCCTTTTAGAACGCCTTGACGGCCGATGACGGCTGGATAGCTGAGATAGAGATCACTGGCCTCATCGTAATTGGAGACTGGCAAAATTTGGTGGCTATCGGTCAGGATGGCTTCCAATAGCAAATGGGCCGAGCTGGCAATGGCAAAGTTGGTGTAGCGTTTGCCGTTGAAGACCTGTTGGCCACCTTGACGGACAGCTGCTTCAATACCTTTCTGATCTACTGTTCCCAACTGATCCAAATTAACTGTTGACCAAGCCGTAAACTGACTATCACCGTGTTCACCTAGGACATAGCCTTGGATGGACTGGGGAGTTAGACCGCTGACCTTGGCCAATTGATTTTTGAGCCGACTGCTATCCAGTAAGGTTCCCGTTCCCATAATCTTTTCCTTAGGGTAAGCCAATTCTCTTTGCAAGACCGTGGTAATGGCATCACAAGGATTGGAAATTACAACGATTAAACCCGAGAAGTTAGTCGCCTTCAAGCGAGCAGCAATCTCCTTGGCATTGGCAATATTGATATTGAGTTCCACCCAACGATCAGGATTATCGCCAAAATAAGCCTTGATATCGCCAACAGCTACCACGAGGACATCTGCATCATCAAGCAAACTATCGTCGTTAGTAGAAATTTTGACATAATGAGGACTGGTTGCCAAGCTATCTTCAAGATCCAACTGATCAGCAAAAAGCTTGTCCTCACGCTTATCAAGCAAAACCAGTTCATCAACAAGACCTGAACGAACTAGGTTACCAGCCAGGGTGCTACCAACATTTCCTAAGCCAATAATTCCAACTTTTCGAGCCATAAGCCCACCTCCTCTAAATTACAGTCAGCTTACCACTAATAGTAAGACTTGTAAAATAGTTAATGCTTATAGAAAGCTATAGATTTCAGCAAAATTCGACCAAGGACCTTCTCCCAGTTCTAACGACATGAGAAACCTGGCAAGCCAAACTTGGTGTAAAAAATGGGCCTGACTTTCAGAACCATACCTAAATAGCTAAGCCAACAGACCTAACTTCTCAAAGGCCTTGTAGAGACCGTCGTCTTCGATATCGTCAGTTATCATATCAGCCATGGCTAGAATTTCTGGACCACCATTGCCCATAGCAACACCAATCGCACAATAGTCCAACATAGGAATGTCCACCTTGGCATCGCCGAAGGCAATGGTATCTGCCTTATCTTTATCTAGAAAATCCAGAAGGACATCAATAGCATGGGCCTTATCAATATTAGCGACTCCTAAATCGCCAAATAGGGCCGTTTCACCACGGCCGCCCCAGGTGCCTGCCTTGAGATAAGGAAAGGCCTCCTTAGAGTCTAAGTGGTCCTGATAAGACTTGAGGATGAAGCTGATCTTATTAAGGTCATTGCGGTAGAGATTACCGCCATAAACCAGACCGTGCAAACCGTCTTCAGGTTCCATTTCTTTGATGTCCTCTTCCTTAGCTCCCTTGGTCAGAGCATAGGCCCGCATAACTGGTCTTGCCGCTTCCTTGAAATGTTCACTAGCAAAGAGGCCGTTATTGCTTTCTAGGTAGAATTCGAGACCCCGTTCATGAAGCCAGTCAACAATAGCTCGACTATCCTCCTCAGAAAGCATCTGGTACATGACGACTTCTCCCTGATGCTCCACATAAGAACCATTGCCACCAATCATCCCATCCAGTCCAATGTCCCAGAGTTTTGGGGGAACTTCCGCATGACTGCGACCCGTACAGATATAGACCAAATGACCATTAGCACGCGCCTTACGGATGGCCTCAACAGCTGACTCAGGCAGGTGGTTTTCATAATCCACCAGGGTACCGTCGACATCCAAAAATATTACCTTGCTTGCCATAATATATTTCCTCCAAATATTGTTTTGATACTTCTATTATAGAGTCATTTACGGCCGAATGATAGGCCCTTCCTTTGAAAAACTGATACTATCCTATGCTAATCGCAAGACTTGCAATCTGGTTCCTGAATAGGTATGATGAAAGTATGACAAAGATCGAAGAAATTTTAAAGCACCTTCCCTATAAAGTCGCTTTTTACGACCAGAAAGGCCGGCCCCTTTATAATAATGGACAAAATGACAGTAGCCTTCTAGCAGACCAGGAGCTCAAAGACTTGGAACCCTGGCTTCTGGATGAATTGATCAAAAGCCCAACGGGTTCACTCAATTTTCAAGTACCTAGTCAGGCCTTTGACCAGATTTTAATGCAAACCTATCAGACTGCCTTGGACGAGCAGGGAAGGATCATTGGCATTATGGAAACTATTGCAGATTTCAAGCGACCACTGACAACCTACCTTGATGAGACTGCACAGGCGCTGGTTGGCTGGTCTGATGCCACTTCTGGCCCTTCTATCAAAGGTTTCGACTAGGCTGACGATACTAGCTAAAGAAAAGGGTAGTCTTAGAATTTTGGGCCAATTGTTTTGATAGACTTATATCCAATTTCATCCCATCGAAGGGGACCGTTAACCAATGAACCATAAAACAAAGCCTTCAGAAGACTGAATAAATCCAGTTTTGCTGAAGGCTTTTTCCTGTATGGCCAAGTTAACGATTGGATTATTGGTTACCGAAACCGCGTTGCTCAACAATTTACCGTTAGGGGAGCTAGCACTCACCGCCCCTGTAAATTCTCTTGTTAAAGCCATTAAATCTCCGCCAACCCTATCAGTCTTCACGTTCAACCGGTTGAGGACCAAAGCTTTGCGAGGTTGGCATAATTTCAATCCGATTGACATTGACATGTTTGGGCTGTTGGGCCAGCCAGAGGACCGTATTAGCAATATCTTCTGGCTTGATGGCATGGGCACCCTTGTAGAGCTTACTAGCTCTTTGGTTATCCCACTTAAAGCGGACATTGGAAAATTCAGTTCCCTCGCAGAGGCCTGGCTCAACATTGGAAACTCGAATCTTAGTGCCAGCCAAGTCTGCCCGTAGATTGAGAGAGAACTGTTTGACAAAGGCCTTGCTAGCACCGTAGACATTAGCGCCAGGATAAGGAACAGTTCCGGCTGTTGAACCAATATTGATGATATAGCCAGACTTTCGCTCTACCATCTGAGGAAGGACCTGACGGGTCAGATAGATCAAACCGACGATATTAGTTTGAATCATGGTCGCCCAATCCTCAAACTTAGCCTCGTAGGCCTTATCCAAGCCCAGAGCTAGACCAGCATTGTTGACCAAAATATCAATTTTTCCCCAGTCACCTGCTAGGCTAGCCAAGGCCGAATCAATAACTTCTTGGGAAGTCATATCCATCTGTAGAGGATAAAAATTATCTCCCAGCTCTTGGGCCAGTTCTTCTAACTTAGCTAGACGGCGGCCAGTACCAATGACTCGGTAACCTTTCTGTACAAAGAGTCGGGCCATGGCTAGACCAAAACCTGCGCTGGCTCCTGTAATCATAACCGTTTCTGTCATTTTTGCCTCCTTTTATACAAACAAGGCTGAGATATACTCCCCAGCCTCAATTTCCAAATTCTACCATTTTTTGCTATTGCAGCTTATTCAAGGCTCCTGATAAAGAAAGTAATCGCTTAATCTTTCTTGTATCCTCAATCAAGTGCTTGAGCGGCCGTGATAATAGCTAACTTATAAATATCTTCAGCGCTTGAACCACGCGATAAGTCATTGACCGGCATATTGAGACCTTGGAGAATTGGCCCCACTGCTTCAAACATTCCTAAACGTTGGGCAATCTTATACCCAATATTACCAGACTGCAAGTCAGGGAAAACAAAAACATTAGCATGGCCAGCAACATCGCTGTCTGGCGCCTTGATAGCCGCTGTTTCAGGAACAAAGGCTGCATCAAATTGTAATTCACCGTCTAAGGCCAAGTCAGGTGCTAACTCCTTAGCGATCTTAGTCGCTTCTTGAACCTTCTCTGCTTGAGGAGCCTTGGCGCTTCCCTTGGTTGAGAAGCTCAACAGGGCCACTTGCGGGTCAATATCAAAGATTTTCGCTGTTTCAGCCGTATTAACAGCAATTTCTGCTAATTCTTGCGCTTCAGGATCAATATTAATAGCACAGTCCGCAAAAATATAGCGCTCGTTGGTATTTTCACGGTTCATTAGGAAGACACCTGAGGTCCGAGAGATACCTGGTTTGGTCTTGATGATTTGCAGGGCAGGTCGCACCGTGTCGGCTGTTGAATGAATAGCACCTGAAACCATCCCATCTGCCAACCCCATCTTGACTAACATGACACCGAAATAATTGACATCCCGCAACAGTTTTTCAGCAACCTCTGGTGTCGCCTTCCCCTTACGAATCTCTAAGAAAAGTTCCTTCATCTTATCAAAATCAGGGTAGGTATTAGGGTTAATAATGGTGTAGTTTTGATCTGCAAAACCAAATTGTTTCAAAAGATTTTTGACTTGGTCTGCTTCCCCTAAGATAATCGGATCAACCAGACCTTCAAATTTCAAACGAGCTGCTGCGCGAACAACCCGTTCATCATTTCCTTCAGGGAAAACGATCTTAATTCCCTTGCCTGCAACCTTAGAGCGCAATTCTCCAAATAAACTTCTTATCATAGCAATTCCTTCTCTTCTATATTTTTTGCAAACCTATGATAACGTTTTCAAGGTCATCTGTCAAGCTCGCTTCATAATGCCTCTCCTGATTTGTAAAAGGGTCAGTAAATCGTAATGAATAACAATGGAGAGCCTGACGGTCGATTCCAAAGTCCATAGAGCCACCGTAAAGATCATCTCCCAAGAGAGGCTGACCAATGTGGGAAAAATGCACGCGAATCTGGTGAGTCCGACCCGTATGAAGCTGGATATCTACAAGTTTAACCTGACCAAAACGATGGAGCACACGATAACTAGTATGGGCATACTTGCCCGAGGTATGGACCTGACGGGTGATAATGCTATCAGACTCTCTGGCTATGGGAGCAATGATTTCCCCTTCATCTGGTAGGTCCTCTGCTCCAGACACTAAGGCATAATAGCGTTTCTCAATGGACCTAGCTTGGAGAGCCTTATCCATCCGAGAATGGGCATAACTATGTTTGGCAAAGAGCATGAGGCCGCTGGTATCTCTATCGAGACGGGTGACAATATGAATTTGTTGATTTTCATACCCCTGCTCCCGATAGTAGGCCTTGACAAAATTAGCCATGGTTTCCGAATGGAGAATACTGGGAATACTGGCATAGCCAGCCGGCTTATTGACTAGCAAAAAATTAGCATCTTCCGCAACTATTTCCAGTGGATGTTGGATAGGCAGAAGATGGGGACTACCTACTTCTGCTGGAATATCGACAGTCACTTTATCTCCTGAAGCCAATAAATAAATGGCATTTTGCTCAATGCCATTTACCCAGATATGTCCGCCCTGATATTTAATCCTAGCCAAAAGTCCCTTTGAAATCCCATGTCCTCTGAGGAAGGTCTTAATCTTGCAGGACCGGTCAGCAATAAATTCAAATCTCACGCTTCTACCTCACCAATAAAGGCATCCTTAACCCTTTCCCAGAAACCGGTATGGTGGGGAGTTGATAGGAAGCTGATTTTCTTATCGTCCAGTGAAAATTCCATCTTGGCTACATTGCGATAACTGTAAGATTTATTATCGAAAGAGACTGTGTAGGAACCAACTCGTTTGGGAACGATGGTTACAGTTTCGCCTTTTGGAATAATAGCCGAACTCCCTAGAGTTCGATAAACTCGGTTGTTGAGGCTGGCAATCTCGGTCATCTGGAAGGCTTCAACAGTAGGGTGGAGAACGGCTCCACCGATGGATTTATTGTAGGCGGTGCTGCCCGTTGGCGTCGAAACAGTGATGCCATCACCGCGAAAACGCTCCAGAAGAGTGCCGTTGATGGAAACATCCGCTACCATGGTCTTCTCCAGACGGCGCAGACTGGCTTCATTGAGGGCCCGAGCTGTGACAACCCGACCATCTGCCATGGTAACGGTCACTCGCAAGAGGGGGTAGGAAATTTTTTCGCCTCGGTCATTTCGGAGATTTTTCAAAAAGGTATCAACTTCAAAATCTCGATAATCAGTATAGAAGCCTAGGTGCCCCGTATGAATCCCGACAAAACGCACCTTGTCCAAGGTTTTTTCATACATGTGAAAGGCCGACAAAAGCATGCCATCGCCACCAATGGAAATGACGATATCCGGATTATCCTTACTAAGATAGAAATCTCGGTCATGTTTGAGGGCGCTAAAAATCTTGGAGGCTACTCGTTTACTTTGGTACTTACCATTAGCAATGATAGCTACCCGAGTCTGCTGGGGCCTACCTGTATAATTCATCTGTGTCATCACTATTTCCTACACCATCACTTAGTTTTCTGCTGAGAGGGTCAAAGAGAAGCTGGGCTTCCTTGATGTCGTCTCGAATTTTACGCATCTCTTCGTCCAATTCGCGCGCTATCCTTGAGGTCACCTCTAAGCGTTGCTTGATTTCCTCTGGAAAGTCTCCCTTATACTTGTAATTGAGCGAATGCTCAATGGTCGCCCAAAAATTCATAGCTAAGGTTCTGATTTGAATCTCGGCTAGAACTGTCTTCTGACCATCAATAGTATCGACGGGATACTCAATAATCACGTGATAAGAGCGGTAACCGCTGGCCTTACGATTATTGATGTAGTCCCGCTCTTGAATAATGGTCATGTCATGACGGCGCCGAATCAAGTCCAAGACCTCTTGAACATCGTCAACAAACTGCACCATAATCCTAACACCGGCGATATCCTGCATATCTTCAGCCAGATGTTTCTCCTTAATGCCACGTAGGAGCATTTTCTCTTTGATACTCTCAATCGGCTTGACCCGACCAGTCACAAACTCGATAGGGGAGTGATGATTTTGCTTGCGAAACTGTTTACGGATACCACGAAATTTAATTTTTAACTCACCAACGGCCTGAATATAGGGGTCTAAAAAGGCTTCCCATTCCATATTTCTCTGATTTAAACTCCTGTGTTTTCTGGGCCAATTACAGCCGAACCTTGTCATTTAGCCCACATTTTTATAGAATTAGTTTAAGTAAAATTATACCATAAAAAGGCTTGTAAAGGAAAATCAAGATGAACCATTTGGAAATCGAATATAAATCCATGCTCAATAAGGCAGAATTTAATCGCATGGAAACGTTATTCTCCCACGTCCCAGCGATTACCCAGACCAACTATTATTTCGATACCGATGACTATATCATGCGAAAAAAGCGGCTTTCGTTGCGGATTCGCACCTTTGAAAAGGGAGCAGAATTAACCCTGAAAATTCCTAAAGAGGTAGGAACTTTGGAACATAATATCGACCTCAGTCGCCAGGAGGCTAGGAGTATTATTGAGTCCTGCCATTTTCCTGACAATGCCATCAAATCCTTGATTGTTGAGCAGGGTGTTGATTGTAATCAATTAAAAAATTTGGGCCATCTAACAACTGTCCGGCGGGAAAAAGAGACCTCCATCGGACTCATGGCTCTGGATAAGAACAACTATGCTGGACGAATTGATTATGAGTTGGAGCTTGAGGTTGAGAATGCTGACAAGGGCAAGACTGACTTTGAAACCTTCTTGCTTGAAAACGATATTGACCTCAAATATGCAAAGAGCAAGGTTGCCCGCTTCTGCTCCACTTTGAAACAGAAAGATTAAGGGCTAATACTCTTTGAAATTCAAAATTAGCAATTTGTTATCTCAATATGGCCATATCTGGAAAATGAAAATAAATCATTAACTAATGGAGTCATTCTAAAAGCGATACTTTCGCCAAAGTGGTATTCTTAGCAACAAGTACAGTTATTGCTAAGAACGGAAATTTTGAGAGGGATTTAGTCCGGCGGACTAAATCTGCCTGAGCTTAAAAACTCGAAAGCGAAGGGGCTCAAAATTTATCACGGGGCAAAGCCATCAGCTACTAAAGTAGCGATGTCTAACGCCAATCTCAATAGTGATTGGCTAGCCCCCTGATTAACTCGGTTAGGCCAGTAAAATCGACTAGCCTAACCTCATGTCGTAATGAAACTCCGGAATTGAACTCGCCTACACCACTGTGGAAAAAGAGAGGTGGCTGTTTTGACTTTAGTCAATCTACAGCCGCGGCTACCTTGAGGTATAAATCTGCCTTGGAGATCTGTTGCTCCTACGCCAAATTTCCTGCCTCACCTTCCTATTTTCGAGTTCGGGTAAAAAAGGTCTCCCAGACCTTTTTAATCCTTTGTGGCGCTTAACGGTTCTGTATCTTGCCAGGAGTTTGCTTGCGTCCGAACTTTTAAACGACATTCCCTTTTCAAAATCGATACTATTTTGAAAAGGGAATTAGTAAGGTAGCTAGGTAAGTCGCCATAGCGATTACCGTAGTTCATCAGTGATTTTTAATCGCTGATGAACTTGCTACGTTAGAAAGTATCAAAGATGCTAACTTTGATTTTAATTGGGTATAATAGCGATAAAGGGCTGTAAAAATCGGCCTTTTTTGGTACAATAAATAAGGAAAATTTTCAAGATTTCAAGGTAAGTAGCTGGCAAAAGCCACTCCTAGTTCATCTTGAATTTCTTGCTAACCATAAGGCCTCACGGCCCTTAGCTTATTCAAAGGAGAATGACACTGTCATGGTAGAAACTAGTACCCCAAAATTATTCTCGCTGACTTCTAACACTGCTATTGCAGAAAAAATTTCGAAAGCAGCCGGAATCCCGCTTAGTAAATTGTCCTCTAAGCAATTTTCTGACGGCGAAATTATGATTAACATTGAAGAAAGTGTCCGTGGCTTTGACATTTATGTTGTTCAATCGACTAGCTTCCCTGTTAACGATAACCTTTGGGAACTTCTGATTATGATTGATGCCTGTAAGCGGGCATCTGCAAATTCAGTCAATATTATCCTGCCTTACTTCGGCTATGCTCGCCAAGACCGTATTGCCCAGCAACGTGAGCCTATTACCGCAAAATTAGTTGCTAATATGTTGGTTAAGGCTGGAGCCGACCGTATCCTGACGCTCGATTTACATGCTGTTCAGGTCCAAGGCTTCTTTGACATCCCAGTTGATAACCTCTTTACTGTCCCCCTCTTTGCAGAGCGTTACATCCACATGGGTCTCAAGGGGACTGATGTTGTCGTCGTCAGTCCTAAAAATTCTGGCATCAAACGGGCTCGCAGCTTGGCAGAATACTTAGATGCTCCAATCGCAATTATCGACTATGCTCAAGATGATGCGCAGCGCGAAGAAGGTTATATTATCGGTGAAGTTGCTGGTAAGAAGGCTATCTTGATTGATGATATCCTCAATACTGGTAAAACCTTTGCTGAAGCGGCTAAAATCGTTGAGCGTGGTGGTGCTTCCGAAATCTATGCGGTAGCTAGCCATGGTCTCTTTGCTGGTGGAGCGGCAGACATCTTGGAGTCCTCACCGATTAAAGAGATTCTTGTGACTGACTCCGTAGCCACTAAAGAAAGAGTCAGCAGCAATACCACCTACATCACAGCTAGCGAGTTGATTGGTAATGCTATCACACGGATCCACAACCACAAGCCACTCAGCCCACTCTTTACCTACACTTCTGAAGACGAGGATTAAGATGATTTATCTTGATAATGCGGCGACGACTCCTTTGACGCCAGCCGTTATCCAATCAATGGCAGCGGTTATGTCCGACAACTTTGGCAACCCCTCCAGTATCCATGCTTATGGACGAAAGGCTAGCCATCTCTTGCGGGATGACCGTCTTACTATCGCCAAAATTTTGGGCACTCAGCCACGAAATCTGATTTTCACCTCTGGTGCAACCGAAAGCAATAACATGGCCATCCAAGGCTATGCTCTAGCCAATCAGGACAAGGGAAAACACCTGATTACAACAGCTATTGAGCACCACTCGGTTCTCCATGTTATGGACTATCTGGAAAAACGCTTTGGTTTTCAAGTGACCTACCTGCAACCTGATGAAAATCACCAGTTTAGCCCAGAAGCTCTCAAGGCCGCCCTGCGGGAGGACACTATCTTGGTTTCAACTATGTTGGCCAACAATGAAACTGGTGACCTCCTTCCCATTGCCGAATTCGCTCAAGTCTTGGCCAACCACCAGGCCGTCTTTCATGTTGATGCCGTTCAGGCCACGGGGAAAATTCCTGTTCGTCCGGAAGAATTGGGCGTGGATTTTCTCTCAGCTTCGGCCCACAAGTTTCATGGGCCCAAGGGCGTGGGCTTCCTTTATGTTAAGCCCCATCACATGGATAATCTTCTACACGGTGGCGAACAAGAGGAGAAAAGACGGGCCAGCACCGAGAATATGATTGGTATCACTGGGATGGCACAGGCGTTCAAAGAAGCCGACCAACTGCAAGAAGAAAATTATCAAAAGATCAGCCAGCTTGGCGAGGATTTTCTCAAGCAATTGAGCCAAAAGAGCGTGGACTACTACCTCAATGGTGGTCCCAATCGTCTACCCCATGTCATCAATATCGGCTTTCCCGGCCAAAACAATGGTCTTCTGTTGACCCAGCTGGACCTGGCTGGCTTTGCTGTCTCAACAGGTTCTGCCTGTACCGCAGGAACAGTCGAGCCCAGCCATGTCTTGCAGGCCTTCTACGGGACTGATTCTCCCCGCCTGAGCGAATCCATTCGCATCAGCCTATCGGACCTCAATACCTCTGAGGAATTAAGCCAGCTGGCAACAAAATTAAAAGAAATTATAGGATAATACAATACCATGGCATTTGAAAAATCTATTCACTTGGACGACTGCAAATACACCTATACCATCAGTCCCAATATTAAAAAATATACCTTGAGAGATACGACCTTTGAACCCAACAAACTCGGCCACTATGAGTTAAACCGTCTTCTTGAAGAAAATCCTAACTCTGGACAAGGCTTCCCTCTTAAAATCACTATCAATAAGGATCTAAGCTCCTTCAAACTCAGCGTAACCAATCAATCAGGCCTGCGCCTGGTCAATATCTTCAAGAATGACAAGCTGTCCATCATCCAAGACAAGTTCTACTTCCTCATGGATAGCCTAGTTGAAAGAGACATCTTTACTAAAAGCGAAGACTAAAGTTTGAGTCTCGAGGGTTTGCAAAGGTGCCAATGTCCTAGTAAAACTAAGCTTTATACCTGACTACCTCAGGCAAGAGTTCTAGGAGCTTAACATCATTTTTCCTTGAGATCTGACTACCTCCGAAGGGCTCCCTAAGCTCTCCAAATAGGCCTTAAGCTCTTATACGAAAATCCTATGTTAGCATAGGATTTTTTTATCGCTATTTTGTTGCAGTTTTCACAAACTTGTTCTACAATTAACTTAGAATTACTCGCAATAAGATTGGAGATAGTTAAGATGACTATTGATAAATCTATTCCCAAAGCGACAGCTAAACGTCTATCGCTTTATTACAGAACCTTTAAACGTTTTTATGCTGAGGATATCGTTAAAGCCAGCTCTAAGCAGATTGCTGAGGCCATCGGAATTGATTCGGCAACGGTTCGACGGGACTTCTCCTACTTCGGTGAGCTTGGTCGACGAGGTTTTGGCTACGATGTCAAGAAGCTGATGAATTTTTTTGCTGATATTCTTAACGACAATTCTATTACCAATGTCGCCCTTGTCGGTTGCGGTAATATGGGACGGGCCCTGCTTCACTACCGCTTTCATGAGCGCAATAAGATGCAGATTGTCATGGCCTTCGATACCGATGATAATGAGTTGGTCGATACTAAGACCGATGATGGTATTCCTATCTATGGTATTTCCACTATCAAAGAAAGGCTTAAAGGCACCGATTGCCAAACTGCAATTTTGACGGTTCCTAGTGTCAAGGCACAAGAAGTTGCCAATCAGTTAGTCAATGCCGGTATCAAGGGAATCCTGAGCTTTTCTCCGGTCAATCTCAGTCTTCCCAAAGGAGTCTTTGTCCAATATGTAGACCTGACTAGCGAACTCCAAACTCTGCTTTATTTCATGAATCAGGATCACTAAAGATAATGTAAAAACCACCAATCACCTGAAAACTTTCAGGTGATTTATCAATAGACATACTTCCCCAGGAGGTTCCTTTAATGAAGAAAAAACCTATTATTGGTATTACAACAAACGAAAGACCGAATAGTGATAATATTATCACTAGCTATGCTCCCAAGGGCTTCGTTCAGGCCGTCCAAAGAGCTGGCGGTATTCCGCTACTTCTACCTATCGGTTCTATGGATGAGGCAATTGAATATGTTGGCATGGTGGATAAGATTTTGCTGATTGGCGGACAAAATGTTGACCCAGAATTTTATCATGAAACCAAGCAGGCCTTGGATGATGATTTTTCCCACCGTCGAGATATGTTTGAATTTTCTATTATTGATGAAGCTATTCGCCAAAGGAAACCCATTTTTTCTGTCTGCCGCGGTACTCAACTGATGAATGTAGCTCTTGGGGGCAATCTCAATCAGGCTATCGAAAATCATTGGCAGGACGCACCGACTGACTACCTCTACCACAAAATGACCGTCAAGCCTAATACCAAGTTAGCGGAAATCTACGGCTCTGAGACCACAATTAACTCTTTCCACCATCAGAGCATCAAGGAGCTTTCTCCCTATCTAGATGTGATTGCTGAAGACCCTAAGGATTCAACCATTGAGGCCGTCGCTTCCAACCATCCTGATATTCATTTCTTAGGTGTCCAATGGCATCCTGAGCATTTGATTGGCAGTCGTCAAGCAGATCAAGAGCTCTTCGACTATTTTGTCAATGAATTATAGTGAGTAAAGTAATCGGGAGTTGGGCGTAGACAACTGAACCGCTCCTTTTCGTTGGAATAAAGTCAATTATAAACGCTTTTAATTTTTAACCAGACAGTTTTTGGGCCGTCTGGTCTTTTTTATTGACAATGACGAATTTCCCTAGACTGGTATATCAATAATTATATCCGTCTCCTCCCGAAAGCTATAGTAATTATCAGAGCCAACAATAATGTGGTCCAAAAAGGCTAGGCCCAAATCATCACAGCAACGCTTAATTTTTTCGGTAAAGGCAATATCATACCGACTGGGATCCGGTTGGCCCGAAGGGTGATTATGCACAACAATGACCGAAGTCGCCATAAAACGACAAGCATAGTGCAAAATCTCCCTTGGCTCAGCAATGGAACGTTGAACACTCCCGATAAATATAGTCTGCTGCTTAATCAAGCGATTCTGGGTATCCAGATAAAGGGCGATGAGGTGCTCCTGTCGCTTATCCCGCAATTCAGCCATCATCTTCTTAGCCAATCGGTCGCTTGAGATTATTCGCTCAGATTTCTCAGGCAGAGTTTGATTGACCCTCTTAGCAAACTCCAAGGCTGCCTTGAGTTCAATAGACTTAACCCGACCGATACCAGGGATAGCCTGAAGCTCTTCAAGTGAGAGACTTCTAAAATCTGCTAGACTACCAGTTTCTTCTAAAATATTATTGGCCAAGGTCAAGACATGGTGCTGTCTCGTACCTGTTCGCAAAAGAATTGCCAAGAGCTCCTGATTACTCAGGTTCTCAGCACCTAGATTCACTAAGCGTTCTCTTGGTCGCATGGCCTCTTCATGAATTTCTACACTATACATCATTTACCTCCTAACTCTCTATTCGTAAAGAAAAGAAAAAATCCTTTCAACTTGACTCGGTTGAAAGGACTTTTGATAGGTAACTAAAGCTCATAATCAATAAAAATTAAAATTTTCAAATCGCAAATGGACTTTAGCTCATATAGCCTGAGACTTTCGCAGTCACTCAAGCCTCTTGTTCTTTACGTAAAGCGCCAAAGACGACACCGGAAATGATGGATCCAATAGCGACAAAGATGAGGTAGAGCCACCAGTTCGTGGTCAGGGCGATAACAAAGATACCACCGTGGGGAGCCAAGAGCTTGATACCTGCAGCGCCAACTAGGGCACCCGTAATCGCTGAGCCCAGCATAAAGCTCGGGATAGCACGGCCTGGGTCAGCCGCACCAAATGGGATAGCCCCTTCGGTGATGAAGGACAGCCCCATGACAATATTAGTCAAACCAGAATCACGTTCTTCCTTGTTGAATTTTTGTGGGAAGAGACGGGTAGCGACAAAGACTGCCAAAGGCGGAACCATACCACCAGCCATAACGGCTGCCATAACCACCGTACCACCATGGGCGAGGGCATTAGGGTCGGCTAGGGTACCAGTTGCAAAGACATAGGCTGCCTTGTTGAAAGGTCCACCCATGTCGATAGCCATCATGGCACCGACAAACAAACCAAGAAGAAGAGCTGAGCTTCCTGACAGACCTTCGAGAAAGTTACTCAAGGCTGTATTGATAGCTCCCATTGGTACATTGACCAAAAGCATAAGAAAGCCGGTGATACCAACACCCAAAAGAGGCAAGAGTAAGATAGACTTGATACCTTCCAGAGAGCGTGGAACCTTGACATATTTTTTGAGGAGCAGGGCGACGCCACCTGCTAGGAAACCACCAACCAAAGCTCCAAGGAAGCCTGATGGAATCAGTTTGCTTTCATCAGCACCAATCATATTGATGGCATAACCAACCTTGGCGATATAACCAGCTGTCACACCAGCTACCAAACCAGGTTTTTCAGCAATTGAATAAGCAATGTAACCAGCTAGGATTGGCAACATGAAGAAGAAGGCTGCACCACCAATTTGGTTGAAGATTGCTGCAGCGGCATGATAGTGTCCCAAATCAGATAAATGACTTTGTGGAACTCCCATAAAGTTATCAACCAGGAAGGAAATGGCTGTAATGATACCGCCACCGATAACGAAAGGCAGCATTTGAGAAACACCGCTCATGAGATGCTTGTAAAAAGCTGCACCCAGACCAGTCTTTTCACCAGAATCGCTGGCAGCTGTGCTAGCTTCTCCTGCTGCTGCGTGGTAGGTTTCTACCTTGCCATCAAGAATGGTATTAATCAATTCTTCTGGCTTCTTAATCCCTTCGGCTACTGGTCGGGAAATCAAGGGCTTACCATCGAAACGAGGCATTTCCACAGCCTTATCGGCTGCGACGATAACACCCTTAGCTCGCTTAATTTCATCAGCAGTCAATGGAGTTCCGACACCTGAGGCACCGTTGGTTTCAACCCGAACATTGACTCCCATTTCTTGCCCTTGTTTAATCAGGGCTTCTTCAGCCATGTAGGTGTGGGCGATACCAGTTGTACAAGCGGTAACGGCGACTACCAATGGTTTGTCATCATCAGTTACTGGAGCTGCCTTGCTAGCTGCCTCAGCCTTGTTTTCCTCTTCTGCTGCATCGAAGGTCGCAATGACTTCGTCAGGACTGGTGACTTGTCGTAATTTATCAGCAAAGCCGTCCTTCATCAGATACTTGGACAATTCAGCCAGGGCAGCCAAGTGGGTATCGTTGGCTCCATCTGGAGCTGCAATCATAAAGAAGAGGTCAGTTGGTTGCCCATCTAGCGACTCATAATCAACTCCCTTGGCTGATTTAGCAAAGAGAACGGTTGCTTCCTTAACAGCAGCATTCTTACTGTGGGGCATGGCAATCCCATCCCCTAAACCAGTTGAGGTTTGTGCTTCCCGGTTCATGATACCCTCTTTGAAGGTATCAAAATCGGTGACAATACCCTTGTCAACCAGATTGGAAATCATTTCATCAATGGCAGCTTCCTTGGTGGTCGCTTGCAAATCCATGATCATGACTTCCTTTCTCAAGACGTCTTGAATTTTCATAGTTTTTCTACCTCTACTTTTTGATAAGTTTCTTTAATAAAATCAATGCTGGCCAGGTCATCCGAGAAGGCTGTCGATGTTCCGCAGGCCACACCCCACTTGAGGGCCTCAATAGGGTCAGCAGATTTGACAAATTCTCCCGTGAAGCCTGCCACCATAGAATCACCAGCCCCAACAGAGTTCTTGACTTGACCCTTGATTGGTTTGGCAAAATAAGCAGCTTCTGGTGTCACCAAGAGGGCTCCATCACCCGCCATGGAAATGATAACGTTCTGAGCCCCCTTGGCTAGGATTTCTCTCGCATATTTTTCAACGTCAGCTAGACCATCCAACTTAACATTAAAGATTGCTTCCAACTCATGGTTGTTGGGCTTAACCAAGAGGGGCTGATAATTGAGAGCATCCAGAAGGGTTTGGCCTTCAAAGTCACAAACCACCTGAGCTCCTGCTTCTTTAGCGACAGGAATCAGACGATTATAAACCTGGTTACCCAGATTAGCTGGGGCAGAACCCGCAAAGACAACTGTATCCTCAGCTGAAAGTCCTGAAAGAATGGCTTCCAATTGGGCCAACTGATCTGGACTGATTTGCGGACCTGTACCGTTAATTTCCGTCTCGTCATCTGCCTTGATTTTGACGTTGATGCGGGTATCTTGGTCCACTTGGACAAATTTTGTAGCGATAGCTTCAGCCTTGAGACCATCTTCAACAAACTTGCCGGTGAAACCACCTAGAAAGCCGGTCGCAGTATTTTCTACGCCCAGACGTTGCAAAATCCGACTAACATTGATGCCCTTACCGCCTGCAAACTTATCATCGCTGGTCATGCGGTTGACGCTACCGACAACAACCTTGTCCAAACGAACGATATAGTCAATGGAGGGGTTAAGGGTTACCGTATAAATCATACTTCAATCACCTTCGTTTTATCTTTTAGCGTATTGACGATTGGTTTTGAGGAGCGATTGATAATTAAGGTCACTTCCTCAAGTCTAGCAAATTTAGCAAAATAGATTTTCTCCAGCTTGCTAGAATCTGTCAGGATAAAGGTTTCCTTACTATTAGCAATGACCGTTTCCTTGATAGCTCCCTCATAGATATCCGGCGTTGTGAGATTATCACAGTCCACACCATTGGTTCCTAGAAAGGCCCGGTCAAAGTTAAGTTGGCTGAGCTGCTGAACCGCAATTGGGCCAACATTGGCATCGGTTGGAATCTTGACATCGCCACCAATCATGACCGTCGGGATCTGCCGTTCAACCAGCTTGATGGCATGGTGGATAGAATTGGTCACCACCGTAATGTCAATGCGATTTAAGCAATCGACCAGAAGTTCATTGGTCGTTCCCGCTTCGATAAAGATAACATCACCTTGGCAAATCCGCTCCTTAGCGGCATGCGCAATTAACTTCTTTTCTTGAACGTTTTTGATAGCTTTCTGCTGGACACTCAGTTCCTCTTGCAGGCTGTGCAATTTTTCAGCGCCACCGTGAATACGGTGCAACTTATGCTCAGCCTCAAGCTCATCCAAATCACGACGAACAGTCGATTCAGATGACTTTAGCAAAGATACCAAATGGTCCAAGGTTACAAAATCAGCTTGATTAAGTTGGTCCATAATCAGCCGTTTTCGCTCCGACTTAAGAATACCAACACCTCCTTTGCAACCGTTTACATTTTTATTATAAGACTATTCCCACCAATGTCAAGCATTTTCCGTCAAAAACTTTCAATTCATACTGAGTTAAAATCGGAACTCTCAATTTTGATACTTTCTAACATAGCAAGTTTATCAGTGATTAAAACTCGACCCCTTCTAGCAAGATAGGAGCTCAAAAGAACCGCAAATTAAACTCTCGAACCTCAGAGAGTCTATCTTAGATAAGGCGCTCCTGCAAATGGTCTAGCTCTGATTGCTTCAGGCCAAATACTTTCCTATCAGGGTTTCTGCTTGCTTGTTCTCCCAAGTCTCAAACTTTCATAGGCCTCAAAAGACCTGGGTTTAACCCAAGCCTCCTTCTCACTAATCTGCCTGCCTAAATTCTCTAAGGGACTTAATCTGTTGCCCATCCGCCGTAAAATTATCAGGACTTAACCAAGCTTCTAGGGCCTGCTTATTAGCGGGCCACTCCTCGTCCAAGAGTGAAAGCCAGTCGGTATCACGACTTCTTCCCTTATAGATGGTGGCTTGTCGCCAGGTGCCTTCAAGAGTGAAGCCCAGCCTTTGAGCTGCCTTGCGGGAGCGTTGGTTGAGATGGTCGCACTTCCATTCATAGCGGCGATAGCCCAGCTTTTCAAAGACGTAAGCCATGACTAGGTATTGGGCTTCTGTTGCCAGACGACTTCTTTGCAGGGCAGGGGAATAGATGACCCAGCCCATTTCGACCGAGCGGGCCTGACGATTGAGCCGCATCAGTGAAAAGATACCCACAACCTTTTGGCTGACCTTATCGCGAACAACTAGGTAATAAGGGTCAGCTGATTGAGCCCAGGCCTTGAGCAAGTCGGAAAACTCCTCCTGACTCATCCCGCCCTCAATCGGTAGATAAGTCCAATCAGGAAGATTAGATCCTGCTCCGAAGAAGGCAAAGAGATCAGCGAAATCCCTTTGGTAATTCAGCTTCTCAACCGAGCAATAGTTACCCTCCAAGCGAGAAATTTCTGGATAGGCTCCCAAGCTAGTATCAATCGGGTCACCAATAGTCTGACCAAATTCATTAACTGGCATAAAAACATCTCCTTTCACAAGATACGACAGAGCAAAGTCATCTAGTTACAAAAGTAACTGATGACTAACAGCAACTGCCAGGGCAGTTGCTTAGCTCTCTCACTAACTTTCGATAAAGCAGTAGTCTGACTGCTTTATCTCCGTGTCGCAGAGCCCTTAAACACCACACAGGAAAATTGGGAAGGGAACACAGATGCGACTAAGCATCTAGGAAGCTTCTTCTTTTTCCACAGTGGTGTAGGCGAGTTCCTTTCAATCAGTTAAGGAAATAGGCCATCAAAATGGCTCTATTTCCTACGGCAACCACTAGGGTGACTTGCCTAAACTTCTTACTAAGTTGGATAAGCGACCATTATCGGCTCGCTTTTCCAACTGTCGCAATTGTTAAGGAAATAGGCCATCAAAATGGCTCTATTTCCTACGGCAACCACTAGGGTGACTTGCCTAAACTTCTTACTAAGTTGGATAAGCGACCATTATCGGCTCGCTTTTCCAACTGTCGCAATTGTTAAGAAAATGGGTCATTAAAGTGTCTCCATTTCCTAGGGCAACCACTAGGGTGGCCTTGCCTAAACTTTTCACTAAGTCCACCAAAGTAACTTATTAAAATTCCGAAGTCCAAAAAGCCAGCTCAAATCAGGAACACTTGTATAAGCGGTCACTCTCGGCCAGCTTTCTGTTGTCTAGATTAGACTAATCCTTAATCAAGGATGTCGAGTGGACAGCCCGATTGTCACGCTCAGGGTAGATATAGTTAATGGCATGATTGATAGCTGTTGGGGCTTCCCCAAAGCCAGTCGCAATCAGATCAACCTTGCCGTCATAGTCAGCGGCATCACCAATGGCATAGACACCCTCTTGACTGGTTTGAAAAACCGGCGACACAGCGATATTGGTCCGCTTGTAATCAATACCCCAGTTACGCAGGTTCTTGTTGTTGGTCGAAACACCAAAGCTGACAATCAAAGAATCCAGTTCTAAGTCCACCACTTCATCGGCCTTGACCTTTTGAACCGTCAGACCTGTCAAACTTTTGCCATCTCCATGCAATTCCAGAGGAATATAGGGTGTCAAAATCTTGACTGAGGACTGCTGCAAGAGCTCCACACTATGCTCATGAGCCCGAAAGGCATCCCGCCGGTGGACAATGGTCACGCTCTCAGCAATGGGTTCCAAATGCAGGGCCCAATCGACCGCCGAATCTCCGCCACCGCAGATGACCACCCTTTGACCAGCGAATTGATCCAACTTGTGGACATTGTAAAAGAGATTCTTGTCAGCATAGTCTGCTTCCCCCTCAAGACCCAAGGTCCGAGGAGCGAAGGCTCCATTGCCACAGGCAATGATGATAGCCCGCGACCGGTGTTGATCCTTGTTGGTCGCAATAGTGAAGATGCCCTCGGTCTTCTCAAAGCTGAGAACCTCTTCCTTGAGGCAGATTTCCGTCGTATCCTTGAAGCGGTCCAACTGCTCTAAAAGATTCTCAGTCAACTCAACCCCGTTGGTCTTAGGATAGGCGGGAATATCATAAATGACCTTTTCGGGATAGAGGACAGCAGGTTGTCCGCCTAGTTCAGACAGGCTTTCGATAATCTTGACCGTCATGCCACGCAGGCCAGCATAAAAGGCCGCAAAGAGGCCAACTGGCCCTCCGCCAATAATGGTAATATCAGTAATCTTTTGCTCAGTCATTTCTTTCCTCGTTTTCTCTATCTTGAGTCTTGATTTTTTCTAGAAGCTCGGCTTCCTCTGGGCTCAGTTGGTAATGGTCCAATAAATCCGGCCGACGTTGCCAGGTCTTGCGAAGACTCTGCTCCAATCGCCAGCGACGAATATTTTCGTGGTGGCCACTCATAAGGACATCAGGGACCGTCATGCCACGAAAATCGTAGGGCCTGGTGTATTGAGGGTACTCCAGCAGACCTGATGAAAAGCTGTCATCCTGATGGCTGGATTCCTTGCCAAGAACCTCTGGAATCAGACGAACAGTCGCATCAACAACGGTCATGGCTGCTAATTCTCCACCGGTTAAGACAAAGTCCCCTAGAGAAACCTCATCGGTCACCAGGGTCTTGATGCGTTCATCATAGCCTTCATAGTGGCCACAGATAAAAATCAGCTGGTCCTCTTGAGCCAGCTCCTCGGCATAGGCCTGGTCAAACTTGCGACCTGCAGGGTCCAGGAGCAAAACTCTAGGCTTGTCTGCTTGAATCTTGGCCATGGTGTCAAAAATTGGCTGAACCCTTAAGAGCATGCCCTGACCGCCCCCATAGGGCTCATCATCAACATGGCGGGACTTCTCCGCATTCTGGCGAAAATTATGGTAGTTGATTTCTAAAAGCCCCTTCTCCTGAGCCTTGCCGACAATGGAGTGCTCCAGTGGGGCAAACATTTCCGGAAAGAGGGTCAGAATATCAATCTTCATCGTCATCTAGTCCCTCTAAGAGCTCAACTTCAACCCGCTGCTCGGCCAAATCAACCTTCTTGACCACCGGTGGAATGTAAGGCAGGAGCAAATCTCGCTTGCCCTTTCGCTTAACCACCCAGACATCATTGGCCCCAGGCTGGAGGATCTCCTTGATCTTGCCGATAAGAACATCATTTTCATAGACAGGCAGACCAATGATTTGGTGGTAGTAAAACTCACCATCGGACAGGTCCGTCAAATTTTCCTCGGCCACCTTGAGGACATGGCCCTTGAATTTCTCAATAGCATTGATATGGTACATGTCCTTGAACTTGATGACATCGAAATTCTTATGCTTGCGGTGACTGGCAATGGTCACCTCCTGCACAAACCTATCCTTATCATCAAAAAGGGCCAGAGTGCTCCCCTTCATGAAACGCTGATCCGCAAAATCGGTCACCGAAAGAACCCGAATTTCCCCCTGCAAACCTTGGGTATTAACAATGGTTCCAACCTTATAATAATTCATAAATTGTCCTTATTTTTTAGTCTTTCTTAGTATTTTACCACGGCCAAACCATTAAATCAAAGGGAGAAATTGCCAAGCAAAAGTCTGAACCTACTGAAAAAATCATTAAAAAATTTTAGGGGGTTCCAACAAAATCCTAGCCTTTTGAGGGTAGAGTTTCCGAGTTAGCAATTAATATTCCCCAATTATCAACTAACTGAAATTAAGAGCTATCTACAAGGCAAGAGACAGCGAGTCTTAGTGATGGCTCAAGAAGAAAATAACCATCCAGATAGTCCAAATGGAGACTGAAAAAATATAGCTTTTATGGACCTGCTGTAATAAGTAAAAATAATCTGGAAAAACCCAGAGGCATAACCCATTAACTGAATCGGTAATTCTATACTTAAACCGGCTAAGGATAGCGTTAGGATTCCTAATGCTAAGTCAGCCAAGTGCATCCTCGAATAAATTTGCAAGAAAGTCACTGATAAGCTCTCATCTGCAATTGCTTAAAGATTAATTTATAACAGATTGAATTTAAAAAGGTGGAGGTTCTTATGAAATTCTATTCATACGACTATGTTCTCAGTCAGATCAGTCAGCAGAATTGGGCTATGATTATTGTGTCAACGCTCTTAGTAATTGTGACTATTTTTTTTGCATTTAAAGCTTTCAAAGATAAAAAAGGAAGCAAGTTCCGTGAATTATCGATTATTTCTATTTTGACTTTAATTGCTTTTGTATTGATTAGTATTACGAATTTCCAAACTAGTCAATCCAATGATAATCAATTTCGTAGTTACTTACACTTCATCGAGATTGTATCAAAAGAGTTAGGTGTTGATAAAAAAGATGTTTATGTCAATACTTCAGCTACAACTGATGGAGCTATCATTAAGGTTGGCGATAATTTTTATCGTGCTATTAACGGGACTGACCAAGATAGCTATTTATTAGAAAAAATGGAACTGTATAAATCAGACGTTGAACTGATATACTCCCCATATAGTGGACAGTGAAAAAACAAAAATTCACTAGAAACTAT
>ERZ773038.116-NODE-116-length-53750-cov-8.526995_pt1 | contig 53750 bp, 47 predicted proteins | sample MGYA00511665_ERZ773038 | MGnify/ENA primary metagenome ERZ773038 (study PRJEB29015, sample SAMEA2737966) | human oral metagenome | biome: human oral; feature: human-associated habitat; material: dental | place: China | collected 2028 ... | reverse complement strand
CGATATGGCTATTTAAAATGCCGTGTCGTTGCATAGATAACTCCTTTTTCTATTCCCATGAGTGAGGCGTTAGAGTCTCATTCATTAACTCTCTCTGCTATAAGAGGATAGTTGCATCTATTAATTGAAGAACGTATAGCTTGGATTGAACAGGCCTTTCAAAGCGACTTTACCTTTACTGTGGATTTTGATTCTTGAAATCTTACGTTCAGGACTAAGTGATGTGTGGCTCCCATGCGTCGCGTTGCGCCTCTGTTAGCTCACACCCTACTTATGGCCTGCGAAGGCGCCCGTCCAGTGGAGCTTTTAAAGGCCTGTTCAATCTATACGTGTTCCGCTAAGAATGCAGCGACTTCGTCCTTTGTCGGCATGCCGCCTTGAGCACCCAGGCGCTGGATGGAGAGGGCGGCCGCCGCATTCCCGTAATGTAAGGCATCAGCGAGGCTTTTACCATTGACGATAGCCGTCGCAAAGGCACCGTTGAAGGTGTCGCCGGCACCTGTTGTATCCACCGGCTCAACCTTGAAGCCTGATACTGTTTGGATTTTGCCCTTGTCTGCATAGCCGACGCCCCTGCTGCCGAGGGTAACGATGATTTTATTTTCGTTAGCCAACAAAGTTTCTTCCGTAGATTGGTTAGGGTAGAGGGCCGATAGTTCATGTTCGTTTGGAGTGATGTATGTTGCCAATTCTAACCATTTAGGACTGAGAGCAGCTGCCGGAGCCGGATTTAAGAGGACTTTCACATCAGCCTCGTGACAACGACGCACGATATATTCGATAGTCGGAACAGGAATTTCGTTTTGAACCATTACGAGAGCGGCCTGCTCGATAGCGGACCATGCATTATCTACTATGGATTTATCGACCTTTGCGTTAGCGCCGGCAATAACGATGATGCTGTTGTCACCTTCGGCTAACGTGATGTGAGCTGTACCTGTTGTAGTGTCCGGCATAGTGACAATGTAGTCTGTATTAATGAAATTTTCTTTCAGATTATCTAAAATCATCTGGCCGTATGTATCTTGACCGATGCAGCCGACCATAGTGACCTTTGCACCTAGACGGGCAGCAGCCACCGCCTGGTTGGCTCCTTTGCCGCCGTGAGCGATGTGCAATTCGTTGCCCATAATGGTTTCGCCTGCCGCAGGACGTTTATCCGCGAGGACTACAATATCCATGTTGCAACTGCCAATAACAACAATGTGATTCATAATAACTCCTTAATAAGCCTCAGCACTTAGTGGGACTAAAAATGTTTATCATTTATTTTTATACACAAATTTTGAGATGTTTTATACAGTAAAATGTATATATTATATTAATGTAATTGATAATCGCATAGGCGTTTGCTTTCACGTATCTATTAGTATAACTTAATCATTTATTAGTATAGCCTAAATACGCGAGTTTATCTATATAAATATCTATAAATTATGGGAATAAAAAAAGGTATACTCTGAAATTGCTTTACATGAGTAAAAATGTACTGATTAGATTTAGGATATACCACTTTGAAGGGTATCTAATTTTAAAGAAGTACTGGTTTAGTTCAAATGTTATAATCCGTTTAGTATATTTACATAATCCTGTCGTTGATCAAGTATAGAGATTAAATAAATAGTTCTAGTTTCCTCTACAACTGTGTAGAAAATAATAAGCTTTTCTAAAATCAACATTCGAAAGTCACTGTCATTAAGTGCTCTAATTTTAGGTGTAGTCCCCATATATGGATGATTCATAAGATTTGAAATTGAATTTTGAATATTTTCTTTTACTTGTATAGCTGTTTCTTTTGAAAACTGCATAGCTATATAAAGTATTTGTTGATGTAGCTCTTTATTGAACTTTTCAGTAGGAATGATTGTGTAGGTTTGGGATTTCATAGATTTACCCCATTTGCTCTAGCATTTTATCAATACTGTTGAAAGTTTCATCAAGTGTAGTGGTACGACCTTGAATGATATCGTTTTGCCCTTCTACAAGAGAGGATAGTAATTCTATTTTTGACTTTAACATATTGTAAGTATTATAGCCGAGACTTACGGTATCTCCACGACCATTTACAGTAATAATAGCAGCCTCATCTTTAAGTTGTAGGGATTTAGAAATTTCAGGATACTTATTTCGTAAATCAGAGGATGGACGTATTGTTTCACGTAATATTCCCATAGTTATCTCCTTATAGTTTTAAAAGTGTTAGTTCATTATTTATATACTACAATTATATCATTTAAACGATATAATTGCAGTATGTCCATATATATGAGGTATTTATTTAAAGGGTTTTAACTAGATACTTTAATCATATAATGATATATAAAAAGACTATCTCCATATGTATTGGAGATAGTCTGATATTGGTATATAGTATTTTCTTTTTTCTACTAAATTTAATGTTATATATTAGTGAAAGCTTGGTTTATCAAAGTGTGTACCCGGTTCACCGACACCGATGCTGGCACGGGTAAACGGAGTTTCATCATCTGCGTGTAAGATGTCGAAAATCGCTTTCACAACGGCCTCTCGAGATACCTGGGCGTCGTTGAACTGAGAGCCTTCAGGAATGAGTTCGTAATCGGTCTTTTCCGGATCATTGTAAAGCCATGTGAGGCGTAAGATAGTGTAGTTTAAATTAGATTCGCGCAACACATTTCGGGCCTGGCGTTCGCCTTGTACGTAACTGATAGGTAAGCTGTCAAAGGTCCATTTTTCGAGGGCTGCCGGGAATTCACCGGACAAACCGGCGATGGAAACACCGATGATGCGGCGTACGTTGTTACGACTTAGGGCTTTTACGATGGCGGCCATATCGCTGCCGGATTCCATAGCGTTCACATATACAACCTCGGCATTAGTCACGGCCTCTTCTAATTTTGCGGGATTCTGAAAGGAACCCTCTATAACGGTGATACGTTCGTGTGCATAAATCTCGGGATCCAGGCGCCGTTTTAATTGACGACCATACAATGTGATATGCATATCTGTGTATGTTAATAAGGTAGCAGTCAATTTTTGAGCAATTTGGCCCGCAGCTCCTAAAATCGTAATATACTTATACATAAAAAGACCTCCTATGTTCGGGCATAAATATTTGATGAAATTTTAACATACATATATGACAAATACGTGAGAAAAAATGGTGAGAAATAATTTTTTGAGAATTGCTTTGAGATTCTGAAAGTTTAATTATTGCCTAGGATTTCTTTTGTTGTTTTTAGCTGTGCGAATCGATTTTGCCAAATTTTTTCTTTGTAGAATGATAGGATTTTATCGGCGGATAGATGATCATTGTCAAAGGTAGAGACGGCATCTTCGACGATGGTGAGATTATAACCATATTCAAAGCCTACTTTTAGGGAGGTGTCGATACAGAATTCCACCTGCATTCCTACGAACGTTAAATCGGTAATATTTTTGTTGTTTAAATATTCCTTTAATTCAGTATCTTTGAAGATACTGTTATAATATTTATTGAAGATCTTTTCGTTTTCCTGCGGTTTTAATTCGTGGTGGATTTGCCAATTAGCGCTACCCGTTACCAATAAACCTTCAGCTTCAGAGTGTCGGATAAAAATTACTTCTATATTTTGATTTCTGAAATATTGAATGATTGCTTTTGTATTAGCGATAAGATTTTTCGCATCATAAGGGTTTGCCTTAACTAAGCCTTCTTGTATGTCGATTACGATTAATGCCTGCGCCATGAGGAACCTCCTTGTTAGGATATATAATACATACTTATTATATACTAATATTTTTAAGATTATTATCCTCACGGTCAAAATTGTTGTTAGTAAACGAAAAAGGTTAATGTTAATTGCAGGCTATTAGGCTACTCCTGATGTACCATAAGAACAACTACTGTTGACTATCTCTGTATAGAATGCTATCCTATATATGACAAAGGAAACGAAGATATGGAGATATAGAGTCTTCATACAAATAAAAATAGCAGGGTTGCCGCCCTGCTATTTTTGTTGTGCTGGTTACTAACGAGAGTGCCGGTCCAGCCACTTGCAGATATAGTGACAAGTTATACCTGCTATGACAGACACTGCTAAGGAAACGAAAATATCAAACAGAGTCTTCACCTCCTTTCTGTTACCAGAATGGAGTAGTAACATTTCAATTATACAATGAATATATATGCCTTTCCAGGCACAATGATTATATATCTATTTGGTAGACGTTGGTGGACGGCACATCAAACTGATAGAACACTGCGTGCAAAACTGATAGAACAATGATAAAATAAATCCATATATATTTTTATAGAAATGAGGCAATTATGGAACGGATTCAGGATCTTGTGTATACCCATGTGCAGGGTGGTCAGTTCAGGTGGGTCACGGTCAGCACGTTGATGCTGGCGTTGGGGGCTATTTTACATTTGGTGAGCCCCAGTGTACTGGGTGTAACGCCGAACTGGATGATTGCTACGTACTGCGTGGCTATTTTATTGACGCGGCCCAGTTTGAGTCAAACTTTAGGGATTGGTCTTGTGGCGGCGCTCATCAATGTGTTGACGTCTAAATCGGCATTCCCGTACGGTAACTTGTTGTCCGAACCGGGTGGTGCGTTGACGGCGGCCCTTGTAGCGCGTGCTATGATGTCCGTCAAGTTCCGTAAAATTGGCGGCTTTGATATTACGCCGGTTATTACGGGCTTTATGGCGACCGTTGTGTCCGGCGGTATTTTCGTAACGATTTTGTGGCAGATTCTCGGATTGCCGAATAATGTATATATGTACGGTATGTGGCCTATGGTACTCATCGTCGGTGCATTGAACGGCGCTATTACGCCGATTCTATACATTCCGGCTCAGCGGTTGTTTTCAAAGCGCGGTATGCTGCCGGATGCGGATCAGTTAACATCGGATCATAGCGGCCTCACCATTTTGCCGGAACGGCAGGCGAAAATTTCCATCGAGCATATGAATTATTATCATCCGAAGGCGACCGCTCCGACGTTGGAGAACATCAATCTCGATGTGCATGACGGTGATTTTCTCGTCGTGACGGGTCCTGCCGGTTGTGGTAAAAGTACCCTCTGTATGGCGATGGTAGGGGCGGTGCCTAAATTTTACGGCGGTCGTCTCGAAGGCATGGTCTTCGTAGAAGGGAAAGCGACTACACAGCTTGAAATTCCTGAATTGGCGAATCACATCGGGGTTGTTCTCGCCGATTATGATACGCAGCTCGTAACGATGACCGTTCGCGAAGAGGTGGCATTCGCCATGGAAAATCGAGGATATCATCGGGATGTGATTGAAGCGCGTTCTCAAGAGGTGTTTGAACAGGTCGGTCTCTTAGGTTTAGAGGACCGCAAGATTACGAGCCTTTCCGGCGGGCAGCGTCAACGACTGGCCATTGCCTCCGTTTTGGCTACAAATCCGTCTATATTGGTGCTCGATGAACCGACCAGCTCTCTTGATCCCGACGGTACCGCGGAATTGTATCGAATTGTGGGCGGCTTGAACCGGAATCACAATATTACCGTTGTGGTTATCGATCATGACCTTCATGCCGTGTTGCCGTACGCAAATCGGATGGCTCTCATGGTGGACGGCTCCATCGTGTGCGATGAGGACGTTCCTACAACGCTTCGCTATATGTACGAGTACAATATTCACGTCGATGCATTGCCGTCCGTGTTTACAACCTATATGGAACTGGAACAGGCGGGCTTTCACAGTGATGAACCTTGGCTCAGTATCGAATCCGCAATCAAGGGCCTGCATCAGCTGGAAATGGCGCATGCCATTCAGGTTGAGGTTCATGGTGAAAGTTCCGTTGATGAAATCGTAAAGGGAAGGGACGGTGGTACGCATGCTTAAGATTGAAAATGTAAGTTTCGGCTATGTGCCGACCGTGGATATTTTCCGAAATGTATCTTTCACAATCGACGGCGGCGAATATATCGCCATCGGCGGTCGCAACGGTTGCGGTAAGACGACGATTACGCGCCTGTTAGTGGGCCTTGAAAGTCCTACGAGCGGTCATATGTATTATAACGGCACGGATATTACCGCGATGCCCGCATCAAAGCGTGGGCAGTTTATCGGTTACGTGTTTCAGCAACCGGATCGCCAGATGTTCAGACCGACCGTTGCTACGGAGGTTGCTTTCGGACCGGAATCGCTCGGACGCGGTAAGGACGAAGTCAACCGCATCGTTGAGGATGTTCTCGCTAAAACGGGGATCTCTCACTTGAAGGATGCCTATCCTCCGACGTTGCGACGCGGCGAAAAGCAACGCGTTGCCATTGCATCGGCTCTTGCGATGCAATCTAAAATTCTCATTCTTGATGAACCGACCAGCGGTCAGGATGGCAAGGAAACGAAGGAATTGCTGCAGTTGTTGCGTCAACTGAATGATGAAGGCATCACGATTTTACTTATCACACATGATATGGAAATCATGGCCGGCGAATGCAGTCGTGCCCTTATCATGGGACATCAGACGCTCGCCTTTGACGGTACGCCGCAGGATCTGTTTATGAAACCCACCGACGAATTACTCGACTTGGGACTTACGAAGCCGCCAAGTGTGGAGCTTTCACTGGCGGTACCGAAATTAGGCTATTGCAAGTCCATGGATGAATTGAAATCGAAATTAGTGGCTCAGTTGAGCGGGAAATAGGAGGGACATATGGAACGTTTAGTACCGTTAACAAAAATTTTGATGACCCTCGCCGTATCCGTGTGGGCCATATTGCTCCGAGACTGGCCGTCCCTGTTAGCGTTGGTGATCTTCGAATTGGCGGTTCTGCTCGTATTCGGTCTGTTAGTAAAACAATACAAAACTGTTTTTGCATTGATTTCATTTGCCGTGTTTTTAGGATTGATTCAATTTCTCGGCAGCGGCGATGTGGAGTCGGCTATCGTGTCCGGCTTGCGGATGCTTGCTATGACATTAGTGTTCATCGCTCTTTTGGCGACGACAAAACTGCAGGATTTGACGGCGGCCCTCGTAACGCAATGCAAAATTCCTTATGAATACGCATTTATGTTTACCGCGGCGCTTCGCTTCGTGCCTGATTTTATTGCTGAAAGCCACGCCGTACAGGAGGCTCAGGCCTGTCGTGGTTTATCCTTGGAGGGAAACTTTATCAAGCGCATCAAATCCTATGCATCTGTGATTCAACCGTTGCTCCTGAAATCCTTGGGACGTTCCGAAACCATGGCGCTGTCCCTGGAACTGCGGGGCTTTGGCGGACCGACGCATAGCTTTGCGGCATCGGTGGGACTTCGTTCACTTGATTATGGCGTTATAGCGGGATTAGTAGTTGTTACCATATTAGTTTTCGTACTATATAATTGATTCTTAAGCTGTTGTAGCGATATGCTATGACAGCTTTTTTGATGTATGGTACACTAAAATAGACTTATTATAAATTATAAAGATAATAGATTTGGGAGTACCATATGCAGTTAGATATCCGGTTAGCCTGTCCTGAAGACATTCGGGCTTGTTTAGATATTTATAATTACGAAGTCCTGAACGGCGTGGCTACACTTGACCTGGAACCGCGCACGTTAGCGGAGTGGCACGAATGGTTTGCAGAACACAACCGTGATGAGCATCATCCGATTATTGTAGGAATCGTTGATGATGTGGTGGCCGGCTATGCGTCGCTTTCACCATATCGAGCTAAAGAGGCCTATAAAAGTACCGTGGAACTGTCCATTTATATTCATCAGGATTACCGCGGAAAAGGTATAGCAACGAAATTGATGAGTCATATTTTGGATATGGCCAAGGATGATGAAAGCTTACACAATGTGGTGTCCGTGATTACGGCAGGCAATGAAGGCAGTACTAAACTGCACGAGCGTTTCGGATTTACCTATTGCGGACTGACGCCGCAGGTGGGATTTAAAAATGGTGCGTATCAGGATACCGAAACATACTCATTATTGGTATAATAAAAGCTGGAAGAGAATTAAGCTGTTGAGTGAACTGTAATTTTATAATATATGCAAAGGGATAGATTATCTATAAGGGTTCGCCGTGGGGTAAGGCGAATAGGGTGATAGAATGAATATGAAATATGAACGGCAGTTCGTGGGATACAGCACATATCGCAGCCGTCTCGTCGATGGTCACGTACATACGGAACTATGTCCGCACGGCAGCGGAGATCGGACTGCGATGATGGTTGAAAAGGCCATCGAATTGCGCATTGAAAAGGTATGTCTTACGGAGCATGCTCCGTTGCCTGTGGGATTTGCGTCGGAATACGGCGGTGATATGAAGGCCCTCGAAACGGCTTCCTTAAAATTGAATCAAGTAGATGCCTACCTTGAATTGGGGCGTCAGTTACAACGGGCGTACGGTACGCATATTGATATTTCACTGGGCTTTGAAGTGGATTACATTCCGGGATATGAAGCGGATATTCAGGAGTTCTTAGATCGCTATGGTCCGTTGACGGAGGAGAATATTCTATCCGTGCATTTTATGGAAGGCGTGGACAACGCTTTTTATTGCATTGACTACAGCCCTGAAGAATTTGAACGAGGTTTCGGTCCGTGGATACAAAAGCAGTTTGATTTGTATTATAAATATTTTGCCACCGTACACCAGGCTGTGCGTGCCGATCTCGGCGAATACACGCCGAAGCGAATCGGCCATTTTGATTTAATCAAGAAGTACCAACATCATTTCGGTTTTGAGCATCATTTTGATCGCCGTAACGCTCAAATGGTGAGCGATATCCTACATATCATGCGTGTTCAGGGCCGTGAACTGGACTATAACATGAGCGGTTTCTTCAAGCCGGACTGTCAGGAAATGTATCCGAGTCGATTTATACAGGGCATGGCTGCCGTTATCGGCGTACCGTTCGTGTTGGGATCCGATGCACATAGTGTTAAAGATATAGAGCGCGTATGGGGGTAACAGCGTTATTGCTTTTTGCTGGGGTAGTTATATTATGATAATTTAGTTAAAAGGAAGGTCTATACTTGCTTGCTCCGTTCTACGCAAAGTCGCTGCACAAGTACAGACCTTCCTTTTGTTATTTGGCTAATAGGGAATACTCCATCAAAAAGCAATAAAATACATTTATATAAAATATATGAAGTTTTCACGGTTCTATTGACATATCAGTAGAACCGTTATATTATGATTTCATACTTTAATAAGATAAAGCGATAAAATAGAAAAATATCTATATAGGTAATTTATTTCTCCTAGTGAAATTCAATTTTAAACAAATAGCGGATTGGATAGTGCTTTCATAGAGAAAAGAATTATATAGATTGAGCTATGGAAAGGATGGTAACGATGGTACAGCAGCAATTGCCTACGGGGTTTCGCGATGATGTAGGGGCCTTGGCGGAACGCAAGGATGATATGGGCCGCTATGTGCTGGATCTGTGTCGGAATCGTGGATATACGAAAATTTCGACGCCTCTCATGGAGTACAAGGACGTGTTTCAAGGGTATGCCATGGGGCGTCAACATATGTACGAGTTCCTCGACGGTACGGCTAAGTCCATTGTGGTTCGCCCTGATCTGACCATGCCTATCGGCCGTTTTCTGGCGACGACAAATATCGAGCTGCCGCGTAAATTCTATTATCTCGGTGATGTGCTGGGGCGTACCGAGAAGCATCGCGGTGGCATTAATCAGGTAACGCAGGGCGGAATCGAACTCGTCGGTTATGAGTCGATGGCGGCTGAACAGGAATGTATCGATCTCATCAAGGAGGTCAATCAGACACAGCTGAAAGGCGCATTGCAACTTGAGCTGGGGGATGCGCGTTTTGCGTTTGCTATTACTGACGCCTTGGGGCTCAGCGATGATGAACGAACACCTTTACTGGATGCGTTATTTGCGAAAAATCTTCCTCTTTATGAAAGTATCATCGAGGTTTACGAAAATAGTGCACTGTATCCGTTCCTTGCGGTGTGGCCGCGTTTGTTCGGGACCATTGATGAGGTGTTATTCGAATTGTCCGGTGTAATTTTACCGGCCCCCGCACAGCGGTTGTGGGACGCATTGATGGATTTCGGTCAATCCGTTGAGGCGGACGGTCAAGCGGTACGTATCGACTTATCGAATCAGCCGCCTCAATCCTACTATACGGGACTTACCTTCAGAGGCTTTGTGGACGGTGTGTCTCAATATATCGTCAGCGGCGGTCGTTATGATAATCTGCTAAACAATTTTGACGGCAATCCCGTGCATGCGGTGGGGATGGCTTTCAATATCGATGTCCTTACCGACGTGAGCGCCTCGGTTACATCTGCCGTGACGAGTGGATCCGGGAAGCTTCGCATCGCCCTCACGAAGGGGCGCGTAGAGGAACAGGCTGTTCCGTTACTGGAGGCATGCGGTATCGATTGTGAACCGCTCCGGAACAAAGCCCGTAAACTCATCATTCCCCTCGGAGATGAGCTGGAGATCATTCTGGTGAAAGGCGGAGATGTGACGACATATCTGAATAATGGGGTCGTAGATATCGGTATCGTCGGCAGTGATGTGCTGGATGAGCAGGAGCAGACGAGTTATCAATTATTAGATCTTAAGACGGGGCAATGTCAATTTATTCTGGCATCGCTTGGCGGATATAATCCGAAAGAGGGTCGTCGTCAGCGTATCGGTACGAAGTATCCTGTAGTGACAAAACGGTATTTCGGAGCCCAAGATGTGGAAATCATCAAGATTGAAGGCTCTGTAGAGCTGGCGCCTCTTGTAGGATTGGCGGATGCCATCGTGGATATTACGGAAACCGGCACAACTTTGCGTGAGAATAATTTGGAAATCTTTGACCGGTTGCAGCACATTTCAACACGGCTTGTGGCGAATCCGCTGGCATTGAAGCAAAAACGGAACATCATTTTTAAGTTGATAGATCAACTGTCTGAGGAGATTAATCAATAGTAGTGATAATGAGCAATAGTATTTGTGTCGGTATATCGTGAAAAACTTGAATCGATATGATATGCCATTTGAGTCGGTGTTATGTGAAATAATATTTAAATAGGTGTTACGTGAAATAATACTTAAGTAGGTATAGTTTAAAACAACACTCAAACGGAAAGAAGGATGGAAATGAAAATTTACAAGGAATCGCTGGACTCGATGCTTTCTATCGTGCGCAATTATACGCAGCAGACGACAGATATGGAAATCGAGCGGCGCGTATATGATATTATCAGCGATGTGCGCATGAACGGAGATGCGGCGTTGCGTGCCTACTCGGAAAAATTTGACGGCGTCAGTATCGATACTTTCAGAGTCCCTCAGGCGGATATCGATGCGGCGTATGAATCATTGCCGAATGATCTCAAGGAGGCCCTTTTCAAGGCAAAGGAAAACATCACGGAATTTCACAGTCGTGAGATTGAACAAGGGTTCGTGGACCTGGATACGCCGGGCATTATTCGCGGTCAAAAGGTGATTCCTTTGGCGCGCGTCGGTCTGTACGTGCCTGGCGGTACGGCGGCATATCCGTCGACGATTATGATGACGGCATTGCCGGCGAAGATTGCGGGCGTTAAGGAAATCATTATGGTGACGCCGCCTCAAAAGGATGGCATCAATCCGGCCGTGCTGGGTACGGCCAAAATAGCCGGCGTCGATGCGGTGTATCAGGTGGGCGGCGCCCAAGGTGTGGCGGCCCTCGCATACGGTACGGAATCAATTCCGAAGGTTGATAAAATCGTAGGCCCCGGCAATATTTACGTGGCTACCGCAAAGCGTCAGGTTTTCGGTCAGGTCGATATCGATATGATCGCCGGCCCCAGCGAAATCGGTATTATTGCGGATGACAGTGCAAATCCGGTGCATCTTGCGGCGGATCTCTTGTCGCAGGCGGAGCACGATGCGCGGGCTCGTTCTATCATGGTGACCACCAGTGAAAGCTTGGCGAATGCCGTGTCGGATGAGGTGGAACGTCAACTTAAGACGTTGCCTCGTGAAAGTATCGCACGTCCGGCGATTGAAAACAACAGCTATATTGCGGTGCTAAATTCTGTGGAGGATATGTTTACGGTCATGAATGAAGTGGCGCCGGAGCATTTGGAAATTCAGCTGCCGGATCCGATGAGTTATATGAGTCTGGTTCAGAATGCAGGCTCCGTGTTTCTCGGCGCTTATGCATCCGAGCCGTTAGGGGACTATGTGGGCGGTACGAACCATGTGCTTCCCACCAGCGGTACGGCGCGGTTCTCGTCTCCATTAGGGGTATATGATTTTGTGAAACGCACGTCTTTCACCCAATTTACGAAGGAACGATTACAGGAAGTGTCGAAACACATTACCGCCTTGGCGCGTACCGAAGGCCTTGAGGCTCATGCGCGCGCCATCGAAGTGAGATTTGAGTAATTGCGGGAAGATTGCATTAAGGCAAATTAGCATAGTTCATAGAGCTTGCAATTAAGGGAATTTCAAGTAATTCAAGAAATATTTTTAAACGAAATTTGCCGGTTGTTATGTGACAGATTAAATATTGAGAGGATATCATGATACGAACAGGAACGGTGCAGCGCAGGACTGCAGAAACGGATATTATTGTGGAGCTTACCCTCGACGGCAATCAGGCGAGCAGTATTTCGACGGGCATCGGCTTTTTTGATCATATGCTGACTTTGTTTGCGAAGCACGGTCGCTTCGGGCTCGTTGTGAAAGCGAACGGCGACACATATGTTGATGCGCATCACACCGTTGAGGATGTGGGACTTGCATTGGGGCAGGCCTTGGTGAAAGCCGTGGGTGACAAGGTCGGCATCGAGCGTTACGGTGATGCGTGGGTGCCTATGGATGAGGCTTTGACACAGGTTGTCGTCGATCTGAGCGGCCGCCCGTACCTCGTATTTCAAGGCGAGTGGAATACGCCTGTGCTGGGCGGTAACTTTGAAACGGAATTGGTGGAGGACTTCTTTCAGGCCCTCGCCATGAGCGGCGCCATGAATTTACATGTGCGCAATCTGTACGGTCGCAATACGCATCATATTATTGAAAGTATGTTTAAGGCGACGGGCCGTGCTTTGTGTAAGGCTATAACCATCAACCCTGATATCGTCGGTGTCAATTCAACCAAGGGGACTATATAAAAACATATTAATTTGTTTTATACAAGAATAGAGGTAATTATGATTTTTCCGGCAATTGATTTGCAAAATGGCCGCAGTGTACGCCTTTATAAGGGGGACTTTGCTCAAGAGACGGTCATCAATCCCGATCCGGTGGCGCAGGCCAAAGCGTATGAAGCCTCAGGTGTAGGGGCTCTACATCTGGTGGATTTGGATGGCGCCAAGGCGGGCAAGCCCGTTAACGTGAATGTGGTGAAAGCGGTGCGTTCAGCTTTCACAGGCATTTTGGAGATAGGTGGCGGTATTCGCGATGAAGCGGCGGTGGATGTATATGTGGAGATGGGGGTAAATCGCATTATCTTAGGCTCCGTAGCGCTGAAAAATCCGGAATTTACGAAACGCATGCTGAAAAAATACGGTCCTGAGCGCATCGTTATCGGCGTGGACGGCAAAAACGGAAAGGTCGCCGCCGAAGGGTGGCTCGATCAGTCGGATGTAGCGATGAGTGAGCTTATCGGGATCATGGCTGAAGCCGGCGCGAAGTATTTTATCGTTACCGATGTGGATAGAGACGGTACGATGGAAGGCGCTAACGAAGACCTGTTGGGAGACTTACAGGCGAAGTTTCCTGCGGTACACATCGTCGCATCCGGCGGTATTCGGAATATAACGGATATTGAGTCTTTGGAGGCGCGAGGCATCATGGATAGTATCGTAGGTAAGGCGCTTTACGAAGGAACGATTACGCTGGAGGCCATTGCGGAACGGAATAAATGTAATAAGGTGAAGTAATAGACGTAAACAGATGTGATAACTAAATATGGTAAATGGTGTAGTAAATTTAGTGAATAAGAGTGGATAATTAATGTAACAATTAGATGGATGATTAAATGAAAGGGACGGTATGTTAGCAAAACGGATTATCCCCTGTCTCGATGTGGATGACGGGCGCGTGAAAAAGGGCGTTAATTTTGTGAATCTTGTGGACGTAGGAAGTCCTGTGGACATTGCTGCGTCTTATGAACGGCAGCAGGCGGACGAGCTCGTATTTTTGGACATTACAGCCACCGTTGATGCCCGGACGACCATGCGTGACGTTGTGCAGGATATTTCAGCGAAGGTTTTCATGCCCCTTACCGTGGGCGGAGGCATCAAGAGCGTTGAGCATATGACTGCCTTGCTGAAAGCCGGTGCCGATAAGGTATCCTTAAATTCGGCGGCGCTGGCTAATCCGCAACTCATCAGCGAGGGTGCCCAAAAATTCGGTAATCAATGCATGGTAGTGGCTATTGACGTGAAAACCGATGAAGACACGGGCGAATGGTATGTATATACTCATGGGGGTCGTAATCGAACAGAGAAGAAGGCTCTTGAATGGGCAAAGGAAGCGGTATCGCGCGGTGCCGGTGAATTGTTGGTGACCAGCATGGATAAGGACGGCACAAAGTCGGGTTTTGATATTGCGTTATATAAGGCCATCGAATCGGTTGTGGATGTGCCGATTATCGCATCCGGCGGTGCCGGAACGGTACAGGACTTCGTGGATCTCTTTGAACAGACCGGTGTAACGGGAGCTCTGGCGGCATCCATATTTCATTTCGGGGAGATCAAAATACCGGAACTCAAGGCGGAACTGAGAAAATGTGGTATTCCCGTACGGTAAATTTTAAAGTGCATACTAACAAATGCTGTTTTCATAGCAGACATTTCAAGAGGAGGGCTTTATGAAACCTGATTTTGATAAAGGTAACGGCCTTTTGCCGACGGTTGTGCAGGATATTCGTACGAAGAAAGTTCTCATGGTGGCGTGGATGAATGAAGAAAGCTTTCACAAGACCCTGGAAACGAAGGAAACGTGGTTCTGGTCCAGGTCGCGGCAGGAGCTGTGGCACAAGGGCGGTACGAGCGGTCATGTGCAGCGCGTCGTGAAGATGGCCCTCGATTGTGACGGGGATACGTTGCTCGTGCAGGTGGAGCCGAAAGGGCCGGCCTGTCATACGGGGCGAACCAGTTGTTTCTTTAATGATATTGAGTTGTAGAAAGCGTGGATGATACAGATGGCACGGCAGACATTGAGCGAATTATACGAGATTATCAGGCGGCGTAAAGCGGAGCCGAAGGAAGGGTCCTATACGAATTATCTCTTTGATAAGGGGCTCGACAAGATTTTGAAAAAGGTAGGCGAAGAGGCGACGGAGGTTGTCATCGCCGCGAAGAATGAAGATCCGCAGGAGCTCATCTATGAAGCGGCTGACGTATTGTATCACTTGTTGGTGCTGTTGGTGGAAAAAGAGATTCCTTACGAGGCGATTGAAACCGAATTGGCGAGCCGCGAAGGAGTTGTGAGCAAGACCACGGATCGGCCGGAGATTACGAATTTATAAAATCGGCAGAAGCGGTGTCGGAAAGGACAGATTATGAAAGAGATTATTCGTACATTACAACCATATGTGCCGGAAGAGCCGGCGCAAGCGGTTAAAAGTCGCCTCGGGGTGGACCGTCTGGTGCGACTGTCGGCGAATGAAAATCCTTACGGTACATCTCCGGAGGTGCGCGAAGCGATTTTGTCCTATGTGACGCATAATGATGCGAACTACTATCCGGACGGCAATGCGACGCCCTTGCGGACGAAGCTGGCGGAGTATTGGCAGGTTAAGCCGGAGCAGCTGGTCATCGGTGTCGGCCTCGATGAGGTTATCGCCATGGTCAACAAGACAATGATTAATGAGGGGGACTCCGTCGTGGTCAGCACGCCGGCTTTTTCGGAATACGCCTTGAACGGTCTTGTGGAAGGCGCCGAAATCCGTGAGGTGCCCGCTGATTTTGAAACGGGGCATTATGATTTTTCTTCCCTCGTGAAAGCGGTGGATCATACGACCCGTCTCGTCTGGATCTGTAATCCCAATAATCCGACGGGAACGTATGAAGCTGTGGAAGATATCCGGCGATTTGTGGAAAATATACCGACAGATACGCTGGTTATCATCGACGAAGCGTATATCGACTTTGTCACGTCCGTAGCGGTGCCGACGGCACGGGCTTTGCTTGATGAGTTTCCCAATGTGGCGATTATGCGCACCTTTTCAAAGGCTTACGGCCTTGCAAACTATCGTGTAGGCTATATGATGGCGCCCGTGGAACTGGCAAATTACATCCAGACCATTCGCCTGCCGTATAACCTCAACACATTGTCTCAGGTGGCGGCGGAGGCGGCTTTTGCGGATCAGGAATTTTTAGCGCGTACGGTATCTCAAAATGCGGCGGAACGGGATATATGGGAATCGCTCTTTGATGAATTGCGGATTCACTATTATAAGAGCGAAGCGAATTTTATCTTCTTTACCGTACCTGATGCGGACGGCTTAGCCGATGTATGGCTTTCGGCGGGGTATCAGGTGCGCCGGGGTCAGCGCCCGAATTGGTTGCGTCTCACCATCCCGGCCGCGCAGGACGGAGATAGGATGCGGGCTATTTTGCGCGAGTATGTAGCATAAATCGAAATGTAGTATAAGTGAGTATATAACGGTAGGCATCGGAAAGGAACACACCATGATTGCCATAATTGATTATGATGCAGGAAATACATTTAACGTTCAAAAGGCATTGGCCTATATCGGGCTTGATGCGGTATTGACGGCCGATGCCGATACAATCGTACAGGCGGACGGCGTCATTCTGCCCGGCGTGGGCGCTTATGCGTCGGCCATGACCGTGTTGAAGGAACGAGGCCTTGTCGAGCCGCTTTTAGAGGTGGTAAAACGAAATATTCCTCTCCTCGGTATCTGCCTCGGCATGCAGCTATTGTTTGATGAATCGGAGGAATACGGGCCTGCGCCGGGTCTTGGAATCATTCCGGGCGTTGTGAAAGCCATCCCTAGAGATATGGGGCTTCGCGTTCCTCATATGGGATGGAATCAGAATACTGTGCATCATCGGGAAAGTGCTTTCAGCGGCATCGATGGAGAATATACGTATTTTGTCCATTCATACTATGTGGATACCGATTCAAAATACATTACGTCTACCGCCGATTACGGCATGGCCGTGCCGGGGATTGTCGAGTGCGGTTCGGTATACGGTATGCAATTTCATCCGGAGAAGAGCGGAGCCGTAGGACTCGATTTACTCCGCACATTTGGTAACATTACGAAGTTGATACAATAGAATGTATAGTGACAGATATAACCAGTTAAGCATTAAGAAAAAGGCATTTTCCCGAAACGGGAGAATGCCTTTTATAATGCGTTTTTATCATAGCAAACTTTCAAAATGAGAAATCAATTATTGACACATTTCTGATTAGTTATACAATTAACTTGTAAGTACAAAAGTATAGAGAGCCATAGTGGCATGGTAAAAATAGTTTTATTTGTTATATTCATATGTGCACCATGTCACGGGACAATTGGAGGTGTTTATATGGTTATGAATGGTATTTACTTAGTTATAGCCTCCGCGTGTATTCTAATTTTAGCGTACCGCTTTTATGGGGCTTTCATAGCGGCGAAGGTGCTCACCTTGGACCAGTATCGTCCAACGCCGGCTATGGTTCACAACGATGGTCACGATTATGTACCGACCAATAAATGGGTTACATTCGGTCATCACTTCGCGGCTATCGCCGGTGCAGGTCCTCTCGTAGGTCCTGTTATCGCAGCTCAGTTCGGGTATTTACCGGGCGCCTTATGGATCCTGATCGGTTCCGTTTTGGCCGGTGCCGTACACGACATGGTTATTCTCTTCGCATCCGTTCGTTACGACGGCAAGTCCATTGCGGATATTGCGCGCGAAGAAATCAGCAAATGGGCCGGATTCGGTGCCATGCTTGCCACATTGTTCCTGTTGATTATCACCCTTGCGGGGATGGCCGTAGTGGTGGCTAATGCGTTGCATAACTCCCCTTGGGGCTTCTTTTCCGTATTCGCTACGATTCCGATTGCTATTTTTATCGGCATTTATTTGAAATGGTTGCGTCCCGGTAAAATTCAGGAAGCCACCGTTATCGGTGTGGCTTTGATCTTTGCGGCTATTATTTATGGTCCGAACGTGGCTGCCAGCGAATATGCGCATTGGTTTACCTATGATTTACAGACCATTGAAATCATGCTTGCTATTTACGGTTTTTTTGCAGCCGCACTTCCTGTATGGCTCTTGTTAGCACCTCGTGATTATTTATCTACATATCTTAAAATCGGTACTATCGGTGCATTGGCACTCGGTATTATCATCGTAATGCCTGAAATTCAGATGCCGGCCATCACTCCTTATATCTATGGCGGCGGCCCTGTGTTGAAAGGTTCCGTATTCCCTTATATCTTCATTACTATCGCCTGCGGTGCATTATCCGGTTTCCATACTGTTATCGCTACCGGTACAACACCTAAGATGCTTACTAATGAACGGGAAATCTTGCCTATCGGTTACGGTGCCATGTTGACGGAAGCATTCATCGCCATGATGGCTTTGATTGCGGCAACGGCATTGCATCCTGATGACTATTTCGCAATTAACTCCACTGTGGAATCCTTCAAGGCGTTAGGCCTTCAGGTTCATGAATTGCCTAAATTGTCCGCAATGGTCGGCGAAGACTTGATGCATCGCCCCGGCGGTGCCGTATCCCTTGCTGTAGGGATGGCTCACATCTTCTCCAAATTACCTAACATGGATCATTTGATGGGCTATTGGTATCACTTCTGTATCATGTTTGAAGCTTTGTTCATCATGACATTGATCGATGCCGGTACACGTGTAGGTCGTTATTTACTTCAAGAATTGCTCGGTCATTTCTACCATAAATTCAACGATCAGCATTGGGCTCCCGGCGTGTACGGATGTGCCGCTTTGATTTGCGTATTGTGGGGTTACCTCGTATTGCAGGGCAACATCGGTATCATCTGGCCTCTATTCGGTGTATCCAACCAATTGCTGGGTACCATGACATTGGCCGTAGGTACTACCGTTATCATGCGTCTCGGTCACAAACGCTATGCATGGGTAACCGGTATTCCGTGTGTATTGATGGCTATCGTCGCTATTACGGCTGATTTTGAAAACGTATTCAACAGTTATATTCCGGCTGGCAAATGGATTCTGGTGGCATTCAGTGCAGCTATGTTCCTCATGATCCTCATCGTATTGGTTGAGGCTGTTCGCAGCTGGATTCGCTTGTCCAGTATTCCTCAGGACTATCGCACTCAGGCTGAAATTGAGGCTGAAAGCCTTGTAAAATACGGCAAAGAAGCAAAAGCATAATAGTTTGTTTACTTAATTAGGTATAAGTGCACTCGATGTGAGTGCACTTTTATATTATAAAAATTTCTTCCAGATGTAATTTTAAAATTCTATAGAATTTGTTGACATACATAATTAACTAATATATGATGTATTTAGTGATATATTACTACAACAAAATAGTTAGGTAACGGCGCCTTGCATACAGAGTTTCTGTAAAGCAAGGCGCTTTCTGTATGGAAAGGAGTTTATATGGTCAATATGATTGATACAGGCAATACAGCGTGGGTATTGTTGTGTGCAGCCTTAGTGTTCTTTATGACACCTGGTTTAGCTTTATTTTATGGTGGAATGGCACGCAGTAAAAATGTGCTTGGTACGATCATGCAAAGCTTCTTTTTAATTGGTGTTATCTCTATTGAGTTTATTCTGATAGGCTATACTTTGATTTTTGGTGATGACATGCATGGCATCATTGGTGATTTCAGTAAGTTCGGTCTTGGTGGGGCAGAGATGACAGTGTTAAGTGATACGCACATTCCTGAGCTTGCTTTTGTAGCATTTCAATGCATGTTTGCTGTCATTACACCAGCCATCATGAGTGGTTCTATTACAGGCCGTATGCGTTTTGTACCATTTGTGATATTTGCTTTGTTATGGTCAATCTTTATATATAACCCGATGGCACATTGGATTTGGGGCGGTGGTTTTCTTAGTGATTTAGGGGCACTTGACTTTGCAGGGGGTCTTGCTATTCACGTATTATCTGGTATATCTGGCTTGACCTTATGTATACTTCTGGGGCGTCGCCGTGGTTATGGTCGTATGCCAATGTTACCTCATCATTTGCCAATGACAATTCTTGGGGCTGCGATTCTGTGGTTTGGGTGGTTTGGCTTTAATGCAGGTTCTGCTCTTGGCGTAGGATTTCTCGCAGCCAATGCGGTTTTGACTACACAGATATCTGCAGCTATTGGTATTGTAGGTTGGGTACTGGCAGAAATGCTGCATCGTGGTAAACCTACCGTTTTAGGGGCTGCCTCTGGCGGAGTATCGGGCCTTGTGGCTATTACTCCGGCGGCTGGTTTTGTAACACCTATGGCGGCCATTATTATTGGTTTTATAGGTGCTGTTGTTTGTTATTTAGCGGTTGCAATTATTAAAAGTCGTTTCGGTTATGATGATTCTCTCGATGCGTTTGGTATTCATGGTGTTGGAGGCACATGGGGCGCTATTGCGACAGGTTTATGGGCGACAACTGATATTAATCCTGATGGGGCGAATGGGTTATTTTATGGTGGCTCTTCATTAGGACCTCAACTATTTTCGTTAGTGATTGCCTACGTATTTGCCATTGCAGGTACATTTATACTTTTTAAAATTGTTAGTGCGTTTATGAATATGCGCGTTAGCATTGGTTCGGAGTCGCTAGGTATTGATATCAGTGAACATGGCGAAGGTGCATATAATCAATCTGAATTTAAAAGTTCTGGTCGATTTATTTCATCGAATCAAAAATCTTTTTTATAACTGGTGAATGCTAAGGTACATATTACGTACTAATATTTCAATAGTTTATTTTGTACCGTATAGGAGATGAATATATGAAACGGATGAAAAAGGTAGATATTATTGCCCGTGCTGAGCAATTAGAGGATTTGAAAGAGGCGCTAAACAAGATTGGCATTCAGGGAATGACGGTGTCACAAGTTTTTGGCTGCGGATTACAAAAGGGTCATACAGAGGTATATCGGGGACAACAATATGATGTGAATTTAATTCCCATGGTAAAAGTTGAAACTGTTGTGTGCGATGTACCGGTTGATCTTGTAATGGACACAGCACGAAATACATTGCAAACAGGCGAAGTAGGGGATGGTAAAATTTTTGTGTACGATGTAGAAGATGCCCTGCGTATACGTACCGGGACAAGAGGAACCAAAGCTGTTACAGATGACGAAGCGTAATGACTGAAACCTTAAATAGACAAATAGATGAGGAAATGACTTCTTCTTTTGCTTTGGAGCGCAGAAGGTATAGGCACTCCTGTTCAATATAAATATAGTAATATAGCGAGACCAATCAAAATAAAACTTATACCTTCAACGTGCTATAATAGGGCTATGAAACATTACATGCGTTCCTATTGGATAAAATATAAACAATTGTATAAGAAGGGAATCAAGGGGCTTGCCTTGTTCCTTGCCATCGGCGGGATTGTATTTTTTATCCTCGCGACGATTGCCAGTCGTGGTATGGGCGTTATTTTCAATGAGGTCATGGCTCGACAGACCATTATGCGCGGCACGGTTACAGTTGAAAGCTTATCCGCCACGCCGTGGGGAACATTGTCTTTCACGGAGCTCGTCTGGAAAGATCCGGAAGGGCATGAATTGCTCAATGCACCGAGCGGTAAGATTCGCGTTAATATGTGGGATATCGTAACTCGAAATTTTAAGGCCTCCGCGGTGCGTGAAATCCTGTTGGAGGATGCGGTGGTCGTTATCGATCTGGATGACAATAACCGCGTGGATTTTGCGCCTATGTCGCCGGATATTACAAAACCGCTCAATGAGGTGGAACCGAGACCGAAAGCACCGAAGAAAACGACGCAGGAACGGCAGGAGGAACTGGGGAAGCGCGTCCGTAATTTTAATTGGCAGGGACAACATCTGGATGTGAAAATTGAGTTGCGTCATAATCAGCTGGAAATCTTTCAGAAAAACAGGCATTATGTGATGAAGGATGTAAATGCGAAAATCGACCTCGATAGCCATCGTGCTATGCGCATCGATTTGGAAACCGGCAAATTCGGCGGAACTGCTATCGGCGACGGACTTGTCATGAAAGGTCGTATCGATTTGAAGGATGCGTTGAAACATCGCATGCCGCAACTGAATCTGCAGCTCGATATCAAGGGAGTGGATCCCGCATCCCTCGGGTTCGGTGATAATATTCATGATGCGATGACCTTGCTCACAAAGGTGACGGGAGATTTAAACCGTCCTTATGCAAAGGGGCGTGTTACGATGCCGGTGTTGCATATTCCAGCACTTACCTTTGAAACCGTTGTAGGGGATGTGACCTATCAAGACGGAAATTTAAATTTTGAGAATGTCAGCGCTAATGTGTATGGCGGTAAATTACAGGCGAAGGGCATATATAATCTGGATACTCGCGCCTATACCATTACGGGAACTGCGACGGATCTCGATAGCAGTATAGCTTTAAAAACGCCGGAGTTCGACGTTCCCGTATCGGCGAATTTGAACTTTAAAAGTGAAGGTAAGCCGCGAGATATGGAGGTGTGGGGGAATTTCTGGTCCGGCGAGGGCCATTATGTATTGATACCGATTAAGAGTATTACGGGAAACTTTCACAATAAGGGGCGTCATTTATCCTTTAGTGATGTGAAAGTTAACACGAATGTCACCACAATTTCGACGGATGCCTTGCGCATCGATAATGGAGAGCTTACGCTGGGGCCGTTGAATATCACCTCTCATGGGGGCAGTAATTTCTTTATTTATGATGAAGATGAAATTGATAAGATGGATGCTAATATGGACCGGATTAAGAGCGGTATGGGGCAAGCCGGTGAAAATATGAAGCGCGCCTCCGAATCTGCAAAGGGTCTTGATAAGTCAGGCCTCACAGCGCCGCCGGACATGAAGGAATCCGTGAAGGACTTAAAACGGGGGATAGATGATTTTAAAGAATCTGTTAATAGAAATCGTCATTAAAATAAGTGTATGAATATAGGGATGACGTTGTATTAGATGTTTTTAGCTTGGTAGAGTTGTGATAATATATAGTATATGACTATTATTTCTGTATATTTATATTTATTAATTAGCTGCAATGGACAAAAGGAGTGGTGTTATGAAATCGATATGCTTATTTAATCACAAAGGTGGGGTAAGTAAAACCACTACCACATTTAATTTAGGTTGGATGTTAGCTAATAAAGGCTATAAGGTTGTGATGGTTGATTTAGATTCACAATGTAATTTGACTGGGCAGGTATTTGGTTATAAATTGTTAGAAGAAGATTATTTTGAAACATTTTACAATGAACGAACATATATCAGTATGAGTCCGATAGTAAAAGGTTTAGTAGATGGTGAATCAGTAGAATCTATTATTAAGTTGGCTGGTGAGCGTTTATATGAGACGCAGAATCCGAATTTAATGTTGCTAGCAGGACATTTAAATGTATCTGATTTAGATTCACAAATTACTGTATCATTAAAAATTGCATCGGGTATTCCTGCAACTAAGAATATAGTTGGAAATTTGCCTGCAGTGCTTAAGAGAATAGCAGAAAATTTTGATGCTGATTATTTATTATTTGATTTAAGTCCAAATGTAGGTGGTTTAAATGAAATTATATTAATGTCTAGTGACTATTTTATTGTGCCTACATCTCCAGATTATTTTTGTGTACAAGCAATAGATTCATTAACTAAAAATATAAAAAAGTGGAAACGTGAAATAAATCGTTTTAAAGAAGATAATGAAATAGTACAAAAGAACTATGCTGTTCATAATGAACCAAAATTTATAGGAATTATTCAACAGCGATATAGACCTCGTAGTGAGCGGCCTGCAAGTTCATTTCAAAATTGGATAGATAAAATAAATATTGCAGTTAATAATAAGTTAGTTCCTACACTAGAAGATTTAAATTGTATATTGCCTCATGATCATATAAAGACTGTATTAGAAAAATCAGATTTAAAGCCATATACACTAGCATATATTCCTGACTTTAATTCATTAATAGCAATTAGTCATCTAGAGAAACGTCCAATATTTGAGTTAACGTCTGAAGATATAAGAAAACATTCTAATGTATTTGGTCGAGCTTTAGATACTATGGCTGAAAGTGCAGAGAAGTTTCATAATGTATTTGATGGGTTAACGGATAGAATTATTGAAATAACAAGATAATACAATAGAATTATGATTAACTTTTTTATAAGCACGTATATTGATTGCCATAAGTTATAAAAGAGAGTTATAAGAAAAAGCGATTTTAATGAAAAAATATTATCATGAAATCGCTTTTTATTCTATTTTCAGTTACTTCCCATGATTTTGTAATTGTGTATTTATAGAAAATATAGTTGTTAGATATATTTTTTTTAACTGTAATGCATGTGTTAGATATGTAAATCATGGTAAAATAATTAATAGCAAATTATAAGCTTTTATTGAGCACCTTATTATAACCGCTATTATTAATGATTGTTGTTTTATTGAGACTGAATTTAGAAATGCTTTTCAATTTAATAATTGAGAGTAATAATAGAAAATAAAAAAGATGGCGGTTCATCGATGTGATGAGTCGCCATCTTTTGTTTATAGGGTCGATTTAATTAGCTTACGGCAGAGATTTATTTATCTGCTTAAGCCGTTGGAGCGTTGGTCCCCGGAAGTCTTTGTGTTTGTTGTATTTTTCGTGTTTACTGTATTTTTCGTATCGTCTGTGTCTGATTTAGCTGTATCTGTTTTAGCGGTATCCGTTTTCGTATCAGTCCGTTTTACCGTTACAAGAGGTTTCTTTTCTTTAGTAGCGGATGTATCTTCTTCGTACGGTATCACCTTGTCCTCTTCAGGCGGCAAGAACGTATCTACACCGTTCTGTTGGCCGTTTTGCGCCGGATTATCGATGGATTGAGAGCGTTGAGGTGCGATATAGATTTCGTCTTTTGTTATATTCACATCATTCAGCAATAATTTGAACGCTTGCGGGCTCACGTAAAGTGTTCCGTCTACTATACGCGCAGCAGGCAGCAAGGATTCAGATGTGTCGAGGTTGATGTTTTGTAATTTACCTTTTCGTAGTATTTGTTTAGAATCCGGCTGTACCGCCAAGGTTGCGACGGTCGTATCGATTAATGCCGTTTTAGTAGGCGCGTCCCAGGATACTTTGTATCCTAAAGCTTCAGATACTTGACGCAACGCCACGAGAGGTTGACCCTCAACATAAATGACATTTGCCTTATTAGCTGTCGGTTCCAATACCTTGTCATCCACATTGATACGATGTTGTGTCGTCACCGCTGCGGATTTTTCTGTATTCTGCATTGATGTCGGTGTTGGTGCCGGCGTAGCTGCAGGCATTCCCGTATTTTGTCTTGTTGCAGGCGCAGGTGTTTGTGTAGCTGCAGGTGTTCCTACATTTTGCCTTGTTGTAGGCGCAGGTGTTTGTGCAGCTGCAGATGTTCCTACATTTTGTTTCGTTGCAGGTGCAGGTGTTTGCGTAGCTGCAGGTGTTCCTACATTTTGCCTTGTTACAGGCGCAGGTGTTTGTGCAGCTGCAGATGTTCTTACATTTTGTTTCGTTGCAGGTGTCGCTCTTTGCGCAGTTGCAGATGATTCAATATTTTGCGTTGTAGCAGATTTTTCCGCACCGACTGCCGCTTGTACAGGCTGTATGATACCGCTCGTGAAAGCAAGAGTCCCTACGGCTATACTTGATAAAATAAGTTGTTTTAATTTCATGAGATCCTCCATTATGTATAAAAATATTACGATAAATTATACATTTATACTATACTATAAAGAGATGAATATTTAATTATAAACTTAAATTTTATACAATTTATGTGGGAAGCGCTTATGATTAGTTGATGATATTGAGAGAGTTTACGACTAGTTAATAATGTTGAAAGCGTTTCTGGTTGGTGAATATGAATTTGATGAAAAAGATGAAAGGACTAAATGTGAATAAACGTAGTACGAGGCTATGAACATTTTTATAGTTTTCCATGTGATATAATTTAAGTATTAAGTGAATTGTTTCCTGGTTTTTATTGTGTTATATAGAAAGAGGTTCCTTATGGCATCCGGCAGATCTGAACAAGAGTTACAAGGCGTAACGATGCTAGGTCATCAAACCGATTATCCTACTGATTATGCACCGCAGGTGCTGGAGGCGTTTGAAAATAAACATCCTGACAATGATTATTTCGTTAAGTTTAATTGTCCGGAGTTCACCAGCTTGTGTCCTATGACGGGACAGCCTGACTTTGCGACCATATATATATCCTACGTACCCGACAAGCGCATGGTTGAGTCCAAGTCTCTCAAGTTATACCTGTTCAGCTTTCGTAATCATGGGGACTTTCACGAGGATTGTATCAATATTATCATGAAAGATCTCGTGAAGTTGATGGATCCGAAGTATATCGAGGTCTGGGGTAAGTTCACGCCACGCGGCGGTTTATCCATCGATCCGTATGCGAATTATGGAAAGCCCGGGACGGAGTGGGAAAAGACGGCAAAGGAGCGCCTCCATTTTCACGATATGCAGCCTGAGCGCGTAGCGTACCGATAAAGCGCGTAGCGTACAAATACTATGTTAGAACATTATATAACCGCAATCATATCATTTATGCTCTTTTTTTTGATAGGGCTGGGGTTATCATTAAAGCCCGCAGTGGTGATGGCCGGTATTCGTAGTAATCAATATATGAAAGACAACGGGAAACCATGGACTTCTTATGGCCTATTTATTGCCATACTATTTGCTATTAATATGCTGGGGACCTGTCTGATACATTTTTACTCTACGTATATGCCCTTAGCAATTGATATTTCATGGGTTTTCGGTAAGTGGTGGCAAGTCATCAGTATTATTTTATTTGTCATTCTGATTCTACAGGAGTTGAGGATTATCGACTTTAGCCACGGTGAGCGCAATCTGGCATTTCGTTATGAACAGCTTGATAAGGGCTTGCAAAGCCCTTCGTGGGAAGAGAAGTACATGTTGAACGGGCGCTGCAATCTTGCAAAAGGTTTAGCGGACTGTATTTATATGTTGCGTATGCCTATTCGTAGCACCTGGCCGTATCTTGTGTGGACATTATTCGGTGCTCCTCAGTTTGTATCGTATCTCCTCATGGGTTATGTATGGGGACATATTATGCTTCACGACCGGCAGACCCTTGAGAGAATGTCTGATTCCGGCCTTTACAGATGGCTTGCGGGGATTCCCGTTTTTTGTATCGTCATGACATCTATACTATTGATAGGTATGGCAATGTGGTTGCTGATAGTCCCGGTGTCATGGCCTACGATGTAACGACAATTACAAGTTAATCGATGAACCTAGTTATTTCCTGGTTTCTTAGGGTTTTAAAAGTACTTCTCATTCTCTTGACAATGGCTGCTTTCAGGTGTTAGAGTATGGGTAATCAGAGTGCACAAAGGCATATGCACTGTGCATAGTAGATAACAAGGTGGAACCACAATATCGTCCTTGGGATTTTCCTGAGGACGTTTTTTATCATCTATCGGTAAAGAAAAAATTTGTAGGAAGAAACGGAGTACCTGTGATGCAAGGTCTACGCGAATTATGGGGAAAAATCAAATATAATATTCAGCGTGTTATGGACTCGGACCCTGCGGCAACCAGTGTGTGGATGGTTATCTGGACATATCCTCACATAACAGCGCTGTTCTGGCATTTCTTTGCACATCGCCTCTATAAGGCGGGATGGCCTATTTTAGCGCGTCGTATAGCTTTGCACTCACGTCATGTGACGGGCATAGAAATTCATCCGGGTGCGACCATCGGACGCGGCTTATTTATCGATCACGGTATGGGTGTTGTTATCGGCGAAACCGCTATTGTCGGGGACAATGTGACATTATTTCACCAGGTCACACTCGGTGGTATGTCATCTAAAAAGGTGAAACGCCATCCGACGGTTGAGGATGATGTTCTCATCGGTACGGGGACGAAAATCTTGGGCGATATCACCATCGGTGCCCGCACTAAAATCGGTTGTAACCTCGTCATTAAGCATGATATACCTCAGGATATGGTCATCTTCGAAACAGATCCTGAAAACATGTATGTTCGTAAGTCCAGACTTAATACAAATAATAAAATGACCTCGGAGGAAAAGAAGGTACCGGATGATTATATAGAATATTATATTTAAATTACTCTGATGGTTATATACTGACCTATTGCTATAGGATTAATAGTCTTTATAGTAATAGGTTATTTTTTTGATGATAAAGACTTTTATATATTGACACGGATAATTATTATTGTTATACTTACAATGTAATCAATATTGATTACAAATTAAATAAAAAGTTAATGGCATAGACGCCAACTGAATGTATAAGTCTTTTGTTATACATGATAATTGAGAATTGATTAAGAATGGAGGAATTTATTATGAAAAACGTAGCACAAGTAAATCAATATTTAGCAGATCTTTCCGTATGGAATGTAAAATTGCATAACTTACATTTTAATGTAACAGGTCCACAATTCAAATCTATCCATGAATATTTGGAATCCATTTATGATGAAGCGTTTGATTATTTTGATGCGGTAGCTGAGCATGTGAAAATGCAGGGTGAATTCCCGTTGGTTAACTCCGTTGAATATGCTAAATTGGCAAAAATTGGCGAATTGGGTCAGGAAGATGTTCCTCAACATAAGGTAATTGAGATTCTACTGAAGGATTTCAAATACATGAAAGATCAGGCCGCAGCTATTCGTGAAGCGGCAGGTGAAGAAGATAACTTCTTGCTTTCCAACATGATGGAAGACCATATTGAGTACTATGTAAAACAAATCTGGTTCATCGAATCCATGTTGAAATAATCTTGACGATGTTTTGCTGAGTATGATATGATTACTCAGTAAAGCATGGAGGATTACTCAAGAGGCTGAAGAGGACGGTTTGCTAAATCGTTAGGGCGGGTTACCGTCGCTAGGGTTCGAATCCCTAATCCTCCGCCATGCTGAGACCTCACATCGCTTGATGTGGGGTCTTTTTGTATATTTGTGTAGTGATGGGGTAATCGGTTGTGATGTCGCTTTAATTTATCTTATGATTTTACAGCGATAGCACGGGCTATTATCACATTACAGAAGTGTATAAGGGTTATAGAGTTGACGTATACATAAGGGAGTTATTATAATAGATTGTATCAAATTTAATTTAAGGAGGCTCTTATGAATACAACATATACACGTCGATTGAAAATGATTTGCCGCACGTTAGGTGTCGGGGCTTTTTGTTTAACCGCTTCTTTGGGGGCTGTTCATGCTGAAAGTATCGCCATTCCCAGTGCTCGTCCTATGGTGGACGGTGTCAGCGCTGACACGGAGGTGGTACGCGCTTCCGACTCCAAACACAGTGTGAGCTCCGATGTGGTAACTCCGAACGATTGGACGTATACGGCATTGAAAACGTTGATTAAACATGGTTCTATCACGGATATTCATGGGTTGGCCTTTGATGGCACGAGCTATACAAAGGATGAATTGATGCCTCTTATCGATGAGGTCGTGGAAAAACGGGAACAGATGAATGACAATGACCGCCAGTTTGCATTGCGCCTTTATCAAGAAAACATGCGTGATGTAATGGATTATCGCATTGCACGGGATAAGAAAGTTACGGACGAACGTCGTCAAAAAGCGGACCAGAAACGTGCCGCTAAAGCCAAAGCGTCGGGCAAGGAATACCGCGTAAGCGAATCGCAACAGGAGGCTCTCGATAAGGCTAATGATGAAGTGGCAAAACCTGAAGAGCGCGCGTTGACGGATGAACAGATCAAGGAAAAAATGAAACATTTTAAAATTGATGATTCCCGCGTTAAAGTAGGCGGCGATGTTCGTATCCGTTACAGCGATTCCAAAAATGGTAAGTCTAAAACCGATGCGCGTGCAAGAACGGAGATGAAGTTCACTCTATAATCCTTACTTAGGGAGTTAGGATGATTGATTTTTTTAAACGACAATTGTTTACCGTTCATCAAAACGGTAAACAGCATGTGAGTGAAGTCTTTAAATATATCGGTCCAGGTATTATCGTGACCGTCGGCTTCATTGATCCGGGCAACTGGGCCGCCAATCTGGCGGCCGGCGCCAGTTTCGGGTATCAACTTTTGTGGGTGGTGACACTGTCCACAATTATGCTCATTTTACTGCAACATAATGTAGCGCATTTAGGCATAGTCCGCGGCCAATGTCTATCGGAATGCGCCTATGAATTTTTGCCGCGCTGGGTTTCCCGCATTGTGCTCAGTACGGCCGGCATCGCTGCTGCGGCGACGGCTTTGGCTGAATTTATCGGTGCGGCGATAGCCTTGAAGATGCTTTTCGGCATACCGTTGCTGATCGGCAGCATCTTGACCGCTTTGATCTGTACGGTTATGCTGATCACCAATTCGTATCGTAAGCTGGAGCGTATCATCGCCGGCTTTGTGTCTCTCATTGCATTGGCCTATGTGGTAGAGGTCAATATGGTTCATGTGGATTGGGCGGCGGCCGGTATCGGATGGGTGAATCCTCAGATTCCAAATGAATCGATGCTTGTTATTTTGAGTATTCTGGGCGCTGTTATTATGCCGCATAATTTATTTTTGCACTCCGAGATCATTCAAAGTCGCCAGTTCAATACGCAGGATCCGACGGTGATAAAGAAACAGTTGCGTTATGAATTTCTCGATACATTGCTTTCGATGGGCATCGGCTGGATGATTAATTCCGCTATGATTTTATTGGCGGCAGCTGTCTTTTTTTCTCACGGCATAGAGGTGACGGAACTGGAACAGGCCGAGGAATTATTGCGCCCTTTAATCGGACCCGCAGCGGGTACCATCTTTGCATTGGCACTTCTCTTTGCCGGATTTGCATCATCCGCGACGGCGGGCATGGCCGGTGCGAGTATTTTTGCGGGCATGTTTGGCGAATCCTATGATATGAATGACTTTCACAGTCGTCTGGGATTGTCTTTGACGTATATTCCGGCGCTGCTGCTCATCATATTTGTAACGGATTCATTCCAAGCCTTACTGGTGTCTCAAATGTTTTTGAGCCTGCAGCTGCCTGTTACGATATTTCTGCAACTGTACATGACCAGCAGCCGTCATATTATGGGGCAATATGTAAATCGAACATTTACGAATATTGTACTGTGGGGCATCGGGATTATCGTCACTGTTATGAATATCTATTTACTCATAATGGGCTGATTAATTGTATATTGATGGGTAATGCTCAGAACGGTGAAAGCATGTAATAAGTACATGTAATTTTATCTATATGTACTTTCAAATATATGTAATTTTAAGTATATAATGCTATGTGCAGATCATTTCAAGTATATGTTTAAGTGCAAGTAATTTATGGACCGCTTCGGCGGTCCATTTTTACACTCCGTATTTGCTCTCCCGCAGGAATGCTTTCAAAAGATATATTCATGACATGTAGTCAACGTATAGTTCATGTGAAAAGTGTATCCTCGGTATCCCAACGATGACGCGAAATATGTTACAATTAAAATTAAAGAAAAGTTTGTGACGGCGCCGGTCGGCGCAGTATTATATATCCTATTCAGGAGGAATTAATGGCAGATCAAAAGAATGTACAAGAACCTATTCAATCCGACTTCAGCATCGTTGTAAATGATATTGCGGAGGAATTATTGACACGTCTCAATATGGATGATGACGGTACGATTATCGACATGTTCCAGACGGGTTCCTTCGACCCATGGCAGCTGTTTGTATTTTATGCGGCACTTGAGCAGGCTCTCGTTGATTTCAGAACGGATAAGCGTAAGAAGACAATCATCGTCCATGCTCAACCGGAGGCGCTCATCGGCATCGGTCGCGTTGTGACTCCGCTATCGACCTTGCTTGAACATGTATTGATGACCCGACTCGGGGACATGAGCGAAGGTCGTTTGGAAACAGGGATGCTCACCGTGTCCGCTGAAAGCATCGATTATGAAGGTGTAAATCTCAAGGGACGTCATGTGGTTATCGTTTGCGATCTTCTTGATGACGAGTCTCCATACCTCAAAGAATGTATTAAATTGTGTAAGGAAATGAAAGCGGCTCACGTGGTAGCGGTACCGCTCATGTTGTGGAATCCGGAGCTTATCGATAACCTTACAGAGGAATCTATCAAGGCGGACCTAGCGAATGAAAATCGTCCTCTCTCCTAGTAAAACCAAGACCATTAGCGCACATGTGGAGGATGTATGCGCTCAGTTTCATCCGCAGATTACCGCATCTGTTTTAGAACATGTGAAATCCCTTGACGTAGAAACGCTGGGTAAGGCGCTTAAGCTGAAGGGCGATAAGGCCGCGGCGGTACATGACTTTTATCAGCGACATGAGGAGTATCCCGTGGGGCATGCCGGTGAGAGCTATGACGGCATCGCATTTAAATATTTGAACTGGCCCGGCTTGTCCGATCGGGCGAAGCGGTTTGGTGAACGTCATCTCGTCATATTGTCCGCGTTGTATGGCATCGTAGAACCTCACATGGGGATTCGCGATTATCGCCTCGACATGGTGGATAGAATCGGTATCAACCTTTACGATACATGGCGCGATGCGGTGAAGGACTACTTTCACAAAGAAGACTGGATATTGAATTTAGCATCAAAAGAATACGCTAAAATGCTGGATCATCCGAAGATTGTAACCGCGGAATTCTGGGAACTTCGCGGCGATGCCTATAAGCAGATGAGCACATCGTCCAAGATGAGTCGCGGCATGATGGCGCATGATTGTTTGATGCGTGAGGTGAAGCATGTGTGTGATTTGCCTCGTGAAATAAATGGATTTACATGCGTGACGGATATTGAATCCATTACGATACCAAGCGAATCGATGACGGTTCGTTATGAAAGGAAGTGATTGATTGCAAGTTCAGGATATTTTAGCGAAAGATCTCGTCGGCGATGCCGCACTGACCGAAGATCAGTTGCGGTTTCTCATGTCCGTAACCGATGAAGAACAGTTGCAATTGATCTATAAGAAAGCTTACGAAGTGAAGTCAAAATATGTGCAACCTGTGGCATATTATCGTGGTCTCATCGAGTTTTCGAATCGATGTATAAAGAACTGCAACTATTGCGGTATCCGCCGGGAAAATGATAAGGCCGAACGATTTGATATGAATCGGGAGGACATCATCAAAATGGCGCAATGGGCGTACGATCATGAATACGGATCAATTACCTTGCAATCCGGCGAGCGCTGTGATGATGCATTTGTCGACTATGTGGTGGAACTTATTCGCGATATTAAAGCGATCGGTGACGGCTCTTTGGGGATTACCATGTGCGTCGGAGAACAGTCGGAAGAGGCGTATCGTCGTATGCGCGAAGCCGGCGCAAGCCGCTACTTATTGCGCATTGAAACGACGAATAAAGAATTATACTATAAAATTCATCCTCACGATGAATTGCACTCTTTTGAGACGCGCGTGGAATGCTTACGTCGTCTGCGCCGCGTCGGATTTCAGGTGGGCACGGGTGTCATGATCGGACTGCCGGGACAAACGGAAGAGGATTTAGTCAATGATATTCTGTTTTATCGCGATATGGATATCGACATGATCGGTATGGGACCTTATGTGGTGCATCATGATACGCCGCTCGGCCGGGAGGCCCTTGCGTTGGGTATCGATGATGAAGCGGGTAAATTGCGCCGCGTTCAACTGGGACTTAAGATGATCGCGTTGACCCGTCTATTTTTGAAAGATGTAAATATTGCGGCCACTACGGCCCTACAGGCCCTCGATAAACTGGGACGCGAAAAAGGCCTTGCCGCAGGGGCGAATATCTTGATGCCCATCATAACGATTCCCGAACACCGCGCAAAATACTTGCTGTACGACAATAAACCATGTGTGGACGATAATGCGGAACAATGTAAGGACTGCTTAACGCGCCGCGTTATGTCCATCGGCGATACGGTGGGATGGAAACAGAACGGGGACTCCAAACATTACGGGAAAAGAACCGGAACATTTTAGTTCACTGTTCATATGAGTCGTATACGGCATGACGATGATGTTATGTGTTGTATAGCATAAAAGGAGAGAATATTATGGAAACAAAATGGTACTCGGATTTTTTTCAGCTGTTGGTGCATCCTTTTTCGAAGGGGATTGATCAAATTGTTGAATTCGGTACTCTGAAAAAGGGCTTTTGGGGCACGGTTTCCTTCTGGGCCATTCCTTATTTGTTATTAGCTTTATTCGGCACGATGCTCATTCCCCTGTTGCCACGTAACGAGATCACGAATACTTTTCTTATGGTCCTTACCTTTGCCGGTGTAGCTTTCGTTTTGATTTGGTTTTTAGGAATTTTGCTGTCGTTTATCGGTGTAGCTATTTATTCTTATATTTTTAACTGGGTTGTTAAGAAAATGGGCGGTACCGATAATGTCAATGCGGTTATGAAAGTTAACTGGTACTTGGAAGGCTATGGCGTACTGTTTGGGACGGCATTTTATGTACTGCTTGCCATTTCCGCAGGTATATTAGTAGGCTTCTTCGATGCGCCCACATTATTTGTGGTTGTATTTTCTATCAGCTTTATAGGGATGCTTGTTATCATGATCTGGGTATCCTTGGCGCTGATGGGAAAACAGGTCATGTTGTCAAAATTGAAAGTATTCCTGGCCTGTGTGATTACTTCGCTTATCATTCTTATTATTTATGCATTATTTATAGCCTTATTAAACGGTTGCGCCTCATTAGCAGGTAGATAATTATAAAAAATTTTATTTGATGTATTATTGTTGAAAAGACGGTCCGTGCATGTTTGCTCCGCGTCCCTGATGTGGCGGCATATGTACGGATCGTCTTTTGTCGTGTTTGTAAGCGGTTAGTTTATTCTATAAAAAGGTCACCTATATTTGTGCAACCATATCATGAATGAGGAGTAAGAGCGTATAGGTGACCTTTCTACTGTTTTGGGATTACATAAACTATTACCGATGAGAATTAATTTTTACAATAAAAAATAATTTTGATCGGAAAAGAGGACTTTCACAAAGGAACGTCGAAATAGTATAGCAAAAGCGTAATTTGCCAATAAGGAGGCGATTCCGATGAAAGAGTATAGTAGTGACCGAATTAGAAATGTAGCTGTCGTATCCCATGATGGAGCGGGGAAGACTGCTCTTGTGGAATCTTTGTTATTAACCTCCGGTGCCGTCGATTTTGTCGGCCGTGGTCAAGATAATAAGCATATTATGGACTTTGAACCGGAAGAGATTAAGCGTAACGTGACCATTCAGTTGGGCATGGCCCCTTGTGAATGGCATGACCACAAGGTTAATTTCGTGGATACGCCGGGTTACAATGAATTTCATGGTGAAGTCCGTGCCGCATTGCGCGCCTGTGACGGTATGTTGATGGTATTGAGCTCTACGTCCGGTGTTGAAACGGATACGGTGCGTGCCTGGGATTATGCTGTAGAATTACAAATGCCTCGCATGGCATTTATCAATAAAATGGATGTAGATGGTGCCGATTTCTTCGGTACTATTGAAAGAATGCGGGAATTATTCGGCAAGGGCATCATGCCGTTGCAGATTCCTATTGGTGAAGGCGCCGATTTCGAAGGCGTCGTAGACGTAGCGAAAATGACTGCGTTTACTTATAAGGACGGCCAACCGACAGAGATTGCTGTACCGGCTCATCTTATTGAAAAGGCTCAAGAAATACGGGAGTTAACCGTAGAAGCCGCGGCTGAAGGTAGCGATGAACTGTTGGAGAAATATTTAGAAGGTGAAGAATTAACGTTAGAGGAAATTCGCCAGGGGCTACGCGAAGGGATGATTAGTGGCCGTGTATGCCCAATCATGTGTGGCAGTGCCACATCTCGGATTGGTTTAGATCAGGTGTTGGATCGGATGATCCGCTATATGCCGGATGCAACGAAAAAAGTGATGACCGCAACGGATGCGGAAACCGGCGAACAGCGGGCAGTACATGTAGATAAACCGTTAACTGCTTTCGTATTCAAGACGCTGTTAGATCCGTTCGCAGGAAAACAAAGCTTTGTACGAATCTTCTCAGGGGAACTCAAGGAAGGTGATAGACTATTCGATGTGAACCAGGGCGTAGAGGAAAAATGGGGCAAGATGGTTACCCTTATAGGGAAGCAACAGATTCCCGTTTCCGCTGCCAAAGCCGGGGATATCGTAGTGATACCGAAATTGCCGAATGCTAAGACAGGGGATACATTGACCGCTCCCGAGTTCAAAGTGACGTACGATGCAATTCGCTTCCCTCAACCGCTTTACACCGTGGCTATGGAACCGGTGAAAAAGGGTGAGGAGGAGAAATTAGCAAGTGCGGTGATGAAAGTAGCAGAGGAAGATCCTACTTGTGTAGTTGTGAAAAATGCGGAAGCCCGCCAATTACAGATCGACTGTATGGGTGAGGTGCATTTGGAACATATTCTTAATAAGATGGACCGTAAATACGGTGTACAGGCGAAACTTGTACCTCCATACATTCCATACCGTGAAACGATAAAAGGTTCTGCAGAAACAGAATCTAAATACAAAAAACAAAGTGGCGGTCATGGGCAATATGGGCATGTTAAGATTCAAGTGGATCCGTTATATGATGGAAGCGACTTTGCTTTTGTAGACAAGATTTTTGGCGGTGCTGTACCACGGCAATATATTCCGGCGGTGGAAAAGGGCGCCAAAGAAACCCTGGATAAAGGTCTAATTGCAGGCTATCCTATGATTGGTGTGCAGGTGACACTCCTGGACGGATCGTACCACAGTGTAGACTCCTCGGAGTTGGCATTTAAAGTAGCTACGTCACAAGCCATCAAGGATGTAATTCCGAAGGCGAAACCGGTCCTATTGGAGCCGATTTATGAGGTCAACGTGTTTGCACCGGATGCTTTCATGGGTGATATCATGGGCGATTTGAATAGTCGACGAGGTCGTGTATTAGGCATGGAACAAAGTGAAAGAACCGGTATATCCGTGGTCAAAGCACAAGTGCCGTTGGCGGAAATGTCGGATTATGTTACTGTATTGCGTTCGATGACGCAAGGACAGGGCGTATTCAATCGACAGTTCTACAGCTATGAAGAGGTTCCGCATAAGCAAGCCGAAGAAATTATCGCTGCTTTCAAAAATCGAGAATAAGATTTGATTATGTTCATGATGTAGTTTTAGTTTTTAAACTGACAATTGAATACACAATTTCATAAGCATAATAATTGACAGTAAGTCATAAATTTGAATAGTATTTTACGAGGCCCTCCATATATGTAGCGTATGGAGGGCTTTATATTAATAATTTGCTAGTCCCTTGCCGGTATATATGCTACTATAAATATATTATGATTGAGCGTAATATTGCTTTGCTGTTTGCCCTTTGAAAGGATGTTATATATGTTTTTTTCCTCCATTGAAGCGGATTATACAAAAATGGGATATCCCGCGGCTATCGTCCGGGCCCTTGATTTTCTGAAGAATACGGATCTCAAATCATTATCCGGGGGACGTCATGTTATCGAAGGGGATTTGATGTATGCCAATGTGGATGATGTGAAAACGAAGTTGTTTGAAGAAACCAAGCCGGAGTCACATAAAAACTATGTGGATATACAGTTTATGGTGTGCGGTGAGGAACATATGGGATTCTTTGTGGACCGAGGTAAAGTTAAACCTGTTGAATCCTATCCGGATCGAGACTGTTATTTTTATCCTAATGAAGCCGTCGATGAAGGCATGATTCATTGTCCGGAAGGTTATTACACCGTCTTTTTCCCGTCGGATATACATCGGCCTCTGTTGGCTGCGAATGATAAACCGACCGACATTCGTAAAGTCGTAGTTAAGGTTCACGTGTCTTTGTTATAAGACTGAGTTTTCCAACTGTTTTGCCTGTAAAATTCAGTGTGTAATGTGTGTCGCCTATATGAATTCGTGTGTATCAGTTGTTACGTTAGGCCGGTAGGAGGAGTATTATGAACCGATATCAGGTTGTTGGTATCGCATTGACATTGCTGGGGGCCACCCTGTGGGGCGTGTCGGGAACAGCCGTCCAGTTTCTCGGCAACAGCCGAGGCATGAACCTGGAGTGGCTTGTCACGACGAGGCTTATCTTGGCCGGATGTATTACGGTATGTTACACGTGGTTTCGCGACGGTAACCGAATATTCGACGTATTCAGGAGTCGCCAGGATACGATGCAGCTGCTGATTTTCGGTATTTTAGGCATGGGCATGTGTCAGTATACCTACTTTAACGCGATTCTGCTGGCCGGTGCGGGCATTGCAACGGTTCTTCAATATCTGGCACCGTCCATGATTATTTTGTACGCCGTGTTTCGCTACGGTAAACATCCTACACGGGGCGAGGTCATATCCGTTATTCTCGCGTTGGTGGGGACCATCTGCCTTATCGGTAATAACGGGTTTTCCGCTGAAAGCATTCGTCTGGATGTACTCGTATGGGGACTCCTATCTGCCGTAGGCGTAGCCGTTTACAGCGTGTCGCCGGTGCATTTGCTGGCCCGTTACGGCACTTTGCCGATCGTAGGCTTCGGGATGTTTCTCAGCGGCATTGCGGCGGGGATTTTATTTCATCAGCCTGAGCCCTCTGCAACGTGGGATGTGTGGACCGGCGTAGGATATTTTTCCGTCATATTTCTCGGAACGATCGTATCCTTTAATTCCTATCTTGAAGGGGTCAAGCGCATCGGTGCCGTTCAGGGCTCCATCTTATCTTCCGTTGAGCCTATTTCAGCGGCCTTTTTTGCGTGGCTCCTCCTGGGAAATCAGTTTAGCATTTTAGGCATCGTCGGGATGGCTCTTATCATTACGACCGTCATTATTATCGCATTAGAAAAGAAATCTTAATCAGTTAGAAATAAATATTGAGAATCAGCCTGGAAATCTGTATAGACTCGGGCTGTTTTTTGTTTTACAATATGTTCTTGTAGAACGTTTGTGAAAGTTTAATGATTGACTCATGAGCATGTTAATTGTCATGAAAATTGTGGTCGACTTTCACCATAAGTCGTAATTATAAGATGAATCTCGCTAGATATTGGGGGAGAGATGGAACAGAAACAATGGGTCGGCATGGGACTCACCATATTAGGAGCATTGCTGTGGGGATTGTCGGGAACGGCCGTACAATTTATTGAAGACGTAAAACATGTCAACGTGGAATGGTTGCTGGAGGTGCGGCTGATCGGGGCCGGCCTCATCACGGTTATATTGGCGTTTATGAAAGAGGGAACAGCCGTATTTAACGTTTTTAAAAGCCCGAGAGATATCTTGAAGCTGCTCATCTTCGGCATCTTCGGGATGGCGATGTGCCAGTATACATATTTTAGATCTATCGCCCTTGCCGGCGTAGGGATTTCGACGGTGCTTCAATATGTGGCGCCGACGATGATTATCGTATATTTATTTTTGCGCTATCACAATAAGCCGAGTTCCGGAGAGGTCGTATCGGTGTTCTTCGCCATTTTTGGGACGATGTTGATCATGTTTCAAGGCGGTCTGGATATACAGAATGTAAATGGAGGGGTTCTCTTCTGGGGGCTGTTATCCGCATTAGGAATCACCGTCTACAGCTTGCAGCCGGTTGAGTTGTTGCGCACGTATGGCACGGGGCCGATTGTGGGCTTCGCCATGCTCATATCCGGCATCTTATCCATTTCTATATTCGGCGCCTATGAATCGAAAGCCGTTTGGGACCATATGACGTGGTTAGGTTTATTTACCATCATCATCCTCGGTACGGTGGTGTCCTTTAACGCCTACATGGAAGGCGTCCGTCGCATCGGAGCCGTTCAGGGATCCATCCTGTCATCGCTGGAACCGATTTCGGCGGCTATGTTCGGCTGGGCGTTGTTAGGGAATGAATTTACCCTTACCGGAATTCTCGGTATGGTGTTTATCATCAGCACCGTATTTATCATCGGCTGGGAACGGCACCGCCGAATCAAGCGTGAAGTACTGGCGAAGCTCAATAAGGCGGAGCTGGCATAATCGATTGATCTTAAAGTTGTTTTTTATAAATAGGCACCAAGCAGACAATTATATATATTGTATACATAGCCGTACTCGGTTGACTATCCGCATATCTGTTCATATAGTAAAGATATGCGGATTCTTTGTTTATAGAGGAGGTTTCTATGTCTGTTCAGAGTTTTGTAGAGGAACGGCGCGATGCTTTTATCGCGATGCGACGGGATTTTCACATGTATCCCGAGCCGGGGTGGCTTGAGTATCGCTCCGCGGCAAAGGTGGCGGCGCGTCTTATTGAACTGGGGTATGATGTGGCCCTCGGGGCGGAGACCCTCGATTTGGATGCACGCATGGGACTTCCCGGCGATGAGATCATGAAAGCCGCCATGGATCATGCCGTTGCGGAAGGGGCCGATCCTGAACTGGTAGAAAAAATGGGTTACGGTAAAACGGCCATCGTAGCCACAATGAAATTCGACGATGACGGCCCTACGGTGGCATTTCGGGCGGATATGGACTCAAACGATGTCATCGAATCAAATGAGGCCGGTCATATACCCGCAGATAAGGGCTTTCGCTCCCGCCATGACAAGGCGATGCACGCATGCGGTCATGATACGCATATGACGATGGGCCTCGGACTGGCGGAATATGTGGCTGCGCATAAGGCTAACTATAAAGGTACGATTAAGCTCATATTCCAACCGGCGGAGGAAGGTGTGCGCGGTGCAAAAGCCATGGCTGAAGCCGGTGTGGTGGATGATGTGGATTTGATGTTCGGCATGCATATCGGATTTAACGAAAACCTGTCAAACTGCTTTGCTTGCAGTGACCACGGTTTTCTGGCCACTACCAAGCTTGATGCGGCATTTCACGGCTATTCCGCACATGCCGGCGGATCTCCTGAAAAGGCGCAAAATGCGATGCTTGCAGGCTGTACGGCAGTTCTTAACTTACAGGCTATCGCTCGCCATAGCCAGGGGGCTTCCCGTATGAATGTGGGCGTGTTTGAAAGCGGTACCGGCCGCAATGTAACACCGGACGTGGCGGTTCTTAAACTTGAAACGCGCGGTGCCACAACGGACATTAACGATTACATGATTAATCGCACAAAAACTATTATTAAAGCTGCTGCGGAAATGCACGACTGTACCTATGAAATTACAAAACAGGGTGAAACACCGGCAGGCCGCATCAGTGATGAGTTAGCCCTAGAAGTACAAAAAATCATTGAGCCCTTGGGTATCTTCAAAGAGGTTCCTTTTGACTATAGTGGCGGCGGCAGTGAAGACTGCGCGTATTTCCTCAATCGCGTCATCGATAACGGCGGTAAGGCGACGTATATGGTGTTGGGCTCTGCCATTAAGGCGCCGCATCATAATCCTCTTTTTGATATCGATGAAGAAGACATGCTGAACGGAATTGTCGCATTGGGTGCTATAACGGAATATTATCTGAAACGCTGATTCTGACAGAATCACCATACTAAAACGATAAATCTGACCGAATCAGCATATTCTTTGTATAGATTAAAACGGCTAAGAATGGTTTATGAAATGCAGTATATCGGTAAAGGAGCGTCTATGATACAACGAGAACGATTAGCTGAGGACTTTAATAATATGGCGACTTTTACAGCGCTGGGTGAAGGTATCAATCGCCTTGCTTTCACAGATGCGGACTGGGACGGGCGTCAATATATTATGCACCGCATGGCTGAGTCGGGGTTGACGGTTGAGATCGACGGATTTGGCAATATCATCGGCTATAAGGCCGGCAAGAATCCCGACTTGCCCGTTGTGATGGTCGGGTCCCATACGGACAGCGTGCCTAATGGCGGGAATTATGACGGTGTTGTCGGTGTATTGTCCGCAATCGAAGCGGTTCGGAGTATGATGGATGACGGATTTGAGCATGATCATACCATTGCTGTGGTGTCCTTCATGTGTGAGGGATCCAGCCGGTTTGGAGCGGCCACGTTAGGCAGCAAGGCGATGCGAGGCGAATTGACCGCAAAGGATTTACACCGTTTAGTTGATAAAGAGGGGATCTCACTGTATGAGGTGTTACAGACTCGCAACCTCGATCCGGATGTCATTGAACAGATGGAATATAAGAAACCTGTGAAAGCTTTCATAGAAATGCATATTGAGCAGGGCAAGGTTTTAGAGCACGAAAAGAAAAAAATCGGCGTCGTTACAGATATTGCAGCGCCGGAACGTTTCTATGTGACCGTTCGGGGACATGCGGACCACAGCGGCGCCACGCCGATGAATTTACGTCACGATGCGCTGTGCGGTGCGGCGAAAATCATCCTCGGCATTGAGGAAATCACCTCGATGCAGGAGAAACCGCCTGTTGTGGGAACCGTCGGTGTTGTAGATGTTAGTCCCGGTGCGATGAATGTAATTCCGGGCGCTGTGAAACTGGGCGTCGATATTCGCAGTATATCTAAGGTGGCTCGTGATTCCGTGGTGACCCTTGTGAAAAAATACATTGATGTAATCGCCGGAAAACGCGGACTGACCTATACCATTGAGCCGATTGCTCAGGACGGGCCGGTGGCGATGCACCCGGCTATGATCGCAAAGATTAAGGAGGCTGTGCAGTCTTTAGGCATAGAGTATATGTGTATGCCGAGCGGAGCCGGTCATGATGCCATGCATTGGGCGGAGGATGTCCCTACAGGGATGATATTCATTCCGTGTCGCGACGGTATCAGCCATAATCCGGCGGAATTCGCCGAAATGGACGATATCGTGGCAGGGGTGAAGGTTCTGGATTCGGTTTTGCGCAGCCTCAGTTCGGCTGAAATAGGGCTCGTCTAACTATAGGGGATTATCAGAATCTTAATTAGGTTTATTGTCAGTATTTATATGTGGATAGGAGAGAACTATGGTTATTGCAGGTATTATTATCGTGGTGGCGACCTTTATCGCCATCATTAAACAGTTTGAAACGAGACTTGTTCTGTTTTTATCGGGACTGTTGATGTGCTTTATCGGCGGTAACATCGCGGCGGGTACAACGGCCTTTGTGAAAGAACTTACTAATGCCGGACTCGTGCCGACGATCTGTACGGTTCTCGGCTTCAGTTATGTTATGGAGTACACGAAGTGTACGGAGCACATGGTATACTTCATTTCTGCCGGCTTAAAGCGCATGACAAAAATCATCATTCCCGGTGCGGTTATTATTACCTTTCTGATTAATATCGCGTTGCCGACAGCGGCGGGCTGTGCAGCCGCCGTAGGGGCCTTATTGATCCCGGCCCTTATTCGCTCCGGTGTTCATCCGGCGATGGCGGGATCCGCCGTATTCTTAGGCACATGGGGCAGCTCCTTGAGTCCCGGCCTTATGTTTAATCCTCAGGTGGCACAACTGGCAGGTACAGATGTTATGACCGTTATTGCCAGCTTTACAATGCAAGCCGTTGTTGGCCTTGTGGTGGCTGCCATATTACTTAATATCGTGGCAATCGTCAAAAAGGAACATACCGGATATGTACTGGAGTCTAATGCCGAAGACAGCAAAGCGTTCAAGGTGAATTATTTCTATGCGATTATCCCGATTATTCCGCTGGTGCTACTTGTGTTAGGCAGTAAGCAGGTAGCGATAATCCCTGAGATTTCCGTGCCTGTTTCGATGCTCATCGGTACGGCTATCGGTATCGTTGCGGTCCGCCCTAATGTGACTGATGCGGTGAAGAAATTCTTCCGCGGTACCGGTGACGGCATGTGTGATGTAGTAGGCTTGATGGCTGCTGCTGCATGCTTTACGGCGGGGATGCAGCATATCGGGCTTACAAGCGCATTGATCGATGGTATGAAAAACTCTCAGCAAATTGCGCAAATCGGGGCTGCTTTCGGACCGTTTCTGTTGGCTGTTATTTCCGGTTCCGGTAATGCGGAGGCCCTTGCTTTCAATGGAGCCGTAACACCTCATGCGGCGGATTTTGGATACGGTATTATGGAACTCGGTTCTATGGCTCAACTCGGGGCCGGTATCGGTCGCAGTATGAGCCCGGTAGCCGGAGCCGGCATCATCATCGCCGGACTGGCAGGCATTAATCCGATGGAATTGGCAAAGCGCAATGCCGTGCCTTGTATTATTGCGACAGTAGTCATCATGCTATTGTTACTCTAGTCTGATAAAACTATATTGTAAAAGGGGCTGTAACAAAACAGCCCCTTTCTACTAAAAATAGCTATTAGTTGATTATATACAATCAACTAATAGCTATTTTTCTGTATTTTATAAGGAAAAAGGGTCCCGAAGGACTATTCCATTGGTATAATTTAAGTATGAAAAAGAACCGCACCAATGAATTTAATTATACCAAACTAGCGATACCTCGCCAACTAGTTTTACCATTGGAGTATGGCCTTTTGATAAAAGAAACAGCGCCTGTGCGGTTACTCGATGCTGTATTGGAGGAATTAGACTATACAGAGTTACAGCATTTGTATTCTCCTAACGGGAGAAAATCTAAAGTTCCACCGCACATTCTGTTTAAGATTTTTGTCTATGCTATGTCCAACGGTGTGTATTATACACGTATGATCCAACAACAATGCGAGGAAAATATTAACTATATGTGGCTACTACAAGGTTATGCTACCCCCAGTCATATGACGTTTCAACGATTTTTTGCACGTTGTACGCTAGATATACTCATGAATTTATTTTCGCAGATAATGGAAGCGATTGCGAGACGTGACACACTAACCTTTAATGAAGTATTTATTGATGGGACCAAGCTAGAAGCTAATGCCAATAAATATACGTTTGTATGGCGTAAAGCTGTAGAGAAAAAGCTATCTATGTTATCCACTAAATTATCTGTACTCAAGCAAGATATCTGGAATGAATTGGGCTTAGATACATTTTATATGAACGATGAATTTGTATATACCTTTTTAGCTAAAGAAATTGAAGTACAGCATATGGTGTTGGTACAAGGGAAAGGCAAGCATAAAACACCGTTACAACGTTTGTACGAACGAGCAGAATCCTTATATGAGAAGCGAAAAGAATACGAACAGCAATTGTATATTATGGGTGAACGTAACAGTTACTCTAAAACGGATCCTGATGCTACGTTTATGCGTATGAAAGAAGACCATATGCGTAATGGACAGCTTAAGCCTGCTTACATTATACAATTGGCTGTTCATTCTGAATATATTATGGGAGTTGGTGTATTCCCTAATCCTAATGATACCAATACATTAATTCCGTTTGTACAACAATTAGAACGACTTCACACACAACATTTCAAATATGTAGTGGCAGATGCCGGCTATGATAGCCATGAAAACCTAACATGGTTAAAACACAACCAGTATCTATCTTGTATAAAATCACAGTATTATGAAAGACAAAAGACTAAGGCATGGCCTACCGATATTGGTAAAGCTCGTAATATGCAATATATACCGGAAGAGGATTCGTTTATATGTGCTAAAGGGCGCCAATTAAAATATGCCTATACACGTAACATTAAAAAGAAAACAGGATTTGTATCTGAGCGAAAGGTATATATTTGTGAATCCTGTAACCGATGTGGATACAAAAAAGACTGCCAACCGTATGCGAAACAGACAACAGTAAATCCTGTAAAGAGAATTGAGATTACCCCTGCTTATGATGCCGTATTGGCAGAAAACCAACGTAGACTGCTTAGTGATACAGGTGTCCAATTGCGGATTAACCGCTCCATTCAAGTGGAAGGTACATTTGGTGTCTTAAAACAGGATCTTGGATTTAGACGTTTTTTACATCGAGGGACTGGTAAAGTACATAAAATGTTGTACCTATTAGTGATGGGATTTAATCTTACAAAACTACACAACCGAATACAAGCAGGACGAATTCATACAACAGTATTCACCGTAAAAGGAACTGCTTAAACTAAGAAAAATGCAAATAGGCCTAATGGCCTATTTAGGTGCGTCTAAAAACAAAAAACACCAAGAAAATCTAGGATTTTATAAACCTAATTTTCTTGGTATTTCTTATATTGTAAAGGGACTGCAACTAGAATGTGGTAAAACCACATTCTGTTACAGCCCCTTTTTTATAACTTTAAATAGCCAATCAATATATCTGTATTAAAGCACCAATTCATATAATTTAAACTAAACTAACATGGTAATCAGTATGATTGTATATAAGAGACTAATCAATTGATTATATGTAAGCAGCCAATCATATGATTTTTACGCATATATTGAAAGTTGAGATATAAGCAATATTTATGGATACCAAAGAAAAGAGCAATTTGTTTTTATTGCATTTTCATAATATATTATATGTATAAAAGGAATAGTTGTTATACCTTTGTGTCAGCCCATGTTTTCATAAATGAGTAAAAAGCCTGTACTGGCTTGGATTCAAGGGCGCTATGACGCGTGTACATCCACGTATCTCGAGTCATGACATAACCATCAAGAGCTTTCAAGGTTTCTTTAAATAGGTTAGGGTAATCATTGCCACAACTTTGGGTAAGGATGGTAAAACCAAGTCCTTGGTTAACTAGCTTCATACATGTATCGATGTCGTTCACCTCAATGGTGCGCATCGGTGGTTGTGAGTAGTGGGAATACCACCAATCATCAATGGTTTGCTGTAGATTCGGATCTGTCTGATAGTGAATATATGGCAAGCGAGGTAAGTCCTCTACAGTACATGGCGTTTTGTTGAAGAAACAAAATGGTTCAGACCAGATATGTTCTTTCGACTCTGCCCAAGTGTGGGCACCGCGGATGATGGCAGCATGTAGGCGACCTTCGAGGAAGTCGTGGTATAGCTTATAGCTGAGTCCAGTATACATGATGATATCGATGTGTGGATAGGTTTCTTTAAAGGTGGATAAGATATGGGGAATATGATACTTTGCGAATACATTTGAGCATCCTAGGTTTAATGTACCGCGCGGTTCACTACCCATAGCTAATAGCTCTTGGCGCACTGAAGTATAGGAGTTTAGTAAATCTTCGGCGTAGCGTACAAGGCGCTGGCCTTGATAGGTAAATTCCACACCGCGAGCTTGTCGATTGATGATGGGACAGTTAAATTCCTTTTCTAATTTTTTTATCCGTTCACTCAATGCAGGTTGCGTCATAAATAGACGACGCGCCGCATAAGTAATATTATTTTCCTCTGCTAAGGTTTTTAAAATTGTACAATCTTTCGTGTCCATAAACTCTCCTTTATATATGTATTATTGTACTCTATCCCATAGAGTTGGTACAGACGAGGGGACGCTAGGGCTATACAGATTAGATATAACTAAAGACTAGGTACTAGTAAGAGGAATGGAACTTTCACCAATAAACATGGTGAAAATATAGTGTTTGTAAAGGTTTACACATGCCTGAAAGTAATAAAGGAGCAAGTCATGGTTGAGTTAATTTCAAATGGTGTATTTTTATATCACGGTACGGATATCGTTCCTGCGGATTCTAGTGCAGCCCTTGATCAGCAAGAAGTTTTTAATAAAGAGCGCGCCTATAAGGAAACGATGGCGTACCGTATTTTAATGGACCACCAACAACACGAAGGTGATCAAGATTTACGCATCAAATTCGATGCCTTAACATCTCACGATATTACCTATGTTGGTATTATTCAAACGGCGATTGCCAGTGGTCTTGATAAATTTCCAATTCCTTACATTTTGACAAACTGTCATAATAGCTTGGCAGCAGTAGGGGGCACGATTAACGAAGACGACCATGTATTCGGTTTATCCGCAGTTCAACGCTTCGGCGGCGTGTATGTACCTCCTCATCTTGCAGTTATTCACCAATACATGCGTGAAACAATGGCAGGCTGTGGTAAAATGATTCTCGGTTCCGACAGTCATACTCGTTACGGTGCTCTTGGTACTATGGCAATTGGTGAGGGCGGTCCAGAGCTTGTAAAACAATTGCTTGGTCGTACCTATGATGTACAACGTCCAGAAGTTATCGCTATTTACCTTGACGGCAAACCTAAACACGGCGTAGGGCCACAAGACGTGGCACTTGCCATTGAAAAAGCTGTATTTGCAAACGGCTTTGTGAAAAATAAAGTGATGGAATTCGTAGGCCCTGGTATTGAACACCTATCCATGGACTTCCGTAATGGCATTGATGTAATGACTACAGAAACTACATGCCTTACAACTATTTGGAGAACAGATAGTACAACGAAAGAATTCTTGACACTTCATGGTCGCGGTGATGCGTACAAAGAGCTTAACCCAGGCGATGTGGCTTATTATGATGGCCTTGTAAAAGTTAATCTTGGGGAAGTGGAAAGTATGATTGCTATGCCATTCCATCCAAGCAATGTATATACTATTAAAGAAATCAACGAAGGTGGTCGCGATTTATTAGCAGAAATCGAACGTCAAGCGGTAGAGCAATTAGATAATAAATCCTTGTCTTTGCAATTACCTGAAAAACATTTTGACGGCAAATTGCATTTAGATCAAGGTATCATCGTAGGGTGCTCTGGTGGTTTGTATGAAAATATCATGCAAGCGGCTAACATCGTACGTGGTAAGAGCGTAGGTTCCGGTCGTTTCGCATTTAGCGTATATCCTTCTAGCCAACCAATTTACTTAGAACTCATGAAAAATGGTGCTCTTGTAGATCTTATGAGTGCTGGCGCCATCGTGCGTACAGCTTTCTGCGGGCCATGCTTTGGTGCAGGTGATACACCTAACAATACTGGACTCAGCGGTCGTCATGCGACACGGAACTTCCCAAATCGCGAAGGTTCTAAACCTGGTAACGGACAAATTTCTTCCGTTGCACTTCTTGACTCCCGTTCCGTAGCAGCAACTGCTATTAATGGTGGTGCATTAACTGCGGCTACTGATATCGATTATGATGATGTAGTACCAGCTTACCACTATGATGATAAACCTTATGAAAGCAAAGTATATAGCGGCTTTAATGAGCCTAAAAAAGATGCAGAACTCATTTATGGACCATCCATTAAACCTTGGCCAGCTATCAAAGAATTGACACCAAATGTATTGCTCAAAGTAGCTGCCTATATCGATGACCATGTAACAACTACGGATGAGTTGATTCCATCTGGTGAAACATCTTCCTTCCGTTCAGACCCATATGCATTGTCTGAATTTGCCTTGAGCCGCAAGGTTCCTGAATATGTAGGTCGTGCGAAAACAGTTCGCGATTGGGAAAAATCTCGTCAAGAAGGTGAAAGTACGGTAGAATTAGTTGCTGCATACGAAAAGGTTAAACAAGCTCTTGGCTTGTTAGAATCTGTAGAAGATATGGCTAAATCCACGGCTGTTTCCAGCATGGTATACGCTAATCGTCCAGGTGATGGTTCTGCTCGTGAACAAGCAGCATCTTGCCAACGCGTCTTGGGTGGCGGTGCTAATATTGCTATTGAATATGCTACAAAACGTTATCGCAGTAATGTAATTAACTGGGGCATGTTGCCGTTCGTAACTAGCGAAGAAGACTCTAAAACTATGGCCGTAGGCGACTATGTATATGTGCCAAATGTGCGTGAACAATTATACTCTGACTCCGATGATTACAAAGCATATGTTATCAGCGGTGGGGAGAAGAAAGCAGAGATTACATTGCATTTAGGTCACCTCAGCGATGAAGAAAAAGATATTATCGCAGCAGGTTGTCTCATCAACTACTATGCAAATAGCAAAGCGTAAGAGTTGGATATAAAGGAGTAAGTCATGAACGGGTATAAAGAAATTCCTGTTACCTATATGCGTGGTGGTACTAGTAAAGGGGCGTATCTATTAAAAGATACGCTTCCAACTGATTCAGCTGCACGAGATCGTATGATTTTAGATTTATATGGTTCACCTGATGCACGTCAGATTAATGGTATCGGTGGTGCCGATCCATTGACGAGCAAGGTTGCTATCGTAAATTCTTCTGACCGCGATGATGCGGATATTGACTACACTTTTGGTTATGTAGGTATCTCGGATGCAGTGGTGGATTACGAAGGTAACTGTGGCAATATTTCTGCTGGTGCTGGAGTATTTGCCATTATGGAAGGCTTTGTGAAAGCCGTAGAACTAGAAACAGTGGTTCGCATCTTTAATACGAATACAAATAAAGTTATCGAAGCGCATGTTCCAGTCCGAGATGGTAAACCTATTATTGACGGTGATTTTGCCATCGATGGTGTTCCTGGTACAGGTGCTCGTATTACATTATATTTCTTGGAGCCGGGAGGCTCTAAGACCGGTAAGCTGCTACCAACAGGCAATGTACAAGATATGATTACATTGGCTGATGGTCGCACAATCCAAGTCAGTCTCGTAGATGCAGCTAATCCAGCTGTATTTGTAAAGGCTACAGATCTTGGTTATGAAGGCACGGAATTACCTGCTTTCACAGAAACGGATGGCGGTGTATTACTCAATACACTTGAAGATATTCGCACTACTGCGGCGGTTATGATGGGACTAGCTCCATCTAAAGAGTCTGCAAGTCCTGCAGTTCCAAAGGTATGTATGGTGTCCGCACCGCAAACCTACGTAGCAAGCGATGGCCGTACTATCGAGGGGAATAGTATAGATATTGTTGCGCGTACAAAGGCACTAGCTGTAATGCATAAAGCCTATGCTGTTACAGGCGGTATTTGTACAGCTACAGCAGCACTTATTACGGGGACTGTTGCGAACGAAGTAGTTAGCGAACGTGCTAAAGAAACGAATCGCGTTACGTTAGCACATCCATCAGGGAAATTTGATTTCGAAATATGCTTGACCAATGATAAGGGCTGGCATGTGGAGAAGGCGGGCGTCGCTAGAACAGCGCGACCAATCATGAAAGGTATAGCTTATGTTAAAGGAGAGTAAGAATGAGTAAGTTACTTAAAATTGCAATTATGTTTGCCATTCCTCTGGTAATGTGGTTCATTACACCGCCAGAAGGTTTGAGCGTGGAAGCTTGGCGACTACTAGGTTTCTATTTAATGGCTATCGTAGGCCTTGTTGTTAAACCTTGGCCAGCACCAATTATTTTGTTGTTATCTATTGCAGGTTCTTCAATTTTCTTGAATGCAACGAAAAACGTATTGTCTGGTTATGCATCCACTACAGTATGGCTAGTATTCTCGGCGTTCTCCCTCAGTGTGGCGTTCGTAAAAACTGGCCTCGGCCGTCGTATTGCATACCTATTGATTAAATCTTTAGGGCACACTACATTGCGTCTTGGCTACGTAACTGGATTATTAGATCTTATTATTGCTCCGGTAACACCTTCCAATACAGCACGTTGTGGCGGTATCGTATTTCCTATCATGAACTCTGTAGCAAAAGCATTGGGTTCTGAGCCTGGTGAAAGTGCGAAAAAAGCTGGTTCTTACCTCATGGTTAACACATACATGGTTACAAAGGTAACAAGCTTGATGTTCGCTACAGCAATGGCACCAAACTTATTGGCCGCTGACTACATGCATAAAATTCTCGGTGTAGACCTTAACTGGGGACTTTGGGCATTAGCCCTCGTAGTACCAGGTCTAGTAATGCTTCTCATTACACCGGCAATGGTATACTACTTAGACAAACCATCTATTCAACATATCGATTCTCACGGCATTGCTGATGAAGGTTTGAAAGAACTTGGACCTATGACTGGTCGTGAGAAATCTCTTATCGCTATCTTTATCCTTGCCTTAGTTGGGTGGGTTTTACCTTCCATTTTGACACAAGGTTTTGGAATTAAATTCTCCATTGATGCAACAGCAGTAGCTATTGTTGCCATGGTAGCAGCTCTTGTATTCGGCGTTATCAAATGGGAAGATATGCTTGAATCTAAAGGTGCTTGGAACACATTCATCTGGTTCGGTGGTATCATTGGTATGTCCAGTGCATTGTCCAAGGTTAAATTCTTTGAATGGCTTGCTACATTCATGGGTACACACTTCAACTTCGGCGATAATTCTATGATGGCTCTTATTATTATCGGCGCTATCAGTATTGCTGTTCGTTACTTGTTCGCATCTGGTAGTGCATATGTAGTAGCGATGCTTCCAGTATTCCTTACTGTAGGTAAAGTAGCAGGTGTAAACCCAATGGCATTGTCCTTGTTACTTGCGGCAACTAACTCCTACGGTGGTGCATTGACTCACTACGGTGGTGCTGCAGCTCCAATCGTATTTGGTGCAGGGTACAACACGGTTAAGAACTGGTGGATCATCGGTGGTATCTTCGCTATCATGTGCTTCATTGTAAACCTTACAGTGGGTTACGCATGGTGGGAAATCCTCGGTATTCTCTAATAGCTAACTAGAGATATTAGTTATTCTATACATATAGAATGATCATCCCCTAGATGTTGAAAGTATTAAAACTTTTACAAAACAATATAATAAAGAGCTGTTACAGAATCAGTATATCTGAATTTCTGTGACAGCTCTTTTTGATTTGTTTATATGCTTTTTACTGCATTATTTAAGTTTGTAGGCTACCCATAGAGCGGCGCCGATAAAGGTAAGGCTGCAGGCCCAGAATAGGGTTGTAAAGCTAAATTGAGCGGCTACGATGGAACCGCCAAAGGAGCCTAGGAAGTAACCCATAAACAAACAGGATTGATTGTACGAGAATACTTGTCCTGTATATTCCTTAGGTGTTTTTGAGGCTAAATAGGTATTAAGCGCTGGTAGCATACCACCTAACCCAAAACCTTGTAAGAAACGTATAAACCCAAGTACATAAACAGAGTCTACATAGGCTTGCGGAATATTGAGTATACCTACATAGAGCATTGAGTAGATAAGGACCTTTCTAGGGCCTATACGGTCTACTAATTTACCAAGTGGAGAGCCACTAAAGAATTGGGCGATTCCCATGGCGGAGAATACCGCACCAGATATGAAGGCAATATTTTCCGCATTACTTGGTAATATTTCTTTGATATAGACTGTCATAATGGGGGAAATAGCGGTAACAGAAATAGCGTACAAGAAGGAGGTCGCCGATAAAGCGACTAAACTAGAAAATTCAGGCAAGTGAGCTTTTAGATTTCTAAAGGTTTGTTTCTCTACGAGCGGTTTTGGAATATAGTTTTCATGCACGAGCATAGTTGTTAGTCCAAAGGATATTAACATGAGTACCCCGATGATAAAGAAGTCATTTCGTATGCCTACTACATCGCTTAAATAGCCTCCCACAAGTGGACCTGCTAATGAGCCTGCAAGATTAAAAGAAGCTATGATTCCCAATGCCCAACTCGTATGATTTTGCGGCGTTTCTGACGCAATAAGTGTCACCGAAGCCGAGTAAAAACCGCTTACTAAACCTTGTAAAGTACGAACTAGGAAAACGCCTTCTGGTGTGCTCTGAAAGCCTAATAAAATACTGCATATAGCCATACCAAGACTAGAGCGTATGAGGGTAATTTTACGCCCCTTACGGTCTGCTAATCGCCCCCAGAAGGGAGCCGCCAAGCAGACAATGAGGAAGGTGATACCCATAGAGGCACCCGACCAGCGTGCTACAGATCCTGTATCGCTTAAGCCCATTTCATGGAAATACAGAGGAAGTATAGGGCTCACCTGACTAATACCGAGGGACATGAAGAATACGCAGAATGCGCAAATATATACCGTACGTTTCCACGTTTCCAAAGTATCTCTCCTTCACTAGTCTTAGT
>ERZ773038.115-NODE-115-length-53823-cov-10.071790_pt1 | contig 53823 bp, 62 predicted proteins | sample MGYA00511665_ERZ773038 | MGnify/ENA primary metagenome ERZ773038 (study PRJEB29015, sample SAMEA2737966) | human oral metagenome | biome: human oral; feature: human-associated habitat; material: dental | place: China | collected 2028 ... | reverse complement strand
AACACATGGCTTAGCAAGAGCTCACTATCGAGCCGGCTGCTGGCAATACCAGCCGCCCGTAGCTGGGCAGCCGCCGCAGCCAGCCACGTATCAACAGAGGTGGGTGAGGGGGTTGAGTGACGCATTAATGCATTATATTGTAGCATAGTGGGTGATAGTGCAGGTGGGGTGACAATGATTCTATTGCACATCAATATGCTGCTAAGGTTAGTGCTCTACTGTGTTGCTCTTGATCTCCTACGCCTCTTGCTTCCTCGCCCCATTCTATGGTACTATGGTAGCTGTAATTTATTACGTAATAGCAACTTATCCCAGGACGAATTGGTAAGTCTTGGCCAGCGGAGTGTGTAGCCACGCAGCGCTGGTACCAAGATACTGCTAGTCGCCGGGGATTTTACATGGGAGCAAGAGGGCAATGAAAGCACTTCTCGGTACCAAGATTGGTATGACCCAAATCATCAGCCAGGATGGCACGACGATTCCTGTCACGCTTATCCAGGCTGGGCCTGTCGCTGCGACTCAGGTCAAGTCCGTCGAGACAGACGGCTACAACGCAGTGCAGGTGGCGTATGGTGCGGGTAAGAACCTGAGCAAGGCCGTGGCTGGGCATGTGAAGCCAGCCGGTGTCACCCCGAAGCATATTCGGGAATTTCGTGTTGACGACCTTGGCGATGTCAAGGTGGGCGACACATGGAGCGTTACGGAGTTTGCGCTCGGCGATGTCGTGGATGTCACAGGCATCAGCAAGGGTAAAGGTTGGGCCGGTACGATCAAGCGGCACAACTTTAAGCGCCACCGCAAAACCCACGGTGGTAAGGGTAACACGCGTAAGGTCGGTTCGATCGGTAGCATGTACCCACAAAAGATTTTCAAAGGGAAGCGCATGGCAGGCCAGATGGGCCACGAGCGTGTCACTGTCAAGAATCTGACGGTTGAGTTTATCTCGGCTGAGGACAACTTGATCGGTGTCAAAGGCGCTGTCCCAGGCCCCAAGAAGGGCTTAATTATCCTAGGAGGTGCTAAGTAATGGCTGAATCTACCAAGCCAGCAAAAGCAACCTTGCCAACCAGCGTCTTTGGTGTCGATGTGCCGAACCACGAGCTGCTCAAGCTCGCTTACGACGCGTTCTTGGCAAATGCCCGCCAGGCAAGTGCAACCACCTTGCAGCGGGGCGAAGTCCGCGGTGGTGGCAAGAAACCATGGCGGCAGAAGGGCACTGGCCGAGCCCGCTTCGGCAGTATCCGCAACCCAATTTGGCGGGGTGGTGGTGTGGTCTTTGGCCCACGCGGCAACGAGAACTACCGCAAGAAGCTATCTAAGACCAGTAAACGTGTCGCCATCCGCCAAGCTCTCACACTGGCTCACCAGGCTGGCAAGATCCAGGTCTTGCCTTTTGAGGACAAGGTAACTGGCAAGACCAAAGACGCTGCGGCGTTTCTCCGCCAGGCTAAGCTCGAGCGCAAAGTGCTGCTCGTCGCTGGCGAGAAGTCGCCCGAGCTGATTCGCTCCACGGCTAACCTCCAGCAGGTGTTGGCTGTGAGTGCGATGTATCTCAATGTCTATTACATTCTTAATGCCGACCATATCGTCCTGTCGCCTCAGGCGCTGGACGTTATTACGGCGTGGCTCGCACAGGAGGACAAATAAATGCAACTCGTATTAGTCACTCCTCGCGCCACCGAAAAATCCTACCGGCTCATCACGAGCCAAAACACCTACATCTTTGATGTGCCACTCTCGGCCAACAAGCAGCAGATCGCTGCAGCCGTTGAGGCGCAGTACGATGGCACCAAGGTAGCCAATGTCACTACCGCTGTACAAAGCGGCAAGGCCATTCGCTACAGCCGGGGCAAGCGCCGCTACCCAGGCACCACACACCGCCACGACAGCAAAAAGGCGTACGTCCGCCTAAGCGAAGGCGAGATCAAGGTGTTTGAGACAGAAGAACAACAGCCGCAAACAGAGCAGAAGGAGGATAAGTAATGCCGATTAAGCAGTACAACCCAACCACTCCCGCCCGCCGCGGCATGACATCGCAGGATTTGAGCGATGTGACGACTCGCAAGCCACTCAAGAGCCTCGTCAAGGCTGGCAAGCAAAAGGCTGGTCGCAATAACACTGGTAAGATCACCGTCCGGCATCGCGGTGGTGGCGTCAAGCGGCACTACCGCTTGCTCGACCATCGCTTGGCCGCTGGCTTGACGCTGACGGTGGAGGAGATCGAGTACGATCCAAACCGCAGTGCACGGATTGCCCGCGTCAAGGATCAGCACGGCCTCTACCACTACATCTTGGCCGACACCCAAATGACCAAGGGTAAGGTACTCCAGACTGGTGCTGATGCGCCAATCGAGGCGAGTAACCGCATGCCACTGGCTAACATCCCGGTTGGTAGCCAGATCTACGCCATCGAGATCAACCACGGTAAGGGCGCGCAGATGGTGCGCAGCGCTGGTACTAAGGCGCAGCTTATGGCTAAAGAAGACGGCTATGCCATGGTGCGGATGCCCAGTGGTGAGGTGCGCAAGTTCCGCCTCGAGTGCGAAGCTAGCATTGGTGTAGTGGGCAACGTCCAGCATCAGAATGTTAAGCTTGGCTCGGCCGGTCGCCGTCGCCGTATGGGGTGGCGTCCAAGTGTCCATGGTAAGGCCATGAACCCAGCCGATCACCCAATGGGTGGTGGTGAAGGCAAGACGGGTCCTGGCCGCATTCCGAAGACGCCATGGGGTAAGCCAGCAATTGGCTTCAAGACCCGCCGCCGCAAATCAACCAATAAGATGATTGTCCGCAGTCGTCACGAAGCTAAGAGGAAGAGGTAGTCTATGAGTCGTTCACTCAAAAAAGGCCCATTCGTCGACGCGAAGCTTGCCAAAAAAGTGGCAGCGCTGAAAGTTGGCGACCGCACCGTGATAAAGACCTGGGCCCGCAGCAGCACGATCACGCCAGAGATGGTGGGGTTCACCTTTGCGGTGCACAATGGTCGGGTGCATGTGCCGGTGCTGATTACAGAAAACATGGTTGGCCACAAGCTCGGTGAGTTTAGCCCAACCCGTAAGTTCCGCAAGCACGGTGGAAAGGATAAGAAGTAATGGCCGCATCACAGACACAACAGGGGTCGAGCGATGCACCAGCCATCGTTCGGGCGCACATCAAGGGTATAGACCAGACCCCGCGCAAGGTTAGCATTGTTGCTAGCCTGGTGCGTGGCCGCAGTGTGGCCGATGCACTGGTCATTCTTGATCACACCCCGCGCCGCGCTGCATTGCCCGTCAAGAAGGCAATCGCCAGCGCCCAAGCCAACGCCATCAACAACCATGGCCTTGACCCACGCAGTTTGCACATCCATAGCCTTAGCGTGACTGCTGGCCCACGTCTGCGCCGCTACAAGCCGGCCAGCCGCGGCCGGGCTCAGCCATTCCAGAAGCGCTCGAGCCATATCTTGGTCGAGGTGAGTGGTGTGGAGAAGCAGGTCAAGAAGGCACCCGCCAAAGCAACCGATACAGCCAAGAAAGGAGACAACTAAATGGGCCAAAAAGTAAACCCAGTCAGTTTCCGCCTCCAAGTCCACAAAAACTGGAGCTCGCGTTGGTTTGGCCAAAACAAGCGCGACTTTGCGGCTTGGTTGGCAGAAGACATCAAGATCCGTGAGCTGATTGAAGCTCGCTATGCAAGCCGGCCAACGATTGACCGGATCGAGATTGAGCGCAGCCCAAACCAGATTACCATCGCAATTCACACTGCCAAGGCTGGTGTGGTGATTGGCCGCGGTGGGGCTGGTGTGACGGAGCTCAAGCGACAGATCGAGAAGATCGCTAGCTTGCCAGTCCGTATCAATATTGAAGAAGTCCGTCGGCCAGAGCTCAGCGCCAAGCTGGTGTCGGAGAATATCGCGCGCCAGCTCGAGCGCCGCGCCAACTTCCGCCGCGCCGTCAAGATGGCTGCCCAAAACACCATGAACAGTGGTGCAAAGGGTATCCGCATCGAGGTAGCCGGCCGGCTTAACAATGCCGAGATGGCACGCCGCGAGAAGGTCATTGAGGGCTCGGTGCCACTGCACACCTTGCGGGCCGATATCGACTTCCACACCGCACGGGCCAACTGCCCTGGCGTGGGTATCGTCGGCGTCAAGGTCTGGATCTATAAGGGTGAAAGGAGTGCGAAGTAATGTTGCTACCAAAGAAAACAAAATTTCGCAAAGTCCGCATCGGCAAGAACCGAGGCAACGCCACACGGGGCAACTACATTGCCTTTGGCGACTACGGCCTGCAGAGCCTGAGCAACGAGCGCGTCACAAGCCGCCAGATCGAGGCAGCTCGCCAGGCAATGACCCGCTACGTCAAGCGTGGTGGTAAGATCTGGATTCGGATCTTCCCGCACACCCCAGTGAGCCGCAAGCCACTGGGCCTGAAGATGGGTGGCGGCAAGGGTAACCCTGAGTTCTTTGTTGCGAAGGTCAAGAATGGCACGGTGATGTTTGAAATGAAGGGTGTGCCAGAGGATGTCGCCCGCGAGGCAATGCGCCTGGCAAGCCACAAGCTCCCCGTCAAGACACGCTTTATTAAGAAAGAGGAGGCCTAGCGATGGCAGAGAATGCAGTCCCTGCAACAGAGGTCAAGAGCCTCGAGACACTCCAGCAAGAGCTGGTCGCCAAGCGTGCCGACCTGCTTGAGGCCCAGCGTGGCCACCGGGCAGGTGAGCTCGCCAACCCGCGGATCCTTGGTGTATATCGCCGAGAAATCGCGCAGATACTAACGGAAATTAATCAGCGGAAAGGAACAAACTAATGGCCAAGACATTGACCGGCGTTGTTTCCTCGGCCGCGGGCAACAAGACCATCACGGTGACCGTGACCAGCCGCGAAACACACCCTATTTACGGCAAGCAATACACCGTCACCCGTAAGTATGCTGCTCACGACGAGACAAACGATGCCAATGTTGGTGATACGGTGCGGGTCATTGAGACACGCCCGATCAGCAAGCGCAAAGCATTTCGGCTCGACGCCGTGCTCAAGCGCTCGCAGGGCTCGATTGAGCTCAAAAACGATGACGCAGGCGAAGAGGAGGCAGCATGATCCAGCAAGAATCTCGCCTTAAGGTAACAGACAACAGTGGTGCAAAGTCCATCTTGTGCATCCGCGTACTGGGTGGCACTCGGCGCCGCTACGCTCGGGTGGGCGATGTGATCGTCGCTAGCGTCAAAGACGCAAGCCCAACCGGCAACGTCAAGAAGAAGTCTATCGTTAAGGCAGTGGTAGTGCGCACCCGCGACCAAATCCGCCGCAAAGATGGCAGTACCATCTGCTTCGACGACAACGCTGCCGTTATTATTAACGACGACAAAACACCCAAGGCAACTCGTGTCTTTGGCCCTGTGCCACGCGAATTGCGCGACCTTGGCTACAGCAAGATCATTAGCTTGGCACCGGAGGTACTCTAATGGCACAGCGCATCAAAAAAGACGACATCGTCAAGATCATCAGTGGTGACGACAAAGGCACGACAGGTAAGGTGCTGGCTGTTAACCCCGCTCAGCAGACTGCATTGGTCGAGGGTGTGGGGCTGCGCCACCGCCATGTCAAGCCAAGCCAGCTTAACCCACGTGGTGGCACCAAGGAGATTCATGTGCCAGTGCCACTGAGCAAGCTCGCACTGGTTGTCGACGAAGCAGCTGGCACGACGAGCCGCATTGGCTATACTATTAATGCTGAGGGCGCTAAGGTACGCGTTGCTCGGCAACTGAACAACAAGGAGGTCAACTAATGGCGAAGGCAACTGCATCCGCCGCTCCGACTCCTCGCTTGAAAGCCTTGTATCTGGATCAATACCGCAAGGAACTCCAGGCCGAATTAGCCTTGAGCAATGTGCACCAAGTGCCTAAGCTCGAGAAGATTGTGGTCAGCGCAGGAATCGGCAAGCACAAAGAAGACAAGCGCTACCACCAACTGGTACGCAATACGATAACTAAGATCACTGGCCAAGCACCGGTCGATCGCTTGGCCAAGAAGTCGATCGCTGGCTTTAAGATCCGCGCTGGCATGGGTGCGCCAATTGGCGTGAGTGTGACACTGCGCGGCGCTCGGATGTACGAATTCCTCGACCGGCTGGTTAATGTCAGCCTGCCGCGGGTGCGTGACTTCCACGGTGTGGGCAGCAAGTTCGACAAGGGCGGCAACTACAACCTTGGTATTACCGACCAGAGTATTTTCCCCGAGCTCACCTTTGAGGAGACGCAGATCGTTCATGGCCTCCAGGTGACGATTGCCATCGAGCAGGGTAGCCCAGCCGCAAGCCGGGCACTGCTGGAGAAGTTTGGTCTGCCGTTTGAGAAGGAGGGGAAATAGCGTATGGCTAAGAAATCAATGATCGCACGCGATCGCAAACGCCAAAAGATGATCGAGAAATTCGCTGCCAAGCGCGCTGAGCTCAAGGCGGCGGGCGACCTCGATGGCCTGCAAAAGCTGCCGCGCAACTCCAGCCCAACCCGCTGGAAGAACCGCGACGCCCTCAGTGGTCGGCCACGTGGCTATATGCGCCGCTTTGGCCTGAGCCGCATCAACTTCCGTGAGAAGGCATCGAAGGGCGAAATCCCAGGCATTACAAAGAGCAGTTGGTAACGGAAAGGAGATAGAGTTATGAGTTTACAATCAACTGACCCAATCGCGGATCTCCTCACCCGAATCCGCAACGCTGCGATGGTTGGCAAGACGGAAGTCCGTGTGCCCACCAGCAAGCTCAAGCAAGTTGTGGCCGAGCAATTGGTCAAGAATCACTACCTGGCAGGTGCTACCGTAGAGGATGGCAAGCCACGCGGTACATTGGTTGTCACCATCAACCGCGCTGGCGAGAGCCCAGCCTTTACCGAGCTAGCTCGGGTGTCTAAGCCAGGCCGCCGCGTCTACGTGGCTGCTGCCGACATCCCTAAGGTCAAGCAAGGCCGTGGCATCGTCCTCGTCTCGACCTCAAAGGGTGTGATGACCGGCGCCGAAGCTGTCAAGGCCAAACTTGGCGGAGAAGTTTTGTTGAAGGTTTATTAAAACTTTTCGTAGCCAAAAAATACCCGGAAGTTTTACGACCCCGGGTATTTTTGTTTGATGTCAATAGGAGACACTAAGGATGCTATGCTACAATCAATATAAGACCGTTTACAGAAAGGAGATTTATGGAACAAAAAGTTACCTCGGCTCTTTGCCTCGCTGGTCTAGCGTTTGCTTTAGGCGTCTGGGCGTACAGCGAAATCAACAAGCTGAAAAAGGAAGTTTTCGAGCTAAAAAATCGAGTCGGAACAAAGAAAAGTAAAAAATAGCGGATTTGGCTGCGGTTTGTTTCGGGTAGTTACGGCGGGGAGTTTTGTAGGCGAGGGCATGAGATGAAGCTGAAAGATTTCAAAGCTGCCTATCGAGTGACAAGGGTCTGGTTTGCGATAGAGCGGGGCGACTTTTATTCGTGCGCGAGCGGGGCGAGACTTGGGATTTGCCGGGTGGCGGACTGGAACACGGCGAAGGTCTGCACGAGGCTTTACGGCGCGAGTTTCGCGAAGAACTAGACGCAGAAATCGAAATCCTCGCGGGCAAACCGCTAATCATCCCGACTTGGCACGATAAATTCGACGACCCGGTACTGATTCTCGCCTACGAAGTAAAACTCCTCACAAATCCGCAAGCCACCGAAGAGGCTGAAGAATTCGCCTATTTTCATCCTAATGAGATTGCGACCGAAAAGCTCGATTCGACGCTGAACGCTCACGCCGGACTTCTTTCATGAAGCCTTTCACAGGTTTTAGCGCTAACCGCTCGGTGCCGTAATTGTCGCGAAAAGTCTGATACAACGCCCGTATATCTTCGTTCGTAGCCTCGTCCAGATTTATCATATTTGGCAAATCGGCAATATACGTAGCAGGGTCGTGCAGCTCTTGACTGCACTCATCTATGAAAACTTCATGGAGAAACTATATCGTACACATTACCACGGCTTCAACTAGTTGAGAGACTTTGACTCCACCGAATGAGACCCCATAATTCATAGCGTCCTCAATGCTGTAAGGATGGACGTCAATAACTATATCGCCCGAAGATGCTCTACGGCGCGGACCCTCGATATAGAACCTGCCGTCATTACCCAAATAGGCGGCACACTCGCATTCTATGTTGCCGATATACATCGTTTTTGAAAATTTTCCCAATTGAAACAGCGCAACTTCCTTGGTGATTTCACCTTCGCTATCTTTTTGCTGATACGTTTGCAGCGACTCTGGATCCATTGCATACATCTGGTCTATGATTAGCGGCTTTATGCTGTCCAGCAACTCTTGCTCGCGCTGTGTTGGTGTCATAATTCTCTCAGCCCGTTTGACGTCTTCATCAAGAAGATGCATTTTCTGGCCGAGGCTCCAAAGACTGTCTCCGAGTTCGCAGAGTATGCCGGGGCGCCTAGTCTCGACGCCATCGATAACAGAGGGATCTACTGATGATAAGCTATTGGCAAGAATCCCGATCTCTCCAAGCCTCTTGCGCCACCCCTCCTTTCTCCCTTTTCTCTCTTCTACCATCTCGGTGGTCTCCTTGATCTTGGTGGCGATATAATCAAGGAGTGCAATTTGATTATCGACTTTACCTTCGAGGTCGGTCTTCCTCGAATCTGCAACAGAAGTTGCATTAGCTTCATTATGTCCTTCTGGTCCACTATGACCTGTATATCGTCTATCTACCATAGGTCCTATAATAGCATGAGTTAAGAAAATAAGCAAACTACCTTCTAACCTCACCCCTCAACCGCAACACCCAAAGACGCGGCGTATTCCAGTGGCGTTAGCCACTGGAATCGTTTTCTTGGTCGGTTGTTAAGCATGGATTCTACTTTTAATATATCCCGGTTAGTTAGTTTTTTGAAGTCTGTGCCTTTGGAGAAGAAGTCGCGGATGAGTCCGTTGGTGTTTTCGTTTCTGCCTCGTTCCCAGGAATGGTAGGGATTGGCGAAGTAAATCTTTGTATTGAGTTCCTGTTCGGTTTGTCTCCAACCGGCAAATTCTACGCCGTTGTCGTAGGTTATGGTCTTTGGTAAGGCTCCGGTGTGCCTGCTGAGCCTTTCTAGGTCGAGTATGGTCTGTTTTTTGTATCTTATGTACATCATAGCCGCGCACTAGGCTAATTGAGACTAACCCCGTCTTTCGCTCCACGTGAGTGAGCAATCTGTCTCGGCTATCCTTGCCGAAGATGGTATCGCCCTCTAGGTCGCCTAAGCGCCCGAGTTCGTCCACTACGCCGGGTCTAGTTGCAATATTGCGTTTGCTGGCAGACATCCAGCCGGCAGGTATACGGCTGCATCTGTATTTCTTGCCGCGCCGCCGCAGGTGTTTATGGAGGTTGTATTTCTTGGCGTATTTGTAGATTGCTTTAGGCGAGACATAAAGCAAGCTAGCAGATTTGTCTCTTTTGTTAATCTCTATCTGCAGCCTGCCGGCAATCTGCTCGGGAGACCAGCGCAACCTGAGGCGCGATTTAACGAACTCTCTGGTTTGCTGGTATCTAGAAAGCTCGAGCAGCAGAGACTGCTTCTTGCATCTAGCCAGCGTCTTCTGCTGGGCGGATTTAGCCAAGTAGTTTATTCTCTCGAATTGGCACAGGCGTTTCCTATACCGAGCCTTCTTCTCGCGAATCACTGGCACTTTGGCGGTACCACGAAAGCGTCTCGAGTCTAGCCTTAGCTCCTTAGGTTTATTAACTCTAGTCTTTTTGGCAAAATTCTGGTTTCGCCTGAGCTCCCGGGAGATGGTTGAGGGACTGCGGTTTTATCTCGCGCACCCCGGCTGAGCTTCTAAGCAAGGTTTCAATAACAATTCGCTCTTCGCTTGAAAGTTGTGTATACTTTCTTTGAGGCATTTTGGAATACCTTTCTGCTAAAATTAGGTTGTTTTCGTAGATCCAATTTTAACAAAGGACGAACCAAGATGCCTCTTTTTGCATGGGGAGTGTTGCGGTTGAGGGGTTGGAGTGGGTAAGGGCTTGCTTTTTTATCAAAAGCACTGCATAATAATGCATACAAACGAAAAAACGAACGCAAAAACCAGCGAAGTATCCCAAGAATATCATGCCATCATACGAAGTATCACCTCCATCACCCTGCGAAGTAACGCCAGATGAAGACCAATTAATCGATGCTTTGTGGTATCGTGCAAGCGAGCGGGCTGCAGAGCTGCTGAGTACGCAGGATTTGCAACGCGCCGACCTCCGGTGGCCGACGCCGCTTGCAACATTGCCGACTGCACTGCCGCTGCGGAGCCGAATGCACTATGATGATGTGATTGACCCAGTAGCGCATGTGCCAATTACTCAGATGAGCTATGAGGAGCTCGCGAGCTACTGCGCGCCAGACAAGGTTGGGGCAGTGATGGTGCGTGGTGCTGCTTTGCTGCCCGAGCAGTTTGATGCTGCCCAGGGGTAGGTGTATAATCTTAAGAGAGAAGCATATTCAGCAAGGAGGTTGCCCATGACAGCACAGACGATGTATTTTCACGAGAGGGGAGCGCTATGCTGACGTTTTTTGCCTGCAGCGACAAAATAATCGGCTGGCTCGACTGCCAGTGGCAACCAGGGAGCCCGCTGTGGGCGCTTGCTGGACTGGTGGGGTTGATGGTGGTTGGCACGATTATTGCGGTGGCAGTGGTAGTGCATGTCCGCCGCCGGAGCAGCGCGCAGCAATAATCATAATCCTGCAGCAGTACCTATATAGCACCATATAGCACCGTCTAACTTGGTCGGTATTGGCCACAAGCTTCGGTATAGCTTCTTGTCCGGACTATACCACAGTGCTGCCGTTAGTGTCTTTCGCCCTTGCGTTCTCTCCATCATCTGTGGTACAATTAGCAAGATATTAACTTTGCGAGTGAAACGGGAGTTTTGCGTTCTGGTTGTTCGCCTATGGAGAACAGTCGGCAGCACGAGACAAACATTTTGCTGGCTACTAATCGAAAGGTAAGCAATGAGTCTGAGTCGAATCGGAAAACTGCCGGTGGCGATTCCATCGGGTGTGACAATCACGGTTGACTCTGGTGATGTGGTCGTCAAGGGCCCCAAAGGTGAGCTCTCGCAGTTCATTACGCCAGCGGTCGAGGTGAAGGTCGAGGACGGACAGGTGACGGTTCATCCCAAGGATGAGTCCAAGGCTGCTCGGGCCCAGCATGGGCTGATGCGCGCCCTCATCAACAATATGGTGATTGGCGTGACCCAGGGGTACGAGAAGCGCCTCGAGGTCAAAGGTGTGGGCTTTCGGGTTTCGTCGAGCAATAACGAGCTGACAATGAGCCTAGGCTTTAGCCACGAAGTCCACTACAAAGCTCCAGAGGGGGTTAATGTAACGAACGAGCGAATGGTGATCGTTGTGACGGGTATCGACAAGCAAAAGGTCGGCCAAGTCGCCGCCGAGATCCGCGCTCTTAAGAAGCCAGAGCCATACAAGGGCAAGGGCATTATGTATGTTGGTGAGCAAATTTTGCGCAAAGCAGGGAAGGCAGGTAAGAAATAATGGCACACGCATTAGCAAAAAAACTCCTGAATCGTGACCTGCGCAAGCGCCGCGTTCGGGCTCGCGTGCACGGCACAGCTCAGCGACCACGCTTGAGCGTGACGATTAGCAACCTGCACGTGAGCGCGCAGCTTATCGATGATGATGCTCACACAACATTGGCTGCTGCCACGACTGTTGGTACCAAAGCAACCGGCACCATGACAGAGAAGGCCGCCAAGGTGGGCACGGATATTGCCAAGAAGGCCAAGAAAGCAAAGATAAGTGCAGTCGTCTTCGACCGCAATGGTCGCCAGTACGCTGGCCGCTTGAGCGCCCTGGCAGACGCTGCCCGCAAGGAAGGATTGGAGTTTTAGTATGGGTAGTTACGAACACGCAACCACCACCGATCCGGAAACACCACAACAAACGATAGATAGACTCAAGAGTGAGATGAGTCCAGAAGCACTCAAAGCTGTGGATCATCTGGATGATGAGATTATTGGTATCGTCTCTGATATAGGTAGTAAAGTGAGTCCATATGAGATTCCGCAGATTCTAAAGTATCTTGTTGCTCTTTATCAACCTGAAGAGCTTAAAGAACTTGAGGAAGCGATTCGTAAGGCAAATGCAGAGCTAGAAGAGGAGGAAATTTAGTATGGCAGACAGACCTGCAAATACTACACCTCGCCCAAATGACCGGCGCAACCAGCGTGGTCGGGGCCGGGGTGGTCGCCGCGATGACCGGCGCAACCAGCGTGATGACACGCCAAAGGAATTTGAAGAAGTTGTTGTTAATATCGACCGCGTGGCACGCGTCGTTAAGGGTGGCCGCCGCTTCCGCTTCAAGGCGCTGGTGGTAGTGGGCAACCGCAAGAATAAGGTTGGTGTTGGTGTGGCGAAGGGTGCCGATGTGCAGACCGCCATTGCCAAGGCAACCTCGGTAGCCAAGAAGCACCTCGTCGTTATTCCGGTGGTAAATGAGACCATCCCGCATGAGATGGAAGTTAAGCTTAGTGGTGCACGTGTGCTCATCAAGCCAGCTGCGCCTGGTACGGGTATCATCGCTGGTGGTGTGGTGCGTGCCGTCATTGGTGTGACGGGCATCCGCAACCTGCTCTCGAAGAGTCTAGGCAGCACCAACAAGGTAAATATTGCCTATGCTACGGTGGAGGCTCTGCGCAGTATGGTGCCACGCGAGCAGTGGGTTGGTGCCAAGAAGCAACCCGCAAAGGAGGGCAAGTAGATGAAATACAACGAACTCCACATCGCAGCCAACAAAGATCGCAAGCGCGTGGGCCGTGGCATTGCCGCTGGTGGTGGCAAGACCGCTGGCCGTGGTACCAAGGGGCAAAACGCCCGTACTGGTAAGAAGCTACGCCCAATGTTCCAAGGTGGGCAGAACGGTATTGCCACAGCAGTGCCAAAGGCACGCGGCTTTAAGAGTCTGCGCACCCCTGCTCAGGTGGTGTATAGCGATCATCTCAACAGCCTGTCGGGCACTGTTGATAACTTTGCGCTGTACGAGGCTGGGCTGATTGAGACGCCATTCCACAGCGTGAAGGTGATCACCCGTGGTGAACTGACTGCCAAGCTCGTGCTCCAGACGCAAGGTGCGTCGAAGAGTGTGGTAGCTGCGCTTGAGGCAGCTGGTGGCTCTTTCGAAAAGACCGCCACACCGCGCCAAACCTCACGCAAACAAGCCGAGGCAGAGGACGCAGCATAAGAAGCATTTTGCCGACACAACGACAAAGCACCTCTCGTCCAAGAGGTGCTTTGTTCCTGAGGAGACGCTTCGTATAGACGCGCGCTCAAAAATTTATCTATACGCTATAGGATTTGCCAAAAAAATAAACTACACGCTCTCGGTGTAGCTAATCGTAGCCAGGCAAGAAACATCGTGACGCATGTGCCAGCATTGTACTGGATTAGCGCAACACCAATGATTATACTTGCCCATCCTTGTCTCCTTGTGTTATGTGGTTTTTGTTATAGCTATAATAGAGCTATTACAAAGTTGTATTAAACGAGCGGTAGCCTAGTGCCATTTATTAGCAAGGGTAAAATGGCCACAAGCCCTTGCCACATAAAAGGTACTTCATATCTTACCACCAAGGCACCTTGGGTAGATCCCACCAGCCCCAGTCGTACTGAATTGGTTTTCCTGTTGGCATAGCGTATTTCCTCCTTTCTAATCCTAGTGTAGCAATAATTTGCTTGCACTGCAAATTTCGTACAATAAACAGAGGTCACAAAAAAGAGCCAGTGCTATGCTGGCTCTTTTGTTTGAGATGCTAGATTTTAGGCTTGCGGTGGCTGCTGTGGTGGATAGTATGGCGCAGGCTGAGGTGCAACCGGCCCAAGATACTGGCTAGAGCCAAAGCCGAGCATTGGGTACATAATGACCGGGAAGAATAGCATCAGCACACCAAAGCCGGTCGACTTACCAAAGGACTTCGCAAGCTCGAGCGTCGACATAACAGCGACGTACAAGTTGACGAAAGGTACGAACAACAGCAATACCCACCACTCAGGCCGACCGATGATCTGCATGAGCACAACGGTATTGTAGATAGGGATAAGGGCAGCCCAGCCTGGCTTGCCGGCCTTGGTAAACATCCGCCACATCGAGGCAAGCACGACGGCCATCACAGTAAGGCTCAGGATGAGCATGATGATAACCATAACCCACACCAGTGGATCAGCGGGGCTGCTGGCTGCTGTGGTATATGAGGGGGTTGAATAATAGCTTGAAGGATAATCGTAGTCCATACTACTCCATAATGATCTAAAGTTAATGAATGTAGTATGTTATAGCAGGCAGGGTGAGGTGTAGCAAATGGTAGATAAATGCGGTATACTGGCATAATATGACAGAAAAGCACAAGGTGCTGGATAGCTATACAGATGGGATTATAGGCTGGACGTATGGTGCGCGGTATCGGGCTGATGGCATTGCCGTGCCAGCACAAGCAATACCGGTGTCGTTCGAGACGGGGCTAGGCAGGCAGCTGCCTCCTGATACAGTGGTGGACTATGCTCCGGCAGTAGTGCACGAAGCAGCTACGGCTGCTGGAGTGCCGGCCGATCGGTGGCGCGATGTGAGCATAGTGATTGCTCAACCCCAAGACAGTACGCACCTTGCGCCCGGTCTTCATGGGTATACAACACCTCTGCAGGATGGAGCAGCTATTGCGGTGCGATACAATGCCGCACCAAAGAAAATGACGGAGATTGTAGCTCATGAGTTATATCATGCGGGTAAACGCCTTGCGGGTGCGCCATCACCACTTGATTCGCCGTATTATAACCTTGGCACGCATGCAATGCAGTGGGCGCAGCACCATCGCTGGGCTATTGCAGCAGGAGCGGCCGGAATGATGATCGCTCAAGAGATGGCTGCAGAGGTTGAGCAGGCGATACCGATCGAGACGGTCGCAACGCTTGGCTTATATGGTGTAATGCTCGCAGGTGGTGGTATCATCCTTGCTGCAGCGGGTAACGTGTGCAATAAAGAAGAATGGCAGGCTCGTCGCGTAGGTCGGCGCTTTCAACGCCAGCGAGGGGACGCGGCACCGGCTGTGTGGAGTGAGCGCAAGCACCACACGCATGAAGATATTGATTAATATCGATGAATACTATCTTATCTTTCTTTGCCTCTCTATAATCTTTCCTCTGTTTTTTGTCTCTACGTTCGCAGACGGCGAATAGTAGATTCGCTATAGCGGAAGAAGTAGAGATGACAAACAAGAATAGCAGGCGAAGCGTTACTGCTCCGCCCCTTGTGCCTTTAGCTCGCGTTCGTAGCTTTGGAGGCGCTCGATGATGTCGTCGATATCGCCACCGAGGGCAGCGGGGATGTTGCTGCGGCTGTAGCGGATGCGGTGGTCGGTGATGCGATCTTGAGGGAAGTTGTAGGTGCGGATCTTTTCGCTGCGGTCGCCAGTACCCACGAGAGCGCGGCGCTCGGCGGTGAGCTTGGCGTTTTCTTCATCAATCTTGCGCTGGAGGAGGCGGGAGCGTAGGACACTCATAGCCTTCTCGCGGTTCTTGATCTGCGACTTCTCATCTTGGTTGGTAACGATCATACCAGTCGGGAGGTGGGTGATGCGCACGGCTGAGTCGGTCGTATTGACGCTCTGCCCGCCGTGGCCGCTTGAACGGTAGATGTCGATGCGGAGGTCATTGGGATTGATGGTGATGTCTGTCTCTTCCGCTTCGGGCAAAACTGCCACTGTGGCGGTGCTGGTGTGGATGCGCCCCTGGCTCTCGGTAATGGGCACGCGCTGCACGCGGTGCACACCACCCTCGAACTTGAGCTTGGCATAGGGTGCATCGCCCGAAATCTTGAAGATGACCTCTTTATACCCACCAGAGTCGTTGGCGGACTCGCTCAGCAGCTCGGTGCGGTAGCCATGCGCCTCGCACCAGCGCAGGTACATGCGGTAGAGCTCGGCCGCAAAGAGCGAGGCTTCGTCGCCGCCCGCGCCAGCCCGGATCTCCATGATGATGTTTTTCTCGTCATTGGGGTCTTTGGGGGTGAGGAGGACGAAGAGTTCGTCGTCTAGCTGGGCAATGGTGGCTTCGTCTTCGGGGATCTCGAGCTTAGCAAGCTCGGCGAGCTCATCGTTGCCCTGAGCGAGCTGACGCGCCTCGGCCAGCTGCTGCTCCACGGTAGCGCGCTTGGTAGCGGTAGCAATGATGGTCTCAAGCTCCGCAAAGCGCTTATTCTTGGCGGTAAAATCGGGTGCACTATACGCATCGGGCTGGGCAAGAAACTGCTCCAGCGCAGCGCGCTCAGCCGTTAGGGTGGCGATATCGAGAGAAATTTTGGGCATATAGTAATGATTATACCACGGAGATGGCTCTTGATCTATTGGATATCCTGAAGTTCCAAAGCAACTACCAACTCTACACAAGTGCCCACTACTTCGTCGCTTTGGTAGAAAAGAGAATATGTGTGAGGATTCAGATATTTTTGCTTGTACATGCAAGTATTGCATAATAGCTTGACAAATTAAGAGAGAGAGAGAGTACCTTATGTGGTATTAGTATAAGTGTAGATAGAGAGTTAGCAAATGCAAAGAGACAAACAGCCAGTACTGAGTCGGTTATACAAAATGCCCGAGTCAACACACGAGCAGAGTAGTGATACACAAGAGAATATAGCAGCTCGGTTGCAAGATGCTATTAAAAAGCCTGAGGCTACAGAGGTGTACAGCATTGGTACACTATATGGCCAGGATCACCCGCTTCGGCGTCTTGATTTATCGCTGGGTAGTGCTCTTGCTGTGTCGCTTGTGCGAGAAGATTTGTTCCCAAAGTCAGTGGAAGTTACGGCAAAGTACTTTGCACCGCATGAGTATGCTGCTGATGGGTCAAACTCGGCCATGATAGCATTTGATGCATATGATCGTAAGCCGTCTAATGGTATACGAGAATCAAAAGGCTCTGTATTCTTACTGAAGCAAACAGAAGGTTCTGCAGGTAAGCTTCCTACAATGCCAACCATGGAGGATGTCACGTGGGGAGATAATTGCGCTGTTGGTGCGTATGTATCTGATACAGGTGATGTACAATGGTTTCAACTCGTGCACGAGCCTGCTTCTCAGACCAAAAAAACATATCCAACGATTGAAAAAATTGACCTATCTAGCCACAAGGAACTTCAGCAGGAACTTGATAGGGAGCTCGAAACATTTATTGCATCACGCGAGGGGATAGACCAATCATCAGAGGATGAGGCAACATCCACCCAAGAAGAACCTGCGGCCAAAACAGTAGAGACTAACGAGGCGCATGAGCTGCGCGAAAAAGCACGCAGTATGATGGCGGTAATCTTGGATGAGATGCAAGAGCATGCCACAGAAGAAGCAGGCGAGATAACGCGCCCAAGCATCCTTGAAGATTATCCGCTTGAGGGCACTGATGATCCAGCAATGAGCGTAAAGATCGTCCGAGATGGTGGCAACTGCTTTGTTGCAACGCGCGAGCAGGGCGAACCACAAGTTGGGGTGCGCCGCAAGCACGTCGGTGGTGCAACGAACAACCCGAACCATAGTGATATCAGAACCGTCTTGCGGGGCGATACCATACAGAGAACCGAGCATGTATGGCAAGGCCCTGATGCGGGTAAATATAAGCATACCTGGACACTAGAGGACAATCCAGCACAGTTTTATGCTGAACTATGCAAAATGCACGATATTATAACAACTGACGTTACTGAGGTGCAGGCGAAAAAAGGCTTAGCAGGACGATTGGGCGAGGCGGTGTTGCGACTGCGGAAACGGAACTTTCGTGTTGTAAGGTAAAAAGCAACACGATACATGAAAAATCATATAGCAGCATAGTAGGGTCTTGAGATCATTATCTATGTTGCTATATGCTAGCGATGGACAAAATTTCTCACCAAGTTAGAGAGATAGACGCATAGGTAAACCAGTATATAGAAACGCTCACCCTCTTGAAAGAGAGTGAGCGTTATACCATTGCCCTGCAGGTGTGTTACGCAGCCTTAGCGAAATCGTCTTTGCCAGCACTGGCTTGAGCGGCTTTGGCGGCCTTTTTGGCGTTTTGCTTCTTGGCTTTGTTAGCCAGAGCGGCGCGGCGTGCCTCGGCGGCTTTGCGGCGTGCCTCGAAGCGATCGACCCGGCCCTCGGTGTCGATAATTTTCTCCTCACCAGTGAAGAATGGGTGAGACTTGCTGGAGATATGGACCTTGACGAGTGGATACTCATTGCCATCCTCCCAGGTGATGGTGTCGTCGGTAGCAACCGTCGACTGCGTCAAAAACGCAAAGCCCGCCTGATCATCGCTAAATACGACAGGGCGGTAGGTTTGTGGGTGAATACTGCTTTTCATAACCGCTATATTGTAGCAGAGAGGATGGGGGGTTGTCAAAGAACAAGAATAAGGCACAAAAGAGTGTTATTATATAACAAAAAAGGTGTATACTAGTGACACCTGTATAATAAACAGATATAATAGAGCATATTATTATGATAACCAAACAGCAACGACCCGCTCAAAACGGCGAGATGTATGGCAACCACACCCCAGAGACAGCTACTCATTTTACATATTTAGACAGTCAGGACATTCCTAGGGAGGGCCACCTTTCTAACGCTGAGCTTGGTTGTAATGTCAACAAAGAAGAGGCAACTACAGAGGAGCGGCCTCTAGAAATACCACAGGGTTGGCTGTGGTCTGATGAGATGGACGCCCCTAGTCTATCTGCTCATGGAATGACACGCCTTATGGAGAACGCACGGCAATACATCCATCAGAGTCAGCAGGGCGAGTGTGTTGATCAGGAGATAGAAACTGTGATTCAGCAAGGGTATGTTGATAATGCGCAAAGGATTCAGCAGGTTCAAGAGAGAGTATTGCTACTAGAAAACAAAGCGACCGCTGCCAAGAGTCCTCAGCAACGAACGAGGATTGCTCGCGCAATTGGACAGCAAAAGAAGTTGATTGAGGGGTTGCAAGTTCAAGATGGTATGTTTGATGACGCACAGGTGACTCGTACAGTGCAACAGGTTCTTGCGGAGCGTGAACGCAAAATGATTGATGCGGCTATAGACCAGAGGATAGAAGCTAATCGATATCCATGGCAAATGATCAACAGTGAATATATACCAGATGCCGTCATGACACAGATTGTGCAATACTATCAGCAGCTGATTGGTTCAAAAGGTCGAAATCGTGATGGATATGGAACTATACGTATTCCAGGGGTAATGTCGACACAGTCACCGGACGATAGGCAATTGCTTACAGAGTACAATATAGACATAGGACACAATAAGATGGTTAGTAGGAGTGAACTACAGGCGGCAGGAGTATTTTTTGTTAATACTGTTGGCGAAGGAGAGCAACCGATCTTTGGTGTACCCATCCCAGATGAGACACAACCCGATGGTTATCTACATGTAGAAAATAAAGTTTTGTTGACAAAGAATGAGCTCCAGAAAGTGTATGACTATCAGCAAGCACAGGGGTATGGTATTGGCGATTACGACCCTGATGATGTTGTGATGGATATGATTATGCTCAATGTGCGTGGTGGTGAGTCGCGTTTTGGAACCCGCAGTAGTGCTGCTATTACGTTTATGGGTGACGGTGAGCGGATAAATAAGTATGGAAAAACTTCATCTCCCTTTGTGGGAGATAGTGACGATGAGCTTCCTGGCCAGTTTGGCGGAGTACTCGAGTATAAGGACGGGACATCTTTGCGCTTAACTGCAGTGCAGGCAGCGCTCATCAACCGATGTCAAGACTATCCTGGAATGAGTGAGATGTATGATGAAAATACTCAACATGATCAACGATATATCTCGGCGAGTCAGTACATTCGAGAAATATATTTGCCTCAGCCTACTAAGAGAGAAGTATTCTACGCTATAAAGCAAGGTGCGTTTACTGCACGTGAGCGGGCATGGGTAGGCGGGTTCGATCAGGAAGAGGCGGCTGCACTTGCGTCAAATCGCATACTCTAGTATACTACAACACTGTAACTAACCATAACGACACAGCTCCACACCACTCCATACCGTGTGGGGCAAGGCAAAAAGGAGTAATGCGATATGGCCGTGCAGGCAGATATCAAGGCTTTGTTTGAAGCCGGTGCTCATTTTGGGCACAAGACCAGCCGGTGGCATCCGAAGATGGCACCATATATTCATAGCAAGCGGCAAGATAGTCACATCATCGACCTCGCGAAGACGGTCGAGGCGCTGAATGTGGCGCTGCCCATCATTAGCAAGACAGTGGCAAGCGGCAAACAAGTCCTCTTCGTTGGCACCAAGAAGCAGGCGAAGGACATCACTCGCCAAGCTGCCGAGGCAGTTGGCCAGCCATATGTCACCAACCGCTGGGTCGGTGGGATGCTCACCAATGTGACGACCACCACAGCGCAGATCAAGAAGCTCAAGGACTTGGAGCGCCGCATGGCCAGTGGCGACCTCGAGAAGCGCTACAACAAGCTAGAAGTCCAGCGCTACCAAGAAGAGATCGACAGTCTCAACTTCAAATACGGTGGCATCAAAGACCTCAATGGCAAGCCTGGTCTGGTGCTAGTGCTCGATATCTTGGCCGACAACAACGCATTGCGCGAGGCGAAGACGCTGGGTGTGCCAGTGATCGGTATTGTTGACACCAACGCGAACCCCGACTTGGTGGATTATCCTATCCCCGCCAACGATGATGCAATTAAGAGCCTGCAGCTGATGCTCGACTACTTCAGCACAGCAGTCAACGAGGGCAAGGCAACGAAGGAGGAGAACTAACCATGGCGGTGACGATTGATGACATCAAGAAGCTCAAGGAGCTAACTGGCATTGGCCTGACCGATGCTAAGAAGGCGCTGGTGGAGGCCGAAGGTGACTTTGATTCAGCACTCAATGCCCTGCGCAAAAAGGGCCTGACCAAGGCGGAGAAAAAGGGCGACCGCGAGACCCGCGAAGGGTTGATCGAGAGCTATGTCCACAGTGGTCGGATCGGTGTGGTGGTCGAGGTCAACTGCGAGACAGATTTTGTAGCTCGCCTGCCTGAGTTTAAGGAGTTTGCACACCAGATTGCTATGCAGGTTGCTGCAATGAACCCACGCTATGCTACGATGGACGACATCCCAGCTGAGGTGTACGACGCCAAGAAGCAGGAGTTTCTCGCCAGCGATGCTTTGGCAAGCAAGCCTGAGGCAATGCGCGACCAAATCGTCGAAGGGCAGCTCAAGAAGCACTTCGCTGAGCAGGTTTTGGCCGAGCAAGCCTTTGTGCTTGACGACAGCAAGACCGTTGGCCAGCTCATCAAAGAGCAGGTGGCACTGCGCGGCGAGAATGTCCGCGTCAGCCAATTCAAGCGGATTGAGCTGGGCGTGACAGAATAGTCACGAGAGAGTAAGCTTTTGCGTAGCGAGTGGCACGAAATGTGTCGCTCGCTTTTTTTGTGGCTTCATCCGTACCTCCCCTTATCGACTGCGCTATGTGGGTGGAGTGTGAAAGAGATGGTGACAACCACTGGTACTTCATAGTTTTTGTATGCCCTCACGGGCAAGCTCACTACACCGAAAATGTTCCGGCCAGATGCCGCGAGGAGCTTACCCGTTCGCGTATTTGCTGGCCTCCATATATTTTCTTGTGCAGTGAGCTTGCCCGTGAGGGCGCTGTACCGATTCTAGAATTACGAATTAAGACCGAGATGAGCAATGGCCGAGAGGCACTTCACCCAAATAGGATCTCATCGAGGAAGCGCAAGCAACAATGCCCGCTATTTTTCTGCAAACTCTCCTCACACCCTAGCAAATAATGGTACAATAAAGGAAAACCAAGAAGGAGATCGCGATGTTTGATACCACCCCCTACGAAGAAAAGATGAACCATGTGCTAGAGCACCTGGAGGAGCGCCTGGGGAAGATCCGCACGGGCCGGGCTCACGCGAGTATGCTTGATGGCATTATGGTCGAGGCGTATGGCACCAGTATGCCGCTCAACCAAGTGGCTAACGTGACGGCACCAGAGGCAACACTGCTGCAGATTACGCCATTTGACCCAGCTAATTTGCAAAAGATTGCCAGCGCCATCCGAGCCGATCAAGCACTTGGCCTCAACCCGAGTGACGATGGTCACGTCGTCCGTGTACCAGTGCCGCCACTGACGGAGGAGCGCCGCAAGCAACTGGTTAAGCAAGCCAGTGAGAAGGTAGAAGAAGCACGCATTGCCCTGCGTGGGGTACGCCAAGACGCCTTGAAGGATGCCAAGCGCCGCAAAGAAGCCAAGGAGCTGAGCGAAGATGATGTGAAGGCGGTGGAGAAGGAGATCGATCGCCTCATGGCACAGCACCAAACCACGATAGAAGCCGCCTTTGCCGCTAAAGAGAAGGATATTTTGACGATTTAATGACGTTCTCTCTGCCGACGTACGCAACCAACCGCCCATCATGGAGCCAGGCATGAGTGCTACCACGCACTTGCCGCAGCATGTGGGCTATATTGTTGATGGCAATCGGCGCTGGGCCAAGCAGCGTGGCCTCTCGGCCCAAGAGGGGCACAGTGCTGGCTACGAGAAACTGCGCGATATTGCCCTTACCACCATCAAGCGTGGCGTGCCGTACGTTAGCGCCTATATCTTTAGCACCGAGAACTGGCACCGCAGCGGCCCAGAGGTCAAGCACTTGATGAATCTGTTGGTGACGATGCTCGACCAAGACCTGCCGATCTTCATCGAGCATGGGGTGCGTATCCGTGTGGCAGGGACGCGCCTGCGCCTAAGCCGGCGGGTCAAGAAGGCAATCGACGCTGCTGAGGCTGCCACCAAGGATTTGCGGCAGGGTACAATGGTGCTGTCGTTTAATTATGGTGGGCAGCAGGAGATTATCGACGCGGTCAATCGCTTGCGCAAAACGCTTTCTGTCCACAAGAAGGTAACGGCCCAGATCTTTGAGCAATTTTTGTATACACCAGACGTGCCGCCGTGTGATTTGATTGTTCGCACCAGTGGTGAGCAGCGGCTGAGCAACTTCATGCTGTGGCGCAGCGCCTATAGCGAGTTACTGTTCTTGGATAAGCCATGGCCAGATATGACACATGCCGACGTCGATGCTCTGCTGGCCGAATACGCCCGGCGGCAGCGGCGCTTTGGAGGATAACGAAGGAGGAATATGGAGATAGTCATAGGTATTATTATTGGAGTCATCGCACTGACGCTACTGGTGGCAACGCACGAGCTAGGCCACGGCATTGTGGCGCGGCGCAATGGTGTGGTGGTGGAGGAATTTGGTATTGGCTTCCCGCCGCAGGCCTATAGCAAGGTGATCAAAAAAAGTATTCTGGGCGAGAACGTCCGCTTCTCGCTCAACTGGCTGCCGCTGGGTGGCTTTGTGAAGCTGCAGGGCGAGCACGATGCGGCTGATCAGCCTGGTGATTATGGCGCAGCGACCTTTTGGCAAAAGACCAAGATCTTGCTAGCTGGCGTGACCGTCAACTGGCTAACAGCAGTCGTACTGCTTACTGGCCTCACCTGGGTGGGCCTACCCAAGATGATCGACAACCAATTTTACCTACCAAGCGATGCGGTGGTGAGCAACCACCCAGTACAGCTGGGCACACTTACTCCTGGCTTGCCCGCCGCCAAGGCAGGCCTCCGCCAGGGTGATGCAATTAACCAGCTGGCTGGGCAAACGGTACGTAGCACAACCGACCTAGCGCACTTTGCCAGCCAGCACAAGGGCGAAACCGTACCTGTGGTGTACTCCCGCGGTGATAAGCAAGCCACTGCCATGGTGGCGCTGCGCAATGATAACCCCGACCGCAAAGGCTACCTGGGGGCAGAGCTCGCCAAGCAGCAAGATACAATCCGTGCCACCTGGTCGGCACCGATTGTGGGTGTCGTGACAACAGCACAGCTCACTGGGGCGACGCTCCAGGGCCTGGGTGATATGGTGGTAAATCTCGCTACCAGCCTGGTGCAGCAGTTTAGCAGCGACAGCGCGACGAGCCAGCAGGCCAAGCAAAACTTATCGCAAGTGGGTAATGCTGTGGCTGGCCCGGTGGGGATCTTTGCCATTATCTTCCCGGCAGCAGGGCAGGCTGGCGTGGTGCATGTGCTGCTGCTGACGGCGATCATTGCACTGTCACTGGCGGTGATGAATATCTTACCCATTCCCGCGCTCGATGGTGGCCGCTGGACAGTGATGGCGATCTTCCGCCTGCTGCGCAAACCACTCAGCAAACAGATGGAAGAGAATATCCAAGCGGCTGGCTTCTTGTGTTTGCTTGGCTTAATTGTGCTCGTGACGATTGCTGACATTGGGAAGTTGGTGCACTGATGCAGGCTGATGTGATGGAGTGGTGCTGTGGAGCGGTGCGCTGCGATGAGGCGTGGCCACTCTACTACACAATGGTAATGCCCAAGGAATTTACCCTATGATACGTGTTGCTCTCCGGCCCAAAGCCGCTCACCCCTCCCAGCCCAAGACGCCGCTCACGCCACGCCAGCGCCTGCTGCGCGTTGCCTCGTGGCTCGGTTGGCCGCTGTGGGTCTGGCTGAGCTTTATGGGGGCAGGGTTACTCTGTAGTGCAGTACTCTACCTTCTCTTTCATGGCCAAGAGTCGGTGCCGGTCTTGCCGCTCATTATGATGCAAACGGCGGTCTATGTGGTGGCATTGGCGCTGCTGATTGGCCTGCCGTGGCTGGTGTGGCGCGCACGGCCCAAGATGCCAGCGAGCTTTCGCACCACCTGGCGCCAGCTCGGGTGGCGGCGCTCGCTGCAGTGGCGCGACTTTGGTTGGGCGCTGGTGGGCTTTATTGTCTATATCGTGCTGTCGATGATTGCGCTGGCGGCGGCCAAGCAGTGGCTGCCTGGCTTTGATGCGACTCAGGCGCAAAACCTCGGCTACCAGCAGCTCTATGGCGCAGAGCGTTTGCTCGCCTTTGCAATGTTGGTGGTGGTGGCGCCAGTGGCCGAGGAGCTGGTGTTTCGCGGCTATTTGTATAGCAAGCTCCATGCCGCGCACATGCCGCTGTGGCTCATTACGGTGGTGGTGAGTGGGCTCTTTGGCTATGTGCACGGCCAGCTCAACGTTGGCATCGATGTCGCGATGCTCAGCATCGTGCTGGTAGCGCTGCGCCATACAACTGGCACAATATGGCCCGGCATTCTCATTCATATGGTCAAGAACACGATTGCATTTTTGGCGATGTTTGTCTTTATGGTGGGATGATAGGGAAGAACGAGCCGACTGACGAACTCAACCTAGAGATTTTATTTTGTGTCGATATCTTTTCTCCCGTATCAATCCTAGAACCCCTCTTTCTTGGTATCTCTCCACTGGCGCAGGAGCTCAACGAACAAGAAAATATCTGGAGCCAGCGACCAAATATACGGAAAAGCACCACCATTCTATCTGGCCGGAACATTTTCGGTTTGGTGAGCTGACTGCACCAGCGCGGTTGGCTTCAAGATGAGGTTATGAGCATTCAACCTAGCTGCCTCATGCCGCTTTTGCCAATATTGTGTTACTATAAGAGAGATTATGCGATTATCACACACCTTTACCCGTACCCGCAAACAAGCCCCCGCCGATGAGGTGGCGCACAACGCCCAGCTGCTGATTCGCGCGGGCTACGTGCACAAGACGATGGCTGGCGTCTATTCCTACACGCCGCTGGGCCTGGCCGTGCTCGAGAATATCAAGCAAATCGTCCGCGAAGAAATGAACCGCATCAGCAGCCAGGAGCTGCTGATGAGCACCCTGCAGCGCCAGGAGCTCTGGCAGGAGACTGGCCGCTGGAGCGATGAACTGGTGGATGTATGGTTTAAGTCGCACCTGCAGGACGGCACCGAAGTTGGCTTTGGCTGGACGCACGAGGAGCCGATTATCGAACTGCTGCGCAGTTACCTCAAAAGCTACAAAGACCTGCCTATCAGCGTCTACCAATTCCAGAACAAACTCCGCAACGAGCTGCGCGCCAAGAGCGGCATCATGCGCGGGCGTGAGTTTATCATGAAGGATATGTATAGCATCCACGCCAGCAAGGAGGATCTGGAGGCCTACTACCAAGCGGTCATCGAGGCCTACAAGCGCTGCTACCACCGCTTTGGCCTGGGGGATGACACCTATGTGACGTTTGCCAGTGGCGGGGCCTTTACCAAGTTTAGCCACGAATTCCAGACGATTTGTGAGGCGGGTGAGGACGATATTTTCATCGTGCCAAGTACGAATGTTGCCTATAACGCCGAAGTTGCACCAGTGCGTGCAACGCCAAACCCGGACGCTGGTGCTGCCATGAAGCCACTAGGTATTTTAGACGACGAAAATATTATTGGCGCAGAGGCCCTGACGAAAGCGCTGGACATCCCGCGCACAGCTAGCACTAAGTCGATGTTGTACGATTCGCCAGATGGTATGTTGCTGGCGGTCGTACGGAGTGACTATGAAATTAACGAAGATAAGCTCAAGGCGGTGGCGAACGTACCGTGGCTGCACTTAGCGGATGGCGAGCAGATTGAGGCAATAACAGGGGCGAAGCTAGGCTTTGCTGGGCTATATAATCTACCAGAGAATGTGCGGCTGTTTGTCGATGATTCATGTGAAGATATGGTGAACTTTGAAACTGGTGCCAATAAAACTGGTCAGCATGCCTATAACGCTAACTGGGGCCGTGATATACCGCGACCAAGCGAGTTCGTCGAGATTAAACTCGCGAAAGAAGGTGATATTTCGCCTGAGACTGGCGAAGTCTACCAAAAACGTCGCACAGCTGAGGTGGGCAATATCTTCAACTTTGGTACCCAAAAATCAGAGGAGATGGGCCTGGTCTTTACCGGTGAGGATGGCCGCCAGCACCACGCCTACATGGGCAGCTACGGCATTGGCATCACCCGCGTGATGGGCGTGATTGTAGAGAAATTCGCCGACGACAAAGGCCTGGTGTGGCCCGAGGAAATAGCCCCGGCCCGCGTGCACCTGGTGCAGATTGGCAAGGAATCGGTCGCAGCGGCCGATGAGCTCTACGACACACTGCAGCAGGCTGGCATTACGGTGCTGTATGACGACCGCGCCGTCCGCCCCGGCGAAAAATTCGCCGACGCTGAGTTACTTGGCATGCCAACCCGCGTCACGGTGAGTGATCGGCTGCTCGAGGCAGGAGAGTGGGAAGTTGTAGACCGCCGGACGGGCAAGCAGCAGCGCTTGACGACAAGCCAATTGCTTGCTACACTAGGTAACCATTGCGGAGCTTGTCGCAAGGCATAGCCATGCCCCTGGCTTGCCTCACCGACTTTGCAAGAAAGGAGTATGAAGATAATGAAAAAAACCTACCAGATTACTGATGCTGGCCGCCAAGAGCTCGAGGCAGAGCTGGAGGAGCTGAAGGGCCGCCGCGGCGAGATTGCCGAGAAGATTGCTGAGGCCCGCGACTACGGCGACCTGAGCGAAAACGCCGAGTACGACAGCGCCCGCGAGGAGCAGGGTGTGGTAGAGACGCGCATTGCCGAGATCGAGGAGATCTTGCTCAATGCCGAGCAAATCACCGCCCCAAGCACCGGCGCCATCCACCTGGGCAGCACCGTCTCCCTCGCCTCAGACGCTGGGCTAGAGAAGACCTACACAGTGGTAGGGCCAGTTGAGGCCGACCCGTTGGAGAATAAGATCAGCGATGAATCACCCCTTGGCCAAGCCTTGCTAGGCCACCGCGCGGGCGAGCAGGTGACGATCACCACCCCCAAGGGTGAGATCACCTACACCATCCAGCAGGTGCAATAAGCGTATCTCAACGATGAATACTAGGCCGAGCAGTACGAGCTGCTCGGTTTTTTATTAGGACCGGCAGGGGTAGGGGTTGATTTGCACATGGCGCATGTCTCCGGCTCTTGTGGTTTATTTATGGTGTGCGTTTGCCTTTTTCCTATTGCATTTGCTTGATGACACGAGAAAGCTCATGGTGAGTAACTGACCTCTGATCTTGGCATGAGAAAGGCGCAAATATACGTAGAAAACTCGGCCTAATAGTGCTCAATCTGCGGGCAATATGCAAGAACCATCCTCAAACATAAGCAGTTCACCATCATTGCATTATCGTCGATGTTATGCTATGATAAGTAATCAACCATTAACAGCCCAAGGAGACCGACGATGGCTCGATACACACCACGACACGCACGTTACTCCCACAAGAAGCATACACATAATTGGCTAAACCATGAGCATAATCAGCCGAAATCTCAGCACGATACACCCTTAGCGCTGCGGCGGCTCACTGCACTGACGGCAGCTGCGGCAGCGCTGATTGGCGGTGGCTATCTTGGCCATCAGCATTACCACCATGGCGAGAAAACCCTGGTCGCGGTGGCGCACCCTACCTCTGGTGAGTTGGCAGAGTATGCAGAGAGCCCCTTTGTGACCGACCCGGCTACTGGCGAGACGCATTGCCGCGATACAACCCGCCAAGAGATATCTGTGACGGCAGAAAACCCACAAGCAACCATCACAAACCCTGATGGCAGTACGACGCGGCTTACGATGATCAACTTCTCAACAGGTGCGCAAGAACGGACACAAGCGACACTGGTGTATCCATCCAGCGCAAAAGGTGAGGCGCACCAGGTGCCAATTGCCATTATGACTGGCCCAAGCGAGACTGGCAGTGGCGGCTCGAATATGCAGACATCGCCCCGCACTGGGCGCGTGGGTACAGATATACAGGCCTCGATGACTGCAGCTGGCCGTGGTGAAACAGCAATTGCATGCCCACCGCTGACTAAATAGGAGAGAGATTAGCTGCTAAGTGCCGCACTTCTCTAAGAACTTGGTAGAGTGGAGCCATGGAGCCGTTTCCCTAGTCGACAACCATCCCATTCTCCGCTATAATAGCAAGCAATTATGGCGACATTACAAGATTACCGAGACGAACGATTACGAAAATTAGCAGCGCTGCGCGAGCTAGGTATCGACCCTTACCCAGCGCACACCGAGCGCACACATGATTGTGCGACAGTGGTCTCGCAGTACGATGAACTGGCTGGCCATGAGGTATCGGTGGCGGGGCGCGTGGTGTCTGTTCGTAGCTTTGGCAAATTAGCCTTCATCAAGCTGCAAGACGCGAGTGGCGAAGTGCAGCTCTACCTGCAGCGCGATACGATGGCCGAGCTTGACGCTCCGCGCGGTATCCTGGGGATGAAGCAGCTTAAGCTGCTCGATACGGGCGACTTTGTGGAGGCAACGGGCACGGTGCTGCGGACGAAGACGGGTGAGATTTCGGTGGGGGTGCGCGAGCTGCGGCTCCTGACCAAGGCCCTGCGGCCACTGCCCGAAAAGCTCGAGAATAAAGAAGAGCGTTTCCGTCGCCGCTACGTGGATATGAATGTTAACCCGGCGGTGCGCCAGCGCTTTTACCGCCGCAGCATGTTCTGGCAGGCGACGCGCGATTACCTCAACCAACATGGCTTTACTGAGGTCAACGTGCCGGTGCTGGAGCACACCACCGGTGGGGCGGATGCTAACCCGTTTGTGACCCACATGGACGCGCTGGATGGCCAGCAGTTCTACCTGCGGATTAGCCACGAGCTGCCGCTTAAGCGTCTGTTGGGGGCCGGGTTCGAGAAGGTGTATGACATTGGCCCGCGCTTTCGCAACGAGAATTATTCGGACGAGCACCTGCCTGAGCACATCGCTATGGAGTGGTACGCCGCCTATTGGGACTGGCAGCAGGGCATGCGCTTTATGGAAGACATGTACAAGTATGTGCTGGAGCGAACCTTTGGCACGCTGCAGTTTACCCTGGGCGAGTTTGAGGTGGATATGAGCGGCCAGTGGCAGGTGTGGGATTATGCCGAGGTGATCCATAAGCATTATGATATTGATGTATATAATACGACGATCGAGGAAGTCGCTGCCAAATTGAAAGAACATGGCCTAGAGGTAGAAAAGACCGATTCCATCCCACGCGGCATCGACAAACTGTGGAAGAATATCCGTAAAGGCGTGGCTGGGCCCGTCTGGCTGGTCAATACGCCCAAGTTCATCAGTCCGCTCTCCAAAACCAACCCGGATAACCCGCAAACGGTGGAGCGTTTCCAGCCGGTGATTGCTGGCAGCGAGCTTGGCAATGGCTTTAGCGAGCTGAATGACCCGATCGACCAGCTGAACCGCTTTGTGGAGCAGCAGCAAATGCGCGATGCGGGCGACGAGGAAGCCATGATGCTAGATATCGACTACGTAGAGATGCTGGAATACGGCATGCCGCCGGCCTGTGGCTGGGGCTTTAGCGAGCGCGTCTTTTGGATCTTCGAAGGCGTCACGGCGCGCGAAGGTGTGCCGTTCCCGCAGCTCAAAAGCGACATCGACGAAACCACCCGGGCGGTATACCCAGGAGTGAAGCTGGATTAGGGTGGTAGCTGAGGCTATTAGCGCCTCGCATACTATACTCGTGCGAGGTGAGTGTGGGATTGCAGTAGCGCATAGATAGGCTAGTTGTGTACCTTCGTGCACGATCCGTGATCCGTATTAGCGATGATATAAGCACAGAAATAGCAAAACGCTCATTATTCTGGCTGAATCTGACTTAAGCGATAATTAGTAAGGTTCGATTGGTAATGCACGTAATGAATACAAAAACATCCTTGCTGCAATGCAAAAGCTAGCGCGTGCAGTGTGAGCAGAGAAATACTAGAAGGGGAGACTATAGACTGCCGCAGTATGGTCACGAGAGCCCGTTTACACAAAACGAAACCACCAGCAAGATCTGGTGGTTTTTACATGCTCACCGCTGCGAGCTAGCCCGATACGCTGGGTGGCCGTGGTGGTGGGCTGCTTGGCGCAGGTTGTGGCGATGCGTGGTGTGAGGTGCCGCTCTGAACGGCGATGGACGTGCCGCGGCTAGGTGCTGCACTGGCGCGGCGCGGCGGCGGAGTGGTGGTGCGCGGTGGAGCGCTCATTGCGAGGCCACCCAGGCTACTGCTGGCTGATGAGCCACTTGGGGGTGGTGGGTTGCTTGGAGGAGGTGTACTGCTACCACCACTCGGGCTTGGTGGCCCACCTGGAGGGGTGTTATTATCTTTGCTACCCAGTTGCGTGGCGGCATTTTTGGCGCGATAACGCCGGATAAGGTAGAGAATAAGCGCGGCAATACCAACCAAGAGAGCAAGTAGCGAGATAAGGATGAAGACCCACAGCGGCTTGTCTTCGCCAGCGAGGAATTTGTCTAGCGTGACCTTGCCGATGTGGCGCACCATTGGTGGCTGCTTCTTCTCGTCGGGCTTTTTGTCGGTGCGGCATTCTGACCAAATGGCGTCGGGGTAGGCAGTAGCCAGCAAGTACCAAGCAGTAGAGGCTACGGAGTAAGCATTCGTCATTTGGTTCGCTTCGTCGACATTAGTGACGTAGGGCCAAGCACCATTAGCTCCCTGAGATGGGTACGTTCGCTGGGCGCTAGCAGCAACTTCGTCTTTGTTGCCCGCGACGTTGTAGGCCTGCGTGACGCCGAATGTCCCTTCGAACCAGACGGTGGGGGTGTACGTGCCAGTGAGGTATGGAGTGTAGCCCTGAGACCCGGCGCGGCTCATGGCAAAGTTGCGTGTGTAGGCTAGCGAGACCTTGGCTTTGTCGTACTCGCCGATTGCGTTGAGGAAGATAGAGCCCCAGCTGGAGGTGTCCAGCGCTTTGGCATGGTCGTCAAGTCCTTGGTCGAAGCGGTTCTCGGCTTTGTTCCACAGTTTCTCCATAATGACTTTGGCCAGGCTGTCGGCCTCTTGGCGGTAGCTGGCGTCGCCGTAGACTTGCGAGGCTCGCTCGTACACATGCCAGAGGTCGGTATTGTGCTCAGTGGAGTGCCAGGCGATCTCAAACTGCTTGTTGTTATCGTCATCATTGATATTTGTGCCACCGCGGTAGAGGCCAGCACCGGGGCCGGATGTGCTTTTCTTAGTCTTGACCCAGGCCAGGGCAGAGCGCACCATGCTGCTAACGCCATTGATATCGCCAAATTTCTCTTGGTAACGGATGAGCGCATAGAGGACGAAGGCTACACCGCCAGTATAATAGCGCGCCTGCTGGTTACTGGGGTCGAGCTGGTGGGCGCTGGAGGGAAAGGCACCACGCGACCGACCGGATTTGATCTGGATGGTCTTGAAGCCATTGACGAGCTGGTCTGCCATCGCTTTGTCGCCCGCACCAACCGCCACAAGCAGCGCCAGCGACTGATCGTACATAAATGAATAGTGCACGCGATGAGTGCCGTAACCATCCTGGCCAGGCGAGAACTCGTACGAGCGGATCAGCCCCGCAAGCTGTGGCTGGAAGTACTCGGCAAGGATCTTGTTGCTGCGCGTATCCACCAGACGCAGCATCTTGTGGCCCTTCTCGGTACCCGGGAAGCTAAAGGTACGGTTGGTGTTGGCGGCTTGCTTGGCAACGAGGTAGGTTTGGTCGGTGATGACGTAGGATTGGATCTCGACATTTTGGTACTCCGTGACGCGTGGCCAGCTCTCGCCGAGGGGTTGGCCGCTACTGGCATCGTAGAGACGGAAGCGCCACTCGCCGCCAATGCTGCCATCGACTGGCGAGAGGTCGAGCGTCCAGCTGCCATCACTCTGCACCTGGGCAGGAGTAACCTTGCCTTGCTCGTACTCGGCATCGGTAGCGCGGAAGGCCTTAACGACGCGGCTGCCACCGGTGGGCGCTTTGCCCGAGACTTTGCCGCGGTAGGTGCCTGGCACAGATGATGGTGAAGTAACGGAGAGGGGTGTGGGATTACCAGTGGCATAGCTACCACTGTTCTTGAGCTGGAATGAGCCCTTTATCTCACCAGTGTAATCTGTGCCGTACTGCTTGGCAGCGGTGATGGTGCTGCCATCGCCAGCGTTGCGGATGGGCTGCATGAGGCCGCGAAGGTTGGCGAGGGCCTTAGCGGCGCGGGCTTTGTCGGTCGGGGAACTCAGCGCTGTAGTCTTGAAGCGCATCGTGTTGGGGTCGCAGATGTCGGGCTTATTATCTTTTTTGGTGGATGAATTGGAGCCAGAATTAGTAGCGGGCTCGGCCATTGCCACCTGATGTAGCTGCATAAAGCCAACTCCTAGCGCTACCACTGCTGCCACACCTGCAAACCGAAAATGCGTCCAATATCGTCTCACTCCTGCTATACTCCTCACCTCGCTGATTAGCCGTTGGGTATTGCCTGTGAGTATAGCATAACCATTTGCAATATCACAGCATAAGCGGTATAGATTGAACAGAGATTAACAGAGGTGGAAGGAAGTAATGAGCGGGGATATTTGATGGTATGCGAGAGCGATTTGGTGAGTAGTCTGAGCTGTGTTCAATTAGGAGAACACGACAGGCTATGGCAAGCTGAGAGATCTAGACATTGCCAAACGGATCGGCGATCTTTGAGCGATGCTCGTGTTTGACATTCTGTGCTGCATGGCGCACAATCGATATATGAGAATGACACGCGTGATATCTGCAATCGGTGTCTGCTTGGTGCTGCTAGGCACCGCGCTCGGGGCAGTGCCAATGCAGGCCGATACATCGGTACGAGCCTATTCATCATCGAGCAGCAGCAAAGATAATTTTACCATTACCAAATATGCGGTTGATATGGAGCTCGGGCGCGATAGCGAGAAGCGCTCCACCCTCAAGACGAAGCTCGCCATTACAGCAAACTTCCCACCAGAGCAGAACCATGGCCTTGCGCCAGAGTTCGTCACGCAGTACAAGGGCCACCACACAAGCTTTGCGCTTGGCTCGGTGCAGGATGAGCATGGTAAGGATTATGAATATAGTTGGTCGGGCAATACCCTGCGCATTGGCAGCAAAGATACGTACGTCTCGGGCAGCAAGACGTACGTCATTACCTACACCCAGCGTGATGTGACGTGGAACTATGGCGACACGCAAAAGAATGAATTCTACTGGGATGTGATTGGTACATCGTGGCGCGTGCCCATTAGCAATGCCACCGCCACGCTCAAGCTCAGCCCCGAGCTTGCCGCCATCAGCCGGACGACGCCGCAGTGTTACATTGGTAGACAAGGGAGCCGCACCACCTGCACCGTCACATCACCGAGCGTCGACACCATAACTGCCTCGGTGGGTTACCTCGCGCCATATGCTGGCATGACGCTGGCAGTAGGCTTCCCGCAGGGGACGTTTGCGGAATATAAAAAGACGCCTGGGGAGGTGTTTCAAGAGCGGCTGGAGGCGTTCCTTCCACTCATATTCTTTGTGAGTATGTTGGTGCTGGGGTTGGTCTCAAGCTTAGTGTATTGGCTCTATCAGCGGGCGATTGGCCGGAGCAAGGAGCTAGGGACGATTGTGCCAGAATACCTGCCACCACCGAGCACGAGCGTGACAACAGCGGCGGAGATTGTGCGGCCATTCCGGATGGTGAAGGGCTCGGCCATGGCAGCGCAGATGATCGACTGGGCGGTGCGGCACTACATTCGCTTGATCGAGGTCAAGCCCAAGACGCTCTTCTCGCGGGCACAGTACAAGCTCGAGGTTGTCAAAGATATCAGCAGCCTCCACCCTGAGGAGCAAGAGATTCTCGGCGATATCTTCGGCCACCTGCCTGCGGTGGGTGAGCGCATCAACCTCAAGACGCTGCGCAACAATACCTCCTACGCCTTCCGCCTGAGTGATAACGCCAAGAAGCTCGATGAGCTCATCGACCACACCTACAAGCTGCGCGACACAAGCCGGAAGGGCACACGGGGCTTCCGTATCCTTGCGAGTGTGTTGGGCACGCTAGTGCTGGTGCTGTGTGCAGCCACGATGTTTGTGCCGTTCCTTAGCGGGCTACAATTCCTCTTCTTCCCAGGGATCTTTATTGTGATTATCATTGGTAAGCTGGGCTTTGCTAAGCCGCTGTCGGACGAAGGGCTGGCATTGCGCCGCTACCTGCTGGGGCTCAAGATGTATATCCGCTACGCCGAGGCCGACCGCCTGCGCCTGTTGCAGGGCCCTGAGACTGCTGAGAAGGTGGATATTGGCGATCACGCTCAGCTCGTCAAACTCTACGAGCGGGTCTTGCCCTATGCCGTGCTCTTTGGCCAAGAGAAGCAGTGGAGCCAGCAGCTGGGGCAGTATTATGAGGAAGTAGGCACCCAGCCCGATTGGTATGCTGGCCACGGTGCCTTCAATGCAGCGATGTTTGTCTCGAGTATGAGTAGCTTGTCGAGTTCTACCTCTGTGGGATCAAGCGACTTCTCGTCATCGAGCGGTGGCTCGACTGGTGGTGGCTTCTCCGGCGGCGGTGGCGGCGGCGGCGGTGGTGGCGGGTGGTAGAGCCCGCTCGCCCCAGCGCGCAGCTATATCTCAACCCTTCTTTTGCAACAACAAACAAGCGGCCATTCTCTCATAGTGGTCGCTTCTTGGTGCAAGAACAGAAAAGCAAATGTGCCAAAAACATAGCCCACCAACCATGCTCAAACTAAACCCGGATATATCTCAACCCGAGAGTGCGCTACAGGCACTGCGATCAGATTGAGACATGGTTTAGTGAGCTATGTTTGGTGGGCTTTATTGGCCCTGGCTGCGGTGCTTCTTGTCCCATAGAGCCACGAAAGAGAAGAAAGCAAAGGTAGCGCAGATGACCGACATGTAGATCATCGCAAGGATAGCCACGTCGAGTGGCTGTCCCGTGTCAATTGGTGTGCGATGCCATAAGTATATGCCGATGACGCTTGAAGCAATGCCAACGAAAATGTTCGCGAGCGTATAGCGCCTGAGCGCTTGATAACACTCGTGTATCTCGAGCATGCTGCTAAGAAAGACACCGAACACCGTCAGCGGCAATGCAATAATTATAATTATTGCGGACAACGTTTCTGGTCTCACTTTTCTCATCTCCCTAGAGGTGAGCCCAAAGCCAGGAGCGACTCTTCGCTCCAAGACAAACTTTGAGCAAAAAGTTAATATATATATCAATATATGAACCCTGTGTCAAATTTTTGCCAATCTGAGTCTCGAAACGCTCGTTTATTTTCACACTCCATTGGACGGAGTATGAGGAGGCGAATCTAGGGCTAGCGAGCAAGCGAAAGTGAGGTATATACTAGCGCACTCACCATTTTTCATTTCCGGCTTGGTGCTTTGTGGCGAACTTGGTATACTTGGTACAAGACATAAGGAAAACACATCATGGATTGGCTGCATATTATTATTCTTGGCATTGTCGAGGGGATTACCGAGTTTTTGCCCATCTCGAGCACGGGCCACTTGATGCTGGCCGAGAAGCTGCTGGGCTACTCAGTGAGCGACCCGGGGCTTGTCGCCTTTACGGCGGTGGTGCAGATTGGGGCGATTGCTGCGGCGATTGTCTATTTCTGGCAGGATATTTGGCGCATTGCCTCGGCGTGGTGTGCTGGCGTGGTGAACCCGAGAGCGCGGACGTTTCACTACCGAATGGGGTGGTATGTCATCATTGGCTCGCTGCCAATTGCAGTGGTAGGGCTACTCCTGAAGGATACGATCGAGACGGTGCTGCGCGGCCTGTGGTTTGTTGCGGCTGGACTGATGGTGTGGAGCATTGTGCTGTTCTTGGCCGACCGCCGGGGACGTGAGACACGCCATGAGCGCAACCTCACCTGGCGCGATGCCATGGCAATGGGCCTGATGCAGTGCCTGTCGCTCATCCCGGGGGTGTCGCGTTCGGGGGCGACGATTGCCTCGGGATTGTTCCGCGATATCGACCGCACGACTGCCACACGGATGAGCTTCTTCCTGGGGATTCCGGCATTGATGGCAGCTGGTGGGCTGGAGGCCATCACACAGTCGCAGCAGATTGGCCGCTTGATTGGCTGGCCACAGATGATACTGGGGATTATCATATCCTTTGTGGTGGGGTATGTGGCGATCTCGTGGCTATTGCGCTTTGTTTCGAGCAACTCATTTGATAAGTTCGTCGCCTACCGCTTGGCGCTGAGTACACTGCTCATCATCCTGCTTGCAGTGGGTGCGTTGGCACCGGTGTAATTTCTCCATGCTTGTTTTTAGACGTACATCACGTCCTATTGAGCAGGGGAGTGAATCTTTTTTGAAGACATCGGCCTTCTAGAGATCACGCTCAAGATCGTTTGGTGTTTCGTTTGAATGAGTATAGCGGTGTTTTTATGGCGACGCGTTTTTGTACTCTACTCAAATGGAGTAGGGGAGTATTAGTTCACATATGCAAGGTTTCTAGATTCAGCCTTGTTATAATTTTGCTTCTGAAGCGCTAGAAAAAGCATTACAATATTGTTCACTTAGTTTGCTCTCACTAGGTGATTGCGGTATAATTGCTATTAACATTAGCAGCTTATGGAGGCGCAATGATCGAAATAAAAAACATTACCAAAGTCTACGGCAAGAAGAAAAACACCTTCACCGCCCTCAAGGACGTAAGCCTTGCAATTGAGGAGGGGTCGAGCGTAGCAGTGCTGGGCAAGTCGGGCTCGGGCAAGTCCACGCTGATGCATGCCATCTCTGGCCTGGATAAGCCGCAGCAGGGCGAGGTGATCATTAATGGTGAGGATATCTTGCGGCTCAAGCGCAAGGCGACCGACCGCTTTCGGGCGCGGACGATGGGCTTCATCTTCCAGAGTTTCTTTGTGGAGGGCGGCGAGAGCTGCTATGACAATGTGAGCCTGTCGCTCGAGACCGCAGGTGTGCCACGCAGCAAGCGCAAGCAGCGCATTGTGGCGGCGCTCGAGGCAGTTGGCCTGGAGGATAAGATCAAAGCGCGGGCCAAGGACCTCAGTGGTGGGCAAAAGCAGCGCTTGGCGATCGCTCGAGCAATTGCTGCTGAGCCGCAGATTCTCTTTGCCGACGAGCCGACGGGCAATCTCGACTCAGCAACTTCTGCAGTGGTGGAAGACCTGCTCTTTCGTTATGCCAAGGAGTATGGTGCCACGCTCATCATCGTCACACACGACGAGGATCTAGCGCAGCGCTGCCAGCGTATTATTCGTATCAAAGATGGGGTGATTGATCACGACAGCGCTACGGATAAGACTACAGCTTCTCCCAAGGCTAAAAAAGCGCCAGCTCGTCGCAAAACCAAAGCCACAGCACCTACCACGCAGCCTAAGAAAACGGCGAAAAAAGCCACAAGTGCTACTGCAAAAGCCAAATCTACAACCACCAAGCCAACAACAAGGAGGGCAGACTAACCATGAAGACGACTGATATCATTCGCCGCGCTGGCCGCAACCTGCGCCGAGCCAAGATGCGTACCTTGCTTACCAGCATCGCTATCGCGGTTGGCGGCTTTGCCATTATGGCGAGCTTGATGGCGGGCGAGGGTGCACGCCAGTATATTGACCGGCTGATTAGCAGTAATATTGATGCCAAGGCGGTGTTTGTCGTTAAAGATAAGCGACTCATTGGGGTACAATCGGGCCAGCAGGCTGACCTGCGTGAGTATAATCCTGATAGTATCAACCGCTATGGCAATGATTATAAAGCCCTGACCCAAAAAGACATCGACAAGCTTACGGCGCGTACTGACCTCGAGAAAGTGAGGCCAGTCTATCAGCTCCAGCCCAAATATGTAAGCTTTGCAGCCAAGAAAAACAAGAAATACAGCAGTGATGTGAGCGTCTTTGATGGTGCTCTCGCGGCCGAAGTCGTGGCGGGTAAGCAGCTGGGCAAGGGTACTGAGCTCGCGGCTGGCGAAGCCGTCGTCCCCGAGAGCTATGCCGAGACGCTCGGGCAATCGCCTGCTCAAATGGTGGGTAAGCAGCTGACTGTCACAGTGGTGCAGACGCCGCAGAAGATTGACGAAGCAACGCTTGGCCAGGTCTTTGCTGAGAAGGGGCAGGCTGGGGTGAATGAATTGATCAATGGCAAGGAGCTGCACAAGACCTTTACTATTGCGGCTGTGACACGCAAATCGGCCGACCAAACCCAAGCCATGCGCGGCATAGGTATTAATGCCAAAGTAGCCCGCGAGCTGAGCGACTACAGTACCAAGGGCACGAGCCAATACCAAAAGTACATGTCTGCCACTGCAGTTGCCAAGCAGGATGCCGAAGCCGCCAAGAAATCTCTTGAGCAGGATGGTTACGCTGTAGCTACTGCCAAAGATCTGCAGCAGACACTCTTTCGCTTTGTTGATATCTTGCAGGCGATTGTGCTGTGCTTTGGTGCGCTGGCGCTGATAGTGAGTATCTTTGGTATCGTCAACACGCAGTACATCTCGGTGCTGGAGCGGACGCAGCAGATTGGCCTGATGAAGGCGCTGGGTGCGAGTCGGCGCGATATTGGCCGCTTGTTCCGCTACGAGGCAGCCTGGGTCGGCCTGCTGGGCGGTGCGCTGGGCGTGCTGGGCGCGTGGGGTGCTGGCGTGGCGCTCAACCCAGTTATCTCGGAGAAGCTCGGATTTGGCGATCATAAGCTCCTCGTCTTTGTACCAGAGCATGCTGCTGCAGTAGTGGCTGGCCTGATGCTGGTAGCGATCATTGCTGGCTGGCTGCCAAGCCGCAAGGCTGCCAAGCTCGACCCAATCGAAGCGCTCCGCACAGAGTAATCTGCATAGCTACGAAGAGTCTCAAGCCCGTTTTGCTGTGGTAGGCAAAGCGGGTTTTTGGCTAGCTAAGAGGAATGCTACTGTACACCTAACAGGGGTAGAGCAAGAGAATCGACCCAAAATAGCCAAGCCTCGAAGGCCGAGAAGCTATTACCCTTTAATTTTATAATGCTTGTGCTATAATCAGACAAAAGGGTATAAATAGGGGTATAGCTATGAATGAACACCGCAAAAAATTTGCAAGTCGTTCGCTTGTATTTGTCTTGTTTGGGATATTATTAATCATCATTATATTGCTTTGGTGGTGGTGGCCATGGAGCTACAGCTACAATAGCGGCTTCAAGGGTGTGCGGCCAGACCAAGTGAGCTTGCGCCAGCATGATGGGAAGATTCAGTGGCAATTTATGAATGGCGCGTGGCACGATATTGCCTCGGTCGAGGACTTGCGTGGGGCAAAAGGCGAGCAGGGTGCGCGCGGCGAGGCTGGTGCAAGCGGTGCTCGAGGTGCAGATGGCGCCAATGGCCGCGACGGCGTAGATGGTGCACGTGGCCGTGATGGTGCTCGTGGTGCAGCTGGCAAGAATGGCACAAACGGCGCGAATGGTGCCAACGGTAAGGATGGCGCAAACGGGGCCAATGGCAAAGACGGTGCGTCGGCCGCTAAGGGTGAAAAAGGCGAAAAAGGCGAACCAGGTCCCAAAGGTGATAAGGGCGAACCTGGCAAAGATGGTAAAGATGGCAAAAATGGTGAAAAGGGTGACAAGGGCGATACTGGCCCCAAGGGTGACACTGGCGCCAAAGGTGAGCAGGGTGCGCCTGGTACACCTGGTGCACAAGGCGAAAAAGGTGTGCCCGGCCCGAAGGGTGACCAAGGAGACACTGGCCCACAAGGGCAGCCCGGTCAGCCCGGCCCACAAGGCCCACAAGGCCAAGCTGGCCCAGCTGGTGCCGATGGCCGGACGATCGAGCTCCAAAAGGGCACACTCTACATCCAGTGGCGCTACACTGGCGAAACAGCCTGGCAAAACCTCATTGCTTATACCGACCTCAAGGGCGAAAAGGGTGATCCCGGTCAGCCCGGCCCACAAGGCCAACAGGGTATCCAGGGGCAGCAAGGTGCTACTGGACCCAAAGGCCAGGATGGCACCAATGCAACGATTAATGTGACTAATAGCACCCAGCCATGCTCGCCAAATATGACCGTTACGGGTAATGGCACCTCTCAGCTAGGCCTTACCTTTGCGGGTAGCACTGTGCCAGCGGGTGGTACGGTTGGCCAAATATTGTCGAAGAAGTCGGCCGCAAACTGCGACATGGAATGGAAGAGCCTCCCTCAGATGACCATCTTTACGGCAACGCTTGGCAATGGTAATGGCGGCGTTACAGCTGCAACGATTGCCAAGGATACCTTTGCGCCAGTGCCGCTCAAGACCGTCGTAACAAACAACGGTGGTGGGTCGTGGGATGCCGGGAGCAAATCGTACATTGTACCAAGTGATGGTGTGTACTTGATCCAATCGCGGATTCGCCTGAACGATACATCGTCACCCCGCGGTGTGTACCAGGCTGTCAACGACACAGCCCGCGACACTCCAGAGGGCGTGTGGAGCAACAACCAACAGGGATACCGCTTTACCATGCCATACACTCGCCTGATGCGAGTAACGGCCGGGACACCGCTCAAGCTCGTCGTCTACTCGGCTGGCCAAGATGCAAACATCACCGATGCAAGCCTCAGCATCGTCAAGATATCAGACTAAGCTAGGTAGCCCACTATCAGCCCCTACAGAACCAGCCATTATGGCTGGTTCTGTGTTAGTTCCTCCTCGCTCATGGAGTGCTCGAGAGTAGAAAAGTGAGGCAAAAATGGGGGTCTGCAGGCCGTGTTATCTGCCCAATAGTACCGTGGCTGGGTGGCCATCGTGCCCGGAAGTTTTATCGAACAAATTGCCATTACGCTTGGCGTGGTATCTGATATAATATAGTTATGTTAGATATTCGTTATATTCGCGCGCATGCCAACGAGGTGCAGGCAGCAGCGCGCCATAAGGGCTATGAGGTGTCCATCGCTGCGCTTCTCGCGTGCGACGATCAGCGCCGGGAGCTTCAGCAGCGGGTGGATGCTGTGCGTACCACGCGCAACGAGACGGCCGCTCAAATGAAGGGCGGCAAACCCAGCCAAGAACTCATCGCTACAGGCAAGGCACTCAAAGCCGAGCTTGCAACGCTGGAAGAGGAGCTGCGCACCATCGAGAATAACTTTTTTGCTCAGTTAGAGGCAGTGCCGAATATCACCCTGCCAGACGTCCCACTGGGCGGCGAGGCAGACAGTGTGGAGATTAAGCAGTGGGGCGAGCGGCGTGAGTCGGCTCAGGACCACCTCGACTTTGCCACGAGCCGGGGTTGGCTCGACTTCGAGCGCGGTGCTAAGGTGGCTGGCACGAAGTTTTATTATGTGCTGGGCGACCTCATGCTGCTCGAGAATGCCATCTACCAATATGCTCTTAACTTCCTTGTTGGCAAAGGCTTCCGCCCCATGACAGTGCCACACATGGTGAGTGGTCGCGTGGCGCGTGGTTCGGGCTTTGTACCCAAGAGCGATAAGGAGAGTAACGAGTACTTCATCGAGGGCGAAGATACCATGCTTATTGGTACAGCCGAGGCCCCGCTGACAGGCTTCCATGCCGATGAGATCTTAAGCGAGAAGGACTTACCGCTCCTCTACGCTGGCTACAGCCCCTGCTACCGCAAAGAGGCTGGCGCTGCCGGGAAGTTTAGCCGCGGGCTGTTTCGGGTTCATCAGTTCAACAAATTAGAGATGTATATCTATTGCTTGCCCGAACAATCGGCTCAGATGCACGAGAAAATCCTCGCACTGGAGGAGGAGATTTGGCAAAGCCTGGGCGTGCCATACCACGTGGTCAATATCGCGGCGGGAGACCTCGGTGCGCCAGCTGCCAAGAAGTACGACATCGAGTATTGGTCGCCCGTTGATGGCGCCTACCGCGAGCTCACCAGCTGCAGCAACTGCACCGACTTCCAAGCCCGCAATCTCGGCATCCGCGTCCGCCGGGCCGACGGTTCACTTCAGGTGGTACACACCCTCAATGGCACAGCAGTGAGCTTGGCTCGCGCACTCGTAGCAATTATCGAGAATTATCAAACAACAGATGGCCAGCTCCGCGTGCCAACGGTGCTGCAGCCATATCTGAACAATAGGGAGGTACTCTAGATGGGGCGCACAATTAGAAAAATGAGTCGGAAAGGCTATGCCAAAGTTGCCAAGCCGTTTCTCTTCCGGCGGCAGCCCGATGCAGCACACCAGTCGATGCTCTGGACAGCGCGGGCACTGCATGCCATCCGGGGTGAGCAGCTCCTTAGTGGTTGGCGCTACAAGAATCCTCGCCTCGAGCAGACTATTCTTGGCCTTAACTTTGTTAATCCCATCGGTCTGTCTGCTGGGCTGGATAAAGATTTTGACTTGCCTCCTGTGGCGAAGAAAATTGGTTGCGGTTTTGAGATTGGTGGCTCGGTAACGGCTGCACCTTGTGAGGGCAACCCCAAGCCGTGGTTTCGGCGCTTGGCTAGTGAGCAGTCGATCGTCGTTAATGTTGGGTTGGCCAATCGCGGCGTGGCCAAGGCGATCGAGCAGATTCGTAGCTACTCACCACGGGTTTGGCGCGACTTTCCGCTCAGCGTATCCGTAGCCAAGACGAACAGCCCTAAGCAAGTCCGCCCCAAGCAAGCAATTGCCGACTACTGCGACAGCCTTCGCCAGCTTGAAGCAGCTGGTTGCGCACCACTGTACGAGATTAACATCTCCTGCCCCAATGCTTATGGCGGCGAGCCCTTCACCACACCCGCTCGCCTCAAGAAGCTCCTCACTGCGGTGGATGAGTTGAAGCTCTCGCGCCCAGTCTTTATCAAAATGCCAACGGATAAGACCTGGACGCAGTTTGCCAAGCTCCTCTCTATCATCGACAAGCATAATGTAGCGGGCCTGACGATCGGCAACCTCGTCAAAGACCGCAGCAAGCTCACTGACCCAAGTGTTTTGCCCGACGACATCCCCGGTAGCCTGAGTGGCCGGCCAGCGCAGGCTATTACCACGCGGCTTATCCACAAGACGTATGCGCTGTATGGCGACCGCTTTGTCATCATTGGTGTGGGCGGTGTCTTTACGGCGGAGGATGCGTATGAGAAGATTCGGGCTGGCGCGAGCCTCGTAGCGCTGGTGACAGCGCTGATGTTTGAAGGGCCGCAGGTGGTAGGCGATATCAACGAAGGCTTGGTGGAGCTGCTTGACCGAGACGACTACGTCTCCATTAGCGAAGCAATCGGCGCAGCGCACCGCAAGTAGGGGAGTTAGTGGCGTCCGAAACAAACGGCCCACACGATGAGCGTTTTGCCTCTTCCATGCGGTACGCGGCAGCGTGGTTTGGCCAGGCGGTGGTACGGCACATCACCGGTGCAGCATTTGCTCGGGCTGTGCGGTGGGAGGCGGCAGAGACTCATGTCCTTCCTGCGCGGCAGCATAATAGGCCTGCAGTAGAGCACCGAGCCGCCCAATATGTTGGTACACATGCGAGGGAGGATTACCCGCTCCGCGATACAACACTGATCGTTTCTGGCTATGTTGACCGCACAACCGACCGCTGTGTGGGTGGCCAAGCAGTTGACGTGTATCGGCTAACGGGCCAAACAAGCGCGTATCGCCGCATGGTCGATCGCCAGACAATGCAGCCATATGTGGCGCATCTTGCCCCAGTTTATCCTAACGAACGACAGGACAAGCCACCAGCTGTAACCATGCGCAGCTTTGTCCCAGTGGATAGCTTGCGACGAGTTGGCCGCCTGATAGAAGTGCTCGACAGCCTTGCAGCACACACTGTTGAGATAGAAGCGAAGTACCAGACATTGCTGCGCTACCAAAATCAACAAAAGTAAAATGGCCCGGCGTCATAGCTTAGCCCACAGCCATTTGACATTATCCATAATATACTGCACTATAGGACGAGAATTGTGTAATAAAGGAGCAAGAATGAACGAACATCAGCCAGCAAGAGACCCAAGAAGCGGAGAACGACAAGACCTGTCGGGGATTGCATATGAGCTACAGGCTAGAATGGGCCGTGTACTCACCGATGAACCTTTTGAGTATGCCAAACATAGGCCAGGTGCATTGCATGAGCGTCGTATCCAAACCAACCCAGAGATCAGCAAAGAAGGTGAAGGTGATGCCACTGAGCGTACTATATTTTTGACAGGCCGCAATGGTAAGTATATAGAGGTGTCTGGCGTTGTGCTTGATGAAATGTCGGTCGTTTTGGACCCATCTGTCACCATTATGACACCTGATAGTAATGATTGGGTGGTGTATCGCTCGAAGGTCGGTCGCCCGAAGGATGGCCATGATGGCCAGTGGCAAATTGAGCGTATCCATGGCAGCCAGACAGGTCAGATCGATAGTGAGCCGTACACATTTTTCCAGCCGGTAGATAAAGACGGTAAGCAAGACCTAGAGCGCGCAGAGGCTGATGCACGAGAATTGCATGATGTCAGAAAACTTATAGAAGGGGCGCACTGCCGCGTAGAGACACCGCCCAAGAACGAGGCGAAGGCTTTGCTCGACCAGATTAAAGAACTGCGCGAAAAGATGGCCTATCGGATGGGATTGCTAGCCGAACATCTCTCTCTGCGCTGATAATTTACTCATAACAACCCCTGTTTCTCCTCAACCATGCTATACTATAAGCACAAGTTGCTAACACGAAAGGGGTCAGCATGATCGCAAACATCGACATTACCGGTATTGGCAAATACTCGCCAGACGAGCCAACCAAAAAATACATCCGCAAGAAGATCGGTGCGCTCGACCGCATGGTGTCGCGCCACGCTCGCAAGACCGTGAGCGCTATGGTGCGCATTGAAGAGATTAATGGCGAGCATGGTAATAAATATGAGGTAGAGGTGGTCATTACCGTGCCAGACCAAACCATCAAGGCTAAAGACTCCACACTCAACGTTCTGGCTGCCACCGACATCGTTGAGCGCAAACTGGCTGGCCAGCTGCGCAAATACAAGCAGAACCAGCTGCCACACCTCGGCCGCCGTGGCCTCCTCGCTCGCTTCAAACGCAGCTTCGAGCGCGAGCAGGATCATCCTGCGGAGTAGACAAAGCCTTCACTTACAAAAGACCAATGCTCCGGAGAGTGTTGGTCTTTTGCTGTGCCTCAATTGCAGAACCTGCTATAAGAATGACCTTCCACTGCAAATGTTCTGATTAAAGTTTATAGTATAATAATAAATATGACAGATAAAGAAATGCCGCGTACAAAGCTAGACGAACTACAAGAAGAGCTGATTACTCTCATGAATGGGGGGGCGGTGCTGAGCCTGATGTAGCACAACACGAGCATACCCTGCGAAGTAAAGCACAGAAAATGGGGCGTTTTGCCGTCCTATTGTGTGGCATATTCAGAGAAGCGGCACGCGAGGGACGTGCACAGAATCCGAAGGTATTGAGCGCGTATTCGGTGTTGGTCGATCCAATCGTACCAGCACCAGGAAACATCTATCCACCCAAGGACACTCCCACACCACGATCTCCTCATCACGACCCGCGGGATGATGCGATGGATCGCGAGCTCTAAGATAACCGGTGTCGTTAGTAATATGCGCAACTCCAGCTCCGTGCCCTTCCCAAACGGCCGCAAACCCGGTATAATGAGGGGAGTTTTTTGAATTGAATGGCCGCTTAGAGAGGAAAGCGAGGGAAGTTTGACACCATGGCAACAACACAGCAAAAAGCACTGACGAAGATTTTTGGCGATCCGCAGAAGCGGATCTTGAAGCGTCTGCAAAAGAAGGTAGACGAAATCAACAAGCTTGGGCCCAAATATAAGGCACTCTCGGACGAAGAGCTGGCCAAGCAAACAGAGGTCCTCAAGCAGCGCCTGCACAAGAAGGGTACGACGCTCGATACCATCCTGCCTGATGCTTTTGCAGTGGTGCGCGAGATGGCCGACCGGGTGATTGGCGAGCGGCATTATGATGTGCAGCTGATTGGCTCGATGGTGCTGCACGAAGGCAACGTGGCCGAGCTCAAGACTGGTGAAGGTAAAACCCTGATGTCTACGCTGGCAGCATACCTCAATGCGCTCGAGGGCAAGGGTGTGCACGTCGTGACTGTCAACGACTACCTAGCGCAGCGCGATGCTGGCTGGATGGGGCAGATCTATAGCGCTCTGGGCATTAGCACTGGTGTGATTATCAACGAAGCGTCCTTCCTCTACGATGGTACGTATACCAACGAGAACCATACCGACCCACGCATGCAAAAGCTCCGCCCCTGTACACGGCGCGAAGCTTACGAAGCAGATATTACCTATGGGACAAACAACGAGTTCGGCTTCGACTACCTGCGCGATAATATGGTCAATGAGATTAGCTTGGTGCGCCAGCGCGAGCTCAATTTTGCCATCGTAGACGAGGTGGATTCTATCTTGATCGACGAAGCGCGTACCCCACTCATCATTAGTGCGCCCGCGGCTGAGAACCCTGATAGCTACTACCAATTTGCCAAGATTGCCGCCAAGCTTGTGCCGGAGGACTACCGCCTCGATGAGAAGCACACCAGTGTGGCGCTGACGGATAGCGGCATCGACAAGGTGCAAAAACTCCTTGGTATAAAAAATTTGTACACCCCCGAGTATGTCCGCAGTGTCTACCATATCAACCAAGCGCTGCGTGCCCAGACGCTCTTCCATCGGGACAAAAACTATGTGGTGACCAATGATGGCGAGGTTATCATCGTCGATGAGCACACTGGTCGCCTTAAGATCGGCAACCGCTATAACGAAGGCCTCCACCAGGCGATCGAAGCGAAAGAAGGCGTGCCCGTTCAGCAAGAGAGTATGACGTTGGCGACCATCTCCTTCCAGAATTTCTTCCGCCTATATAAGAAGCTCAGTGGTATGACCGGTACGGCCTTTACTGAGGCAGAGGAGTTCCAGCAGATCTATAGCCTAGATGTGGTGGTAGTGCCGCCCAACAAGCCAATTACCCGCAAAGACCATCAAGACCTCATTTACAAGACTGAGAAGGCCAAGCTCAAAGCCGTGGCAGCCGCCATCAAGGAGTATCACGAGCAAGGCCGGCCAGTGCTGGTGGGGTCGGGCTCGATTGCTAAGAATGAGCTGATCGCCCAGTGGCTAGACAAAGCGGGCATTACATATGAGATCCTCAATGCTAAGAATAATGAGCGTGAGGCCGAGATTGTAGCACACGCTGGTGAGAAGGGCGCTGTGACGCTGGCGACAAACATCGCGGGGCGTGGCACAGACATCAAGCTTGGGCCAGGCGTGAAGGAGCTTGGCGGCCTGGTGGTGATCGGCAGCGAGCGGCATGAGTCGCGCCGGATCGACAACCAGCTGCGTGGCCGTGGTGGCCGCCAGGGCGACCCGGGCGACACCCAATTCTACGTCTCGACCGAAGACGATCTGATGCGGATCTTCCAGGGTGAGCGCATTGCTGGCCTGATGGAGCGCCTTGGAGTAGAAGAAGACATGGCTATTCAAAACAAAGCGGTCAGCAAGACGCTCGAGGCGGCGCAAAAGCGGGTCGAAGGCTTTAACTTCGATGCGCGCAAAAATGTTGTTCAATACGACAACGTCATCAACCGCCACCGCAAAGTGGTCTACACTGTGCGGCGCAAGATCCTCGATGGCGACAACATCAAGCCAGAAATTCAGCGCCTGCTGCGCACTGCAGTAGAGAGCCTCACAGAGGTACCAGCCAAGCAAAACCCCAAGTTTGCTGAGGAGTTTGGCGCAATATTCCCACTGGACAAAGATGAGATCAAGAAAATCGGCGCCGAAAAGCGCGATCGCGTCCGCACCAAGATGGCACTTGATGCGGCGAAAAAATTGTATCAAGACAAAGAAGACGAGCTGGGTAGCGAGCTACTGCGTGGCATCGAGCGCGAGGTGTACTTGCAGGTGCTCGACACGCTGTGGATGCAGCACCTAGAGAATATGCAGCACCTGCGTGAAGGAATCCACTGGCGCAGTGTGGGTCAGCGCGACCCGCTGGTGGAGTACCGCGCTGAGTCGCAAAAGCTATTCGACAGCCTGCAGGCCAACCTCCGGGCGGAGGTTCTCCACGCGATCTACCAAGTGCGCAAGACCGACGCCATCACTCGCGAGGCAACCGACAACGAGCACGACACCGAGCTCACTCGCCTGGCCGAAACCTCGGTGGAACGCGGTGTGAATGAGATCACGAGTGGGGAAGCGAATCGCGATCAGGACTTTGCCAAAACAAAAGCGGCACCAACTACTGCCGATGTCAACCGCAAACGTAACGCCGCCCGCAAGAAAAAGAAAGCCCAGCGGCAGAATCGCAAAAAGAACCGCTAGATGCAACACACAGTAACAGAGGTCAGGCTAAAGAATGGTGCCCGTGGCCTTCTCATCGACGTGCCTGGCGCAACCGTGATGAGCTTCCAGTTCCAATTCCGGGCGGGCAACCGCTATGTTGCGAGCAAGGACATCTACGAGACGGCGCACATCATGGAGCATATGGCCTTTGGTGCCAATGCCCAGTTTGCGAGCGAGCATGAGTACGAGGCGGAGTTTATCAAAAACGGTGCCTACCACAATGCCTGGACGAGCGACCTATCCATGGTGTATGTGGCGGATTGTGCGGACTTTGAGTGGGAGCGTATTTTGCAGTTGCAGCAGGTGGCTATCACTCAGCCAAAGTTCAACCAGACGGAGCTCGAGGCCGAGAAGGGTAATGTGCGCAGCGAGCTTGTCGGCTATCTTAACAATCATAACCGAGTGCTGTGGCCCAAGATCCAGCAGCTACTGGGAAATGACATCTATACCTTCCACCAGCGCGTGCGCACCATTGCCCATGTGCAGCTGAGCGATATTCAGGAGCACTACCGGCGCACCCACACCAGCGATAACCTCCGATTTGTCATTGCTGGCAAAATGGCGGGGCGCAAGGCGCAGATCAAGCGCATGCTGGAGAGCTGGCAGCTGCCGCGTGGTGAGCGCTTTGCGGTGCCGCACGACGAGCTTCACAGTGGTAAGCCCACCCTTATCCGCCGCAAAGAAGCCAGCAATCTCACCTTTGGCTGGTCGATGGAGATCCCGCGCGAGCTCAGCGATAAAGAAGACGCTGCACTCGATTGCCTCAACCACATCCTCACCGGCACCATGCACTCGCGCATCTTTGGTAAGGCGCGCAAGCAGGGCATGGCCTATGGGATGTTTAGTGATGGCTCGGTGGGCAAATATGAGAGCAGCTGGGACTTTGGTGGCGAGGTGGAGTGCGATAAGGCAGAGCGGCTCTTTGCTTTGATTGTCAGTGAGCTCCAAGCGGTGCTGCGTGGTGAGATTACCGAGGCCGAGCTGGAGGCAGCCAAATCCTATGGCTTGGGGCGCTACCAAATGGGGGCGCAAACAGTGGCGCAAATTAGCGGGTTCTACACCGGCCGCTTCTTCTGGGACGGCTATGTGAAGGACTATGCCAAGGTGCCGCAAGAGATCAAAGGCACAACCCTCGAGCAGATGAATGCTGTGGCGCGTGAATTCATTGCCGCCAACACCTGGGCACTCGCTGGTGTGAGCAGCGGTGAGCGCAGCGACATCGTGCGGCTGGGTGAGCAGCTGGAAAGGCTGTTTACACAGGGGTAGAAGCACCTCAGCTTAGTATAGTTGCCTGCCTTTGCGCTACAAGAGTCGAAGTTTTTGGTGGCGATGCTTCGCCTATCTGTTTATATAATTTGATCAAATTATTTTTACTATTTTTAGTGAAGGCAAGGAGAGATACTTGCATTCATTGGATTTTGTCGTATTATTGAAATAATAGCATAGGAGAACAATATATGAGTGACGTCAATCCAACCAACAGTAAAAGTTACTGCCCAGGGGACGAACGAAAAGGTTACAACGACCCTGTCACGATTGTCCTCACAAAACGGGAATGCTCCGACTTATTGACAGCCATGAATGAGCTCACCGCAGGCCCGTATGCACCTTCTAAGGAAGAATGGCAATGGATGGAGAATGTCCTGGGCATGCCTACACGCGAAAGCTTGATGGCACTATTTGATAAAGTTGACGATTTCCAAGAGGGTGACCTTAGGTCGTCTAAGTAGCGACTTAGTGCACTTGATTCTTGAGTTGTAGTGGTACACCGCTATGAGTGATTAGGTATAGCTGTAACCTACCCTCTACATTCTAACGTGAGAAGAATTTGTAAGCGAAGAAGCACCGCTTACGCTTTTAGCCTGCGCGGTATACGAGCATCTTCGCGTTGAGTAGTTTGCTCATCTCGGTGAGGCCGCTGTCCTTCTTGTGGAGGACACCGTCGTCGATGACGTATGTCTCGGCTTTGCTATCTCTGTTGTCGGGCATTTTGGGCGCAGTGTTTTGCCCGCTGTACTTGCTGCGGCTGGTTAGGTCGCTGTGAGTACGGTAGTATTGAGCGGCTTTGAGACGGTGGTCTTTGACCGCTTGGTAGTACGTAACGTATTCGGTACCGAGCTTGCGTGCGTTGTCATTTTCGCTGATGTTTTGCACTTTTTTGGCTTGCTCGATGCACGAGCCATAGGTCTTGCTTGCTTCCTTTTCGATCTCGCTATCGGTCAGCGCAGGAGCACTCGTAAGCGCTGCACTGCCACCCTTGCGGAAGTCAAAATTCAGAACTTGGCGGTTGAGCACGCTGGTATCGGCGCACTCTTTGATAAAGGTGGCGACGGTGGAGTAGTAGCTAGGCAGCTTGCCCAGTGCAGTGATGGCTTCGTCTGTCTCGTGCTTGTACTGCTCGTACGCACGCTTGATGTCTTCGTCGTGCACGGCGCGTGAGCTACCCAGCTTGCTTATGAGTTCTTTGCGGTTGTCTGCAAATGCCTTGGTATCGATCGTCTCGCCACGAGAGAGTGGCTGCAGCAGGCGGTCTTCGGTGCGGCTATGGCTGCGAATGAGCGCCTGGGCGTCTTGCAAGTCTTTGCGGCTTGGTGGTGCCGACTGAATGGCCACTACGATAATAATGATGATGACTAGCACAATGCCCACCGCGCCGGCAATCAGCCCATACAGCAGTTTCTTGTTTGCTAGCAATGGATTACCCGAGTGGGGCGGTGGTGTATTGCTAGGCTGCGATGCGTTCATATTCATGGTGTTCGTTGGCGAGGTCATAGCTGGTTGGTTATGGCTAGGAGTGGGCTGAGTGTCCATTGCTTGTGTCCTTTATCTTCGTTGTTGATACTCAAATTAACTATAGACTATATATTATAGCAATAGTTGCAGTAAGCGCAAATTGACGGAGGAAGAGCTGTTGCGGTGTGCTGCATATAGTGATGTACCATTGTGTGTAGTATGCAAGAAACAAGCGAAAAAGCAATAACACCGCTACGAGAGATAGCGATCATAATGAGGAGATGATGAGAGCGCGCCAAGAACAAGGGCAGTATGATACACTCTCTGACCTCTGTATATTCTATGTTTTGGGTGCTGTGTATGCTATAATGGCGGTATGAAAGTTGCGATTGCTGGGTACGACGTTGAGGGTCGTGCGACGTATGATTATGCGCGGCAGGTGTGGCCTGCGGCGGAGATTGTGATAGCCGATGAGCGGCGCATTGCTGATGTGCCGCCTGGGGTGGTGGATGTATTGACAGGCCCCGATGCCTTTGCTCAGCTGGGTGATGCCGACATCGTCATGCGCACCCCTGGGCTGGCGCCGTGGCGGATCGATACGGACGGCACAGTGTGGTCGGCCACGAATGAGTTCTTCGCACGCTGCCCCGCACCGATCATTGGCGTGACAGGCACGAAGGGCAAGGGCACAACGGTGAGCCTCGTCGCTGCTATGCTGCAAGCCCTTGGGCGCACCGTCCATGTGGTGGGCAATATTGGCCGGCCAGCTCTGGCTCAGCTGGCGCAGATTAGCCCGGATGATGTGGTTGTGTATGAGCTGAGTAGTTTTCAGCTGTGGGATGCCGAGCGTTCACCGCAGGTGGCGGTGGTGCTGATGATTGAGCCCGACCATCTCGACAAACACGTTAATTTTGCCGAGTATGTCGATGCCAAGGCCAACATTCGGCGGCATCAGCGGCCAGGTGATGTGTGTATTTATCATCCAAGCAATCCATATGCCGCGCAGATTGCTGAGTCGCTTGACACGGACGTTGCGCGTGGCAGCCTGGGTACGCCGCCACCGGCGTATCGCTATGGCACGCCAGATGATGGCATGGTGTATGTGAAAGATGGTGCCTTTTGGCAGGGTGAGCGGCGGCTTTGCGCAACGGATCGCTTGCAGCTGCCGGGTGTGCACAATATTGAGAATGCCTGTGCCGCTCTGAGCGCAGTGCTGGCCTTCGATCCGCAGGCTGTGCCACAGCGCCTGGCGGAGGGGTTGGCGAGCTTTGTTGGCTTGCCACATCGCTTGGCCTTCGTGGCAGAGCAGGATGAGGTACGGTATTATGATGACAGTATTGCTACCACACCGGGCAGTGCCATTGCAGCGCTGCGTGCCTTTGCAGAGCCTAAAGTGCTTATCGTTGGTGGGGCAGACAAAGGTGGTGATTACGAGCCACTGGCACAAGAGGTGTATAATCAGGGTGAGTCTGTTCGCGCCATCATTACGATAGGGGCGAATGCTTCGGCGATTGCCGCGGTATTACAAAACTATGATGTTGCTGCACCTATCATAACACTTGGCAGTGTGCCTATGACAGAGGTCGTAGCTGCCGCTAAGCAGCAGGCCGAGCCGGGTGATGTCGTCATCCTAAGCCCCGCTGCCGCGAGCTTTGACCAATACCGTAGCTATGCCGACCGTGGTGAGCAATTTATTGCAGCGGTGCAGGGTGGCGGAGTGTAAGCTATTTTGCGATTGAGCAGGATATACTATAATATATACAAATAACTATATAACTTATACAAGATAAGGAATCGATAGCCCAATGAATCAGCAACCATATACCAACTCACCGCAGCCTGCCGCCGCGCCGCAGTATAGCAAGGGGCAGCTTGCTGTAGCCCGTGCTGCTATGTCTAGCGACAACACCGTGCTGGCAGTCACCTTTATTGGCTTCTTTTTTATGACGTCGGCGTATTTTATTTTTACGGCGCTGGCTGAGCATTTTAGCGTAGAAGGTACTGGTGTGGAGGCAGAGCAAGTGCCACTCTGGCTGAGGCTTATTATAGCTTTGTTTAGTGGTGCTATCCTCTTTGGTATTATCCTCCTTGTTGGGATGTTTTTCATCCGGATGGAGCGACAGAAGATGCTGGGCAATGCTATGCAAG
>ERZ773038.113-NODE-113-length-54629-cov-89.561879_pt1 | contig 54629 bp, 54 predicted proteins | sample MGYA00511665_ERZ773038 | MGnify/ENA primary metagenome ERZ773038 (study PRJEB29015, sample SAMEA2737966) | human oral metagenome | biome: human oral; feature: human-associated habitat; material: dental | place: China | collected 2028 ... | reverse complement strand
GTGGCAGACCGCACCCCGTTATAGCAGTCAGGGTCAGGACTGCGCTGACCGCACCAGCTGCCGTACGCCACATGAATTCGTGTCTTGTTCTCATGGTGGGCCCTCTCCGTGCTGGACCGAGGACTCGCCCACCAGGTCGTATTCCTGGGCGAGGCCGGCCTGGTGCAGCTCCTGGAGCTGCTTGTCCGTTATTGGCACGCCGACGATGTCTGTGGATTTGGTTCCGTCCCAGTTGTAGCGGTCGGCGGTGTGGACGCGGTAGTCGTACTTGTACGTCCACTCGGGGTTGTCGTCCGACGGCGGGTAGACGGTGATGGTGCCGTCCGTAGCGGCTTTGTAATTGCCCGTGGCGTAGAACCAGTTCGGTTGCGTGCTCTGGTTGGTGTACTCCTGACTCCACGCGGTGGTGAAGGGGTAGGTCATCGGCCCGGTCGCGCCCGATTCCTGCGACTTTGTCACCGCCTGCCCCGCCATTTCCTTAACAGCGTTCTCCGAGTTGCCGGATAGTTGGGGGAGGTCGGTGAGCATTTTGTCGACGTTCATGCTTTGCGGGTCGCCGGTGTTGCCGAGGTAGTGATGCAGGTTCTCCGCGGCGTCCGGCCACCAGGGGGAGAATCCATCGGCGGCGAGGGTGGCGGCCTCGTGGTTGGCGTAGTCCCCCAGGGTCGGGCTCCGCTGGGCGTATGGGCCTGATCCCTCGTTGTCGGAGTCGCCCTGGTACTGCCAGGGCTTCACTCCGGGCATGTCCGCGTGCTCACCGGGAACCCCATCGCCGAGCCAATCATCCTGGTTGTTGGCATCCCCGCCGCCGTTGTGCTGTCCACCGTTGCGCAGGCGGCCACCGCGAGAGTTACGAGCAGCAGTGTCTCGCCCTTGCTGAGAACGGGTTGGTGCAGGCTGGTTGGGGTTGGGTGGTGTTGGCGAGGGCCCGGGTTGGGGGTTCGGTGTGGCGATATCGGCCAGGGCGCTGGCGTAGGTCTGATCGACCTCGTTGGCGTGGGTCAGGGTGGTTGAGACCATTTGCTCGAGTTCGGCGGCCTGCGCCTGGATCTGCTCGGCCGTCAGTCCGGCGAGCCCGGCAGCCGCTCCGGCGCCGGCCCCGCTCGCGCCTGCCGCCTCGCCCGCGGTCGGGTCGGCGTCTGCGTTGGTGGCGGGGTGTGTGGAGACTGTGCCGTCGGGGTGGAGGGTGATCATGGGGTGGGCGTCGGCATAGTCGAGGGCGGCCAGGACCTTCTTCTCCACCGCGGCCACGCCCGCGGAGGCCTCGAAGGTGGCTCTGGTCAGGCAGGCGACCTGGTCGTGGAACTCACCATGGGATGCGGTGTAGCGGCCCAGGGCGGCGCGCGCCGCATCCACGCCCAGGGCCTGCGAGATGATCTGCGTACCCGCGCATTGCGCATCCTGTTTCAGGTCGGCCACGGTGGTGCCCACGGATCTCAGCGACTCACCGGCCTCTTCCAGCGGCCCGTGACGCCAGGTGCGTACGTCGGTCCAGGTGACCATGGCTCAGTCCAGCCCTTTCGCATGCGCCCAGCCTGTGGCCTGCCCCGCTACTGCGCCGATAGTGGGCGTGGCGGCGGCTACAGCCCCGTCATTGCTGCGGTGAATGGCCACCAGATTGCGAACTCCACTGCCCACGCCTCCGTATTGACCGCCCAAGGCGGCCTTGGCCCCGTCCAGGCCGGCAGCAACCGCTCCCACCAGCCCCGAGCTCACCGATCCGGGCATCGCCGAGGCGGCTCCACTCACCGCCCCAGCGGCATCAAGACCAGTGACTCCATCACGCACCGCATCGATCCGGCCCGCCAAACTTTCAAGATCACCATGAACAATACGGATATCCGCCACTGCGGACCTCCTCGCATAGGGAAACAGGGAAAAATTCACAAGAAAATTGGGAACATCAGGAGTCAAACATGTGCTCATTGACAAGTAAATGATACCGTTTTCGTCTCCCGTCTGTCCATGCTCGCATCACAGAAAATGAGACAGGCGAGGCCGGTCGTCACCGCGGCGCCACGCCCACGGCTGCCCGGGCCATCTCGCACCTCTTCCTCCAGAACCAATCATCTAGGGTTGGGCCCGTGAATGAGCCCGTCACCGCTGCCCCCTGGGATTCCGCCCAGTATTTGCGCGCCATCCTGCGCGCCCCCGTCTATGAGGCCGCCGAGCACACGCCCCTGCAGGAGATGCCCGCCCTGTCCGCGCGCCTCGGCAGCACCGTGGAGGTCAAGCGCGAGGACCTCCAGGCAGTCCACTCCTTCAAGATCCGCGGCGCCTACAACGCCATGCGCTCCCTGACCGAAACCCAGCGCGCCCGCGGCGTGGTGACCGCCTCGGCGGGCAACCACGCCCAGGGAGTCGCGCGCAGCGCCGCGATCCTGGGTATCCGGGCCACTATCGTCATGCCCACCGTCACCCCGCGCATCAAGGTCGACGCCGTGCGCTCGCTGGGGGGAGAGGTCCGCCTGGTCGGAGAGAACTTCGACGCCGCCAAGGCCGAGGCCCAGCGCCTGTCCACCGCCGAGGGGCTGACCTTCATCGCCCCGTTCGACGACCCGCGGGTGATCGCCGGTCAGGGCACCATCGGGCTGGAGATGATTCAGCAGGACGCCGAGCTCGACCGCGTCTTCGTGCCCGTGGGCGGCGGCGGTCTGGCTGCGGGGATCGCCGTCCTGATCAAGCAGCTCATGCCCGATGTCGCCGTCATCGGCGTCGAGCACGAGGAGTCCGCCTGCCTGGCGACAGCTCTCGACGCCTCCGGGCCGGTCACTCTCGAGCGCGTCGGCCTGTTCGCCGAGGGCGTCGCCGTGCGCCGGATCGGCGATGAGACCTTCCGCCTGTGCTCGGCCCTCCTGGACGACGTCATCACCGTCTCCTCCGACGAGACCTCCGCCGCCGTGCGCGACCTCTTCGAGGACCTGCGCGCCGTGCCCGAGCCCAGCGGCGCCATCGCCCTGGCGGGCCTGAAGAAGTACGTCGCCGCCCACCGCCTGGAGGGGGAGCGACTGGCCTGCGTGCTCTCGGGGGCGAACCTCAACTTCCACCAGTTGCGCTACATCTCCGAGCGCAGCGAGATCGGCGAGCAGCGCGAGGCGATCCTCGGTGTGACCATTCCCGAGGTCCAGGGGGAGTTCCTCCGCTTCGCCTCGGTGCTGGGCGGGCGGGCCGTCACCGAGTTCAACTACCGGGTCTCCGCCTCGGCCCCTCCCGGGTCGCCGGCGCGCATCTTCGTGGGTGTGCGGCTCACCCGTGGGCGCGAGGAGCGCGCTGAGATCGTGCGCGACCTGGAGGCCGTGGGCTACAGCGTCGTCGACCTGACTGACGACGAGCTCGCCAAGGTCCATGTGCGCTCCATGATCGGCGGACGCGCCCCCAAGGGGCTGGTCGAACGGCTATTCAGCGTTGCGTTCCCCGAGGCCCCCGGTGCGCTCATGCGCTTCCTGGAGGTGCTCGGCACCCGCTGGAACGTCACGCTGTTCCACTACCGCACCGATGGTGCCGACTATGGGCGCATCCTGACGGCTTTCGAGGCTGGCCCCGACGACCGCGAGCTCACCGAGCACATGGACCGCCTCGGATACGCCTACCACGAGGAGACCGACGACCCTTCGGCCCGTTTCTTCCTCGCGCGGTGAGTGTCCTCGGGATCGGTGCTTCCGCCACCTCTGCCGCCTCGGCCACCTCCGGGTGCTCGCGGGGACGCTCCGGGGATGGCGGGGCGCCGGCCGCATCGTTCATGTGAGACGATTCATCGAAAAGCAGCGCGCCTTTATGGGACTGAGGGCCTAATGTAATTCACAAGTCAATAACCGGTGTGCCGTTCGCGCGACCGGTCCCGCATCGATTCCTTGGAGGAACCATGACCCGTCTTGCCGTCATCACCGGCTCTGTCCGCCCCAACCGCGTCGGCACCGGCGTTGCCCGCTGGGTCGCCGAGAAGGCGAGCACTGTCGAGGGGGTCGAGGCCGAGGTCCTCGAGCTCGCCGACTTCCATCTTCCGGTCTTCGCCGAGGAAGTGCCCCCGATGATGGCCGCCCCGAAGGACCCGGCCTCTGTGGCGTGGAACGAGGCCCTGGCCCGCTTCGACGCCTACATCTTCGTCACCCCCGAGTACAACCGCTCCGTCCCGGGCGCCCTGAAGAACGCGATCGACTTCATCGTCCCGTCCGTGCTCGCGAACAAGGCCGTCGGCCTGGTCGGTTACTCCTACCATGGCGGGCTGCGTGCGATCGAGCATCTGCGGGGCGTCCTGGTCAACTTCACCACCGGCGTCGTGGGGAATCAGGTCACCCTGTCCATGGCCACCGACTTCGACAAGGGCGCCTTCACGCCCGCGGCCTACCACGACGGCGAGGTTCCCGCGATGGTGGAGGCCATCGTCAATCAGGATCGGGCGCTCGCCGCCCTGCGCTGAGCGGTTGGACGCTCCCCGGCAGGGGGCCTCGGGCCCGCTCTTCCGGGAGGCGTCGCCGGTGCGGCGGCAGCCCGGAAGGTCCGGCAGGCCCGGAAGGCGAGGCGACCGCCTCGGTCTCAGGCCAGGTCGAGACTCCGGTAGCGGTTGACCGCACCGGCGACGTCCACCATGCGCGGGCGAACGAAGAAGGCCGGGCGCTCATGGGCCCCGGCCAGTGCGTCCAGCCCCTCGTCGTTCAGCAGCGCGTCCAGGTCCTCCAGGCACCGCGCCAGTGGGGAGACCCCGTCGAAGCGCTGCTCCAGCAGGGCTCGCAATGCGTGGGCGATCGCCTCGGTCTGCCCGGGGTCCACGATGCCGGACACGTCGGCGACGTCGATCTCCTCGCGGTCCAGCTGGATCTGGTCCAGGCCGCGCGAGCGCGTGCGGATCGGTCCGCGCCGCTCGCGCGGGGGCGAGGGCAGCGGTTTGCGCGGATTCGCCGTCGGCCATTGCGGCAGAGCAGTGGTCTCGCGCGGCTGGGAGGCCACGACGGCGGCTGCCTGCTCGGTGGCGTCGCGCAACTCGTAGGAGTCCATGAGCAGGACCCGATCGGCCACATCCAGGTAGTCGCCCGAGCCTCCCATCACCATGACCGTGGAGACGCCGTCGGCCGCCAGCGCCCCGATGCGGTCGACGAAAGGCGTGATCGGTTCGCGCTCATCAGCCACCAGAGCGCGCATGCGGGCGTCGCGGATGAGCAGGTTGGTCGCCGAGGTGTCCTCGTCCAGCAGCAGGGCGGTCGCTCCCGCCTCGATCGCCTCGATGATCGAGGCGGCCTGTGAGGTCGAGCCCGAGGCGTTCTTGGAGGTGAAGGATGCGGTGTCCCGCCCGCCGGGCAGGTGCGAGATGAAGGGCGACAGGTCGACGCCGGTGACCGCCCGGCCGTCCGCGGCGCGCACCTTGACCGCGTCGGGCACGGTGGCCACCAGCTCGCGACCGTCCCCGGGCACATGCGGGTAGACGCCCCGCTCCACAGCATTCAGCAGTGTTGATTTGCCATGGTAGCCCCCGCCCACGATGACGGTGACCCCCGCCCCGATGACGGTGCCGCGTACCCGTCCGGCATGCGGCAGGACGACGTCGGCGGCCAGCGGTTCCGGGGCCTGCAGCGGCACGGCGCCCGAGCGCATGGGCTCGTCGCTCACTCCTGAGCGACGCGGCAGCAGGGCGCCGTCGGCGAGGAAGGAGACCCAGCCGTTGGAGCGGACGGCATCGGTCAGTGCTCGATGGTCCTCGAGTGCGGACACGTGGGCGAGCAGCCGCTCGGCCCGCTCGCCGGTCAGGTCCAGGGCGGCGTCGAGCGCGCGGGGCAGGTCGCGCGAGACGATGCGGGCGGCCTCGTGGCCCTGGATGGAGCGGCCGCGCGCGGGCAGCGCCATGCGGGCGCGCACCTGAAGCGTCCAGTCTCTCGATGATGTCCCGTCCTCTGGTCCCTCGGGCAGGACGACGACGGCGGAGCGCTCCAGGACCTCCTGACCCGGAGCGGCGATGGACAGGTTGGTGCCCTTGAAGCCCGCATGCAGCTCGCGCGTGAGGAAGTCGCGCACCGCCAGGCGGCGGTCCTCGGTTGCCAGGAGCTCGCGGTCCTCCAGGATCTCCAGGCCGGGCAGGTCGGTCGGGATCTCCAGGCGGATGCGAGTCGGAGGGGCGTAGGGGTCGGGCTGGACGCGGTCGATGTGCAGCACCCAGCCATCGGGCGCCTCGTAGCGTCCCACGATCGCCTTGTATGCCGCGTAGGAGCGATCGTCCAGAGCGTGAAGGTGCCCCACGAGGTCGGACAGGGAGCCATCGCGCGGCTCGTCGTCGTAGACCCGACGCGATCGCCCTCCGCGCCTGTCGCCGGAGCGTCCTCCGTAGCTGCCGCGGGAGCCGGCTCGACGGGTCCGGCCGTATCCGTTGTCACTCATGCCCCGATCTTGACACACCGCAGTGCTTCCGCCGCGCCCCGCGGTTCGTCGAGATCGGTCGCAACCCGCGTCGAGATCGGTCTGATTCCGCGTCGAGTGGCGATGGTGCCGTTCTATGGCGATTCGCGAGATCGATCTCGGCACGCTTGACGCACTGCCGTCGTGAGCCGATCCAGGCTCGCCGAGGCGATCGACCAGCGGTGCCAGAACAGCGTGCGATCCAGCCCTGTCAGCCCGGGCACGGCGACAAGGCCCGGATGATCGGCCAGCTGGCCGGCGGGCAGCATGCCCCAGCCCAGGCCCGCCTCGATAGCCGCAGCGAACCCTGCTGCTGTGGGGACGATGGCGTGCGGTGCGGTTGCGGGTAGGCCCGCTGCGCGCAGGGCGAGGTCCTGCAGATCGTCGTCGGCGTCAAAACGGACCACTGGCAGTGAGGAGGCCGTGGCGCCGTCGATGAGGAGGCTGGGCGCCATGACGGGGGAGTAGGAGATGGCTCCCAGGCGCTCCACCCGGCAGCCGGCTACACGCGTACCCGACGAGGACACGGCGCACATCACCTGTCCCGATCGCAGCAGCTCGGCGGTGTTGTGCTCGTCTGCCACGATCAGTCGGAGCCGGCAGTTCCACTTAGCGGCCTCGCGCAAGACCGCGGGGAACCAGGTGGCCAAGGAGTCGGCGTTGATGGCCACCGCCAGCTCGATTGCTGTTGGACTCCTGGCTTCGGCGACGGCATGCGCCTCGGCCGGGTCGTCGAGTGCGAGCTCGGCCGCCATCTCTGCGGCGAGGAGCGCCTGCTGGCGGGCGTAGCGCAATACCACTTCGCCATCGGGTGTTGGTGTGGAGGGCGAGCCGCGTTGCACGACGACGCGACCGAGCGCGGACTCCAGGGCTCGGATCCGCTGGCTGACCGCAGAGGTCGACACCCCGAGACGACGGGCAGCCGCCTCGAAGGTGCCGGTATCAGTAATGGCTTCCAGGGCGGCGAGCTGATCCGGATGCATGAAGGTTGGCTTCACAGAATGAAGAATATCGCGCTGGTCTTCAAAGAGGTGCCGTCGCTAGCCTCGGCGCGTGATCATCGCATTGGCTTCTCCTCTGGCTGCCGCTCATACTGCCGCCCACACGGTTGCCCATACTGTCGCGGCATCCGCTGCGCCCATATCGCTCAGCGTGACTCCCTTGCTGACCGGTTTCGGCACCGGGCTTGGACTCATTGTCGCCATTGGAGCGCAGAACGCCTGGGTGCTGCGGCAGAGTGTGCGTCGCGAGCACATTGGCCTGGTCATCGCGATCTGCGCCCTCAGCGACCTCGTGCTGATCTGTGTGGGAACCGGAGCAATTCGCCTTGTGGCCGGACTGGCCCCCTGGGTGCTCGAGATACTGCGCTGGGGCGGAGTGGTGTACCTGGCGGCCTTCGCCCTGTCCTCCTTCCGTTCTGCGCTGCGTCCCGGTGCGCTGGAGGAATCGGCGGCGCGCCCGGCCGCATCGGTGGCGGTGACGACCCTGGCGCTGACCTGGCTCAATCCTCACGTCTACCTTGACACCGTCCTGACCCTCGGCACGGTGACCAACAATTTCGGGCCGACTCGGTGGTGGGCCGCGGCCGGTGCCTGTGCGGCCTCCATCGTCTGGTTCACCGGGCTCGGTTTGGGGGCCCGGGTCCTGTCGGGGCCGTTGTCGAGTCCGAGGACGTGGCGAGTGGTGGACGTACTCGTCGGTTGCGTCATGCTTGGGGTCGCAGCGCACCTGGCCCTGGGCTCCTGAGACCGGCGTCCCGCCCCTTGTCGAGATCGGTCCGTCCTGATCGCCGAGTCAGAGCCCGGGCCGCTCGTTCGTCAAGACGGGCTGTTCGAGGGGGAGCGAGGTCATCGGCCTCCCAGCGGAGCGTGCGCAGGTTGAAAGCGATCACCAGCCGCAGCAGGATCGGGTTCCACGCCTTGACGAATCGGGTCACTGTCTGCTTGGGCATGCGGCGCAGTATTGCAACCACGCGCCCGATCTCGCCTCGCTGAGGCTTCAGCGGGCGCGTCCTCAATGTCTCATTCACCGTCACGAACAGCTTCGCGCAGCGCTCGGCCAGTTTCTCATCCGACAGGGCGCGCCACGACCCCTCCCGGTGAGCCTGTTCGAGCATGGTCAGGGCCGATCCCAGTCCTGGGCGCGACAGGCCCCCCAGTTCCGGGCGGATCCTCTCAATGTCGAGGCGCTCGAGGATCTCCGAGGCCAATGACAGAGCCGAGTCAGCCGAGTCCGCCAGTGCGTCGATCAGGCTGTCGATGTCGGCGCGCTCTTCGGGTGTCGTTGCGCGCGCGGTATCGCCGCCAGAAATGGTGCGACGCCCATGTCGTTCCAGGCGACGAAGGGCGCGGGCACGCCCAGCAATGCTTCTGCCCGTGCGGCGACCTGCCTCACGGCGGCCAGATGGTGGTGTGCCGACGGGCTGGCCGCCAGGGCGGAGAGGAGTTCATCGACAGCCTGCCAGCTGAAGGCGCCGCCCCGGTCGTCCGCCCGCAATGCCGGCGTTCCGGACTCAGACATGCGGCGTGCTCTCAGGCGGCAGGACATCGGTCTGGGCGGGCAGGTCCGCGACTCCCACCGGGCAGGTCACCCCGTTGGGGCCGTGGTTGCAGTAGCCTCCCGGGTTCTTGTGCAGGTAACCCTGGTGATAGCCCTCGGCCAGGTAGAAGGGGCCGCCGAACTCGGCGTACAGCTCGTCGGCCGGCCCGATCGTGGTCACGCAGGTCCCCAGCCCCAGGCGGGTCAATTCGCCCTGGAAGAGATCGCGGACCTCGTGAGCGGCGGCCGCTTGGGCGGGTGTCGTCGTCCACACCGCGGAGCGGTACTGGGTTCCGATGTCATTGCCGTGCCGGTTCAGGTGCGTCGAGTCGTGGTTCTCCCAGAAGGTGCGCAGCAGTGCGTTGCCGTCCTCTCCGACGACGGCGGGATCGTAGGCCACTCGCACGGCCTCGGCATGGCCGGTGGCCCCGGTGCAGACCTCCTGATAGGTGGGGTTCGGCGTGGTGCCGCCCATGTAGCCGACGGCGGTGGCGACGACACCGGGCCGGCGCCACAGGATCCTCTCCACGCCCCAGAAGCAGCCACCCGCCAGGTAGATCACGTGTGTGCCCTCCGGCCAGGGGCCGTTCAACGGGGCGCCGAGAACGACGTGCTCACCGGGCTCCGGCAGCAGGCCGGCCTCGCGGCCGGGGATCGCGGTGCTGCGAGGGGGTGTCGAGGATCGTGAGGTGGTCATGGCCCAACGCTACCGCTGGACATCGTGCGTCTGGAGCGCTGAGCCGTTCGCCGTCCGCTGCTTGCGAGCGTTCGCCGTGAAAGCTGCTTGTGGGCTGCCGCAGCGAGTCGCCGCGGCAGCCCACAAGCAGCCGAATGCTTTGACAAAGCGAGCCCCACAGGCGTGATTGCCTCAGACCCTGGTGACGTCGACGATCTCCGCCTTGATTTCCTTGCCGGTAGGGGCGGCGTAGGTGACGGTCTCACCGGCACGGTGCCCCATGAGCGCCTTGCCGAGCGGGGCGTCGGGGGAGAAGACCTTGACGCCGTCGGGAACGTCTGCGGTGATCTCCTGCCCGCCGAGTGCGAAGCGCTGCTCCTTGCCGGCGACCTTCGCGGTCACGATCGTTCCGGCGGACACTGAGCCGTCAGAGGCGGCCTCGCCGATCTGGGCGTGCTCAAGCAGCTCGGTGAGCTGAATGATGCGAGCCTCGTTGAGTCCGGCCTCCTCGCGTGCAGCGTGATAACCCGCGTTCTCGCGCAGGTCGCCCTCCTGGCGGGCGGCCTCGACGCGTGCTGCGATTTCCTTGCGATCGGTATCCTTACGGCGTCGCAGCTCCTCGGTCAGACGATCGAAAGCGTCATGCGTGAGCCAGGTGCTCTGCTGCTCGGTAGTCTCCTCGGCCATGGATCCTCCTAGACTGAACGACGAGTTCAATCGGTGATCTTAGCCCCGAGCCTCGGCGGACCTCAGCGCTTCGACCTGACTTCGACCTGACTTCGACCTGTCAACTGAGGATGGCCAGGTAGCAGGCGACGCAATGACAGGCCCAGCCCGCCACCGTGCACAGGTGGAAGATCTCGTGGAATCCGAACCATTCGGGCCAGGGGTCGGGGCGCTGGCGAACGTAGATGACGCCGCCGATGGTGTACAGCAGACCCCCCGCCACGAGCAGGCACACGATCGCCGGTCCGCCGGCGAACCAGAACTGGGGCAGGAACCAGAACGCCACCCAGCCCAGGGCCACGTACAGCACCGTGGATAGCCAGCGCGGCGCGCTTCGCCAGACCAGGCATTTGACGATCCCCAGCAGCGCCCCGCCCCACACGATGCTCAGAACAAGTGCGGCGGCTCTGGTGCTGAGCAGCGCCACCGACAGGGGCGTGTAGTTGCCCGCGATCAGGAGGAAGATGTTGGAATGATCGAAGGACTGCAGGGTGGCGGACACACGACGTGACAAATGACCGTTGGAGATGTGATACACGCTGGAGTTGGTGAAGAGCAGCAGGGAGCAGGCCAGGTAGGCGGCGCATGCCCAGGACTTCCCGGCGGTGGGAGCCAGGATGGTCAGGACGATGCAGGCGGCCAGAGCCAGGGGTGCAGTGCACGCGTGAATCCAGCCGCGCAGGTGCGGCTTGGGGTATCCGTCGTAGGTGAGGGAGGGCTTCTTGGGCGTCGTACCGGTACCCGTGGTGCCTGTCGTGCCTGTGGTGCTCTGCATGGTGCTCTCCTTGGCGGCGCTGTGCGTGCCGGCGTCTTCGGATACGGTCTCATGCGCAGGAGCCTGAATGCTCATGTGCGGACCTCCTCGATGGGGCGCGCGCCCACGGGCCAATAACTTACGGTTCCGTAGGTTACGTTACCGTAAGTTTTCGTGAAAAGGTGGGAAGCGCCTCACTCGGCTACCGTTGCCTCAGGGGCCCGCCGGCGCCCGCACATGGCGGACGATCGCACCCGGAGGAGAGGCATGGCAGGGAACAACCTCGTCTACGAGTTCTATGAGCGCCGCCTGGCGGCGCAGATCGAACCTGCACGAGTGCCGGGTCACGTCGGCGTCATCCTTGATGGCAATCGGCGTTGGGCGCGAACCAAGGGTTTCGGGACCGCTCAGGGGCACAAGCGGGGAGCGGACAAGATCAAGGAGTTCCTCGGCTGGGCGGAGGTGGCCGGGGTCCGCATGGTCACCCTGTGGCTCCTGAGCACCGACAATCTCTCGCGGGACCAGGCCGAACTCTCCCCCCTGCTCGACATCATCGCCCATGCCGTCGACGAACTGGCCTCCACCGGCCGCTGGCGCCTGCGCCTGGTCGGCGCCGTCGATCTGCTGCCCGCCCCCGTCGCCGAGCGCTTGCGCACTGCTGTCGCCTCCACCGCCTCCGCTGCTTCAACCGCGTCCACTGCATCCGCACAGGCGCCCCGTGGAGCCGAAGACGGCGCGCGGGGTGCTGACGGGCCGGAGGACGGCGACACGCGCATGCACGTCAATATTGCGGTGGGGTACGGCGGTCGTCAGGAGATCGCCGACGCCGTGCGGGACATCTTGCGGGAGCGGGCCGTCGCGGGCGACAGCCTCGAGGATGTGGCGGCGACGCTGTCCGAGGAGGACATCACCGACCACTTGTACACCAAGGGCCAGCCGGATCCGGACCTGGTCATCCGCACCTCCGGCGAGCAGCGGCTGTCGGGTTTCCTACTGTGGCAGTCAGTCCACTCCGAGTTCTACTTCTGCGAGGTCAACTGGCCGGCTTTCCGGCGCATCGACTTCCTGCGCGCACTGCGCGACTACGCGGGTCGGGAACGACGCATGGGGCGATAAGGCGCGCCTTCTTGCGCCTCGGAGCTCGAGTGCCTCACATCCGGTGCGGAAGCCCGGGCGTATCGCACCGGATGCATCCCGGTAGGTGAGCTGCCGGCACGGGTGCTCTCTCAAGATGCCGGTGGCGTCAGCTCGCCTCAACGGGCACCGAGGGCGCATCTGATGCTGTTCCGGGCCGGTACTGACCGGACCGGGCTCGCGGTTCCTGAAATTCGGGACAGAATCCGAGACGGCCCCGCGAGCCCGGCTAGTCGGCCTCAGACCTCGAGATCGGCGCGGGTGGGCGGATTCGCACCCGCCCGCGAGACCGTGATGTCGGCGATCGCCGCTGCATGGCGCACGATGCGCTCGAGCGTGGCGGCGTCGATGGCGCGCAGGGCCTCGCGCCGGTCGGCTCCTACAAGGCCCTCGGACCACAGTCCGTCCTCGAGCCCGCCCATGAAGGAGTCTCCGGCTCCGACCGTGTCGGCGACGACGACGTTCGGGTCTGCGGGGACCTCCAGGCGCAGTCCGGAGGCGGTCAGGGCCAGGGCGCCGTGCTTGCCCCGTGTCACCACGACGACGGACGGCCCCAGCTTCAGCCAGTCGCTCAGGACGCTCTGGAGTGCGGAGTCCTCAGAAGTGTCGATGCCGTAGAGCCAGGCGATGTCCTCATCGGAGCACTTGACCAGGTCGGACAGGGCGACGAGCCGTTCGACGATGGCGCGCGCGCCTGCCGGCTCGCCCATGAGCTGGGGCCGGGCGTTGGGGTCGTAGCACACGGTCGAAGTGGCCCGGAAATCGGTCAGCACCTTCTCCACCGTGGCCGCTCCCGGGGCCAGGATCGCGGCGATCGAACCGGTGTGGACGAGCAGGGGAGGTTCGGCGCCCTCGGTGCGGGTGGGGTAGGGGGGCTCCCAGCTCAGGTCGAAGACATAGGAGGCGGCGCCGTCCGCACCGATGGTGGCCTCGGCGGTCGATGTGCGCGCAGCGCCCTCGGAGCCCGGGGTCAGCCGTACGCCGTCGGCCTCGAGATGCTTGCGGACGGCCTGACCGCGCGCGTCGGTGCCGATCCAGCAGTCCAGCTCGGCGTCGCGGCCCAGCCTCGCCAGCCCGAGAGCCACGTTGGCCGGCGACCCGCCTGGGATGTCGGTGGGGGATTCGTCGGGGCGGATGACAACGTCGACGAGGGCTTCGCCGATGACTAGAGCGGTTCCTGGACGGCCGGGGGTGCTCATGGTGGCTCCTTGCGGTGGAGGTGACAGGTCAGGAGGAGGCTTTCTCGCGCTCGGCGACGGCGGCCAGACGGGTGCGCGCGTCGTCGAGCCATGCTTGGCAACGGGCGGCGAGAGCCTCTCCGCGCTCCCATAGCGCGAGCGCCTCCTCGAGAGGAACCTGACCGGCCTCGAGACGCTGGACGACGGAGACGAGCTCCTCGCGGGCGCGTTCGTAGGGCAGCGTCTCGACATCTGCGTTGGTGTCGGACGAGCCGGTGGCCGGGTCAGTGGCGCCAGTGGAAGAGGACAGGCTCATGGTGTGGATTGTTGCACGTCGCCCGCCCCGCGCGGGCGGGTCTGGAGCTAAGACTCTGGAGCTTTTTCGGGTTCGGGAGCGGGTTTGGTGGCGCCCACGACCTGGGCGACCATGCGCCCGGAGGCGAGTACGCCCTCGATCAGGTCTCCCTTCTTGACGTCCTCGGCGCTGGTGACGATCGTCCCGCCGGGCTTGCGCAGGATGGCGTAACCGCGGTCGAGCACCCCTTGAGGGGACAGGGCCGTCAGGCGCGCACGCTCGGCGCGCAGGTCCGCCTGCGCCAGTGACAGCGTCGTGTCCAGGGCGCGGTGCACGCGCTCGCGGGCCTGGGCCAGCTCGGTATCCCTGTCCCGAATGATGACGGTGGGGTCGGCCATGACGGGGCGGGCGCGCACCTGGTCCAGGCCGTGCTGCTCCGTCTCCAGGCGCGCCGCCAGGACGCCGCGCATCCGTTCGCGCGCCGAGTCGAGCCCGACCGTCTCCTCGGCCAGGTCTGGCACGATGCGCCGGGCTGCGTCCGTGGGGGTCGAGGCCCGGTAGTCGGCGACGAGATCGAGTAGTGGGCAGTCGGTCTCGTGCCCGATGGCGGAGACGATCGGGGTGCGGGCCGCGGCCGCCGCCCGCACGAGGCCCTCGTCGCTGAAGGGGAGCAGGTCCTCGACGGCGCCCCCGCCGCGGGCGACGACGATGACGTCGATGGAGTCATCGCCGTCCAGCTCCCGGATCGCGGCCGTCACCTCGCGCACGGCCTGCGCGCCTTGAACTGCGACCTCGCGGACGGTGAACGGCAGCCCGGGCCAGCGCAGCCGGGCATTGACCAGGACGTCGTCCTTGGCCTTGGCGCTGCGACCGCACACGAGGCCGACCTTCCGAGGGAGGAAGGGCAGGGGGTGCTTGCGCTCCGGGGCGAACAGGCCCTCGGCCGCCAGTACTCGGCGTAGCTGTTCGATGCGCGTCAGCAGGTCGCCGACGCCGACCGGCCGGATGTCGTCGGCGCGCAGCTCCAGGCTGCCGCGCTTGGCCCAGAAACGGGGCTTGGCGTGGACGACGACGCGCGCGCCCTCGGTCACCTGCGTTCCCGTGGTCGTCTCCAGGGCCGCCAGGTCGCGGGTGAAGATCGATACCGACATCGACATGTCGGCGTCGGTGTCGCGCAACGAGAGGTACTGCATGCCCGAGCCGGGGCGGCGGTTGAACTGGACCACTTGCCCCTCGACCCACACATGGGTCATTCGCGCCACGTAGTCGTCGATCTTGGACGACAGCAGACGCAGTGGCCAGGGGTTGTCCGGGGTGGTGTCCCGGGCCAGCCGGGCGAGCGGAGCCCCGGTGGGTGAGGCGGCGGTCGAGGCGAGATTGTCGGACGGCACGGGCTGGGAGGCGCTGGGCTCTGTCACGTGCACCACTGTGCCACGTTCTGCTCTGGGGGCTTGCGGCGGGCTGTGGCACAGTGGTCGCGTGACCGACCAGCCCACCGCACAACCCACTGAGCCCGGCACCGGGAGAGTCCTCCTGGCGGCTCCCCGCGGCTACTGCGCCGGAGTTGACCGCGCAGTCGATGCCGTCGAGCAGGCGCTTGCGCACTACGGGGCTCCGATCTATGTGCGCAAGGAGATCGTCCACAATAAGTATGTTGTCGAGGCGCTGTCCCGGCGCGGGGCGATCTTCGTGTCCGAGACCGATGAGGTGCCCGAGGGCGCGCGCGTGGTCTTCTCCGCCCACGGCGTCTCTCCGGCGGTGCACGCCCAGGCGGCGTCCCGCCAGTTGCAGACGATCGATGCGACCTGCCCGCTGGTGACCAAGGTGCATAAGCAGGCGATCCGCTTCGCCAAGGGCGACTACGACATCATTCTGGTGGGACATAGCGGTCACGAGGAGGTCGAGGGCACTCAGGGGGAGGCGCCCGACCACATTCAGGTTGTCAACGGCCCCCATGAGGTCGACGCCGTCACGGTGCGCGACCCGGAGAAGGTCGTGTGGATCAGTCAGACGACCCTGAGCGTGGACGAAACCCTGGAGACGGTTCGCCTTCTGCGCGAGCGCTTCCCGCACTTGTCCGACCCGCCGGGCGATGACATCTGCTACGCCACGCAGAACCGTCAGGGCGCGGTCAAGACGATCGCTCCTCGGGTGGATGTCATGGTCGTGGTCGGCTCGGGCAATTCCTCCAACTCCGTGCGCCTGAAGGAGGTTGCTCTCGAGGCGGGCGCGCCGGCTGCCCACCGGGTGGATTACGCCCGCGAACTGGAGGAGTCCTGGTTCGTCGGGGCGCGGACGGTGGGGCTGACCTCGGGCGCCTCGGTTCCGGAGATACTCGTGCGCGAGGTCATCGAGCGCCTGGGCGAGATGGGCTTCGGCGAGGTCGAGATGGTGCGCACCGCCACGGAGGAGATCTCCTTCTCCCTTCCCAAGAACCTGCGCGCTGACCTCAAGACCGCCGCCGGGGGCCGGGCCCCGGATCGCCGCCGCAGGCCCGCGGCCGATCACACCTGCTGAGAGCGGTTGCGTTGTTTGCGTTACGCGCGGTCGTTCCGTGTCTCTCAGTGCGCAACGCGGGTGGGAGGCCCACGCGACACATCCCAGGATCCCGGGCCCTGTCGTCCCGCGTGCGGCGCGAGTAGGCGCGGGCGACCTGAACCGGGCTGCCAAGGCGGTCCGGTTGTCATGTGCGCGACGCGGGCCGGCGCCTCGGAACTACGCCACTATGCTTCAGCGCGAGCTTGTTCTGCGCACGACCCGGGTCGGCGGCGAGCCTTAAGGGCTCAGGCCGCGATGATCTGGGACAGGCGGGTGTGATCGGCGCAGACCTTCTCGAAGGGGACGACCCATGCCGGCCCCTCGGGGGTCGTCACTCGGGTGACAAGGCCCTCCTCCTGAAGGCACTCCAAACGCGTGGCGGTGTCCTCGCCCTGGGTCTGCCAGGCGGGCTCGCTTGAGGGGATGACGTATCCGCCGAGTGTCGGGGCGGCCCAGCGCAGAAGCAGGACCCGGGCTCCGGCGCGCCCGGAGACGTCGGGGTTGGATGCCAGTGAGGAGGCCACGCCTTTGGCCGAGCCGATGCCGACGGCGTTGGCCAGCGCGCCGTAAGTCGTGCACAGGGCGGGGTTGTGGGACAGGAGACGAGTGACGGCCGTGGCTACGCGCTCACGTGCCGAGGATGAGGCTGCGGCATCGGCGATGGCGCGAACGCGGGCTCCGGTCAGACGTGCCCTGGTCGCCAGCTCCGAGGAGCTCATTCCGTAGGCCAGGCCGCGCAGGATGAGCCTGTCTCTCTCGTCGCGCAGGACGGCCAGCTGGGCCTGAAGATCCTCCTGCTCGGAGGCGAGGGCCTCCAAGCGGTCGATGACTTGCTCGACCTCGGCGGTGATGCGGGGGTCGTCCGGGTCTGCGGCCGTGTTCAGGTCCAGGTCCAAGTCAAGGTCGGTGTTGGGGGTCGTGGTGCTGGTTAGGAGACTCGTAGTCATAACAAGAAACCTTTTCGTTACGTACCAGGGAACGTGGGAAACCCTATATCGTGCGCCGTTCGTCTGCCTACAGGTGCTTGGCCGGCGGTAGCAATATGTGGCGGTTGGAAGGGATGACTGACGAGGTGGGTCCGGATCGTATTTCGCTAGCAAGGAGATTTCCAGGCGGCGGCTCGCTGCGGGTGCACTGTAGCGTCGGTGCATTTTTATGGTGCGCACCCCGTTAAAAGTCCGTTACTGTTTCGTAACCTGTTGGTTTTTCGCGACTCTCTGTGGGGATGGGCGATTCGGCGGTCTGTGGGGCGGCGGAGGCGATCTCCGCACTTGTGAATTGCCTCACTTGGGCGGCGTCGGGCTCGATTGTCGCGGGGGACGCCAGGCCCTCGCCGAGGGTGGTGAAGGATCGTGCGGTGACGAGCAGCCGCGATTCCATCGACCCGACAGCCCGGTTGTATGCGGTCACTGAGCGGCTCAGGGAGGTGCCCAGCGAATCGAGGTGACCCGCCACTGTGCCCAGGCGCTCGTAGAGCGTGCGCCCCAGCGCGAGCAGTTCGCGGGCGTCATCGTTGACGGCGGTGCGGGCCCAGGCCGTGGCGCAGGTGCGGAGCAGCGCCAACAGGGATGAGGGAGTCGTCAGGGCGACGCCTCGTCCAAGAGAGTGCTCGAGCAGCCCCGGGTCGGCATCCAGTGCCGCGGCCAGGATCGGCTCTGCGGGGATGAAGAGGACGACGAGCTCAGGAGAATCGTTCAAGTGCTTGTCGTAGTGGCGCTCGGCCAGGGCATCGACATGGCTCCGAAGAGCGCGTGCGTGGGCGACCAGCAGCTTGCGGCGCTCGACGCCGTCCGGATCGTCGTCCGTCTGAGTGATGGATGCAGCGGTGAGATAGGAGTCCAGAGGGACTTTGGCGTCCAGGGCCAGATGTCCCGACCCCGGCAGGTGGATGACGACATCGGGTCTGCCCCTGGCTGCATCCCGGCTCGGGGCGGAGCCCGTGCGTCTCCCTATGACAGCACCGACCGTGCGCTGCTCGACGAAATCGACATGCGGCATCATTCCCGAGATCTCGAGCACTCGTGCCAGCTCGACCTCTCCCCATACGCCGCGGGCCGAGCGCGAGCGCAAAGCCCCCTCGAGTGTCGTGGTGGCCCGCCGGAGCTCCCGATCGGCCTCGGCGTTGACTCGCAGCTGCTCGGTGAGGGTGGCGTGCTGGGCTGCGCGCTGGCGCTCCATGGTCTCTACCCGGGAGCCCACGGATTCCACCCGGGAGCCCATCTGCTCCAGCTGCGCGCGCACGGGTGCGAGCGCTCGTAGGACCGAGCCATCGCGCTCGGCCCGCTCCTCGGCGAGCTCGGCCCGCTCCGACAGTTCCTCGGCCCGCGCTCGCCACTGGGCCGCCTCCGCGCGCAACATGCTCGCCCCGTCCTCCCCGGCCGTCTGACGGTGCGCGGTGCGGGTCAGGGCGGCGAAATACCCGAGTGCCGCCCCCAGGCCGACGCCGATGAGGAGGAAGAGCAGAGGAAGGGCGATGGTGGTCATGACCGCACCGTCTCACGAGGGTGTGACGTGAATCAGAGTCTCTTACCGGTGGGGATGCGGCGGGGAGGATGCGCCAGTGATCAGGCGCGAAAGCCGCGATCGCCCGGAGCGCGGGCATGGCCGAACATGACCGTCTAGACAGCGGCGCGTGTCGGTGGCGCTGGCAGAATTGACGTCATGACAGCGATCAAGGGCGTCTCCCTGGAATCGGGCTATCTCCTCGCCGTGATGGTGGTCCTTCTCGTAGGCGCGGTTCTGCTCGGGGCACTGCTGCTGGGAGGCGCCGGACGGGGGCGCCGGTCCCGATCCGGGCGCGTGTCGCGCTGGGGGGCGGGGGCTCTCGCCGTCGTCCTGCCCTCGCTCATGGTTCTGGCGGTCGGCGGGCTGATCGTCAATCGGGCCGGCCACTACCTCACGACCGTCGGCGACATCTTCGGGTCGCTCTCGTCCCAGTCCACCGGCACCGGCAATGTCCTGCCCCTGGCGACCTCGGAAGAACTCGATGAGCCGCCCGCCGACGTCTGGAAGGCGACCTTCGAGGATGGGGGCGACGGGTCGCGGGTGACGACCTGGGCCGGGCCGATCAGTGGTGTCGACTTGCAGGTCAAGGTCATTCTGCCGTCGGGCTACAAGGCGGACGACGGGCGCACCTACGCCGTCATCGAGGAGCTTCACGGGTACACCGGAACCCCGGACTCCATGATCGACGGCCTGCAGTCGCCCGAGTCGCTTCAAGCCGCCATCGATGCCGGACGCATACCACCGACCATCATCGTCATACCCTCCTTGGACGTGGACGACAACCCGCATGATTGCGCCAATCTGCAAGGGCGTCCCGCGGTCGGCACCTGGGCGTCCCAGGAGATCCCGCGCATGGTGCAGGCGTCCTTCCCCAACGTCGCCGCCGATCGGCAGGCGTGGATGATCATGGGCATCTCCTCCGGCGCCTACTGCGCCGCGTGGACCGCCATCGAGAACTCGGATCAATTCGGCTCCGCGGGAGCGATATCGGCCTTCAATGAGCCGATCGAGGGCGGTCTGGCCAACTCAGGCCGCTGGATCGCCGAAAAATACACCCTCTCCACCATGCTGGCCGAGCACGACCCCAGCGATACCCGCTTCTACATCATGGGCGCCCAGGACGACCCGCTCGGTTCGGCGCAGACCGCCTGGCGCATGGCCGACGCCGTCCGCGAGCCCGATTCCGTCACGGCCGACACGCCGGAGACCGGCGGCCACGCCTGGCCGTTGTGGGCCGAGCGCTTCCAGACGATGCTGCAGTGGTGGGGGCAGGATCCCCGGCTGTGGTCCGCCGTGGGACTGGATGCGCCGTCGAGCCCGCACGCCGACGACGCCGTGGCGAGCATCGTGGACACTCCGGCCTCGGAGCGGGGCGATGTCTCCAGTGCGGTCAAGCCCCTGTCTCCCGCGGGGCTGCCCGTGCGGATCCTGGCGGGACTGATCGCGCTGGCGGGCGTCGTGGCGCTGCTCAGGTGGGGGCCGCGGCTGGTGCCGGGGGCCGCCTCCGAGGACGACAGCGGCGCGCGATCCGTGTGGGCGATGCGCATCGGCCTGTTCGCGGCCAGGGCGGTCGCGGTTCTGGCCGCCGCGGTGCTCGTGGCGGCGGCGCTGGGTCTGGTGGGCAACGCCATCGGCGGCTTCTACACGACCTGGCACGACCTCGGCTCTGTGGTGACGGACGCGTAGGGGCGGGGCCGTTCCTGACGCGTCCATTCGCCGAGATCGGTCGAGTTCCGCGCCGAGATCGGTCGTACTCCGCATCGAGATCGGTCGAGTTCCACATCGAGATCGGTCCGTGGGGTCCGGGCGGCGGGCCGGCCGTTAGAATCGCGCGCGTGGCACTCACCATCGGAATCGTCGGACTGCCCAACGTCGGCAAGTCCACCTTGTTCAACGCCCTTACCCGTGCGACCGTCCTTGCGGCGAACTACCCGTTCGCCACGATCGAGCCGAATGTCGGCGTCGTGCCATTGCCCGACCCGCGCCTGGGCCGGTTGGCGGAGCTGTTCCACAGCGCCAAGGTGGTGCCCGCGACGGTCTCCTTCGTCGATATCGCCGGGATCGTGCGCGGGGCGAGCGAGGGCGAGGGGCTGGGCAACCAGTTCCTGGCGAATATCCGCGAGGCCGACGCCATCTGCATGGTGACCCGCGCCTTCGAGGACCCCGACGTCACCCACGTCGACGGCAGGATCGAGCCCGCCGGGGATATTGAGACCATCGCCACCGAGCTGATCCTGGCCGACATTCAGACCCTGGAGAAGGCCATCCCGCGCCTGGAGAAAGAGGTGCGCGGCAAGAAGACCGAGGCCGCGGTGCTGGAGACGGCGCGCGCCGCTCTCGCGGTGCTGGGGGAGGGGACTGTGCTCTCCGCGGCGCTGGCTTCCGGTGCTGCCGCCAAGGCCGGGATCGACGGCGATGTGCTGAGCACCTTCCAGCTCATGACGACCAAGCCGATCATCTACGTGTTCAATATGGACGACGCCGGTATGAATGATGAGGCGAAGCAGGCCGAGCTGCGCGAGCTGGTGGCGCCGGCGGAGGCGGTCTTCCTGGATGCCCAGTTCGAGGCCGAGCTGGTGGAGCTGGAGCCAGAGGAGGCGGCGGAGCTGCTGCATGACAATGGCCAGGAGGAGTCGGGGCTGGACAAGCTGGCGAGAGTCGGCTTCGACACGCTCGGATTGCAGACGTACCTGACGGCGGGGGAGAAGGAGTCGCGGGCTTGGACCATCCGCAAGGGAATGACGGCGCCGCAGGCTGCCGGTGTTATCCATACGGATTTCGAGCGCGGCTTCATCAAGGCTGAGATCGTCAGCTACGACGACCTGATGGAATACGGAGGCGTGGCCGAGGCCCGCGCCCACGGTCGCGTCCGCATGGAGGGCAAGGACTATGTGATGCAGGACGGGGACGTGGTCGAGTTCCGATTTAACGTATGACGTTATTGGCGTAGTGCATCATGCGCGGCATAGTGTGAGCGGTGATCCGGTCCTTTGCTGATCGGGCAACTGAGCGTTTGTGGCGACGTGAGCGAGTGCCATCCATTGATCTGAGTATTCATGGCGTGGCGCTGCGTAAGCGCCGCCTGCTTGACGCGGCTATGACCTTGATGCATTGAGTCCCTCCGGGAAACCGCCTTGAGGCTCTTCGTGGTGACTGAGCAGATCAGCACAGTATCAGGATCAATGCGCAGTGGCGGATCTGTTTCGTGTGGACCAGTGCAGGCGTTGAGGAGGTCGAGATCGTTGACTACCACTGAGGATGAGATGGCTAAGATCCCGCCTGTTCAGCCGGGCGAGGTTCTCATGGAGGACTTCATCCGGGGATTCGAGATCACGCAGCACAGGCTGGCCGTGTCCATCGGCGTGCCGCCCCGGCGCATCAACGAGATCGTTCACGGCAAGCGCGCCATCACCGCTGATACCGCCATGCGCCTTGGGAAGTACTTCGGGACCTCCGCCCAGTTCTGGCTGAACCTCCAGAACCGCTACGATCTCGACCTTGCTGAGGATCGTGTGGCGGAGCAGATCGCGAGCATCGTGCCCTTTCATGCCGCGTGAATCCGTTTGGGCAAGTTGAGAATATGAATCTGCATATCGTCCGGTATGACGAATCGATGCGCCAGAATGTACTCGACATCGCACTGCGCGCATGGGAACCGGTATTCCCGCAGATGAAAGTGGAAGTACCTGGCTTCGTCTACGACGCCTTCTACCCCGACGGCTGGCAAACGCGGCAGCTCTCAGACCTGGGCCAGGTACTCGACGACGAACCCGAGACCGTCGATGTGGCCCTCGTCGACGGAGTGATGGCCGGGTGGGTGTGCACCCGCATCCACCCCGAAGACTCAATGGGGGAGGTCTACGTCATCGCCGTCGCCCCTGACTTCCAGCGACAAGGAATCGGCTGGGCTCTCATGGAGCACAGTCAGAACCGCGCCATGGATGCCGGAATGACCATGATGATGGTCGAGACCGGCGACGATCCCGGGCATGCGCCAGCGCGAGCGGCCTACGAGACGGGCGGTTACCAGCGCTGGCCCGTCGCCCGCTACTTCAAGGACCTGCGGCAGTGAGCCCGAGCGAGGCGAACCTCAAGGGGACAGCCGTGCCGAATCATGCCGAAGCCGCGTCGCCTTGCAGTTCTTCTGCAAGGTTGGGCGGAAAACGCCAGGTTCGGCGGAGGTGCAGTGGATCGGCGGGCCCGAGCCCGTCTGAATGCAGCGTGCGCACTACACTCAGGGGCTTTGCCGGTTGGGCAACCCGATCCGTGGGACTCCAGGTCATAACTCCTGGGGTGAGAATCCGGGCGGCGGAGGCTGCGCTCATCCGCTCCTGAGAAGCTCCGTGGTACCAAGCGCGTCATCATCGTAGTGCTGGGTATGGAGACTCGACGACGGCGCGGTGAAGTGGGACTCGCGCCATCATATGGTGTGGCGAGACTATTGACTGTCTTCCGGGCGGGAGCGTACGCTTCCTACATCACGACAGGCTCGCTTCCCTAGACGGGACGCGGGCCTGTTCTCTTCCATCCTCCGGTACGCATAACCCCAGGACGGTCATGACGTGACGAACCCGGACAGCACCTACGCGAAACCGTTCCTGACATTGCCGGAGCAGATCCGCCGACTGCGCGAGCGGGGCATGGACTGCGGTTCGGAGGGCTACGCGTCCAGTGTCCTTGAGCGCTACGGCTACTACCGACTGTCAGGCTACTGGCATCCCTATCGTGATCGGCCTCGAACCCGTGTTGGCGGCGCGGCCCCTCGTCCACGACGATGCTCAAGCGCCCTCGAGTGCCCCAGTCCGGTCCGCCTCGCTGCGGGGACGGGCCTGCTTTGGTGTCGACACGGCGCATTGAGCGCGCCGGGTGTCCAAAACGGAGGAGATTAGCCCGGGCAACATGCAGCGCGATGCCGAAAGCACCAGGTCATCGCATGGTTTCTTGGAGATGCCCAGGCCATCGAAGCTCTATTCTCCTCCGTTTTGGACACATCCGGCCCGACAGCTCCCGCCAATCGACCCCACCGGCACGCCGCCCCCACCGAAACAACCAACCCCTCAGGAGCGACGCGTAGAGGCCCATGAATAGACCTCTGAGTTTTTCTCTGCGCCGTGCAGTTTTCAAAGGCTCGCGACTGAGCCAGGCGCGGTACCTTGATCGAGATACTTTCAGGCAGTGGCACATCGCGGTGATAAGGCAGCGGCGTCCCTCTATCCCGATGGTCCGTCGCCCGCTACTTCAAGGACCTGCGGCAGCCTCAGTGCTGACGAATGCGGGCAGTAGTACCGTTCAACCGAACGTAGCCTGCGCGCTACACTCTCGGATCATGGGTAAAGTCGGGCCTCAGGTCGTGAGCCTGTCGCAGCGCGAACTGCGCAACGAATCCGGCCGAGTGCTCCGCGCGGTGGGTGAGGGCTGTTCGTTCGTTGTCACCAACAACGGGACTCCGGTGGCGCGTATCGTTCCGCTCGAAGAACCCGCACCCGCGCTGAGGATCGTTCGTCCGGCGCGGCGGCAGGGAGGGCGGTCGTCTTTGAGGATCGCCCGGAAAGCTGGAGCGCACAGCCTTACCGGGTCGCTTGATGATCTGCGTGAGGACCGGCAGTGACTTCAGGTGATAGCTCCCGGAGTGCGATCCAGGTAATTCGGGCAGCCCCTCACAGCAGAGGAGCTTTCCCCGCCATCCGACAGCCGCTGAATATGCGCTCACCCCAGTCGCGGCCAGTCGCTCGTCAAATACGCCTCCACCGCGCGGTGCCGGAACGTGTACGGCTTCCCGCGCCGGATGATGCCCCGCGTGACATCGAGCCTCTGCGCGGCGGGCCCGGCGTCAGTCGCCCGGGCGAAGCCCGCCTCCTGCGCGATCCGCGTCAGAGTCCGGTCCTGCGGGTCGAGTCCCGCCATCGCCTCCAGCACTTCCCGTTCCCGCTGCGGCAAACGCTCAAGAATCCGCTGCACATGTGCCTCCGCCTCGCCTGCTGCGCCCTGCCAGCCCCGTGCCACCTCCCGGGCTGTGATGACATCACCCTCGCCGGCGTACCAGGCCCGCTCGCCGGCCAGTTGGAACAGGAACGGCTCCCCGCAGGCCCGCTCCACAATCGCCCGCTGCGCCCCCGGCTCCATGAATACGCGGCCAGGCCCATCGCCGGACGGCCCATCCCCGGCTACCTCCCAGCCCTCGGAGACGAATGGATGGAGCGCCGTGAGCATTGATGCGTCGTCGATCGCTCCGAGTGTGACCGTCTGGAATCGACGCGCGAACGTCGCCCCCGTCCGCGCTCCCGCCATATCCGTGAACTCCGGCAACCCTGTGAGGAACACGGCGATCGGCAGCGCTCGCTCGAAGCGCACCGCCCCCGGCGCCTCCACCCGTTGCTCGTACGTCAATGCGTCACCTAGCGCGATGAGCACCTGGGAGAGCGCATGGCGGTCATCCAGGCTCTGCACCTCACGGCGAATCGAGAGGCGTACGCACCTGATAAGTTTATCAACGGCGATTCCGCTTGATAAGTTTATCAACGACGACTGATCGGCGGCCGGCTTGGGCGGGACGGCGTCGCCGACGGTCGGTCCAGCGACCCAGGCGCGCCACGCTCCCCATCCACACTCCCATCCGCGCATTACGGAAAACACGACTCGCTTCTCCAGCCATCCCGGTGGTCGTCTGCGCCACCCCGCCACTAGCGTCCTTCCCATGACCGTGGAGCACGTCCCCCTGGGCCCAGAGCCCGCCACCCCAGCCTTGGGCACCTCTCCTGCGACCGCCTCGGCGTCGCCGCCCAGCGCCGTCGCCCCGACCCGGTCGCCCGCGGCGCCGTCGGCCCGCTGCCTGGTCCTGACTGCCGCACACCTCGCTGTCCTGGGTCTGGCCGGAACCGTCCCGGTCGTCCTGCTCATCGTCCTGTTCTCGCTTGCGGCGGGGACCATCGCCCTGTTCGGGATCGGCCTGCTGTTCTTCATCCTGCTCGTCCACCTCATGATCGGCCTCGCGCGCTTCGAGACCGCCCGGGTCCAGGACCTCTACGGCCTGCCCCGCACTCCCGTGCCTCTCGCCTCGCGGCCGACCGGCCCCCGCCTCGGCCCCTACCTGCGCTGGCTCTGGCGTCAGGGCACGTCCTTGGCCGTGTGCCGACCGCTCGCCTCCTTCGTGGCCGGCTGGCTGATGGGGCTCGTGCTCCTGTGGTGCGTCTATGCCGGAGCTGGGCTCCTGGGGTCTGCGCTGCGTCTCCTCGTGGGCGGCCAGATAGGCCTCGTCCCTCTCCAACTGCTTTTCAGCGTCCTTATGGCACTGGGCGCTCTCGGCGTCACCAGGGTCCACGCGGCCCTCGCCCCCGCGCTCGTCAGTCTTCCCAGCCGCCGCGAGCTCGCCCAGGCTGTCCGCGCCACCCGCGAGCAGCGTGCCAGCGCCGTCCGCTCCGCCGACCTGGAGCGCACTCGCATCGAACGCGACCTGCACGACGGCGTCCAGCCGCGTCTGGTCTCCGTGGGCATGACTCTCGGCCTGGCCCGGCACAAGATCGACTCCGACCCCGACGGCGCCCGTGCTCTCATTGCAGAGGCCCATTCCTCCACCAAGACCGCCCTCACCGAGCTGCGACAGGTGTCCCGCGGCATTCACGCTTCCGTCCTGGCCGATCGCGGCCTCGACGCCGCCCTGTCCTCTCTGGCTGCTCGCAGCCCTCTGCCCGTTGAGTTAGACATGCGGCTCGACGACGCCGTCGGGCCGGGCGAAGAAAGTGCCGCACCCGACCCCCGATACCGCGAAGCGGAGACCGCCGCCTACTACCTCATTGCCGAGGCCCTGACCAACGCCGCCAAGCATGCCCGGGCCACCGGGTGCCGTGTCCAGGGGCGCATCCGCGAGGCCGGCACCCCGCAGGCCAGCCTGTGGATCCGCGTCGAGGACGACGGCGTCGGCGGCGCCCGGGTCGTGCCCGGCGGAGGGCTGGACGGCATCGCCCAGCGCGTCCACGGCGCCGGCGGCACCTACACCCTGGCCAGCCCCGACGGCGGCCCGACCAGTCTGGAGGTGAGTCTCCCGTGCGCCTGACGATCTGCGAGGACTCCGTTCTTCTGCGCGAGGGGCTCATCCGGCTGCTCACTGAGGTCGGCCACGAGGTCGTTGCGGCCTTGTCCGACGCCGTCGGCCTCATGGACTCCCTGGCCTGTGACCCGCCCGACTTCTGCATCCTGGACGTCCGCCTGCCCCCGACCTTCACCGACGAGGGCGTGCGTGCGGCTCTGCAGGTGCGCGAGCGCTACCCGGATCTGCCGGTCCTCGTCCTGTCCCAGTACGTGGAGGAGCGCTACGCCGGGGAACTCATCGCCTCCAGCACCAGGGCGCTGGGCTACCTGCTCAAGGACCGGGTGGCCGATGTCGTCGACTTCCTCGACGCCCTGGACCGTATCGCCGACGGGGCTGTGGTCCTCGACCCGGAGGTCGTGGCCCAGCTGCTCAACCGCCGCTCTCACGACTCCCGCCTGTCGAGCCTGAGCGGCCGCGAGCGCCAGGTCCTGGCACTCATCGCCGAAGGGCGCTCCAACCAGGCGATCGCGCAGGCCCTGCACCTGTCGGCCGCCAGCATCGAGAAGCACGTCTCCGCCATCTTCCTCAAGCTCGGCCTCGCCGCTGATGAGCACTCGAACCGCCGCGTCCTGGCTGCCCTGGTCCACGTCGCCGAAGAAAGGACACTCCCATGACTGCTACCGCTCCCCAGACCGGGTCGGCTGCCCCGCGCCGTCGCTGGTCCTCATTCACCTGGCTTGGTATCGTCCTGTTGGTAACCGTCATGATCCTGGGTTTTCTCGGGGCCTTCATCACCACCATGCGCGTCCGCAGCTACGGCCCCGTGTCCGTCGCCGCCGACGGCATGGCGAATCTGGACATCGATGTGGGCAGCAGTGGCCTGACGATCGCCTGTGGAGCCTCGGAGAGCTTTGTGCTGACCCAGAAGAACGTGACGGACCGGTGGTACATGAATGCTGAGGGCGGCACGGTCCGTGTCTGGCAGGAAACCGACAACAACTGGCTGCCCCTCTGGCTCTTCGGGAAGCCTGCCGAGAAGGCGGCCCTGGAGATCCCGCAGTCCCTGTGCGAGCAGAGCCTGACGGCTGATCTGAGTGTCGACGCCGGCAGCCTGGACGTCAAGGCCGACTTGAGCAGCGCGACTGCGGACGTCAGTGCCGGGAGCCTTAGCCTGTCGGGGGCGGCGAATGTCGTGACCGTGAACGTGGCTGCGGGCAGCGCCGACTTGAACATTGATGACGCCGAGCAGGTCGATGTGGAGGTGAGATCCGGCTCGGTCGAGGGCGCGTTCACGCAGGTGCCCGAGCAGCTGACGGCGGACATAGGCGCGGGGTCGGCCTCGCTCGCCCTGCCCGCCGGCAACTACACGGTGAGCTCCAAAGCCGAAGACGGATCCGTCAGCAACAACCTGACCATTGACCCTTCCGCCCCCGCAGGTGTCATTGAGGTGAGCGTCGACGCCGGCTCGGTGTCCCTCGAGGATAAGAAGTAAGGAGAACGTCGGGCGGCCGGCGATGATCCGGTGATCTCGGGAGCTCTCCCTGTCGCTGTTAAGTTCAGCCAATGCCCGCACTGAGATCGATCCGAAGTCCAGAAATGTGGGTCGGGAAAGTCGGTTCGCTTTCCCGGCCCACACGGATGAGAGGCGATTGTCTCTTCGCGGCCCGGTAGTCTGAGGCTTCCGCATCAGAGCCGTAGGCGAAGCACTCCTCGGCTCTGGTCTTGTTGTGGGACTGCTGGCCAGGCCGGTGGTAGATCATGCTCTCCTTGATCGGCATCCAGGTGGGGCAGGAGTAAACGCCAGGGGCAAGGTCCAGTTGGGATACGCCCAGGATGTCAGCGATGTCAGCCTGGGTGTGGCTGCGGAGCAGGTAGATCAGGGCCGCGCTTAGGGCTCCGGGCAGGCCAAGGACCGGGGGCCAGGGCCGCTATGGTTTCGTGGCCGGACGGGTCTTCGATGGCCTGTGTTGTTGGGGTTAGGCAAGCGGCGGGTGCCTGGGTTTTCCACAGAAGGGTTTGTGAGGGTGGCGGGCCTCACAAGGGGGTCACTACAGTGTTGCTGTGATGCCTGTTCGGTCCTGAGTGGTGCTGAGGCGCTGAGTGGGGCCGGAGGTCATTGATGCCTGTTTTCCCTGAATCGTCGTTGTTGATAGTGGTGATGATGATGGCTGTCCCGGTCTGGTCCCGTCTCCGTGCGCACGTCTGCCGTGTCTGCCGTGTCCGCCGTGTCGGAAGAAGCCGTGTTCGCCGTGCCGGAGAAAGTTGTCTGCGGGCGGTGTTGGTGGTGGTGCTGAGTGCGTCGGGGGCCTTGGGGACTATGGGAGCGCTGGCGGCGTGTAGCAGGGGCGGTGATGATGTCCGTGATGGCGGCGGTCCGTCGGCTTCTGCTGTGTCCGTCTCTGCGACGGCATCTCCGACGGTGGACCTTCCTGCCGATCAGGCGGCTGCGCGTGAGGCGGCCCTGGCGATGCCGGCTCCGCAGAAGCCGGAGAATATGGATGAGAATTCCTCTGAGGGTGCTATTGCGACGGCGACTTACTTCGTTCAGTTGTATCCCTATGTGTATGCCACGGGGGACCTGGAGCAGTGGAAGTCGATGAGTCGGCAGGACTGCCTGTTCTGCAACTCGGTGATCACCAATGTGAAAGAACTCCACGAATCCGGCGGGTGGAAAGATCCGTGGGTTCATACCATCACCCAGACCGGCTACTCCGATCCCGGACCTGGTAGTGAGTACTCCCGAGTGGACGTTGCCTTCGATCAGGAGGCCGCCTACACCTACGACGGTACCGGAGCACCACCAGAGGTAGGCGAGCCTCAAACCCATACAGTCTTAATTCTTGCCATGAAGTACACGGACGGACACTGGGAGATCAGAGGAGGGCAGGTCGAGTGAGAAATAAACTTAAGAGCAAGACGATTGCCTGTATAACAGTGTTCGTCACAGTGATGGCTGTGGTTCCATCTGCAGTTGCGAATGAGGAGTGGACGGTTGAGACTCAGGATAATTCTGCAGGAATATCGCATAAACAAGAAACTTTAGTCTTCCCTGATCCGGTTCCTGAGGTGGCGCCTGCTCCGGTGGTGCAGGGTGGGGAGGCTTCTGTGGGGGAGGGGGTCGGTGATCCGCTTGCGGAGGAATTCTCGAAGACTGTGGATGACTGCCTGCCGGAAACAGGGCTAGCTCGCGTATTTTGCACGTCAAAAGCGGTCGATCTAATGTTAATGCTCCTCAATAGACCCCAGTCCGCACCCGAAGAACCCGCCGCCGCCGTGGAAGCTGCAGGGGCCGGCGTGCCCGTCGTGGTCACGTCCTCGGATGTTTCCAAGGTCATGGCCAACGGATCAGGCATTACACGCCAGCCCCCGGGCGCCAAGGCACTGGTGTCCAAGATCGTGATCGTCTACACCTCCGGGGACTCCCAGACCATGGAGACCCAGGTCGGGGGTGCCCCGGTGACCATCGTGGCCACCCCGGCGTCATACACCTGGGACTGGGGCGACGGCACCACAACCACAACCAAGGACCCGGGAGCCGCCTACCCCGATCACACGGTCTTTCACAAGTACTCCCACACCGCCGACAACGTCGTCATCAGCCTGACCACCACCTGGACCGCCACCTACTCAGTAAGCGGGCCCGCCCAACCCATCTCCGGCACCCTAACCACCACCGACACCACCAACCCCTTCGACCTCGTCAGACGCATCTCCTACCTCACCGACGACGCCGAAGAAGCCCAAGGCCACTAACCCACCGGAACGCGTTACCTGGATATTACGATCCTCCGCCCATAAATTAGCGCATTCATAATGTGTTCAGAAGTCCAGGAGTGTGGGCCGGGAAAACCAATTGGTTTTCCCGGCCCACATCTGATGAAAGGCGATTACCTCTTCGCGGCCCGGTATCCCGCGGCTTCCGCATCTGACGGATAGGCGAAGCACTCCTCTGCCTTGGTCCGACCGTAGGCCTGGTTCCATGGCTGGTGGTAGATCATGCTCTCCTTGTTCCCCTTGATCGGCGCCCAACTGGGGCAGGTGTACGTCCCTGAGTAGACGCTGGCCCATCGACCACTTCCGCTGAAGCGGTACCAAGTACCTCCAGCCTTCGCCCAACCGGTGGCCATGGAGCCGTCCCCTTGCAGATAGTAATCACCGACCCATTTGTTTGTGGTCATGATTCCATTGGTTCCGAAGTAGTACCAGGAATTTCCGATTCGGGCCCAACCGGTCGCCATCGAGCCGTCCGCATAGAGGTAATACCAGGAGCCTCCTTGTGAAAGCCATGTGCTTGTCGTCATGGCGCCCGAGTCGTCCAGATGGAACCACTGCCCGCCAGAGGAGATCCACGTGCCGTGCTGCATAACGCCGTTAGCGCCGAAGTAGTACCAGGTGCCTCCGACTCGGGTCCAGCCGGTGGTCATGGCGCCGTCGCCGCCCAAGTAGTACCAGGCGCCTTCAACCTGGGCCCATCCAGTTGCCATCGAGCCGTCAGCGCCCAGGTAGTACCAGGAGCCTCCTTGGGGCAGCCACGCGCTGGTGAGCATGGCGCCCGAGTCGCCCAGGTAGAACCACCGCCCGCCGGAGTCGATCCAGGTATTGGACTGCATGACGCCGTCGGCATTAAGGAAGTACCAGGCGTTTCCGACTTCAGTCCATCCAGTGGACATCGTGCCATCAGCGCTGAGGTGGAACCACTGCCCGCCCGAGGAGACCCACTTGTCGGATTGCATGGCGCCGTCAGTGCCGAGGTAGTACCAGGAGCCGTCGATCTGAGCCCATCCGGTCTTCCTCTTGCCCTGCTCATAGTAGTACCGGCGACCGCCATCCTCGTTCCAGCCATTGAGCATGGGGGCGGCGGACGGCGCCGGGGGATCAATGGGCGCATCGGCTGTTGGTTCGATGCTGGGCTCGGGCGTGACTGATGGTTCGCTATTGGGGTCGGGGAATTCCGGAGCTGCAATCCCGACAATCCCGTCGCCGTCCGTCGGCTTCCCGCTGTGTTGATCGGCCGTGGCTGCGGGAACGAGTGTCCATATGAGCGACATCGCTGCGAGCGTTCCGAGTGCGGATCGATGAAGATGTTTCATGAGATTCCTTCCTGAGGATCTAGAATTCACCATGCTTCCACGTCTCCTCGTCATCCTTGACGAAGGGGAATTGTTGAGCTCTTGTATGGAATGGCGAATTCGCACTTATTGTATGAGCCTGATGGATTCTGTTCCAGACCCGATTCGCTGTTCGCGGTTTCATTTAGGTAAAAACCGGGCAACTGTTTCGCATCCCTCGCTCACGCGGATAATTTCACGTGGTGAAGCCGGCTCAGAAGCGTCGATCTGACTGGTTCCGCCTACTTCCGCCTACATGGCCTGAGCTCGCTTCTAGGCGTGTTCTAGGCGTGGATGCCTCGTCGTCGAGCGTGGTGCGAGCGAGTACGTGAGCATCTGTGAGCCGGGTGAGCCGGCCCCTGCGAGGTGTTCCTCATCCCTCATCGCGCCTGGCCCGCCGGGCCTCGCGCCCGCCCGGCCCCGATGGGAGACTAAGCGGCAAAGCAACAACGGCAGGAGAACTCATGATCAGGGTCGCAATCAACGGATACGGCAACCTCGGGCGGGGCGCGGAGCAGGCGATCTCCAAGAACGACGACATGGAGCTCGTCGTCGTCTTCACCCGGCGCGATCCGGGCTCGATCGCGACGCAGGGCGCGCCGGTGGCGCACGTGGACGACATGTCGAACTGGGCGGACAAAGTCGATGTCTGCCTCAACTGCGGCGGCTCCGCGACGGACTTGGCCGAGCAGGGCCCGGCGACGGTCGCCTTCTTCAACACGGTCGACTCCTACGACACCCATGCCAAGATCCCTGACTACTTCGCCTCCGTCGATGCCGCTGCGAAGGAGGCCGGCCACCTCGCCCTCATCTCCACCGGCTGGGACCCCGGCCTGTTCTCCATGCTCCGGGTCCTCGGTGAGGCTGTCCTGCCCGACGGCGCCACCACGACCTTCTGGGGCCCCGGCGTCTCCCAGGGGCACTCGGACGCGATCCGCCGCATCCCCGGTGTCGCGGACGCGAGGCAGTACACACTGCCGGTGCGGGAGACCGTCGACGCCGTCAAGGCTGGCGATGACGTCGAGCTCACGACTCGCTCGATGCATCGGCGCGACTGCTACGTCGTAGCGGAAGACGGCGCCGATCTCGCCTTCATCGAGAAGGAGATCGTGGAGATGCCGAACTACTTCGCGGACTACGACACCACCGTCACCTTCATCTCCGCCGAGGAGATGGCTGCGAAGCATGCGGGCATTCCGCACGGGGGAACGGTAATCCGCCGGGGCGAGACCTCCCGGGGTGTCGCCGCGAACGTCGCCTTCGAGCTGGGCCTCGGGTCGAACCCCGAGTTCACCGGCTCCGTCGTGGCGGCGACGGGTCGGGCGGTGGCAAAGATGGCCGCGCGCGGTGAGACCGGGGCTCGCACGGTCTTCGACGTGACGCTGGCCGACCTGTCGGCGAAGGACCCGGCCGACCTGCGCGCCTCCTATCTCTGATCGGTAGCCGGGATCCGTAGGCGGGACCGATACGACCTGCGCTCTCGACTGCGGATCCTGGCTTCAGGGGGCCGGGCTGTTCCGGCACGCGGCGAGGCCTGCCAGGCTGCGGGCATGCAATCGTCAGCGGTGCCGGATGGAATGTGTGCCGGGAGAGTCGCCTCCATGCGACTCTCCCGGCACACGTTCCTATCGGCCATGCCAGGCTGCGGTAGTGCTCAGGGGCAGGTCACGGTCATTTCAAAGGGTTTGAGAGGAGCGGATTCATCCGCCGGGTTCGCGGCAGGAACCTCGCCTTTCACGGTATGGGTCGACCCGTTGGTCGTGACCTCGGCGTGGCCGATTCCTGTGGCATCCATGAAGTTGAGCATCATCTCGTCTCCCTGAGAAGCCATGATCAAGGTTACCCCGCCACCGTCGCCGAAGACCGTCGTGAAGTAGTCGGTTTCGCTGTTTGTTGCGGTCACGTTAACGGACGTCGCGTCGCCTTCTGTCGCGCAGGCGACGATCGGCTGGTCGATGGTGAAGGGCTGACCGTCGATCGTGGCTGAGAAGGAGTCCTGGACAGCCGCCGCAGCCGTGCTGGTCATGCTGTTAGTTGGACTGTCGTTTGCGGCGCTCTCGGATGAATGCTCAGTGGCGCTCGGCGCGCTATTGCTATTGTCCTTGCCATTGCCGCTGCAAGCACTCAATCCCGTGGACAGGGTCGCGGTCAGGGCTAGAGCCGTGATGGTCTGGATGCTTCGGATTCTCATGGTTGATGCCGTCCTTAATATGTCGTGGTCAGGAGGTGCGGCTCAAACGACTTGAACCTGTTGCTTACGCCGGCGGCGCCCGCACTCAGCAGCATAAGGGATAGATGGATGGCGGCTGGAGAAATGAGGGGGTGTAGTGATGCCTATGCGCGCATCAGGGCCGTCTTCTCTGGGTGAACAGCGGTGGGCGGCTGCGGAATTCTGCTTCTTGCGCATTCATCTGCATTCGCAATCTGGGACTAACGGCTCTTCCGTTCCGTGGCCCGTTGCATAAGTTCGGGATCCTCGGTATGTGTCTCGATATGTCTCGCCAGATTTTCTCGGAGATCTTCTCCGAGATTCCTCGCATGTCCGCGCTCATCATGATCACTTCTCGCGCGTGTCATTGCATCACTGCTCATTGCGACCCGTGCCCACGACGTGGGGATGACCATGATCATGGTGGAAACCGGGGATGATCCCGAGCGTGCATCCGCAAGAGCCGCCTATGAGGCATACGGGTATCAGCGCTGACCCGTCGCTCGCTATTTCGAGAATCTGGATGACGGCGACGGGGACTCATAATGGAGATGGAGTGGCCATTCGGGAACAGGTGACGGTCATATCGAAGGCCTTGAGAGGGGCTGAATCAGCTGTTGTGTCCGAGGCGGGGGCCTCACCCGTCACGGTATAGGTCGATCCCTCCACTGTGGCTTCGGCATGGGCGGTCCTAGAGGCTTCCGTGAAACGGAGCATGTACTCGAATCTGTAGACGTTTCCCTGGTCGTGTCCTCGAGAAGTCGTGATCGTGTCTACGTGATCCTTTCTGTCGAGGATCATCATGAAGTAAATGGGTTTTTCTTCAGCGTCCGCCGATTCGGCGCTAATGGACTTCGATCCGCCCTCGAGGGCGCAGCTCACGGTCGACTGGTCGATGGTGAAGGGTTGGCCGTCGATTGTGGCTGAGAAGGAATTCTCGGCTGCTGGACTCGTGTGGGCCGTGCTTGTTGGGGCGGATTTGTCCAAAACGGAGGAGATTAAAGCCTCGGTGGCGTGGGTGTCTCCAAGAAACCATGCGACGGCCTGGTGTTTTCGGCGTGTTTTCGATGTGCTTCGGTGTCGCGCTGCATGGTGCCCGGGGCTGATCTACTCCGTTTTGGACACCTAGCACCCTCACTGCGCCGCGCCGACACCAGAGCAGGGCCGCTCCGGAGTGGGCCGGGCTGGGGCGGGGTACTCGAGGTCGCGTGAGCGCCGTCGTGAACGAGGGGCCGCACCGCTGGCGCGGGCTCAGGTGGGATTTGTGTGCCTGTAAGCACTTGAAGACCGGGGCCGCACCGCCAACGCGGGTTCGGGGCCGATCACGAAGGCCGGGGCCTCGTCATCGGGGATGAAGTCCCGTTGAGGGCGGCAGTCCCGGTTGACCCCGGTTGACGGAACCCTCGCCGCTTCCGGCCTTCACTGCGAGGGGCCCCGGGCTCGACCAAGCGCGCATCCTGCCCTCAACCCTTGAAGACCGTCCAACACCTTCCTGCGCAACACACACAACCTGCGGAAACATGAGAGAGCTCATGAATAAGCTTCCCGGTGCCCGGAAACCGCGGCGGAGAGATTCAGAGCGTCGCGGCAACCGGACGGGTGCTCGGTCATGTCTGTCGGGCCTTGGCTCGCCTCCCGAGTCGCGGCCTGAGAGGCTACGAGTATGCGAATCGTCATCGGCGCCCCCGGCAACGGTCTAGCTCTCAAGGATGCTCTGAAAGAGCATCTGCACAGGGATGAGCGCGTCAGCGCCGTCACTGATCTGTCCGAGCCCGATATCACCTACCCGCAGGTCTCCTTCCGGGCCGCGCAGGCCATTGTCGACGGGCGGGCTGATCGCGGCATCCTCGTGTGCGGCACCGGCGTCGGCACCGCCATCGCCGCCAGCAAGGTCAGGGGTGTGAGGGCTGCGACGGCCCACGACCTCGTCACCGTGCGTGGCTCGGTGGAGAACTACGACGCCCAGATTCTGTGCATGGGGCAGAACGTCATCGCGGCGCCCGCCGCCTGGGCCTTGGTGGACCTCTGGCTCGATCTACGGCACGACCCCTCCAGCAGCTACGGCGAGAAGCTCGCCGAGATCGAGGCGTATGAGGCCGGCAATCATTGCTGATGCGTTTTACTGGTGGAGATCGGTCCGCTCGTCCAACACCCGAGCGTCACTGTCGGCTGCTCCGCGCTGGAGGATCCGGGCGTGCCCGCCCGATAGTTGGTCATACTAATGTTGACCAACAATGGCTGAGGGGGCATCATCGGCGCTATGAGCACCCAGTTCAATGTAGCCGAGGCCAAGGCCCGTCTTTCCGACCTTCTTGTCCGGGCTGAGAAGGGCGAGGATGTCACGATTGCCCGGGCGGGGCAGCCTGTTGCCAGGATCGTTGCTATCAAGGCGCCAGAGCGGCGGGTGTTCCCCAGCTATGCCGAGTACGACATCCCGGATGAAATCCTCCTCGCCCCGATGTCGGAGGATGAACTCGCGCGGTGGGAGTAGTGGGCTATGGACATCATCCTGGACACCAACGTTGTTGCGTGGCTCCTGGGTACCGGGGGTCGCAGGATCAACGCGCCGGCTCTGCATACCCTGTCCGATCCTCGCAACCGGCTATGGGTCTCTAGCGCCAGCGCTTACGAACTCATCAACAAAGTTCGTTTGGGCAAGTGGCCCCAGGCTGAACTCATCGCTCTGGAATGGAATGACAAGCTCGTAGAGCTGGATGCTCGGCCGCTGTCCTTAGAGGCCCAGGACATGATCGCTGCGGCGTCGCTCATATGGGAGCACCGGGATCCCTTCGACCGCATGATCTCGGCTCAGGCCATGCGTCGGGGGTGGGCGTTGGCGAGTGCGGATCATGTTTTCAAGGATCTTCACGGAATCGCGCTTATCGAGTGCTGATGACTGTGTGACCGCTCGCATCGCGGCGCCTGCCGCCTGGGCCCTGGTGGACCTCTGGCTCGATCTACGTCACGACCCCTCCAGCAGCTACGGCGAGAAGCTCGCCGAGATCGAGGACTGCGAAGCGAGCCGCTGAGCGGACATGCGCCACCCGATCACCATCTCTTGCATGCGCGCTGCATGCGCGGCATATTAAATGCATGTCGACGGTTCAGATTCGCAACGTGCCTGAGGCGACCAGTCGCGCTCTTAAGGCGAAAGCTGCAATGGAGGGGCGCTCGCTCAGCGATTATCTACTGGTGGAGCTGCAGCGGATCGCTGATCGCCCTAGCCGTGCCGAGTTGCTGGCCCGAATCGCCGAACGCGGGGTCTGCGACCTGCCTGCGGCAGAAGATGTGCTAGCCGAGCAGCGAGACGGGCGATGACGTTAGTGGTCGATGCCGCTGTCGTTGTTGAGGTGCTTTTAGGGACGCGGCGTGGCGGCAAGGCGGCGGCGCTGCTGGGCGGCCATGATCTACTCGCTCCTCAGCACCTGACCGCGGAAGTCGCCTCGGTTTTCCGGGGCCTGTCTTTGGGCGGACATATCACTGAGGAGCAAGCTCTACGAGGGTTCGAGGAGTTCAGGCAATTGGGAGTGGAGCAGCTTCCCATGGATGATCTTCTCTCAGAGGTGTGGGCGCAGCGCCACAATATGACCGCATACGATGCCATGTACGTGGTTCTCGCTCGTGTGCTCGGGTGCCAGTTGCTCACTCTCGACGTCCGGCTGGCCAAAGCTGCTTCAGATTGCACTAGCACGCCATAGCGGGACGCTTGCGCATCGCGTCGGCAGCCCGGCTCGGTGGAGAACTACAACGCTCAGATTCTGTGCATGGCGGGGGAGCAGAGGATGAGCCCCTTGGTGTGCCCGGGGTGGGCAAGGGCGAAGCGGATCACCGCCGTACCGCCTGCCGAGGCGCCCAGGACGAAATACACGCTCGACTTCCAGGTGGTCGAGCAGCTCGATCAGCGCCTTCGCCTGGTCGGCCGGTCTTCTTCGGCCTCGGATATCGTTGCCACCAGCTCACGAAGCTTTCGGGCGCGCTCGCCGGTCTTTCCCCTCGCGGAGACGAGGGAGTCCAAGCCCTCCCAGCCCACTGGTGCGATCTTGCCTCGGCGGGCCGCCTCCTGCAGTACTGGTGCGATCTGCAATGCCAGGGTCAGCGCTCGTGGGGACCATCGGGGCGGGGTCTTCTGCGCGCCGGCGTAGGCGATGGCCTCCGTGACGATCGGCCACAGCACATGGCAGTACTTCTGATTCTTCTCAACTCCCCGCAGCAGCGGTGTCGCCAATGCGGGCAGAAGAGAGGGCATTGCAGCGGCAAGGGTGGCCGGAGTCAGCGTGTTGGTTCGCAGGAGCTCTCCCAGCCAGTAGTAGTCGCTGCTGCTGCTGCACGAGGCCACGGCCACGGCCGCCAGCCCATTGCTCAGAGGTTCCCTGCTTTCCATGCTGCGATGCTTGTCGCTGACTCGCAGTTTCTTTCTCTTCGAGTCCCACCACAGCCAGACCCCGGCTCCCGTCTCCATATGGACGCACCAACGCTGTCGACGGAACGCAAGGTCGTGGGTCCAGCCGATGGGCGTTGTATAACGGGTTCCGTCTCCGGTCGTCAGCAACAGCGTAGTCCGCTCTTTGACCTCGACCACTTTGACCGAGATCCCATCGTCGATCGGCTTCCAAACGGGGTCCCCATTCCAGACGTCCTCGTAGCGCCAAGGGCGGATCGTCGTCCCGGCAGGCTTGGGACCGTTCACCTGCGGTAGCCGGCCGACAATTTCTCGGGCCAGCTTCACCGCCTCGGAGCTGCCGCTGCGTCCGGCGACCCCGCGGAGCCCGGACTGGTCCAGCACCGAGGCGGGGGCGCTCCCGGCCTCGACAGCGGCCAGCACCGACTCGGTCAGGTGCGCGGTTGCCGTCACCAACTCCTTAGTGCCTGCGGGCAGCCGGGACTCGACGGCGGCCAGAGCCAGCAGTTCATCGAGCACCCGCCAGGACAGTGCGAGCGCCCCCGCCTCGGCCAGGTCCCTCAGTACGATCGCCCAGGCCGCCAACCGGTGGGGGAGGCTGCGGGGCCGGAATCGCTCGGGCAGCAGCAGGCCGCGCTTCCAAGCGTCGACGGCAGCCTCGAAGGCCCTGGCGCGGTCTTCGCCGTTGACCACGAGGGCGAGCAGGTTCACTGTGGTGCGGCGCGTGAACGGATGGCCGTGCCTGGCGGTCTGCCGCGCGCTCTCCATGCCCTCATCGAAGTGGACACTCCGGATCAAGAGATTCGACATGCGGGGAAGCAGGTAGTGAAATCCCCAGTATTCCCGCACATGTATCGGCCATCCGGTCAACCCGGGCTGCTCGGCCAGGCTGACGTCGGTCAGGTGCTCCTTGTCATCGTCCCAGGGCTCGACCAGAGGGTGCTCCATCAGCTGGGCCAGCGCCTGGCCGGCAGTCAAGTCGCGTGTGGGGCCGACTGGGAGCCGAGTCCCGCCTCTTAGAGCAGAGCCGTCGGCGAACCGCACGTTGGCGCGGATCATCCGGGCGCGTGAGATCAGGTCCTCTGTGACGGCAGTGGTATCGAGGCGCAGCAGCGCCCAATAGAGATCCCCGGCGGGCACTGCGACGCCGGCCTCGTCGAACTGCTGCAGCCGATCGAGAAGATCCTCCGGATCGATGGTGAGATCGTCGCGACTCGGCAGCGACACGACCACAGGCACCTCCGCCAGTCTGGGGCCGAGATCCCGTTCGCGTGCTTCGTCCGCGTGATCGGCGTTCTTCAAGAGGGGCTGCTGCCACTCGGCGTAGACGTCGAGCCCCAGGCGGTGGCGCGCGTTGACACCGTTGAGCCCGCCCAGAGCCAGCTCCGCCTCCTGCGGATCGCGGCGGACGACGGCGTGCAGCGTGGCGACGAACCGCTCCGCCAGCAGCGGGTCCGGGGAGCGCTCGAGTGCGGCGGCCAGCTCGGTGAGGTGCTCGGCGGTGGCGGGCCCGGGGTCGAAGGCCGGGACCTGCCAGGTGGGCGGGACCGGGAGCCAGGGCAGCAGTTCGGTTTCGGCCTCCGGGGCTTCCGAGTCGATGCCCCAGGCCTCGTGCAGCCTCCGCGCCGCCTTAGCGATGCCGCCGTCGCGTAACAGCAGGTCGGCCAGCAGCGGTTCTATGCCGGCGACCTGCTCGGGCCGAGGCCGGCCGGCCAGGGCCGACAGGAGCGCCTTGGCCGCCTTCTGGGTGCGGGCAGCCCCCGTGATGACCAGCAGGTCGGGCAAGTATTCGTCGCCCAGCGCCGTCGCGCAGCGAGTTCCCAGGCCCTCTAGGAGCGGCCCCTCTCCAACGGCCAGGGCGCCCAGGAGAAGATCGGCGTGCTCGCGGACCTCGTCGTCGGTGATCTCCAGGTCCGCCAGGAGACGCCCCCAGTCGGCACGGTCACTGGGACGCGACGCGGACTCCAGCCCTGCCAGGCAGACGTCCAGGCGGCGCTCGCGGGGCAGTAGATCCCGGAGCAGCAGATCGCCGAGGGCTCCGTGCGGGGGCAGCCGCACCTCGACGGCGAGGCTGAGATGCTCCTCAGCCTCGGCCTTGAAGGGCTGCGGGTCGCTCTCTCCGTTGAGAGCTTTCAGGGCCAGCGTCGTCCAGGCGACCGCGTAGCCCAGCCGGCGGGGCGGTTCCAGGTCCAGATCGCGTACGAGCTGAAGCCAGGCGGGGCCGTGCCTCGGGGTCTCCTGCACGTCGGCGATGTCATGGCCGCTGGATTCCCGGTTGATGTAGTCAGCGGCGAACCTCTGGCCGCGCTCGCTGAGGAGCGCGACGTGCACGTCGTTGCTGAAGAGCCTGGACCAGCGCAGTGAGACCGCCCGGCGAGCCGTGATGCCGCACCGGATGGCGAAGGCCAGGAGCGCGATGCAGTCGATGTCGTCGGGGAATGTCGAGCGGAGCCGGAACGCTTCGGGGTCGCGCTCATCCCAGTCTCTCGACTTCAGGCCGTCGCGGGCTATGCGCCGCTGCTGGGATGTGCCGATCGGCAGTGTCGGCCATTGCTCTGAGGCTGTGCCGACCCAGCCGAGCTCTCGGAAGACGTCGATGGCGGCCGCCTGCTCGGTGTTCATGCGTGTGCCTTTTCTGTTGTCCCTGTCGCCTTTTCTGCCCTGGTGATCAGCCGGGTCGCCAGGACGTGCTTGCACGGGCCGCGAGATCCGGCGTATCGCACGTACCAGGTGCAGGTGCAGCTCTCGCCCTGGACACGGTATCCGGCCTCATCGCCGGCCACGAGCCAGTGGTCGCCGTTGTGAGTGACGGCCCCGGCATCGACGAGCCGCTGCGCCGTCACCAGGCGGGGGTTGTCGCGTTCGACGCGGTCCGGGTCGTGGGGCAGCTCGCGGTGGAACCAGGACTGTTCATGGCTGTCCCAGCCGACCCGCCCCGATGCGCCGAGCACTGCCAGGGCCGCCCGTACCCGGGGCTCGGGAAGGTTCGCCTCCCGGGCCAGACGGGATTCATCGATGCGCGGATCGAAGGCCAGCAGCGCCGAGATCAGGTCGGCGTCCTCGGCGGTATTCGGCGCTGCCAGGGCTGTGAGTAGGGAGCCTTCACCGGAGAATCCGCGGGAGGGCTCGACGGTGAGCATGAGCGTGAGGCGGGCGCCGGGCAGGGCGAACTCCAGCGCGGTGGCGCCGTCGCCGTCTGCGGGGGCGTAGACGGTCAGGCCCTCCAGGTTGGCCAGCAGCCGGGCGACGGCGGCGAGGCGATGGGTGCCCAGCAGCCGGACTCCTCCGGGCGTGCGGTGGGGCTTTGTCATCAGCTGCCCCCGTACGGCGCTCAGCCACACCTGATCCGTGCGCGTCGCGCCGGAGCGGGGGAGTGCCTGCACGAAGCGGCGCGCAGCGGCGGCACCGACGCTGAAGCGCTCGACCAGGGGCTGCGTCAGCTCGGCGGCGTTGCCCAGGGCCCGCACCCAGCGGTCGGGCATCTGCACGCGGCGCTCCTCGACCGACTCGGCCGGGGTGGAGGCGCGCAGCCGGTCGGTGCCGACGTCGAGGTGCAGCAGCTCGCCGCGCGGCACCCGGGCGAGGGCCCGCCGCATGGCCGGACCGATGTCGACATTGGTGGTGCCGTGGTCGATCTGACCGCCGTCGAGCCCGGAGGCCAGGAGGTCGAGGCGGGCCAGCACCCCGTTGCAGGCGGAGAAGCACTCGGCTCGCAGACGATCTCCGTTGGCAGTCAGGATGGGGTCGCGCATGCCCGCGGGAGTGGGGCGGAAGTAACGGGTGGCGGCGATATCGGCCAGGACCAGCAGCGAGCGGGTGACCACGACCGGATGCGTGGCGAAACCGTGGAAGAACCCAGGCTGATTGACCAGGCCGGCGGGGGTGAGCGCGGGGGCCAGGTCCAGGGCCAGGCCGCCATCGGTGAGAGTCGAACCATGCGAGAAGGTGCGCATGTCGGGGAGTGTATCGAGCGCCACTGACATGATTCGGCGCCTATCAACCGACTTTACCGAGGCTGCAGGCCCGTCCCGAGTCGGGGCGGTTGATTCGTAGAGCGGGCTAGGCGACTCCTCCCGCTGCGGAGGCTGCTCGCACTATCCGGGGCGCTCTTCGAGCATGATCCTGGTATGACTCGGAAGATAGCGGTGAGTCTCCCGGACGCACAGGTTGACTCGATTCGTCATGCTGTTGAGCGGGGCAGGGCGGCATCGGTCTCGGGCATCATCGGTACGGCGGTTGCTCGTGCTGAGCGCGAGGACAGTCTTGAGCGACTGTTGGACGACCTCGATCGAGAGCTCGGTCCTGTGAGCGCGGACGATCTTGCGTGGGCCGACAAGGCACTGGGTCTGGAATGACAAAGGGCGACGATGTCGCTGGTCTGACTCTGGACGCGGGGGCGTTGCTCGCACTCGAGCGGGGCGATGCCAGGGTTCGTGCCCTGCTTCGCCGGGCGTCGGAGGTCGGCACCGCTTTGGATGTTCCCGCTGGGGTGGTGGCCCGGGCCGTGAGCAGGCGGGTCGGAGCCCGGACGCCGTCGCCCGGTTTCGGCCGGACATCGAAGAGATGTTGACCACTGACCCGTCCGCATCCTGAGGAACTGCGCCGACAAGCCGGCATTGTCGCCGTCCAGCTTCAGCTCGGAGGAGGGGTACGGCGACTCCGGATCGGTAGACTCTGCTCGTGAGCGTTGACATGACTAAACAGCTGGTGCCGATGGAGGCCGCATGGATCGCGGTCGTGCGTGCTGCTCTTCCGGCCGATCTCAAAGGGCTCTGCCTGGCGCCCGACGACTGGTACGACGGCATGGACGAGTCCTCTGCGGAAGGACGGTGCCTCGCCTGGTTCGATCTGGTCGCGGACGAGTGCGTGGTACTGACCGTCGGCGCCTACTTCGATGGGGTGCGCACCACCGTCGGCAGCCTTCACAACCAGCTCTTCAGTCTTGAATCCAACCGCCCTACATTCCCGCCACAGACGTTTACCGGGTCGATCACGGACCAGGCCGTCAAGGCCTGCGACTTGTTGGCGGCGATTCGACGGCGACCGGTCGAACGGCACGACTGGTCGCGCACCGTCCACGAGTACCGGTTCGCCGACGACGGCACCGGACTGGTGGCCTCGGGGAGCACCGCTCAGCGCCGGGGAGCACCCCGCCAGGTCACGAGGATCGCCACGACGCTGGGCTGACTGCGCGCGTCTGCTCGCGTCTGCGCACCCGGCCCGCCCGCCACTCCGGAATCAGTCATATAGCCCCTGCGGATCGCCGTGCGTGACAGGATCAACCGTTCTGAGGCCCAACTGATGGGCGACCGCTGTCATCGTCTTGTCGTGGGTGGCGATGGTGAGGGGCGTATCCAGAGTCCTTTCCAGAGTCACTGCGGTCGCCAGGTGCAGGGCGTCGAGCGTCTTGACGTGAGGCCTGATGTCTTCGGCGGCGCGGTGAACCTCTCGTGTGATGTCCAGCAGGCCTACTCGGTCGAGCAGAGGGGTGGCCTGGGATATCGGAATGCCTTCGCGGCGCAGGACTCGGACGACTTCGGTGCGCAGTAGACGTGATGACACGTGGAGCGCTCCCGACGTCGCCATCCAGCGGTGCAGGGCAGATCGCTGGGGAACGTTGAGAACCGCATACAGAGCGGCGGAGGAGTCCAGGTAGATGACCTCCACTGTTCAGCGGTCCCCTCGCGAGTCCTCGAGTAGGGCTGCTACTTGCTCGGCGGTGTAGGCCGGTTCGGCCGGTGCAGTCGGCCAGGGCGCCGGTTCCGTTGCCGGGGGTGTGTACAGGCCAGCTCGCTTCAGGCGGGATAGCGGACCGTCGTCGGTGACGATGCTGAGCCGCCACCGAGGCGCTCCCCGCTCGGTGACGATGACATCCTCGGCGGCTGTGACTTCCCGGAGGACGGCGGCCGTGTTCTGGTTGAGCTCCCGTTTGGTCACCATACGCATGGCCTGAGTGTACTACCTGTGTCTGACATCGTGGCCGGTGCGGCGGGGCGAGCAGCGCATTCCCGTCAGGAAAGATGCGCCACCCGCCCCGCCGTCCCGTCCACGCTCAGGTGCGCGCCGTCGGCGATGCGCGTGGTTGCTCCGGGGACGCCCAGCACTGGCGGATCGCCTCCAGGACGGCATCCGCTCCCACCACGCCCAGGATGGTCTGCTGCTGGCCGGCGAAGGAGGCGTCGGCCGTCACGCAGAAACCGCCCGGAACTGGCAGGCCGGCGGCGATCAGCTCCCCAAGGTTCGCCCCCTTGCCGCCCACGCGCGGAATATCGGTCGCCCGAACCGCTTCCAGGTCGATGATCATGTTGACTCCTTGTTCCGATGGCGGAGGTCTGCTGCCAGGCCGATGACTGCGTCTAGGCTCATGGTGAGGAAGACGGCTGCCAGGGCCCGGCTCGTCGGCATCCCGGCGAGCAGCCACAGGCTGAGTGCGGGCACCCCGAGGCCCGCCCCTGCATTACGGCCGAGCTGGGCCATGGCTCCGGCCTGGGCGAGGCGATCGTGCGGAGCAGCGGTCTGGATGTCGAGCAGCAGGAGCGGGAACGTGATGCCGATGCCGACACCCGCCCCCATGAGGGCTATTGCGACGACTCCCAGGCGGGGGAGCAGGACCAGCGGCAGACAACAGGTCGCCAGTGCCCAGCTGACGGGCCGCGTCCAGCGGCGGTCGGCGAGGCGACCGGACGCGGCCGTCCCCAGCCCGATGCCGACCAGTGCCGGCGCCAGCAACCAGCCGGCCGTCGTCGCCTTGAGGCCGTGAAGCGATTGCAGGACCAGCGGCGCATAGGTGAGTAGACCCAACGAGACCATCCCGACCAGTGCTGCGACTCCTGCGAGGCGCCGCAGTGATCGGATGCGCCACAGGTCGAACTGCTCTCGCAGGCTGACCCGCCACCACTGCGGTGGTGCCTCGGCCGTGGGAAGACTGGTCGCCAGCAGAAGAGAGGTCAGCGACAGCGGAAGCACCGTGAGCAGGCCTGGGCGCCAGCCCGGGCCGTCGGTGAACCAGCCTCCGATCGGCCCGCCGACGACGTTCGCCACTACTTGAGCAACGGCCAGCTGGGAGAAGGCCCGGGCCCTGGCCTGCTCGTCCAGGAGCAGACCGAGCGACGCGAGGGCCGCGGGGGCGATGGCTCCCGCCCCGACGCCCTGCATGATCCGGGCCGCGATGAAGGCGGGCATGCTCGGAGCCGGCACCATGGCGATGGTGCCGATGACGAAGCAGAGATGACCGATGACGAAGATCCGCTGCGGACCGAGCCGGTCGGCGTACTGGGCGAAGAGGGGGAGGGTGACGGTGGAGGCGATCAGGTAGCTGCCGGCGACCAGGCCGTAGAGCTCGGGGACGGCCAGCTCGTCGACGATACGGGGCGTGGCGTTGGCCAGGAGGGTCTGCATGATGCCCGACGCCGCCATGCCGGAGGCTGTTGCCGTCAGAGTGCGATGGGTATTCCTGGTACTCATGTCAGGCCGTTGAGGGTGATGTCCAGGGAGGCGCGCAGGCGGTCGGTCAGGGGGCGTCCACCCGGGTCGGCGGCCCATAGCAGGACGCATGCGAAGTAGTTGCACTGCAGGGCCATGACCGCGTCGGCGATGGGTACCTCGCGCAGTTCGCCGCGTTTCTGCCCTTCGGTGAGGATCTCGGCCAGGGCTCGCTGGAGGCGCTGCTGGTTGGCGGATCCCAGGTCGGACAGGGTGAAGGCCCGGGCCTTGGCCATCTGCCGGGCCGGTTCGGGGTGGGCCTCGAGCCATTGCCCAGCGGCTCGCATGACTCGGTGGAGCCGTTCCTCAGCGGTGCCCTCCTTCGCGGCGGCGTCAGCCATGACCTCGCTGACCTGCTCGCCCAGGTAGCGGAAGACGTCCCGCTTGGAGGGGAAGTGGGTGAAGAAGGTGCCCTTGCCGACGTCGGCGGCCTCGGTGATGTCGGCGACCGTGACCCGGTCGAAGCCGCGCTCGGCGAACAATCGCATCGCCTCGATGAAAATGCGTTCCCGGGTTTGCGCTCGCCGTCGGGCGACACGATCGCTCATGGCAGCAGTGTGCTCGCAGAATCTGACCATGGTCAAGATCTGACTCTGGTCAAATTTTGAGATGGTTGTTTGCTGCTCTGGAGGTGCTGTGCTTCCGTCTTCTGGTCAAGCGCTCGCGCGTCCGTGTGCGCTTCGGTTCAGTCGGTGATGACCGCGTCCCGGCGGATCCACTCGGAGTCGTGGGCCGCCTTGTGCAGGAAGCTGCCGACGTCGGCCCGGCTGATGCTCGGCATCCCCTTCATGCGGATGGTCTCGGCGGCGCGATAGGCGCCCCGTGCCGGTTTGTTCGTCAGGGTGGTGGGGTAGACGATGGTCCACTCCAGGTCGCTGGCGCGCAGGGTTCGCTCGGACGCGGCCTTGTCGGTGTAGGTGCTGCGCAGGACGGTGCGGTACATCAGGCGCTGCAACGGCGAGGCGGTCCTGATCGTCTCGCCCACACCGTAGGAGGACAGCCAGACCAGTCGCTTCACCCCCGCTCGTGTCATCGCCTCGACGACGGCCCTGGCGGAGCCGGTGAAAAGCCCCTCCGGGCGCAGAGAGCTCCCGCGTCCAAGGGCGGCGATCACCGCATCCTGCCCCTCCGCGGCGCGGGCGACATCGTCAACCGAGGTGGCGTCCCCCTGGAAGATGGTGATCCGGTCCTTGAGGGCGGCCAGCGCCTCAGGGCGGCGTGCGAGGGCGGTGACGGCGTCTCCCGCCTCAAGTGCGCGCGCCAGAACATGGCCTCCGGTCGGGCCGGTGGCGCCGAGAAGCAGTACCTTCATGCTCGTAACTCCATCGTCTCGTGCGAGCTGCGGTGGTCAGCCTAGCGGGCGATTGTCGTCCGCGCGCAGTGGCGGCGTGCGGACGGGAGGGTGGCGGATGTGCAACTGCAGAGTGGATGGGAATGGGTGCCGGCGCCGGGTTGGTTCGTCGGGGTTCGCGGTTCTTCAATGTCCGGTGGCCGTTGTCGGGCTCGTCAAGCCCGTCGAGCCTGTCGGGCCGCGCGCCCATCGCGCTCTCTATAATGAGAACTATGGGCAATAGTGACGTTCGGGAGACGCTTTTCTTTCCCCTGCTGGGGCGCGCTCGGGCCGCGCGCACCTGGCCGACCTGCTTCAAGGATCCGTGGTCCGAGCGTGTGGTCGCACTGGCCGAAGCGGACCATCCCGACATCCAGGACAAGGACATGGGGGAGATGCCCGCGGCGATCTACGCCCTGCGCCACCTGGCTGCCGTCACCGAGATCCGCCACTATCTGGGCGATCATCCGGGCGCCGCCGTCGTCGACCTCGGCTGCGGGCTCGACCGCCTGATCGATGAGGTCGGCAGTGCTGATGGCGGCGCCATCGTCTACAACCTCGACTTCCCGGAGGTCCTGGGGGCCCGCGGCGCCTGGATGGAGCCCCACGAGCGCGAGCGCGATCTTCCCTTCTCCCTGACCGACTACCGCTGGATGGATGAGGTCGATGCGAGTGATGGTCTGATCGCCGTCGCCTCCGGCGTCTTCTACTTCCTGGAGAATGCTGAGGTCAGCGGGCTCGTTGATGCCATGGCCCGGCGCTTCCCGGGCGGTCGTCTCGTCTATGACGCCGAGTCCCCCGAGATGGTCGCCGCCAGTGAGCGGGCGGTGCGGGAGCGCGGGATCGACGCCGCCCCCATGCCCTTCCGCGTCGCCGATCCATACGCGCCGAGCACCTGGAGTGAGGCCGTCAGCGATGTGCGGGTCGAGTTCGACCTGTCCTCCTATGCCCTTGATCCGACAATGCTCCCGCAAGCGGTGCGCGACGGCTTCGCCGCCATGAGACAGGGCGAGGCCCTGTACGAGGTCGTTGTCGATTTCGCTCAGCCGGATCCGGCGGGCTGATGGCTGAGCCACCCCTTTCCTTCCTATGGTCCGCCTGACGGTAGATAGAGGTGCGCCTGTCGGAGCTTTGGGGATTGCGCGCGGAACAGGGGTGAGGTGCAAGCATTGTGCTAGCATCTGGGTGTGGCGACACTGTACATCCGCGATGTTCCAGATGATGTGGCCGACGAGCTCAAGGCGCGGGCGGCTGCTGAAGGGGTCTCGTTGTCGGTGTATGCCGCTGCACAGCTCTCCCGCATCGCCTCCCGGCCCACGAATGAGCAGATCGTGCGGGGCCTGCGCAATCAGGACCGCTCTGGCGGGCCCACTGCGGCGCAGGTCGTCCAAGCCGTTCGCGCGGGACGCAGATGATCGTCATCGACGTTTCAGCGATGATCCAAGTACTGGTTGGCCGGGATCCCGACCCGGCCCTCCTTGATGGGGTTGCGGGGGATCTTGCGGCTCCCCATATCCTTGATGTTGAGGTCCTCTCCGCCCTGCGCGGCATGGTTCTCGGAGGAGTCCTGCCCCTTGAGGCTGCCGAGAGTGCTCGCCGCAGCTATGCCGATCTCGTTATTGACCGGTACGAGGCCGCGCTCCTCGCCGATCGCGTATGGGCGCTGCGCACTCAGTACACCAGCTACGACGCCATGTACCTGGCGCTGGCAGAAGGGCTGGGAGTCCCGCTCGTCACCTGTGATCGGAAGCTGGATGCCGGCGGGCATCATGCCGAGGTCGTGGTCTATGCCTGAGTGTGCGGGTGTCGAAGCGCGTGCCGGCCAAGCGGCGCTCCGCCCATGTGATCGTGTCCAGCACGCTGCGTGCCGTGTAGGCCCGTCTATTCGCTCCGATGGATTCGGTCGTCAGAATACCGGCGGACCTCAAGGTCTCCAGACCTCGGGACGCCGCGGTCCGCGATACCCCGTAGATTCTCGACGCCGTCTGGATCGTCAGCACCGGCGTGCCCGGCAGGCCCGACAGAATACGCGAAGCCGCAGAGTCCGCCCGCAAGGGGTGGATCGTCTCGAACTGGGCGTGCACGAGCGCGGCCTGGATGAGCGGGGCGTGGGCGGCGCTGTTGAGGTATGCCATGAGGTCGTCCAGCAGTGCTGGCACCAGTTCGGGAGGTGGCGGGATGAAGTCTGCCTCTAAAGGGTGGTAAGAGGATCCTCCGAGCCAATTCTGCGCCTCCCGGATACCGTGATGCTCCGGCGAATCGGGGAGCAGGCTGCGGTGGAGCGCCAATAGTCCATTGATGGTCACCGCCGGGTCGGCGGCCAGATGCTCTGTCGCGTCCTTGACGGCGGTGACGTTGTGGGCGACGGCCCGCGCGGCTCGCGATACGTGCGGCCTCGCGCTTTTGCTGTCGGCGCCCTGAAGTATGCTGAGACTTACCTTAACGACCTGAAGGGGCTGCTGTGGGCAAGGGATTCCAGGGAGCTGTGCTGCGCGCGCTCGGCGCCAGGGAGCACGTCGTCACCGTCAGCGGCAGGGATCAGCTGGCCGAGCACTTCGTGCACATCCATTTCCGCTCCGGCACTCTGCTGCGCGACGGCGCTCTCCATCCCGACTCCTGGATCCGCCTGTGGTTCCCCAACCCCGATAACCCCTCCACTCTCAATCAGCGCGGCTACACCCTGGTGGATCCCGACCCGCAGGCCGGCACCTTCGCCATCGACTTCGTCCTCCACCACCCCATGGGGCCGGCCTCCTACTGGGCCTCCAGGTGCGAGGTCGGCGAGGAGCTCGTCGCCCAGCGCTTCGGAGCCCAGCCCTTCACCCTCCTCGACCCGCCCCCGGCCGGCTACCTCCTCCTGGGCGACCTCACCTCCTACCCGGCCATCACCTCGATCGCCGCCGCCGTGCCCGACGACACCCCGCTCGTGGTCTACCTGGAGCGCCACTCACCGCTCGACGAAGGCCTCCCGCTGCCCAGCGGCTCCCGCGTCACGGCCGCCTGGGTCGATGAGCTCCCCGATGGCCAGGGCCTGGCCCAGGCCATCGACGGACGCGACTGGTCCGGCTGGTTCGCCTGGATCGGCGCCGAATCCCTCGCCACCCGGCGCGCTAAGGGCGTTCTCAAGCGTGAGCATGGTCTGGGTAAGGCCGCCCTCCACGCCCAGGCCTACTGGATGCGGGGGCGGGCTCTGGGTAAGTCGCGCCTTCTGGATGAACTCAACGCCGCTCATGAGGCGGAATAGCGCAGTCAGACCCAGCTGGTTGGCCCGCGCTGCTGGCGGTGTGAGTAGTGGGATGTCCAAAGTGGAGGAGATCAGGTAGGGGGATCGGGGTGTGGGGGTGCTTTTGTGCGATTCGGCCTGGTGTGTCCGGCAGATGGAGAAGGTTGGATCGCCTTGATCTCCTCCGTTTTGGACATGGTTCGGCTATCCGCCCGATTCGAGGTGCCCTGGTCCGTGACCGACTTCTCGGCCCCTGCACTTTGTGCAACTCTGCACCGAGTGCATGATTGGGGTCGTGACTCGAACCGACCTGCGCGCCGCCCACACGCGGCGGACTCGTGCCGCCATCCGGGCGGCCGCCCTGGCGCTGACCCGTGAGCGCGGCTACGCCGCCATGACGATCGACGACGTCGCCGCTCTCGCCGGAGTCTCGCGGCGCACCGTCTTCAACCACTTCTCCTCCAAGGCCGAGCTCCTCGTCATCGGCCCTGAGACCCCTGAGCCCGAGGCGATCGAGGCCTTCGTCGCCGGCAGCGGCCCCCTCCTGGAGGACCTCGGCACGCTGCTGATCTCCGGCGCGCAGGCCCTGGAGCCCGAGCGCGCCTGGCTCATGGCCTTCCCCCAGATCGTGCGCGACAACCCCGAGGTGGAGCGCGCCGTGCACGAGCGCTTCCAGGCTGTCGAGCGTGTTCTGGAGGACGCCGCCTCCAGGCGCTTAGGGCTGCCCTCCTCCGCCCCCCAGGTGAGGGCCGTGCTGGCGCTGTCCAGTGCGGTGCAGAAGGCCGCGATCCGCATGTGGGCCGCCTCCTGCGACGCCGACGATGGCGCCAACGGCCCGGCGGATGACCGGCAGGCCGGCATCCCGGACGGGCCCGGCACTGGAAGCGGTCGGACCGGGGGGTGCCATGAGCAGGCCGCCGCATCGGTCGGCGAGCAGTCCGATCCGATCCTCAGTCTGGCCGACGCCGTTCGCGCCGTGACTGCCGCCATCGGCGAGATCATCGCCCCGACCTCCCAGTAGCCGCTCATTGGGCAGCCGTCGGGCAGCCGGCGGCCAGTCACCGGCCACTGACTCGCCGCTCCATTCGGCACCATCCGGTCCCGGCCGGTCCCGTCTAGTCCCAGCCGCTCAGCCGCCCCGCCCCGGTCAGCGGGCCACCGGGACAGCTCCAGATTTCTCAAACCATTCCGCCCCTTCAACACGCAAAGGCACGACTTGTGACTCAACCTGTAACCGCGTCGGAGAGCACTGACGCACAACCGGCCGAGGTGGGAGGCGACTTCCACCCCGACCGCCGCTTCTGGGCGGTCTACGCCTCCCTGCTGGTGGTCATGTTCCTGTCCGCCATGGACCAGACGATCGTCGGCACCGCCTTGCCCACCATCGTGGGCGACCTCGGCGGCGCCGCGCACATGGCCTGGATCCTGACCTCCTACACGCTGGCCATCACCGTGGGGATGCCCGTCTACGGCAAGCTCGGCGACCTGGTGGGCCGCAAGAATCTCTTCCTGGTGGCCATCGGCCTGTTCCTAGTGGGTTCGGCACTGTGCGGCACCGCTACCTCGATGATGCAGCTCATCATCTACCGGGCCATCCAGGGCCTGGGCGGCGGTGGCCTCATGATCTCCTCCCAGGCGATCACCGGTGACCTCATCCCACCGCGCGTGCGCGGCACCTACATGGCCCCCATGGGCGCCATGTTCGGCATCGCCTCCATCCTGGGGCCGATCGTGGGCGGTTGGCTGACCGACTCGGTCTCCTGGCGCTGGACCTTCTGGATCAACCTGCCGCTGGGCATCCTGGCCTTCATCGCAGTCGCCATCGTGCTGCGCCTGCCCACCCGCCCGCTGACCGAGAAGATCGACTGGTGGGGCCTGATTCTCATGAATGCCGGCGCTGTGGCCATTGTCCTCATGGCCACCTGGGGAGGCAACGAGTACGCCTGGACCAGCCCTGTCATCATCATCCTGGGGGTTGCGGGTCTGATCTGCTGGGGGCTCTTCGCCTTCGTGGAATCGCGCGCCGCCGACCCGATTCTGCCGTGGCCGATCCTGATCAACCGCACCTTCGTCATCTCAACCATTGTGGGCATGCTCGCCATGGGCGGGATGATCGGCGTGTTGAGCTATCTGCCCACCTACCTGCAGATGGTTTACGGGTACTCGGCCACCGCCTCCGGACTGCTTCTGGTGCCCATCACTCTCGGCATGCTCGCCTCCTCGATCCTCTCCGGCATCCTGGTCTCCCGCAACGGCCGTTACCGCATCTACCCGGTGGTGGGCAGCCTGATGGCGGCGGGCGCCTCCTTCTGGCTCTTCCGGCTGACGACCTCCACCGCCGTGTGGCAGGTCTCCGCGGCCACCTTCGTCATGGGCGCGGGAATCGGGCTGTTCTTCCAGCTGCTGATCACCGTGGTCCAGAACGCCGTCCCCGCCCGGCACCTGGGCACGGCCACCAGCGGCAACAACTTCTTCCGCGAGGTGGCGGTCTCGCTCGGCGCCTCCCTGATCGGGGCGGCCTTCTCCTCCGGCCTGACCTCCCACCTCACCGAACGGATCGGGGATCTGGCCCGCAGCTCGGACCCGGCCGTGCTCGCCGCCCTGGCCAAGTTCCAGGACGCCGACACCTCCTCACTCACACCCGCCCTGGTGAACCAGCTGCCCACCGCGCTGCACGACGCCGTGGCGAACTCCTATGCCGATGCGCTGCTGCCGATCTTCGGCTGGATGATCCCGTTGTTCGTGGTCACCGCGGTCATCGGCCTCTTCCTGCCGGAGGTGCCGTTGTCCCGCAAGACCGGCATGGAGCAGGTGGCCGAGGCTGAGTCAGCCGAGACAGCCGAGACAGCCGAGGCTGAGTCAGCCGGGTCAGCCGAGGCCGAAGCCGAGTCAGTGTCCAGTCAGTGAGCGGCCGGGGGTCGTCGGGGTAGTCGGGGGTCAACCGGTTGCCGGGCGGGTTTCCTGCGGGAGATGCGCCCGGGGCCGCTGGCAGGCCATCATGAGTCCGCCAACAAGGGGAATGACCGCTACTGCGGGGAACATGGGCATCGCCACTACCGCGATGGTCGGTCCCGCGATGATTCCCAGGGCGATGCGCGGCGCTAGGGGCAGATTCATTCTGCGGATGATCACCCAGGCGATCGCGGCCGCGCTGCAGAGGACCGAGGCGGCGATCCCCGGTGTGATCTGGCCGGAGAAGGGAACCTCCCGACATGCGGTTGCTGCTCCCGCGACGGATAGGACTATCAGGACGACCGGTCCCCAGGTGTGCACGGGCGAATATGGAGAATTCTCGGAGAAGTACAATCCACTCGCCGCGAGCAGGGGCAGAATTCCCAGGAATCCGATCTGCATGCCTATCGCGAGAAGCTGCGATCCTTCTCCTCCCGTTGCGATTATGTCCTTGACGACGCAGCTGGTCGCTGCCAGTCCGAGAACGGCGGCGCAGACGCCCAGCACACGCATGCTTCGACTTCTTGTGCTTCTTATGGCAGACCTGGGCGTGTGAGGCATGGGAGGTGCGGGAGACACGGGAGACACGGGAGACGTGGTGGCGCTCACCGGTGTGCGTGGCGCTGCGGGCGGAGGCGAGGGGAGGGCCGGAGCCGGCTCCATGGGCTGTCCCGAGAGCGGCCCCGAGAACGGCGCGGAGTGCATGATCGGTGGTGTGATTGATGACGGTGGGGACGCGGGCGCGCTGGCCGAGTGCCCCGGGGGCGGGAATGGGGGCCCGCCGGCGGCAGGCCCTGAACGGGGATGCGTGCTCGGTGGGAAGGGAGGCGTCGAGAAGAAGGCGCGCGTCGGGAAGGGGCGCGACTTGTAGATAATGGCGATGACGACAAGCGCTGTAGAAACGGCGGTGACCGTGAACGGGGTGATGGTGATCGTGAGTCCGGCCGGAGCCAGGATCAGGCCCGCCCCGGCCCCCAGCGCTGTGCGCGCCGCAGGATGCAGCCGCTTGCCGACGACGCCGTCGAAGGCGATCGCGATCGCCACCGCTCCCACGCCCCAGGACGTCAGGCAAAGTGGTAGGAAGAGGTTGCCGAAGGTCGGAGTGGGGTCTCCGGCGTCGGCCGCCTCGAAGCCGACCGTCCATGAGGCCTGTGCGGCGGCGCCGAGGAGGAACG
>ERZ773038.112-NODE-112-length-54970-cov-93.503651_pt1 | contig 54970 bp, 42 predicted proteins | sample MGYA00511665_ERZ773038 | MGnify/ENA primary metagenome ERZ773038 (study PRJEB29015, sample SAMEA2737966) | human oral metagenome | biome: human oral; feature: human-associated habitat; material: dental | place: China | collected 2028 ... | reverse complement strand
CCCGGCAGCTGTCCTTGTAGTACTCGGGCAGTCCGAAGGAGCAACCGCCCTTGAGGTAGGCCGTGATGTCCCAGTCATCGGTTTCATGCAGCAGCCGCATGGTGGGGATGACGTTCTGAGCGGCATGCGAATCCCCGACGACAACGGCCTTGAGCGCGGTGTCGGAGACGGCGGGGAGCCGCCTGCACGAGGAGTTCTCACTGTCGATGCGCGCAGCCAGGTCATCGGCGCACTTGACGCCCGCCAGGGTGGCCCACTCCGTGGTCACTGACAGCGGTCCCGGAACCGGAGGCTTCGTCCAGTCGCTCGCCTGGCCGTTGAGCACCGCCAGCGCACCCGGATGATCGGGATCAACACCCGCCTGCACCTGCTGCGAGATCTCCACGTGGCGCTGATAGGCGATGGCGCCCCCGGCCACACCGAGGGGAATGCCGCCCACCACCAGACTCACGGTCACCATCGCCGCCTGCACGCCCAGTCTGCGTCCCGAGCGCGGGAAGACCTGAGCCGGGCGATCCACGCATCGGGTCATGGCCGCGGCCGCCACCAGCGAGGCGAGGATGAGGACGGCACCGGTCTGAAGATCGAATGTCTGCTGCTGTGTCGCAGTCAAGTACAGGACGAACAGCGGCCAGTGCAGCAGGTAGACGGCGTAGGAGCGGTCGCCGAGCGCGACCAGGGGCCGCCATGACAGCAGACGCGAAACCGTCCCGATCCTGGGCTCGGTGCCGCACAGGAGAATGGCCGCCACCGCCGCCATGGGCACCGCGGCCATGGGGCCGGGATAGGTGCCGATGCTCACCAGGCAGAAGAGCAGGAGGGTGCCCAGGCCGAGCCACGACACCAGCCACCGAATCCAAGCGCTGCGCGGCCGGAGCGCCGGCGCGGCCGCAGCGACCGCGGACCCCAGGGCGAACTCCCAGATGCGGGCCCGGGTATCGAAGTAGACCGAGCCGTCGGCCGGCGCCGAGGTCATCAGCCACGCCAGCGAGACCGCCGCCAGCGCGGCGAAGGCCACGGCCACCACGCGGCGGACCGGCAGGCCGGCGCGCGAGGCGATCCCCGCGCAGATCGCCATGAGAACCGGCCACAGCAGGAAGACCTGCCCCTGCATCGACATGGACCACAGGTGCTGCAACGGCGATGAGACGGCGTGGTTGTCGGCGAAGTAGTCGGCGCTGACGGCGGCCAGGCGCCAGTTCTGCCAGTAGGTGACCGAGGCCGCGCCCTGCACGAGGACCTCGATCCACCGGTTGCGGGGAAGAATGAGCAGCGAGGCAGCCACGGTGATCAGGACGGTGACCACTAGCGGCGGCATGAGCCGCTTGAACGTGTGCAGCCAGCGCTCGACGAACCAGGGCGTGCGGCCGGCCTCGGCACGGCGCACGAAGGCGCCCGTCATGAGGTAGGCCGAGATCATGATGAACGCGTCCACGCCGATCGGCGAGCCGACCCTCCAGGCGTGGAAGCCGAGCACCTGGATCATGCACACGGCCCGCAGGCCCTGGATGTCCAATCGCCGGCCGCGCCCCGAGGAACCCGGAAGCCGGGTGGCATCCCTCAGGATCCTGACCAGCCCGGGCTTGCGGCCGGTCTTGCGAGGACGATCAGACGCCTTGGACTCCTCAGGCTCCTCGGATGCCTGGGGGCGCTGCGCCACAGCCGATTTCATGACTCTGACACGGGGCCCGCCAAGGGCCCGCTCTGCGCGGGAACGATGGAGAAGGACACGCGACTCACTCCCCGCGCATGCGCCGCACGACGTCCTTGGAGGGGCCATCAGCGACTTTGACGCCCTTGTCCAGCAGGACTCCGCGCTCGCACAGGTCGGACACCATATTGAGGTCGTGACTGACGATGACCAGTGTCTTGCCCTGGTCGGACAGACCTCGGATCTCGTCCAGGCACTTGCGCTGGAAGGGCTCGTCCCCCACGGCGAGGATCTCGTCGATGAGGAAGACCTCCGGGTCCGAGTGCACGGCCACGGCGAAGGCGAGTCGCAGGAACATTCCCGAGGAGTAGAACTTGACCTCGGTGTCCATGAAATCCGGGATCTCGGAGAACTCCACGATCGAGTCGTAGGCGTCCTCGATCTGCTTCTTGGTCATGCCCAGGATCGCGCCGTTGAGGAAGACGTTCTCACGGCCGGTCAGATCGGGGTGGAAGCCCGCCCCGACCTCGATGAGGCCCGCGACCCGTCCCCGGGTGCGGATCCGGCCGCCGTCGGGACGCAGCACCCCGGAGATGAGCTTGAGCAGGGTGGACTTGCCCGAGCCGTTGAAGCCCAGCAGGGCCACGGTCTCGCCCTGGTGGACGTCGAAGGTGACGTCGTCCAGGGCCTTGAAGGTGTTGATGCCCAGGTCCTGCTTGCGCACAGCAGCCACGGCGAGCTCCTTGAGGGAGCGTCGGTGGCGCAGGGTGAACTCCTTGGTCACCCCGGCGATCTCGATACGTGGATCCATCACAGCTCCTGCGCGAACTTGCCCTCGGTGCGCTTGAAGGCGAGCTGCCCCAGCCCCAGGACGATGAGCGACCCGACCAGGCCGACAAGGGTGAGCATCGGTATGGAGCCGATCCCGGGGACGGACTCGCCCGTGGCGGCGGACCAGAATCCGTAGTGGAACAGCTCGACGGCCACAGTCACTGGATTGGCCTGGTAGATGTGCCACATCCATTCCGGGACGACGTCCTTGACCTTGTCCGCCGGATAGAGGACCGGGGAGACCCAGGTGGCGATCATGAGGATCAGATCGACCAGGTTCTCCGAGTCCCGGAAGAAGACGTTGAGGCAGCCGAAGATGAGGCCCAGACCCAGTGCCGCGAAGGTGACGATGACGAATCCGGCCAGAATGGCCGCGGTTCCCAGGAGCGTGGGCCTCCAGTCATAGAAGAGGGAGCCCACGAGCAGCACGACCAGCTGCGGGACGAAGTGCACGATGGCCACGTACACGCTGGCGACCGGGAACATCTCGCGCGGCAGGAAGATCTTCTTGATCAGCGCCGCGTTCCAGATGAGCGTGCGCGTCGCATTGCCCATCACCTCCGAGAAGTAGGTGATGACGACCATCCCGGAGAACAGGTAGATCGGGTAGCCGGGCAGCGTCTTGTTGAGGCTGAGGAAGACCCCCATCGCCAGGAAGTAGACGACGAACTGGACGGCCGGCTTGATGTAGGACCAGGCCATGCCCAGCACGGAGCCGTGGTACCGGATCCGGAGTTCCTTCTTGACGATCAGCGACAGCAGATAGCGCTGGCGGAAGACGTCGAGCAGCCCCTTGGAGTAGCCGGGGACGACGAGCTCGTCGTCCCCGACTGCGACAGCCTGAGTCACCGGGACTCCTCCGTGGCGGCGACCGCGCTGGACTGCGCCCCGTCCTTCTCGGCGATGCCGAAGGTCCGGGCCCACGCCTCGGGGGAGACGACCTCGCCGACACGCGCCTGGTACTCGGCCTGGAGATCCTCCCAGTCCTGCCGCAGGCGCTTGTGAAGGATGAATGAGCGCATCAGCAGATCGCGGAAACGCCCGGGATCGCGGTGGTACCAGGAGGCCCCCGAGCCATCGGAGTTCGACACGATCGCGGAATCGAACTGGGAGAGCATCCACCAGCGGGCCTCGGTCCACGGCACGCGCGCCTCGGGATTCACCCGGGACGCCGCCTTGACGGGCAGGACCTGCTTGACGGTGCCCTTGGCCGCCATGGCGATGCGGCCCACAATGGTCTTGGGATAGCCGAGGTCCTCACCCTTGCGGGGCAGCTTCTCGCGGCGCACCATCGGGAAGGCGTCGGGGTCCTTCTCCACGATCGCGTCGTCGAAGCCGGAGCGCAGCGCGCGCACGCTGGGCACGATCGTCGAGATCCCCGCCTGGAGATGGTCGGGGCCGGAGAGGACGTCCTCAATGGCCTTCAGGCGCAGCTCCACCACCGAGTACTGGGAGGACAGCAGGTGCTTGATCTGGCCCTGCATGGATTCGGTGATGACGTGCCCGCCGTGCTTGTACTGGGAGTGGATGAGGGCGGCCACCAGACGGTTGCGCTCGTGGAAGTATGCCTGCCAGTCCAGCGAGTCGTCCTTGTCCGTCCACGGCACGTGCCATACGGCGGCTCCGGGGAAGGAGACGGTCGGCACGCCGGCGCTCCGGGCGCGCAGGCCGTACTCCGAGTCATCCCACTTGATGAAGAAGGGCAGGCTCAGGCCGATCCGACGGACCACGGAGGTCGGGATCAAGCACATCCACCAGCCGTTGTAATCGGCATCGGCACGCTGATGCAGCCAGGGCGTCGTACGCAGCGGGGCGTTGGCCAGGTCGTGGTCCGGCCGCGTGCCCTTGGTCGAGCCCCACCAGAAGCGCCACGGCTGAACGTACTCGGCGTAGGCGTGCAGCATCGTGCGCTCGTACATGGAGAACATGTGCCCGCCCACGATCGTGGGCACGCGGGCCAGGTCGGCGAAGGTGACGGCCCGCACGATGCCCTCGGGCTCGACGCGCACGTCGTCGTCCAGCAGGAGGACGTAGTCGGCGCCGCCCTGCAGCGCCTCGTACATGCCGCGCGAGAAGCCGCCGGAGCCGCCCAGGTTGGGCTGATTGATGATGCGCAGGCTCTCACCCAGGGACTCGCGGGCCGCCGGGAAGTGCGAGTCGTCGACGACGTTCTTATTGCCCTGGTCGGCGACGACGACCTCGTTGAGCACGCTCGGAAGAGTGTCGGAGGCGCCCAGCTGGCCGAGCATGATGGCGCAGTCGGTGGGGCGGTTGAAGGTGGTGATGCCGATCGTCGCCCTGCCCTGGGGGGTCTCGGCCGGGACTTCCGCCTCCCAGCGGGCCGCCTCGACGATGGCGTCCTCGGAGTCGGCCGCGACATCGAACCAGTACCAGCCGCCGTCGCCGAAGGTGTTCAGCGGGAGCTCGAAGACCATCTCGGCGGACTTCGAGCCGATGCGGGCCGAATCGACGCGGTGCGAGGCGCCGCGGGCGTTGGACTTGTAAATGATGACGGAGCCCGAGCCGGACACGGTGACCCTCAGGGTCACCTTCTCCACGATCGTCCAGCGCCGCCAGTACGCCGCGGGGAATGCGTTGAAGTAGGTTCCGAAGGACGAACGGCTTTGGGCCGGGATCCGGTAGCTGTAGCGCGAGACGATCTGCCCGGGGCTCTGGCGCACGGTCTGCGCCACACCGACATCGGCGGAATCGCTGTCACGCGTCTCCTTGGTGACGGGGGCCACCGAGATGACCTCGCCCTCGGCATACAGCGAGAGGATGTCGGAGTCGCCGTCGGCGGGCAGGACGAAACGCTGCAGGACGCGCGTTGTGGTGCTCACGCCTCGATCCCCTCTCCGTTCAGTGCGGCGCCGTCGCGGAAGTGCGGAGCGATCTTGTTGTCGAACATCGACAGGGCCGAGCCGATGGCCATGTGCATGTCCAGGTACTTGTAGGTGCCCAGACGGCCGCCGAAGACGACGCCCTGCTCGCTCCCGGCGAGCTTGCGGTAGGCCAGCAGCTTCTGACGATCCTCCGGGGTGTTGACCGGGTAGTAGGGCTCGTCGCCCTCCTCGGCGAAGCGCGAGTACTCCTTCATGATGACGGTCTTGTCCGCGGGGTAGTCGCGCTCGGGGTGGAAGTGGCGCGGCTCGATGATGCGGGTGTAGTCGTGATCGGCGTCCGGGTAGTTCATGACGCTCGTACCCTGGAAGTCGCCGGTGTCGGGGTACTCGGTGCTCAGGTCGATGGTGCGCCAGCTCAGCGCGCCCTCCGAGTAGTCGAAGTAGCGGTCGAGGGGCCCGGTGTAGACGATCGGGACCCGCCCCTTGAGCGCGGTCTTGTTGTAGGGCTGGGACTCGTCGAAGAAGTCCACGCCGAGAGCGACCTCGATGTTGGGGTTGTCCACCATCTTCTCCAGCCATGCGGTGTAGCCGTTGGTCGGCAGGCCCTCATGGGTGTCGTTGAAATAGCGGTTGTCATAGGTGTAGCGCACGGGCAGGCGCGAGATGATCGAAGCGGGCAGGTCCTTGGGATCGGTCTGCCACTGCTTGCCGGTGTAATCCTTGATGAAGGCCTCGTACAGCGGGCGCCCGATGAGGCTGATGCCCTTGTCATTGAGGTTCTCCGGATCCTTGCCGGCCAACTCGCCGGCCTGCTCGGCAATAACAGCGCGAGCCTCATCCGGGGAGTAGGCGGCGGAGAAGAACTGGTTGATGGTGCCCAAATTGATCGGCATGGGGTACACCACACCGTCGTGAGTGGTGTAAACGTGATGCACGTATGGAGTGAAAGACGTGAAGCGGTTGACGTACTCCCACACGCGCTCATTGGACGTGTGGAACAGATGGGCGCCGTACTTGTGAATCTCGATACCGGTACGCGGATCCGGCTCGGAGTAGGCGTTACCGCCGATGTGGTCGCGCTTGTCGATGACAAGCACCTTGAGTCCGAGTTCGTTGGCGCATCGCTCCGCGATCGTCAGGCCGAACAGGCCCGATCCGACAATGACGAGGTCGTGGTTCACCGTAATTGTCCCTCCGTAGGCAATGGCCCGATGGTAGCTGATAGCGCACCGGCCCTGCGCAGTCGATTAGCCCTCATTTTCCGGCTCTGACTTTCATCCGGGCGCACTCGCCGGCGAGGAGGCGGGTGCCCTCCGCCCGCGCTGTTCGCACTGACGCGGACTTCAACGACGACACCGATAGGAACGTACAGGACTCGTGCAGGGCCTGCAGGACTGCAGCTTCCCACACGCCCTTGGTTCCGCGGGAGTCCAGCCGATCCACCTGATACCGTGGCTCCTCGTGTGGATCTCACTCATTCCTCAGATCCTGACGGCTTCTGCGCTCCTCTTCGCACCGGGCCTGCTCGTCACCGTCGTGGCGGGTCTCCCACCGCGCACCGCCGTGTCCCTGGCACCGGCCGCATCCATCGGGATCATCGCCGGGGCCGGCGTCATCGCGCCATTGGTCCACATATCCTGGGGACCCGTCCTCGTCGCGGCCCTCACCGGCGCGATCGTGCTCATAGCCGCCGTGATGCGCGTGCCGACCACCCGAATGCGAGGACGCAACGCCTCCGGCCGGACCGGCCAGGCCGGCCAGGCCGATCGAGCGCCGTCGGACCGCCCGACGCCGTCCGACGCCCTGATGTACGTCATTCTTCTGGGGGCGGCGGCCCTGGTCACCACCTGGCTCGTGGCTCGCGAGCTCAATACGGCCGACGCCATCTCGCAGACCTTCGACGCCGTCTTCCACCTCAACGCCGTGCGCTGGATCCTCGACACCGGCAACGCCTCCTCCATCAAGTGCTACCTGGAATCGCCCCAGGGCGACGTCTACCCCATGGGCTGGCACACACTGGTCGCCCTGACCATGAAACTCACGGGCTCCACCAGCATTCCGATGGCGACCAACGCCACCGCCATCGCCGTGTCGGCCCTCGCGTGGCCCAGCGGATGCCTGGCCCTGACCAGCCGGATCCTCAATCGGCGCAGGCTCGGCATGGTGGTCACGGCCCTGCTGTGCTCCACGATATCGGCCTTCCCCCTGCTGCTGCTCAGCTTCGGCGTGCTCTACCCCAACTTCCTCGCACTGAGCCTGCTTCCGGGAATAATCGCATGCCTCCCGGAGCTCTTCCCCTCCCCCGACGAGCCCTCGGCGCCCCCGCTCCTCCTGCCCGCGCTCCTCCTCGCCCTCGGCGGCCTGGGTATGGCCCAGCCCAATGTCATCGTGACCTTCCTCATCGCCCTGGTCATCTTCCTGACCGTGTGGGTCACGCGGGCGGTCCGCGAGGCCAGGCGCGGCGGCCCCACCGCGCTGGTACGTCGTCGCGTCATCACCTGCATCGTCCTGGCACCGGTCATCATCGGGCTCTACATCGCCCTGCGGCCCCCGGAGCGCGCGGCCTCCTGGGGCCCGAACAACTTCACGAGCGCCGTCATCGGGGAGATTCTGACCTCATCACCGCAGGGCCTGCCCATCGCCTGGGTGGTGGCGATTCCCGCGGTCGTCGGCGCAGTCGCCGCCTGGAGACGACGTCGACTGCGGTGGCTCGTCGTATTCCACGCGATCAACTGCGCGCTCTACATCGTGTCCAAGACCATGCCCATGGAGGGGGCCACGAAGGACCTGCGCTACTGGCTGGTCGGATCGTGGTACTCCGATACCTTCAGGCTCGCGGCCCTGCTGCCACTGGCGGCGATCCCCCTGGCGGCGCTGGGCGCCTGCACCATCGCCGACTGGGCGGCGCAACGATACCCGGCCCTGCGGCTCGAGGACATGCGCGGCGCACGCAGGCGAGTGGCGTACGGAGCCCTGGCGGCGGTACTCGTCCTGCTCGGACCCGCGAGCCTGCCGACCTCCCAGGCTCTGCACAAGCTCGAGTCCACCTACATCATGGATGCCGGCTCCCCACTGCTGACGCCCGACGAGCTGGCGGTCATCGAGAGGCTCCCCGAGCTCGTGGGCGAGGAGGAGCCCGTGGCGGTGGACCCGAACAGCGGCTCCGCTCTCGCCTACGCCCTGGCGGGCACCAACACCACCGCCAAGCACATCTTCTACCACAACAGCCCGGAGATGGAGATCATCGGCGAGAAGCTCCGCTTCGCGGCGACAGACCCGCAGGTGTGCAGCGCCCTCGACGAGCTCGACGTCCGCTACGTGCTCTACTTCCCGGGGCGGATGATCCGCAGCCCACGCGGACTGAGGGGGTTCGAGAGCCTGTCGGCCGTCGACGGCTTCCAGCTCGTCACCCAGCAGGGGCGGGCGGGCCTCTACCGGATCACCGCCTGCGAGTGAGCACGCGCTGGATCCGACGCTGAGGGACATGAAGCGGCCGCCGACGGGCACTGCCGAACACTGCCGGGTACCGAAACAACCGCCGCGCCTGGGCCGGAGACGCGCATAGCAATCGCTAGCAAATTGTTAGTAACCCGCTTTCAAGTCAAGTGCACAGCACACACTAGAATGCACCTTCGTGTGGCTCTCCCTCCTCCCGATCCTCCTGTCAGCTGCCGCGCTGCTGTTCATTCCAGGCGCCCTCGTCGGCGCTTCCGCAGGGCTGCGAACACCTCTCATCATCGGCCTGGCGCCGGCCATCTCCATCGCGATCATCAGCGGAACCGGTGTTGCGGCGCCCATTCTCGCCCTGCCCTGGGGTCTGACCGCGGTAGCGGCAGCCACTGCGATCCTGTGCCTCGCCGCCCTGGCAACGAGGTGGCTACTGGCCAAGCGGCATCCCGAGTACGGTGGATCAGGAGCCACCGGCCTGCGCCCCGGCCTCCGCTCCGTCGCGGTCTGGTGCGCGGCGTGGCCCCTGTCGGCCGCCGCCACCGGGGCCACCATCGGACGCATCCTGAACACCCCCGATGCCATCTCGCAGACCTTCGACGCCGTCTTCCACCTCAACGCCGTGGAATGGATCCTCCAGACCAATAACGCGTCCTCGTTCCGCCTCTTCCTGGAAGCCCCTCAGGGCAGCGCCTACCCGCTCGGCTGGCACACGCTGGTCGCCCTGGCCATGAAGCTGTGCGGCGCAACGAACATCCCCATGGCCACCAACGCGACGGTGCTCGCCGTGGCGGGCCTGGTATGGACCTCCGGCTGCCTGACACTGACGCACGTCCTCTTCCACGGGCGCCCCGCAGCCCTGCTCACCGCCGCGGTCATGGCCGGCAGCTTCACCGTCTTCCCCTTCGTCCTGCTGAACTGGGGCGTGCTCTACCCCAACTTCCTGTCCATCGCGCTGCTTCCCGCACTCCTGGCAGCCGTCCGCGCACTGGTGCCGATCGGCAGCGCCGGTCTCACTCCCCCGCCGACCGGTCTGCTCCTGCCGGCGACGGCTCTCGGAGTCGCCGGACTCGGGCTGACTCAGCCCAACACCATCGCCACGCTCCTGCTCGCCTCCGTCATCCTGACGACGGCGAGGCTCATCACCTCCTTGCGCGCACCGCTCGACGAGCGCCCCGCGAGTGCGCTCCGCCGGCAGAGCCTCGTAGTCGGCGCTCTGGCAGTCGGCCTGGTCATGGTCTGGATGTACATGCGCCCGCCGCGTGAGAGTGCGATCTGGGGTCCGAGCTATGCGACGAGCGGATCCGTCGGTGAGGCCGTGACCTCAATGCCCGTGCAGCTCCCGGTGATCTGGGTCCCCGCCGTGCTGACTCTCCTCGGCTTCATCGCCGCTCTGCGGACCGACGGATACAGATGGCTGGCGGCGCTCCATGCCACCACGGGCGCCCTGTATGTCGTGGCCCGCTCCGCCCAGGACGGCGACCTGCGCTTCTTCATGGTGGGCATCTGGTACAACGACGCCAGCCGCCTGGGAGGGCTGATTCCGGTCACCGCCGTACCGCTGGCGGCACTGGGCATGCTGGCCGCCGCGCGATGGGGACGCGAGGCGTGCGGGGCATGCGGGCGCATCATCCAAGGCATCACCGCATCTCGGGCACGCGAGACGCGCGGGCTGCCGGGACTGCGCAGAGTGCGCGAAGCATGCGAGCGGCTCATCGCCAGCGGGCGCGCTCGGCCCCTCGTGTGGAGATCGAGCGCCTGCTGCGTCATCGTCCTCCTCCTGGTGGCGACCGGGCCGCTGTCGGGCGCGATGTCGGACTCGGTGAAGATACTGGAGCAGTCCTACATGCTCGCACCCGACTCCTCCTCCCTCACCACCGACGAGTACGCCCTCATCAATGAGCTCCCCAGCCTGATCGAGCCGGACGCCGTCATCGCCGTCGACCCCAAATCCGGGGCCGCGCTCGCGTACGCCCTCTCCGGGGCCGACACCACCGTGAAGCACCTCTTCCACCGGCATGACGCCGATCTCGACATCATCGAGAAGAAGCTCAACAGGGCCTCCGCGGATCCCGCCGTCTGCACGGCGCTGAAGGACGTCGGCGCCACCTATGCGCTCTACTTCCCAGGCAAGACGATCTCGAATCAGAAGGCCTTCGTCGGGTTCGCGCACCTGGACACCGCACCGGGCTTCGAACTCGTCGCCGAGCGGGGACAGGCGTCTCTCTACCGGATCACCGCCTGCGGATGAGACGCGCGCCGTCGCGTCATGGGCGAGAATGCGGATGCCCGTCATCTCATCCGCCCCATCCCATCCGCTCCAGCGGGGTTTGAGGAGCCCCGCTCCCTCAGGGCGAGAGGCCGCGCCGTCAGCCCGAAAGGACCCCCATGGCCATGTGGAGCGCTCTCCTCCACCCTCTGCTCATCGCAGCGGCTCTGCTGTACGCCCCCGGCGGCCTCATCGCCATCGCAGCCCGCCTGCCCGTCCGGGTTGTGGTGGCCCTGGCTCCGGCCCTGTCCGTCGCCGTCATCGCGGGGACCGGCCTCCTGGCGCCCGGGCTGGGACTGGCCTGGGGGGTGTCGGTCGTGGCGGGCGCAACCGCCATCATCGTCCTGGCCGCCATCGCCGTGCGGGCGGCGCACCGCCTGACCGGGATCCTCATCTCCCGCAGGGCAAGAGCCGCCGCCCAGGACGCCCGCGACGACGGCGCCCCGAACGATCCGGACGGGGCCGTCCCATCTGAGGAGCCTGCCCCGCAGGAATCCGCCGGCCCCTCCCCCGCCCCCGCGTCCATCGGCGGGCGGGTGTCCCGCTGCTGGGCAGCCGCCCGCGGCCCGGCCGAGGACCTCGGCCTGTGGATCGTATCGGCCGCCCTCATGCTGGCCATCTGCGCGCAGTTCATCAACGCACCGAACGCCTTCTCCCAGACCTACGACGCCGTCTACCACCTCAACGCCGTGCGCTGGATCCTCGACACCGGCAACGCCTCGAGCCTGTCCTTCGACATGGTCATCTCCAGGGGCGCGGTCTACCCCCTGGGCTGGCACACCCTCGTGGCGCTGACGATGCGCCTGTCGGGCGTCACGAGCATCCCCCTGGCCTCCAACGCCGTCATGTGCGCGGTCGCCGGCCTGACCTGGACCTCCGGGGTCATCACGCTCACGAGCGCACTCACAGTGGGCCGCCGAGCCGGGCGGATCGCGACCGCCGTCCTCGCCTCCGCGGCGCCGGCCTTCCCGCTGCTCGGGCTCTTCTGGGGCATTCTGTATCCGGTTTTCCTGGCAACCGCGATGCTGCCGGGCGTCTTCCTGACCGCGGCGACCGCCGGCGCTCGAGGAATGACACTGCCGCGTCGGGCGGTTCTGTGGCTCATGGCGGGGGCCGGCTGCGTCGGACTGGCGCTGGCCCACCCCTCGATCATCGTCATCGCACTCATCGCCGCGGTCTCCGCGGCGGCAACCCGCTCCGTCTCTCTGGCGGTCTGCGCCGTCAGAGCGCGCCATCACATGCGTCGAGCAGCTCTCGCCTACGTTCTGACAGCGCTCCTGGCCGGGGCTTCGTGGTTCGCTGCCCCGGCGCTGCGGGCCTCCAAGAGCGTCTCACAGTGGCCTCCATACACCTCCGTGGCGGGAGGTATCGGCGAGGCGGTGACGAGCGCGCCCGAGCTGACCGCCATCGTCTGGCCACTGGCGCTTCTGACGGTCATCGGATTCCTGTCGGCCTGGCACCGTCAGGGCACCCGATGGGTGGCGCTGACGCACACTGTGATCTGCGGGCTGTACGTCGTGGACGTCTCACAGAAGGTCAGCCCCCTGCGCTACAGCCTGACCGGCTTCTGGTACTCCGATGCCTATCGCTCGGGCGGATTCATGATGGTCACGGCTCTGCCACTGGCGGGCATCGGCGCCTGCGCCCTCGCCGACGCCGCCGGCCGCGCGCTGCCCCGCCCAGCCCGGGCCGCCACGACCGTGCCATGGCTCAGAGCAGCGCTGACGATCGTCGTCATCGCAGCACTGGCATGGCAGAGCACGGGCAGCGCCGCAATGTCCTACAACCTGAAAAAATTCGGCCTCACGTTCCTGGTGACGGATGACTCCCAGTCATTGACCGCCGACGAGCTCGCCGTCGTGAATCGGCTGCCCGACCTGCTGGGACCCGACGACGTCGTCCTCGCGGACCCCTGGAGGGGCGGCTCACTCGCCTACGGACTCACCGGCGTCACGACGCTGCCCAGGCACCTGAGTTCCTACGGCTCCACGAGCCCGGCACTGACAGTCCTGGAGAACAGCCTCGATGAGGTCGGCGACAACCCCGAGGTCTGCCCCGCCATCGAGGAGCTCGGCGTCGACTACGTCCTGGATTTCAAGGGCCGCACCATCCTGGACGGCCCGGAGGCGCCGGGCCTGTCCGACATCCAGCCGCGCGACGGTTTCCGGACGGTCCTGAGAATCGGGGATGCGACTCTGTACCGCATCACCGCGTGCGCCTGAGCAGCGCCCTCTGGGCGGCGCGGTAGGCCGCCTGACGCACCGCCGTCGGCACCAGGCGGTAACTCGCGCGCACCGCGAGGTTGCGCGCGTACTGGGAGGCCGTGATGATGCCGGCACGACGCATCCTGGACTGGAGATCGAGCTCGCTGCGAAGCAGGCGCATGCCCCCGCGCCGCGCGTAGGCGCCGGCCCCGACCCGGTAGCGAACCAGGGCCTGCGGCACGTTGGTGGCGCGCGCGCCGTCATGGATCATGCGGGCGAACAGCCAGTAGTCCTCCATGAGGTCAAGGGTCTGATAGCCGCCGACGGCGCGGACGGCCGCCGCTCGATAGACCACCGACGGATGGTTGAAGGGGTCGCGCAGAGCCAGGGCCCGGCGAATCTGCCCGGGGTCCGACGGCTGACGACGGATGACGCCATCGGTGTCGGCCTCGTCGTCGAACTCCTGAATGGCCGACCCCACCAGGTCGTACCCGGCAGCGATGAGCGGCAACTGAGTGGCGAAGCGCTCGGGGGTGGAGATGTCGTCCGCGTCCTGGCGGGCGACCACGTCGTGAGCGACCTCGGCCAGTCCGACCTCGAGGGCGGCGGCCAGGCCGACGTTCTCCTCCAGCTCGAGCACGCGCACCGGCACCTCCCCGCTCAGCTCCCCCTTGCGCGCGCGGGCGAGCACATCCTCCAGCTCGTCGGGCACAGGCCCGTCGCGCACGACGAGGACCTCATCGGGGCGCAGAGTCTGCTCAACAGTGACGGACGCCAGACTGCGGCGCAGGAAATCCTCACGATCGCCCCGATAGACCGGCAGCAGCACGCTGAAGGACGGCGTGGGCGCATCGGGGTCGATGGCGCCTGCCGCCCCCGCCGACCCCGATGATGCGGACGCGGCTCCGGCCCGCTCCCCCTCCCCAGCAGGGCCGCGGCGCTTGAGTCCAGGGCCGTCGTCCCTCCCCTCCCGGGCGGCGGCCTCGACGGCGGCGACGTCGGCCTGAACGGGGGTTCCCAGGAAGACCTCCGCATTGTCGGCGGGCCGCGCCAATCCCTCGCGCAGGCCCTGGCGGCCCGCCCTCCACAGCGCGGCCCGATCGGCCGAGCTCAGCGTCGCGCGCAGCCAGCGCCGGGCCGTCGCCGCCTCATAGGCCAGCCGCTCAACCGCTCCGAGCCCCGTGGAGTCGCGGAAGGTCCACATCTTGTTGCGCACCTCGAAGCGGAAGCGCTCGCCCGGATCGGCATCGGAGGAGCCCAGCGCCTTGGTCAGGTGGTGCACCACCGATTCCGGCACGTACAGGCCGACTCGCCCCCGCAGAATGCGGGAGGTGTACTCGAAGTCGTCGTTCCACAGGAAGTAGGAGGCGCGCGGCAGGCCGACCTCGCGCACAGCGCGCGCATCCATCAGGATCGACACGAAGGAGGCGGTGCGGATCTGACGGGCGCCCGCCAGCGCCGCGTGGCGGTGAAGCGCCGGGGGAAGACCGGGGCGAGTGCGCGGACGGTTCATGGGGTGCTCGGTGCCGTCTGTCCACACGGCCCTGGAGGCGAGCAGCGCCGGTGCGCCCGGATACGCCTCGGCGGCTTGGACGAGCGCCTCCAGGGCGGTCGCGGTGGGGATCGTGTCGTCGTCCATGATCCAGATCCAGTCGGCCCGCGGGAATCGCGTGAGGGCGCGCGCGATGCCGGCGGCGAATCCGCCGGCGCCCCCGGTGTTGGTGGGAAGCGCGACGACATGGGCGCCCAGCGGATGGGTCGAGGCCACCTCGCGGGAGGAATCGGTGGAGGCGTTGTCCACCACGACCGTGCCGGTCAGCGCGACGGTCTGCTCCGCCAGGCTGTCGAGGCACCGGCGCAGCAGCTCCTGGCGGTTGTAGGCGACGACGACAGCGACAACACTCGTGCGGCTCACTCGGGGTCCTTCCGTATCCTCCCGCGTTCCTCCCGCGGGCTGGGACTGGGGTCAAGTGTGCCCTATCCGAAGCTCGCCCGATGCACGTGGCGTGCCCTGTGCACTGCGGCGTCCGAAGCGAATGCTCCAGCTCGAGCGGGGTGGTGGCCGGCGGTGAATTGATGCCGGCACGGGGTGCGACCGATCTCGACGCGGAATGCGACCGATCTCGAGCCGGAACCGGACCGATCTCGACGCGGAATGCGACCGATCTCGACGCTGCTGCTCAGTCGCCGCAGGCGGTGATCCGCCACAGGCCGGCCGTACTCGTGGAGGCCACCGGCTCCATGCCGTCAGTGGGCCAGTCGGCCAGCGCCTTGTCCCAGCGCAGGGGCGCCTCCCGACCGTCCCACGCTGCTCCCCGGTCGGCCCGGAAGTAGTACTCGGCTCCGAGCTCATTGAGAAGCTGGCACGTCGTCGACCCCGGCCGCAGATCCGGGGCCGCGGAGGCGAGCATGTCGGCGGCCGTTCCCTGCGTCGGCCTCGAGCGCAGCGGATACACGACGTCGATTCCTCCGAGCGCCCACAGATAGCTCTCTCCCCGCGAGGGCGCTCCCACGACCAGGGCGTCCTCGGGCAGCTGGTCGCTCAGAGACGTGATGAAGTCCGCCTCCTCAGAGGTGAGGATCGTGCCATAGGCGATCCGGTCGGCATCGTGGACCGATCGCGCCAGTTTCGCGTGCAGCGGCATGCGTCCCACAGCGGCGGCGCACACGAGCACGAGGAGCACGGCGGTCATCCTGCGCCCGGGGCGCGCCTCAAGCAGACGGCGCAGCCCCAGGGTGGCCAGCACGAGGCCGGGAATGATGACGAGCGGCTGCACGCGCGCCTTCTGCAAGTACCACAGGGCGCCGATCCGACGCCCCCACCACTGCGGTCCGCCGACGAGCGTGACCAGGCACAGCGCCACCGCCGCCGTCACCAGCCACGGGCGCGCCTGAGGCACGCGGACCGCCGCGAATACCGCCAGCCCGCACACCACGATGCCCAGAGGCGCCCCGACGATCATCGGAATTCCTTGGAAGGAGAACGCCCCGTACTGCGGCAGGTCGAGCAGGGCCTGCCCCAGGGTTCCCAGAAGGTTTCCGCCGCCGCGGGGGTATCGCCAGACCCAGACCAGGGACTCGCGCATCACCCACGCCCCGATCAGGACGCACACGGCCAGCACCGCGAGAATACGGAGCGTCACCGTCTTGCGCCGACCGCCGGCGCGCACCAGGCGCACGATCAGGACCACGGCGAGCGGCCCGAGGAGCACCATGGTGTTGAAGGTCCCCGCACCGTGGGCCAGAACCGCGCCGATCCCTCCGCCCACGAACAGCACACCATTCATGATCAGATCGGACAACGAGGACCGCGTTCGAGCCCTCTCCTCTTCGGATTCCCCCTCGGAGAAGCCTTCGAGGGCGCCCTCTCCGGCACTGTCCGCGGGCACGGAGCGCAACAGGCGCAGGCCCAGAACCACCACCCCGGGCAGACAGATCACGCTCAGGGTGTAGGCCCACACCGCCAAGGTGCCCAGCAGCATCGTCGGCGCCCCCACCGTGGCGGCGCTCAGGACGGTGCCCAGAGCGATCGCAGTGCGGTTCCGGGGGTGCTCGGCGCCGAGGACCTCGGCGAGCAGACCGGCGATGCCCAGCGGCCAGGCCAGTGCCGCGACGACGAGGACCATCGCATTCGAGGACACCGTCACACTGGCGGGAAGCAGTGCCACCGCTCCGTGCCACACGGTCGGGTAGTAGGTGGGCACCCCCTGATAGAGCGCCGACATGCTTCCGAAACTGGAGGCGTTCCCCAGCTGGCGGATCGCCTGGACGGCGTTGGAGTGGAAAACGATGTCGAAGGCCTGAGCCGGGGTGGACATGGACCCCATACCGGCCAATGTGCCGATCCCGAGGACGAGGCACGCCACCGCCAGCCCGGCCGGCACGCGCAGGTCGGAACGCCCGCCACCGTCCCGAGGCGGATCAGCGGATTGCGTCCGGCCGCCGGGGACGAGGCGGCGCACGGCCACGAGCAGACCCGCGGCGACCGCGGTCACCCCCGCGATAGCGGCCCAGCCCCAGGGGACCCAGGCCGACCCGACGGCCGCGGCCACGATTTCAGCAGTACCGATGACGGCGCAGCTCAGCGGCAGCGCGGCGCTCGCGGCGCTCCAGCCCCGCACGCCCCCCAGGCGCGCCAGGAGCAGCCCGGGGGCGGTCAGGAGCGCGGCTGCCAGCAGAACGCCTGCGACAACGTGGATCATTCCCCTCCTCCGATGGTCAGGCGGGGCACGCCCGTCCAGTTGCCCGCGTCAGTGATGCGACGGCCATCCAGGAGCAGCCTGATACCAGGGAGATCAACGGGGGCGAGTTCATGGTACTCAGGGTGGTCGGCCTGGACAATCGCGGCATCAACCCTCTCCCCCAGGTGGTAGGGGGTCCAGCCGAAGGCGGCGAGCTCGTCGTCGGTGTACATGGGGTCGTGGACCAGGACCTCGGCACCGGCCTCGCGCAGCGCCGCCACGGTGGGGAAGACGCCGGAGAAGGCGGTCTCCTTGACGCGCCCCCGGTAGGAGGCGCCCAGGACCACGACGCGCAGCCCCTCCAGCGAGCCCAGGATCTCAGTGGCGCGAGCCACCACGTAGGCGGGCATGGTGGCGTTGAAGGAGCGCGAGGTGCGCACGATGGAGGCGTCGGGGTCGGTGGACAGGTACAAGCGCGGGTAGACCGGGATGCAGTGCCCGCCCACCGCGATGCCGGGGCGGTGGATGTGGGAGTAGGGCTGGGAGTTGCACGCCTCGATGACGCGCTCGATGTCGAATCCCGCCCTGTCCGCGTAGACGGCGAACTGGTTGGCCAGGCCGATGTTGACGTCCCGGTAGGTGGTCTCGGCCAGCTTGGCCATCTCGGCGGCCTCGGCCGTGCCCATGTCCCACACGCCGTTGGGGCGGGGCAGGTCGTCGCGCTCGTCGAAGTCGAGGACCTGCTCGTAGAAGTCGATCCCCGCGCGGGCGCCCTCCGGGCTCAGCCCGCCCACGAGCTTGGGGTAGCGGCGCAGGTCGGCGAAGACGCGGCCGGTCAGGACCCGCTCGGGGCTGAAGACGAGGTGGAAATCTGCGCCCTCCTTCAGGCCGCTGATCTCCTCGATCATGGGCTTGAAGCGGCCCCGCAGCGTGCCCACGGGCAGGGTGGTCTCGTAGGAGATGAGGGTGTTGGGGGTCAGGTGGGCGGCCAGGGAGCGGGTGGCGTCGTCCATCCAGGCGAAGTCCGGCTCCCAGGTGGCGTCGTTGACGAAGAGCGGCACGACCAGGACGATCGCGTCGGCCTCGGGGATGGCCTCGGCGTAGTCGGTGGTGGCGCGCAGGGCGCCGTTGCCGGTGGCCGGGTTCAGGGCGGCCAGCTTCTCGGCCAGGTGCGCCTCGCCGGGGAAGGGCTCCTTCCCGGCGTTGACGGCCTCGACGACGGCGGGGGCGACGTCGATCCCGATGACCTCATGGCCCTTGTCGGCGTACTGGACCGCCAGGGGCAGCCCGATCTTCCCCAGGGCGACGACGGCGATGCGCATACGGCTCCTTTCGAGCGGCCGGTTTCCGGCGACATCGTATGTCACTGGAAAGTCACAGGAACGCCATCGGGACGCGCATGCGGCAGAAGCGGTCGGGAACCGGGGTTTTAGAATGCGTCCGTGAGTAGACGCCCGCGGATCCTGGTCATCTCCTTCTCGCCGATCCACAGGGACGCCCGGGTCCTGCGCGAGATCAGCGCACTCGCCGAGATCGGCGAGGTGACCTCCGCGGGCTACGGAACGCGGCCTCCCCACGTGGTCGATCACCTCAGAATCCCCGATGGCGCACCGTCCCTTCCGCAGACGCCCGCGGGCGTGGCCGGGCTCGCCCTGCGCAGGCTGCGGGCGTGCGAGCTGGCGGCCCCGGCCGCGCGCGAGACGATCCGCCTCGTGGGCGGGCGCGAGTTCGACGTGGTGGTCGCCAACGACGCGCGCGCGATCCCGACGGCCTTCGCGGTGGCCCGCGGCGCTCCGGTATGGGCGGACATGCACGAGTGGGCGCCGGAGGAGCGCACCCACGTCATGAGCTGGCGCCTCCTGGTGGCACCGCTCATGGATCACATCTGCCGCGAGTACCTGCCCAGGTGTGCCGCCGTGACGACGGTGGCCGCCTCGATCGCCGACCTGTACCGCGAGCGCTACGGCGTCGCGCCGCGCCTGGTGCGCAATGCCGCCCCCTACGCCGACCTGGAGCCCTCCGCACTGCGAGAGGACGGCGCGATCCGTCTGGTGCACTCCGGCGGCGCGGTGGCGGGCCGCAACATCGAGACGATGATCGACGCCGTCAAGGCCGCCGCGCCCCACCTGACCCTCGACCTCTACCTGGTTCCCGGCAACGACGGCGGCAGCTATCTGCGCGCGCTGCACCGCAGGGCCCACGGGTGCGCCCGGATCACCTTCCACGATCCCGTCGCACCGGCCGAGCTCGCGCGCACGCTCAACGAATACGACGTCGGCATCTACTGGATTCCGCCCTACAGCACCAATGCGCGCCTGGCCCTGCCCAATAAGATCTTCGACTTCATCCAGGCCCGGCTCGCGGTCGCCGCGGGACCGACACTCGAGATGGCCCGCATCATCAACGGCTTCGACATCGGCGTCGTCACCGAGGACTTCGAGCCCGACTCGATCGTCGCAGCGCTCAACGCCCTGACCCCTGAGGAGGTGGCGGCCTGCAAATCCCGCTGCGCCCGGGCCGCCCACGAGCTCAGCTTCGAGCACGAGGCGAGCACGATCCGGGAGATCGTCGGCGAGTTGGCTCCGCGCTGAGACGCGCTCCGGCTCGGTCCGGCTCGGTGCGGATCGGTCCGGCTCAGGCCCGCCCGCTCCTGTCAGGACGTCCTGTCAGGGCGCAAGCGTCCGCGCAACCGTGCGCGCCCGGTCCGCCCATGTGCTGCGCGCGGCCGCCCTCCGAGCCGCCTCTGCGCGGGCCTCGACCTCCTCGGGGCGACCGCGCAGCTCCGTCAGCAGGGCGACGAGCAGATCCTCGTCATGGTCGATGACCCAGCCGGCGCCGGCGGCCTCGACGATCCGCCCCGCCTCGGTGCCCCGGGTGGCGATCACCGGACGGCCGTAGGACAGGTACTCGTAGAGCTTGACCGGCACCGCGATGTCCCAGTACTCGGAGGGGGCCACCGCCAGCACCCCGATATGGGCGCGCCCGTACACGGGCTCCAGCTCCCCGGCCGACTTGTGAAGAATCCTGATGGCGCCCTGGCCCAGTCGCGGGTCCCGGCGACGGGCCTGGCGCCACTGGGACTGATGGACAACCAGATCGAGCGCAACGCCGTCGACCCTCTTCAGGGCCGCGGCGACGACGGTCAGGTCGTAGTGCCCGCCGAGCCCGCCCACGTAGACCAGGCGCAATCCGTCCTCCTGGGCCGGCAGCGGCAGGACGCGCCCGGAGTCGCCACCCGGGGGAAGCGCCGAGAACGAGTCCGACTGCGCGAGCCCGACCAGCGAGGACATGGCATTCGAGGGGAGGAAGAAGTGCACCCGGTTGCGCCTGTACCCGGCCAAGTCCGCCCGCTGGAGCAGGTTCGAGGCGACCCCGTAGGCCCCCGACGCCCGCAGCCCGGGCATGCGCCAGTACGCGTCTCGGTAGAAGACGCCGACGGGCACGCCGCGCCTGCGCGCCAGGCGCATGATCGAGTAATCCAACAGCGGTGCGACGCCCGTGCGCAGGCTCGTCGCCAGGGCGTTGGGCTGAGTCGAGTTCTCGCAGTACAGGAAATCGGGGCGTCGCCCGGATGCGAGCAGTTCCTTGAGACGACGCAGACCGGCCCTGCGCTGAGCCACGGCGCCGCTGATGTCCATGACCTCGTAGCCGATCTCCTCGAAGGCACGGCGCATCCGCAGCGGACGGAGCCGTGAGGCCGCGGCGGGATCGGGGTCCAGTGGATAAGGGGCGTGGAAGACCATCATCGAACGATCCGGGCGGTTTGAATGAGTCGAACGATCCGTCGTATCAGTCATCGGGGCTCCTCCCCCGCTTCCGGGGAGGGCGGCGCGGATTCAGCGGGTGCAGCGGGTCCTACAGGCGTACTCGTACCACGGTTACCACGGTCGTAGTCGCGCGCGACCGCGAGCGCCATGACGAGTTGGACGGCCAGCATGCCCGCCATGAGCCAGCCCAGAACGATGATCGTGGGCATCATGTCCAGTCGGCTGAGCCCCAGCCAGGTCAGCGGAACGACGCAGTAGGCGACGGCGAAGGCGAGCAACTGGCTCTGCCGCTCGGTGACGACGAAGATATTGGCGATCGGGGACGTCAGCACGTTCATGAACAGCCAGGGAGTCAGCGCCCTGGCGTAGTAGCCGGCGTCGTGCCAGGTGGCGCCGAACACGAATGGGAACAGCCACGGCGCGAGCAGGTAGAGCACGGCGAAGGGAACGATGGCGGCCAGGCACGTGCGCAGCAGTACCGCGCGCACGAGCGGGAGCATGGCACCGGGTTCGGTGTCCGAGAGCTTCTTGAGGAATACCAGGGCCACCGAGCCGGCGATGAGGGCCACCGGTACCTGCATGATGTTCCAGGCGAGCTGGAACTGTCCGAGGGCGGCCACCGAGACGGCCCCGATCAGCAGGTTGATGCCGTTGTTCCTCACCGAGTCCACGACGGCGTTGGGTCCGTTGAGCAGCGGCATCTTGCGGTAGCGATGGATCATCGCCCGCATGGAGGGGGCGTCATCGCCGAGCGGCTCACGCAGTTCGGGCGTGCGCAGGTGCAGGGCCAGCAGCGCCACCAGCTGTCCGGCGACGGTTCCGATGATGATCGCCGGCAGCCCCCCGTGCAGGGCCAGCCCCATCACCAGCTGGCATACGGGCACGGCCGCGGACTGGAGCACTCGGTTCCTGGCGATGTCGCCGAAACGGCCCTGACGCGTGAGCCAGTACTGGAGGGTGGTGATCTGGGAAACGAGGAAGACGGTGACTCCGGCGCCCATGAGCCACCACATGAGCGCGCCGGAGTGATGGTAGTGGTCCCGCAGGATCCGGGCCCCGGCCACGCAGACGGCGGAGGTCAGCAGCGAGGTCACGAGCACGCAGCGCGTTGCCAGGCGCTGGAGCACCCGGGCGCTGCGATCGTCGTCGGGCAGGATGATCGTCACATCGAAGCGCAGCGCTGCGAAGGTGATGACGAAGCCGGTGATGGAGCCGTAGACGCCGAACAGGCCCTTGTCGACATCGGAGTAGACCCTCGCGATGAAGATCTGCAGGACGAGGGTGATGCCCTGGGAGGCGGCCGTCCCGGAGACCAGCGTGAGGATGGAGCGGAGCACGGGGCTGCGCTGTGCCAGGCCGGACCACCCGGGCCACCTGAACTGCCCGGACAACCCGGGCCGCCCAGACCGCCCAACGCCCATCGGCTTGATCATGCGGGTATTGAATCATGGGCGCCGCGAGCGCCCCCGATCACCCCGGCCCGAGGCGCTCGAAACGCTCGACGAGCCGGGCCACCGCCCGCTGCGGGGAGTGGCGCTGCGCCACCCAGGACCTCCCGTTGGTCACCCGCGCGCCCTCCAGTGCCCGCCCGACTCCCTCCACGACGGCCTCGACCATCTCGGAGCGATCCACGGGCCCGCCCAGCACCGGAACGTCGCTCGTCGTGTCATGAGCGCCGTCGTACCAGCGGCGGTCCAGAGCCATCACCGTGGTGACCCCGCTGCCGACGGCCTCGAGCTCGGAAACCCCCATGCAGCCCGTCATCTGGCCGACCGCCACCGACCCGGTCGCCAGCCAACGGGCGTAGTCGGCGTGAGTCATCCTCGGGCGCAGCCCGACCCCGTAGTCGCGCGCCGCACGCGGAGCGCCCTCGCCCCATTGCAGGCCCTCGATCGCAATCGAGTCCCGGTACGCCGCCCGGAGTATGCGGAGCACCTCCAGCTGGAGGTCCCCGCCCTTGTCGGCATCCCAGCGGGAGGGGAAGATCACCCGGAACGGCCCCCCCGACCCCTCATGATGTGCGGCCAGCTCCTCGACGTCGACGATCACGGGCTGCAGGACGGCATCCGGGCGCAGGTCCATCACGTGCTCGGCCAGGTCCGGCGTCGTGTAGTAGACGTCGCGCGCCCGGCGCACCGCGTCCGCCACGAGGCCGCTGTAGCGCGCCTCGTACCTGCGTACGCGGATGTCCGTGCCGTGCAGGTGCAGGACGAAGGGCTTGCGCAACCAGCTGGTGTGCGCCGTCACAGTCGCCCCGTGGACGTCGAGCAGATCGGCGCGCACGGCCCTGCGGACGAGCCCGGCCTCCCACCGGATGCCTCGCAGCGCCCGGCGCACCGGCCGCATTCGGGGCGACCAGCCCGGATCGACTCGGGCGGTGTCGTACAGGTCCCACGCCAGGCCCTCATCCCGCGCCCCGCGCACCAGCGCGGTGCCGATACGGGCGACGTCATTGACGTGCAGGACCTTCACACGATCATTGTGGCACGACAGCGGCGCAGGAGCGCAGGAGCCCAGTAGGGTCCGGTCATGCACGTTCTCTCCGTGGTCGGCGCCCGCCCGCAGTTCGTCAAATTGGCCCCCGTCGACGCCGCCCTCCGGCAGGCCGGAATCCGCCACACCATCGTGCACACGGGCCAGCACTACGACCCGATGCTCTCGGAGGTGTTCTTCCGCGACCTGGGCATCAGCGCCCCCGACGTCCATATGGGCGTGGGCTCGGGCTCCCACGGCGCGCAGACCGGGGCGATGCTCACCGCCATGGACGCCGTGCTCGCCGATCGCGCACCGGACTGGGTCCTGGTCTACGGGGACACGAACTCGACGCTCGCCGGGGCGCTGTCCGCCGTCAAGCTGCACGTGCCGGTTGCCCACCTGGAGGCGGGCCTGCGCTCCTTCAACCGGGCAATGCCCGAGGAGATCAACCGGGTCCTGACCGACCACGCCGCGGACCTGCTGCTCACCCCCACTCGCGCGGGCGCCGAGCACCTGGCGGCCGAGGGGCTCCAGGCGCGCACCGTCGTCGTCGGGGATGTCATGACCGACGTGCTCCTCCAGGTGCGCGACCGCGTGGCGCGCACCCCCTCGCCGGTCGCGCAGAGGCCGGGCCCGGCCGAGGGCGAATACTCGCTGGCCACCATCCACCGCGCCGAGAACACCGACGACGCCGCGCGTCTGCGCGAGATCCTGGACTCCCTGGCCGCGGTGGACCACCCGGTGGTGCTGCTGGCGCACCCGCGCCTGGCGGCCAAATGCGCCGAGCACGGGCTGGACCTCGAGGACCGGGGCGCGCTGCGCATCCACCCGCCGCTGCCCTACCCAGACCTCATCGCCTCCGCGCTCCACGCGCGAGGGATTGTCACCGACTCCGGGGGCCTGCAGAAGGAGGCCTTCCTCCTGCGGGTGCCGTGCACGACCGTGCGGCCCCAGACCGAGTGGGTGGAGACCGTCGAGCTGGGGTGGAACGTGCTGGTGGAGCCGGGACCGGAGCTGGCGGCGGCCGTCTCGCGCCCCTGGCCGAGTGAGCCGGAAGAGGCCCTGGCCCACCCATATGGGGACGGGCGCGCCGCTGAGCGCGTCGCCCGCGTGCTGGCCGAGCGCGCCCCCTGAGCGCCTCCGCTGCGCCCTATCTGCGCTCTGTCACGGCTCTACTGCGCCCTGCTGCGGCCCTGCTGTGCTCCGCCTGCCGGGATCGCGCGCATCGGCCGCGGCTCAGGCGTCGAGGAGCACTCGCGCCGCCTCATCGAGAGCGACCGCCATGGAGCGGTGCGCAACCACCCAGTCGCGCAGTCGCGCCGAGCGCGCCCCGACCGCGCCCGGGTCCTCCTGGTTCTTCTGGTACTCCTGGGTGCGCGCCGTCTCCTGCTCAGCCTCCTGCTCGGCGATGGCGGCCAGCATGCAGCCCTCCACGGAGTGGGCGTCGTAGTCGGCCACCCAGCCCAGACCGGCCTCCGACAGGTCGGCGCGCGCGGGACCGGGACCCGCATAGACCACGGGGGTTCCGCAGGCCAGAGCGGCGAAGATCTTGGTGGGATAGGCGAAGTCGTAACCGACCCCAGGGCGGATCGAGACCACCGAGGCCACCGCGCCGCGCTGCCAGGCGGCGGCCTCATCGGGTGAGACCACGGGCATCAGGTGGATGCGGGGGTCGTTCGCAGCGAGGTCGCGCAGATAGTCCCACTCGCTTCCCTGCCCCAGGTAGACCAGTTCGACCTGCGGGTGAGTCCGGTGGACCAGCCGGAGGGCCTGAATGAAGATGCCCGCCCCCTGCCATTCCGATGCCGTGCCGGCGTAAAGGAAATAAGGGGACCGAGGGGCGTCGGAGGCGACGGGCCCCTCGGGCGTGAACACATCGGTATCGATGCCATTGGGCACGACGGTCACCCGGTCGGCTCTAAGACCGCCGAGTCTGCCGAGTCTGCCGAGCTTGCTGAACTTGCTGAACTTGCTGAGCCTGCTGAGTTCGGTGACGCGCTGCGCCACACCGCTGTTGACCGTCAGCACGCGTCGAGCCCCGGACAGCGCGAAGCGCTCGAGCGAGCGCACCACCGCGACGACCCAGCCCGGCGCCCCCGTGGCCTGCGAGGCGTCGGACCACACGTCCGCCGCGTAGTAGGCGTACGGGACCCCCCGCAGGGCGGCGATCACACGCACGACCGCCCCCGTCGTGGGCGGCGGCTCGGCGACTACGAGATCGGGCCGCCGGCCGGCCAGAAGTCGCAGGGCCAGCGGCAGGTCGAAGCTCATGTACTGGGCGTAGCCGCGAACATAACCGGCCTCGTCGCGCAGCACGGGCATTGAGCTGACCCTCACGCTGTGATCGTCGGGCGCGGTGACTCCCGGCGGGCTGGAGGTCAGCACAGTCACCTCAGCACCGCGCCGGACCAGGGCGCGCGCCAGGCCGCGCTGCCTGAGAGCGGCAGCAGCCGGCTCGGGAGCGTACAGGCGAGTGGCGAGCACGACTCTCGGGCGGCGCCCCGGGCTGGAGACGACGCGCTCGCGCCGATGTCGAGCCGCGATCGCCAGTCCCGCGGCTCCGGCCGCAGCGAGGAGCAGAGCCGCGGCGCCCGTGCGCATGCGCCTCACAGGTCGACCATCCGTTGTTGGGCGGCCGAGGCGAGAACCGCCTCGACGACCATGAGGGTGGCCACGCCGTCCTCCATACTCACGATATCGCCACCGGCGCCGGGACTGCTGGAGTCGCCGGAGCCGCCGCTCATGCTGTGCAGGCTGTGCGCATTGCGCATGCTGCGCATCTCCAGCACCGCGTCGCGGAAGCGCTCCTGCTCCAGAGCCAGGGGCTCGCGCTTGGCAATGGCGTAGCGGACGACGTCGCCCTCGCTGACGCCCCGGAAATTGGCGACCTGATCCCAGGTCGAGGCGACGGTCCCGTTGGCGTGGAAGGTGAGATCGCCGGTGAGGGTGTCGGCCACGAAGGCGCCCTTCTCGCCATTGACAATGGTGACCCGCTCCTTGAAGGGAGTCAGCCAGTTCACCACGTGGGAGACGATGATGCCATTGGCCAGGACCCCGCTGGCCACGACCATGTCCTCGTTGACGCGCCCGGAGCGATGGGCGACCTGAGCGCTGACCGACCGGTAGGGCGAGCCGGCGACCCACGCGGTCAGGTCGATGTCGTGGGTGGCCAGATCCTTGACGACGCCGACATCGCTGATGCGCGCGGGAAAGGGCCCCTGGCGGCGGGTGAGGACCTGATAGACCTGCCCGAGCTCACCGGCGTCGAGTCGTTCGCGCAGGGCTCGCAGGGCGGGATTGCAGCGCTCGACATAGCCGACGGCCCCCACCAGGCCACGGGAGGCGAAGGCGTCGGCGACGCGGCGTCCGGCCTCGACGCTGTGGGCGATCGGCTTCTCGACCATGGTGGGCACGCCCGCCTCGGCCAGGGCCAGGGCGATCGGCTCGTGGTACGCGGTCGGCACGGCGACGACGGCGGCATCCAGCCCGGCATCGATCAGTGCGGCCACATCGGGCAGCAGCTCCAGCTCACCGGCCGCGCCGAACTGGTCACCGCCCGGATCGGCCACGGCCACGAGCTCCATCCCCTCGGTGGCGCGGATGACACGGGCGTGATGGCGCCCCATGGAGCCCAGGCCGATCAGACCCACGCGCAGGCTCTGAGCATTCTGAACGCCCTGAGCACCCTGAGTGCCCTGAGCACTTCCAGTACTGCCCATGCGTCAGGCACCCGCGCTCATGGTTGCGACGACCGCCTCAACAATGCGCCCCACATCGGCCGGGCTCAAAGACGGATGGACCGGCAGGGACAGGCACTCGCGGGCGGCCTTCTCGGTGCCGGGCAGCTCCACGCCCCGCGCATAGGGCGCCAGGGATGCCAGCCGATGATTGGGGATCGGGTAGTACACGCCGGTGCCGATCTGCCACTCGTCCTTCAGGACGGCCTGGATGCGGTCCCGCTCAGCACCCGTGGCGCCCTCGAAACGGATCGTGTACTGGTGGTAGACGTGAGTGCGGCCCTCGGGCACGGCCGGCGTGATCACGCCGGCCGCACCGGCCAGCCCCTCGTTGAGGGCAGCCGCATTGGCCTGCCGCTGCGCGGTCCATCCGGCCAGCCTGCCCAGCTGAACCCGCCCCACGGCCGCGGACACGTCGGTCATGCGGTTGTTCAGACCCACCAGCTCGTTGGCGTACTGCCGGTCCATGCCCTGATTGCGCAGCAGTCGCACGCGGCGCGCCAAGGCGGCATCACGGGTGGTGACCATGCCGCCCTCCAGGGAGGTCATGTTCTTGGTGGGGTAGAAGGAGAAGGACCCCCACGCCCCGAAGGACCCCACCGGCACCGAGCCGATCGCGGCGCCGTGGGCCTGAGCGCAGTCCTCGAAGACGGCCAGGCCATACTCCTCGGCTATCCGCATGATCTCGGGCATGTTCGCCGGCAGCCCGTAGAGGTGCACCACCTCGATCGCCGCCGTGCGATCGGTGATCGAGGCCCGAACGCTGGCCGGATCCAGGGTGAAGGTGACCGGATCGATGTCGGCGAACACGGGTCGGGCGCCCGCGATCGCCACCGAGTTGCCCGTGGCCGCGAAGGTGAAGGACGGCACGATCACCTCGGCGTCCTCGGGCAGGCCGCTGGCCAGCGTCGCCAGGTGCTGGGCCGACGTGCCCGAATTGACCGCCACGGCGTAAACGCCGCCGACGACCTGCTCGGCGAACTCCTCCTCGAAGGCGGCCACCTGCGGCCCCTGAACCACCATGCCCGAGGCGATGACGGCATCGACGGCGGAGCGCTCCAGCGCCCCGATGATCGGCTTGGCCGCGGGGATGAACTCACGTGGCATCAGGCGCGCACCTCCCGGATCGCAGTCTCGAGATCTGCCTCGACCTCTTCGTACAGGGCGCCGGTGACCGGACAGCGCCATCGCCGAGAGCCCCGAGAGCCCCGAGCTTGCGGAGCCGGCCGCTCTTCCTGCTGCTTCCCGCCGTCGTCCCCGACGGCGACCAGCGGCCGCCCCGCACGCCCCACCCAGCCCACGCGCACAGCGGGCGTCCCGGCGACCAGCGCGTGCGCGGGAACATCCCTGGTGACGACGGCGCCGGCGGCGACCGTGGCCCAGGCCCCGATGCGCACAGGGGCGACGCAGACGGCGCGCGCCCCGATGGAGGCGCCCTCCTCAATGGTCACGCCCACGGGCTCCCAGTCCGAGGACGACTTGAGCGAGCCGTCCGGATTGACGGCCCGCGGGAAGCGGTCATTGGTGAGCGTCACCGCCGGGCCGATGAAGACGCCGTCGGCCAGCACCGCCGGCTCATACACCAGGGCGTAGTTCTGAACCTTGCAATGACGCCCCATCCGCACGCCCTCGCCGATGTAGGCGCCGCGCCCCACGATGCAGCCCTGGCCGAGCACGGCGCGCTCCCGCACCTGCGCCAGATGCCACACCGCCGTTCCCTCACCGATGACGGCGGCCTCGGACACATCTGCGGACGGTGCGATACGGGTGGCCACGGCAGCTCCTTATGGATCATGATCACGAGGGAGGCGAGCGAAGCGGGCGACGTCGAAGTGAGACGGCACAGTTATTTTAAGCCCGATACGGACTTTCGACGAGCCGTGTAAGAATGCCGGGGTGACGTCGTCCCCAGACTCCTCCATCTCCCTAGAACAGCCGCATCCCGACGAGCTGACGGATGCCTGGCTCGTGATTCCGCTGTACAACGAGGCTCAGGTCATCCGCGGCATCATCGAGGAGGCCCGCCGGACCTTCCCCCGTGTCGTCGTCGTCGATGACGGCTCGCAGGACGGCTCCGCGGCGCAGGCCGAGGCGGCGGGAGCCCTCGTCGTGCGCCACCCCATCAACCTGGGGCAGGGCGCCGCTCTGCAGACCGGCATCAGCTACGTGCTGGAGCGCACCGATGCGCGCTACCTCATCACGTTCGATGCCGATGGCCAGCACTCGGCCGCCGACGCCGCCGCCATGGTGCGGGCCGCGCGCGACGAGGACCTGGCGTTCGTGCTGGGCTCCCGCTTCCTCGAGGGCCCCTCACCGGTCGGCTGGCTCAAGCGCCTCGTGCTCGCCACGGCCGCCGCGGTCGCCTCCCGCACCACCGGCATGCGCATGACCGACGCCCACAACGGGCTGCGGATGCTGCGGCGCGATGCCGCCGAGCGCCTCGACCTGAGGCAGAACCGCATGGCGCACGCCAGCGAGATCACCCGCCAGCTGGGCGCCACCGGCCTTCCCTGGAGGGAGTACCCGGTTCACATCGAGTACACCGAGTACTCGAAGGCCAAGGGGCAGTCGCTGCTCAACTCCGTCAACATCCTCGTCGACCTGATCTTCTCGTGACCCGACTCGCGCAAGGAATCCGCCCATGAGCTCCCAGCTGATCATCAAGGCCGTCCTCCTCGTCTGCGTCGCGGGGATCGGATGGATGATGCTGCGCTCCCCCGGCGGGGCGCGCCATCAGGCCGGGCGCAGGCTCGCCACTCTGGCCTTCGTGTTCTTCGCCATCGCGGCCATCGCCGTGCCCTCGCTCACGGCGCGCCTGGCCCACCTCGTCGGCGTGGGGCGGGGGACCGACCTGCTTCTCTACGCCCTGGTGGTGGGCTTCCTGATCCAAATCCTCTCGTCCTTCCGCCGCAACGCCGCACGCGAAAGGCAGATCACCCGCCTGGCACGACGGATCGCCCTGGACACGGCACCCGATCCGCATCAGGAAGCGGCTGAGCGTCACCCCGATTCGCGCCCAACACGAGACTCGGGTCATAGAACCGCATGAGCTGAGCACGTATGGTGACCACGTGTCCACACCACCTGTACGCCATGCGGCGCGCGAGCTGCGCCATCGAGTCCTGCGCAACGTCATGCTGTGCCTGCTGGCGTGCGTGCTCTTCGTGACCACGGGGGCGTGGGCGGCTTATCACAATCTCCAAGGAAAGATCGGCGTCAAGCCCATCGACACCATTATCGGCGGGGACCGCCCCGACGGCCCCACGGACCACTCCTTCGAGGGGCGTGCGGTCAACATCCTCGTCATGGGGTCGGACTCGCGCAACGGCCAGGTAGTCAATGACGACACGGAGGGCATGCGCTCGGACACGGCCATGATCGTCCACCTGTCCGAGGACCGCAGCCGCATGGACGTCATCTCGATCCCCCGCGACACGATGGTGGCCATGCCGTCGTGCAAGCTTCCCGACGGCTCGGAGAGCGATCCCTCCTCCTACGCCATCTTCAACTCCGCCTTCTCCACCGGGGCCAACAACTCCTCCAACCCCGATGACGTCGCCTACGCCGCGGCGTGCACGATCAAGACCGTTGAGAAGCTCACCAATGTCCGCATGGACGAGTACATGGTGGTGGACTTCACCGGTTTCGAGAGCATGGTCGACTCCCTGGGAGGCGTGCCCATGTACGTCGAGGAGGACGTGGACGACGAGAAGGCCGACCTCCACCTCAGCAAGGGCTGCAACACGCTCAACGGCGCCCAGGCCCTCGGCTACGCCCGTGCGCGCTACTCGCTGGGCGACGGCTCCGATATCTCCCGCATCGGCCGCCAGCAGCAGCTGGTCGGCGCGATCATGCGCACCGCCAAGTCGAAGAACCTCCTGACGGACATGCCGACTCTCTACAGCTTCGCCGAGTCGGCCCTGTCAACGCTCACCGTCAGTGAAGGGCTGGGGGGAATCGACAAGCTCGCAGGGCTGGCCAATAGCGCCGCCAGCATCGGCATGGACAACATCAACTTCATCACCATGCCGGTCGAGGAGGACGACATCGACCCCAACCGCGTGCAGCCCAGTGCGAAGGCCGATGACGTCTGGAAAGCCCTGCACGACGACAAGCCGGTCCCCGAAGAGGCCGTCTCCCTGTCCGCCGACGGCACCTCCCCCAGCCAGGAGGCCTCCCCCACCGACGACTCCAGCGGGACCGGCGATCCGACCCAGGGCAACCAGCCCACCCCGGCGGCTCCCGAGAATCCAGGCGCCGGGTCAGGCGATTCGGGGACCGTCGATCCTGCCACGCAGTGCAGCTGACAGTTGGCCCCGCACATTCAGCCGCAGCTCAACCGCACCTGACACAGGCAGTGGCACAGCCGCTATGACACGAAGAAGGGGACGACCTCAGTGACTCCTCCTCCGGATCTGCCCCCGTCCTTCGGCCCCGGCGCCTCCGGCTCATCGAATCGCCGCAGCGGCGAGAACGGCGAGAGGCGGGCATCATCGGCGGGATCGGCCGACTCGGCCAGGCGGGCGGACGCCGGTTCCCCTCCCACGATCAGGCGCCCCCCGGCGCCCGCGGGTCGGAGCGCCGCCCAGGCACCGCAGCGCCGCTCCCTGCGCCAAGAGGGGTCGAAGCAGGGCGCCGATGCGGGCTCGGCCGGCCAGCGCCGGCCGGGCAGCCATGTGCGTCCGGGGTCCTCCGCCGTCCCGATCGGGCAGCGGCCCTCAGGTCCCGAACCCACCCGGGCGCTGCCCACCAGAGGCGCCGCCTCATCCGGAGCCGCCTGGAATGGTCAGCCGGACGCCGGGTTCGTACGGCCGGACAGCCCGTTCCCCCCGTCGACGCAGCCCGAAGGCACCCCGGAAGGCACTCGGAGGCGCCGTCCGCTGCGGTGGGTGGCGGCGATTCTCGTCCTGCTCCTGGTGCTCATCATGGGGCGCGTGGCATGGCTGTGGCACGACATCGACTCCAAGCTCGATCGCATTGAGGCGCTGTCCGGGGCCAAGGACACCCCCGGGGAGACCTGGCTCATCGTCGGCTCGGACTCCCGCGATGACGGAGGGGTGCCCCAGGACGGCACCGAGGGCTCGCGCGCCGACTCGATCATGGTGCTCCACAAGGCGTCCAACGGGCAGGCCTCGCTGATCTCCCTGCCGCGCGACACCTACGTGGAGATCCCCGGCTATGACGACGACAAGATCAACGCGGCCTACTCATACGGGCAGGCCCCGCTGCTGGTGGAGACCGCCGAGAAGCTCACGGGCCTGACCATGGACCACTACGTCGAGGTCGGCATGGGCGGAGTCACGAATATGGTCGACGCCGTCGACGGCGTCGAGGTGTGCCTCGACTACGACGTGGACGACCCCGATTCCTCCCTGGTATGGGACACATCCAAGGGCACCTGTCAGAAGGTCGATGGCGAGAAGGCCCTGGCCTACTCCCGCATGCGCAAGTCCGACCCGACCGGCGACATCGGCCGCGCCCAGCGCCAGCGAGCGGTCGTCTCGGCGGTGGTCTCGAAGGCCATGTCGGCCCAGACCCTCATCAACCCCTTCCGGCAGGACAAGCTCGTCGACTCCGGGACGAAGGCCCTGACCGTGGACGAGGACGCCTCCGCACTCGACCTGGGGCAGATGGCGCTGGCCTTCCGCTCGGCCTCGAACAAGGGGCTCACCGGTGCGCCGCCCATCGAGAGCCTCGACTACGAACCGGGCGGGATCGGCGCCGCGGTGCTCCTGCAGGACACCACCGCCCCGGATTTCTTCTCCAAGATGCGCTCGGGCAAGCTGACGTCCAAGGACTTCGACCAGCCCTGAGCCCGGAGCTGACTCCCCCCCCTTCGCCGAGATCGGTCCCACTCCGGCTCGAGATCGGTCGTACTCCGCACCGAGATCGGTCCCACTCCGCCTCGAGATCACTAGAGAATCAGTTCCGCCCGCCGGCCTCATGTCCAGGCCAACGGGCGGAATCTGTTCGTAGGAGCGAATCGCAGGATCAGGCGAAGCTCTTGCGGTTGGGATCAGCCTGCCAGGAGGTGAAGGACGAGGTGACGATGTCGTCGAGGTCGTGCTCCGCCTTCCAGTTCAGCACGCGGCCGATGCGCTCGGCGTCGCCGATGAGCTGAGGCGGGTCTCCGGGGCGACGGTCGAGCTCCTCGGGCTCGATCTCCAAGCCGGTGGAAGCGATGACCTTCGAGACGACCTCCCGCACCGAGGAGCCCTTGCCGGTGCCCACGTTGAAGACGTGATCATCCATCTCTCCGCCCCCGGCCAGGTAGTCCAGGGCCGCGATGTGCGCCACCGCCAGGTCGCGCACGTGAATGTAGTCGCGAATGCACGTGCCGTCCGGAGTCGGGTAGTCGGTGCCGAAGATCTTGGGGGTCTCTCCGCGCGAGAGGCGGTCCAGCACCATGGGGATCAGGTTGAGGGTGGCCATGTCGCCCAAGTCGTCCCAACCGGAACCGGCGACATTGAAGTACCGCAGACCCGCCCAGCGCAGCCCCCAGGCCCGCTCGCAGTCCGCCATCATCCACTCGCCGATCAGCTTGGTCTCACCGTAAGGATTGATCGGGTGGCAGTCGATGTCCTCGGGGACGACCTCCACCGGCGGCATTCCGTAGACGGCGGCCGAGGAGGAGAAGATCATCTGCTCGACCCGCGCCTGCTCCATGGCGAGCAGCATGTTCGCCAGGCCACCGACGTTCTGCTGGTAGTACCAGCCGGGCCGGGCCACCGACTCGCCCACCTGCTTGCGCGCTGCGAAGTGGATGACCGCCGTGACGCCGCGGCGCTCCATGGCATCGGCGAGCACCTCCACCGCCTGGCCGGACGCCACGTCCAGCTTGATCACCTCGGCACCCTCCACGCGCTCCGGCGAGCCGTAGGACAGGTCGTCAACCACAATCACCTCGTCCCCGCGCTCAAGCAGAAGACGGACGACGTGGGCCCCAATGTAGCCGGCACCGCCGGCAACCAGAATACTCATGGGGCCATGCTACAGAGGGCAGGGCCCCTGCCCGCGCACCGATCGACGGCGGCGGGAGGGGAATTCCCGTGTTTCCGACGTCGTCGAAGATCCTGCGCCCTTCAGGGCCCCTCAGCCCCGGTCGCGCCGTTCGCGCAGCGCCGCACCCTTGGCATGAGCGATCTCGGCCAGATCGGCTTGGAAGTCCCTCATGGCTTGCCTCAATCGGGCCGCCTCCTCACCGTCACCGGCGGCGAGCATGCGCACGGCGAGCAGACCGGCATTGCGAGCGCCGCCGATCGACACGGTCGCCACCGGAACACCCGCCGGCATCTGGACGATGGACAGCAGCGAGTCCATGCCGTCGAGATGCTTCAACGGCACGGGCACGCCGATGACCGGCAGTTCCGTGACAGCGGCGAGCATGCCAGGCAGATGGGCCGCTCCCCCGGCGCCGGCGATGATGATCCGCAGGCCCCTCCCGGCGGCGGCGCGTCCGTAGCCGATCATCTCGGCGGGCATGCGGTGGGCGGAGACGACGTCGGCCTCGTAGGGCACGCCGAACTCCTGAAGGGCGTCGGCGGTGGCCTCCATGGTGGGCCAGTCGGAGTCCGAGCCCATCACAATGCCGATCTTCGGCTGCGCAGCTTGATTCATCAGTAGACCCTTTCTTTCTGAAAGCTCTGAAAATATTGCGAGGCAAGAGGTCCTGACATCCGGTCCGGACCGATCTCGACGCGGAACTCGACCGATCTCGACGCGGGTTGCGACCGATCTCGACGCGGAGTACGACCGATCTCGGCGAATTCGGCGAATTCGGTGAGTTCAGGCGTCTCCGCTCAGGATGGCGGCGACGGCGCGAGCGCGCGCCAGCGCATCGGCGATCACCTCGGACGGGGCGCACGAGCCGGGATCGCCGGCGACCACGAGGTTGACGTGACCGAGCTTACGGCCCGGGCGCCAGCCCTTGCCGTACATGTGGACGCGCGCCTGCGGCTCCAGGGCCAGGGCGCGGGCCAGGGCGTCGTCGTCGGGCTCGGCCCGGCTTCCCAGGACATTGACCATGACCGTGACCGGAGCCGTGGGCTCGGGCGAGCCGAGCGGCAGGTCGAGGACCGCGCGCACGTGCTGGGCGAACTGGCTCGTCACCGCGCCGTCCTGAGTCCAGTGGCCCGAATTGTGGGGCCGCATCGCCAGCTCGTTGACGTACAGGGCGGTGGGGCGCCCCGCAGTCTCCACGGCGAACAGCTCGACGGCGAGCACGCCGGTGACGCCGAAGCGCTCGGCCACCGTGCGCCCGATCTCCTGCGCCTGCGCCACCGCCGCCTCCTCGAGCCCCGGAGCCGGGGCGACGACCTCGGAGCAGATGCCGCCGTCCTGAACGGTCTGCGCCACGGGCCAGCTCCGCAGCTCCCCACCGGGGCTGCGGGCGAGCAGGACGGCGAGCTCACGGGTGAAGGGCACCGCCTGCTCGACCAGCAGACTGGTGACCGCGCCGCCGCCCAGACTTCCCCCGCCCCCGGCGCCCGCGGAGGCTCGACCGGCACGGGCCGCGGCGACCTCGGCGATCCAGGACGCGGCCGGGCTGTCAGCACCGTCGTCCAGATCCTGCGGCCCGTCCACCAGGAGCACGCCGTGCCCGTCGTAACCGCCCCGCGGGGTCTTGAGCACCACCGGCCAGCCGTGGCGGTCGCCGAAGGCGCCGATCTGCTCGGCCATCGCAGGCGCGTCACCGCCGACTTCGGCCCAGACGGGCTGCGGGAGGCCGGCCTCGTCGATGGCGCGCCGCATGGCGAGCTTGTCGCGCGCCAGCAGCAGGGCATTCGCCGTGGGCTGGACGGAGACGCCCTCGGCCTGGAGGCGTTCCAGGAGCGCGGAGTCCTGATGCTCATGCTCGAAGGTGAGGGCATCGGCACGGCCGACGCTCTGAAGGGCGACGGCACCGGTCCCGGGCCGAGGAGCCCCAGCGCTACCGGCACTGCCGGCACTGCCAGCACTACCAGCACTGCCGTTCACGAGGGCGCGCACGGCTTCGGCGTCATCGGCCCTGCCGACAGGGCCGTCCACGGTGACCTGCGCCGTCGAACCGTCCGGCGCCTCGACCAGGGCCCGCAGATGGACGCCCAGGGCGGAGGCCTCCTCCTGCATCATGCGGGCCAGTTGCCCGCCTCCGATCACGGCGACGATGGGAACGCTCACCCGCCCAAGGCTACCGGGGCCACCGGCACGTCGCTCACCGCCCACGCCCCTCGACAAACCCGCGCCCCTCGACAATCCGTCTGCGACGGCCGGCGGCGCCGTACGCTGGACGTCGTGCTCAGTCCTGTCATCCCCATCAAGCGTTCCTTCTCCGAGCAGCCCGGTGATCGGCCCGCCGCTGCGCCCCACCGATTGCGGGTGCTGGCCGTCTGGGCCGTTGCGACGGCGGCCTCGCTCATCATCCTGAGACTGAGCGCGCAGGACACCCCGGTGACTCCGTGGGCGCAGGCCGCCCCCACATGGGCGGAGCACCTCTCCTTCTGGGACTCGGGCTGGTACAACCGCATCAGCCAGGAGGGATACCCCTCCGAGCTCCCCGTGGACGCCAATGGGCACGTGGTCCAGAACGCCTGGGCGTTCATGCCGCTGCTGCCCGCGCTCGCCGGGGCACTGAGTTGGACGGGATGGTCCTTCTACGCCTGTGCGGCACTGGTGGCGACGGCGGCCTCTGCGGGCGCCGCCGTCGTCATGGACTGGTGGCTGGCCCCGGCGGTGGGCGAACGGGCCTCGCTGTGGGCGGTCGCCCTGGCGTGGAGCTCGCCGTGCGCCGTCGTGCTGCAAGTGCCCTACGCCGAGTCCCTGGGTCTGCTGTTCACCGCGGCGGCACTGGCCCTGGCGGTGCGAGGCGGGCCGGGCGGCCTCATCCTGGCCACGACATCGGTCGCGCTTGCGGCCTTCTCCCGTCCGATCGGAGTGCCGCTGACCCTGGCGCTGGGCGCCTGGTGGCTGTGGGAGGTCCTCGGCGAGCGGTTCCCCGGAGCGTGGCGGCTCAGAGTGCTGCCCGAGGCCCGACCGCTGAGCGGCGGGCAGCGCCTGCGACTGCTGGCGCTGACGATCTTCTCGGCGGCGTGCGCCCTGGCCTGGCCGGCGTTGGCCTGGCTGGCCACGGGGCGGGCCGACGCGTACACGGCGACCGAGACGGCGTGGCGCTACGGCTCGCTCGCGCCCTTCACGCCCTGGCTGGCGCGCAGCGGGTGGTGGGTCGGGCCGGGTCTGGGCATGCTGCTGCTGGTGGGGGCGCTGGTGGTGGTGGCGACGGTGCTCAGCGCCCCGTCGCTGCGACGGCTCGGCCCGGGCCCCTGGTTCTGGTGCGCGGGCTACATGCTGTATCTGCTGGTGTTCTTCGATCCGACTACATCTGTCTTCCGCATTCTGCTGCCGATGGCACCGATCGCCTGGGCGCTGGCCTCGAGCATGTCCACTCGACGTCGAATCGGGCTGCTGGCGGCCTGCATGGTGGGGCAGCTGTTCTGGATCAGCTGGGTGTGGGACCTGTCCGTGAAGGTGACTCAATGGGTGCCGTGAGCGCGCCCACCGTCGGGGAGCGCCTGCCCGAGCATCCCGGTGCCCTACGATCGAGGGCGTGACCCGATCCAGTTCGCGAGCCTCAGGCGCGCCCGAGCCGAGCAGCGCCTCGACGGCCGCCACCGCATCGGGCACCACCAGCCCCCGCCCCACCCTCAAGGAGCGCATTGTCGCCTGGGTGACGGAGTTCCTGCAGTTCGGGCTGGTAGGGGCACTGGCCTATGTCGTGGATTCCGGCCTGTTCGTCCTCTTCCAGCACGGCCCGCTGGGCGTCTTGGCGGGGCACCCGAATACGGCCAACGCGGCCAGTGCCACGATCGCGACGATCTTCTCCTGGGTGGCCAACCGGTTGTGGACCTACCGGGGCCGCACGCAGGAGAACGTGGCGCGCGAGGCGCTCCTGTTCGCCCTGGCCAACGTGGGCGGATTGTTCATCACCCAGTTCTGCCTGCTCTTCACCCACCACGTTCTGGGACTGACCTCGGCGATCGCGGACATGATCGCCGCTTATGTCGTCGGCTTCGGCCTGGGGACGGCCTTCCGCTTCACCTTCTACCACTACATCGTCTTCAACGGCGGTGCGGACAAGAGCCCTAAGAACCCTGAAAGCCCTAAGAGCCCCGAGAACCCCGCGAGTGCTGAGGAGATCGAGGAGCGCGAGGAGATCGAGACGGGCCCCGGCAGCACCCGGCGCGCCTGAGTGCCTGACGCCACATATCCAGTGAGGGCGTTCTCATGGTGCGCTCCCCAGTGGCTTCCCTAGCCTGACCCAGTGATGCCTCTTGCCACGGCCGTGACGGCCGGACTCCCCGCAGCCCTGCCCTCGGACCTCCCCGGGGCCCTCGCCCCGACCCTGGGCCCCAAATGGCTCGACGCCGCCAGCATTATCACCACGATCGTGGAGTGGTTCGGCCCCTGGGCGATTGTGGGCGTCATGCTCGTGATCTTCGCCGAGACCGGCCTGCTCGTCGGCTTCTTCCTGCCGGGGGACTCTCTGCTGTTCACACTCGGCATGTTCGTGGGCACGGGCGCCGTCGGCGTCCACATCTGGGTGGCCGCCCCGCTCGTATGGCTGGCCGCGATCATCGGCAACCAGACGGGCTATGCGATCGGCCGCAAGGCGGGGCCGGCGATCTTCAACCGGCCCGACTCCCGGCTGTTCAAGAAGGAGTACGTCGATCGCACGGCGGCGTTCTTCGAGCGCCACGGCGGCAAGGCCGTGACCCTGGCCCAGTTCGTCCCGATCGTGCGCACCTTCACCCCCGTCATGGCGGGCGTCGGCAAGATGCACTACCGCCACTTCCTCCTCTTCAATGCGATCGGCGCGACCTTCTGGGCCTTCGCCATCACCTGGCTCGGCTACTTCCTGGGCAGCATCGCCTGGATTCAGAAGAACATCGACACCATGATCCTGGCGATCGTCTTCGTCTCCATCCTGCCCATGCTCATCTCGGCGCTGCGCGGATGGCTGTCCTCCCGGAAGTCCTCAGCCGCCCAGACGGAGGCCTGATCCGCCGGGCGCGGCTCAGAAGCGACGGCGGCGCCCGACGCTGACCAGCGCGCCCTGCGGCAGGACGTTGTTCGGGTCCAGGGAGCGCGGCACCGCATTGAGCAGAACGGAGAAGATCGCCGGGCTGCGCTGCGACAGCTCGATCTTCCCGCCGTCGGCCTCGACCAGGTCCTTGGCCAGTGCCAGGCCCACGCCCGTCGAGCCGTGACCGGAGACGTGGCGCTCGAAGACGTGGGGCGCGATCTCCTCCTCGACGCCGTCGCCCTCGTCGGCGACATCGATGAAGACGCCGTGCCCGCCCTTGGCGCTGCGCACTTTGACGCTCGTCGCACCCGCCCCGTAGCGCAGCGAGTTCTCGACAATGGTGGCCAAGACCTGCGCCAGGGATCCGGGGCTCGCCAGCACGGGCAGCTCGACGTCGTCGGTGAAGGTGATCGTCCGCCCCGCCTCCGCGAAGGCCGGCTCCCATTCCTCGCGCTGCTGGGCGAAGACCTCCTCGAGGTGGAGGGCCTCGGTGGTCCCGCCGCCCGTGCGCCGGGAGACCTTGAGCAGATCCTCCACCACCCCGGTGAGCCGGTCGACCTGCTCGATGCATGCGCGCGCCTCCGCACGCACCTCCTCCTCACTCGACATGAGCTCGATCTCCTCCAAGCGCAGACTCAACCCCGTCAGGGGCGTGCGCAACTGGTGGGAGGCATCGGAGGCGAATTGCCGTTCAGCCGCGAGTCTGCCCGCCACGCGCTCCGCGGTGCGCACCAGTTCGGCCTGGACGAGATCGATCTCCTCAATGCCGGAGTGGCGCAGGCGCGGACGCACCTGGCCCGAGCCGAGCTGCTCGGCCTCGGCCGCCAGGAAGATCAGCGGGGCGCTGATCCGTCGTGATGCCTTGGCGGCCACCACGTAGGCGGCGATCAGCGCCACCGCCGCCAGCCCCACGGCGGTCAGCGCCACCGTGATCACCACTCGGGCCCGGTCGTTGGCATTCGGCGTGGTTCTGAATGCCAGGGCGATCCAGGCTCCCCCCAGAGGAATCCCCAGCAGGACGACAGCGACAGAGACCGCAAACATCGTCATCGTCATCGTTCGGCGGCGCATGCCCACTCCCTTCGTGAACCCGGTACCACGTTAGACGCCCCGGCCCGCACAAGGCAGGACCGGGGCGCACTCGTCGTGGCGTCTCACGGCGCCTTACAGCGGCCTCATAGCGGTCGCAGCATCACGCGACGTCGCAGACGCTCACAGACACCATGACACAGCACCCGCGCTTACGGACGCCGGAGGATTCCGAGATTATGAATTATGCAGCTACACAGTTATCTATGCATTCATCTGCACAATTAGACCACCAGGCGATACCCGTTGCCATCCCGCAGGAGCAGTGCGGGGGAATCGGCGTCGTCACCGAGCTTGCGGCGCAGCCATGTGACATGCATCTCGAGAGTCTGCTCCGTACCCGTCGGGTCCTCCCCCCAGACCTCCTTGAGAACATCCTCGATCGACACGACCTGCCCGCCGCCGCGAACCAGCACCCGCAGCAGCTCGAACTCGCGCGTCGTCAGCTGCAGCTCGCGGGAGGCCACGAAGGCGCGATGGGCGGCGACGTCCACGCGGATCTCACCGGCGGTGAGCTCGTCCTCGATGGCCTCGCCCGAGGCGCGACGGACCTGGGCGCGCACCCGGGCCAGCAGCTCGGCCAGGCGGAAGGGCTTGGTGACGTAGTCATCGGCGCCCGCATCCAGGCCGACGACGAGATCAGTGTCCTCACTGCGAGCAGTGAGCATCAGAATGGGAATGGTCAGGCCCTGGACCCGCACCTGGCGGGCGACGTCGAGTCCATCCATGTCGGGCAGGCCGAGGTCCAGCACAATGATGTCGGCGCCGGCAACCTCCTCGAGAGCACCCTTGCCGGTGCCGTGGGCGCGCACCTCGTAGCCCTCGCGTCCGAAAGCGCGGGCGAGGGGCTCGGAGATGGCGGGGTCGTCCTCAACGAGAAGCACTGTCGTCATAAGTCGGATCGTAGGCGACTGAAGGCCCTGCCGCCATCGTCCGCAAGGCGGAGAAGGGAAGGTCAGACCTTCTCAGATGAGCGAGAGCTCCCAGGGCGTGATATTGCCCAGCCCCTTGGCGACCACCTCATGGCAGGGGCGGACCCGGTAATGATCGGCAACGGGCCCCGAGGCGATCGCCATGGCGGTGGCCTTGTCCATCCGGATTCCTCCGGGATCGGCCGTATTGACCAGGCGGGAGGCGAGATTGACCGGCGGGCCGAAGACATCGCCCGAGCGTGAGATCACTCTGCCCCGCACCAGGCTGGCGCGCACGAGCAGCATCTCCGGACCGGACTGGAGCTCCTCGACCAGGGCGGTAACGACCTCGGCGGCGACGAGCAGGTCGTCGGCGATGTACATGACCGCATCCCCGATGGTCTTGACCACGCGCGCACCGCGGGAGGTGACGACGTCCCGAGCCGTGGACTCGAAGTCCTCCAGCATGGCGGACAGCTCCTTGCGCCCCATCGTCTGGGCGCGCTGGGTGAAGGAGACGATATCGACGAAGCCGAGCGAGCGCGACAGCGGGAACAGATCGGGGCCGGCGTCCTCGCGCCCGCGGTGGGCGACCTCGGTATCGGTGCGGCCGAGGAGCGCGGTGAGATGCCGCCGCCAGACATAACCGAGCTGCGCGGACAGGGAATCGACCAGCTCATCGATGTGGTCCATCACCACGAGTCGGGCGGAGGTGTCGTCCAGGTGGAGGCGCTGGCCGATATCGGCCACGAGAGTCTCCAACTGCCACAGCACGAGGCGGTCCATGGTGAAGGACTGCGCCCGCAGCAGCTCCAGGACACTGCTGGCGGCCAGCCCGCCGCCGGGCGCCGCCGGGGATGGACGGCCGTCATCGGTCTCGTCGATGAGATCGGCCATGGTGCGCAGCGCATCGACGTCGTTGTCGGTGAAGCGCACCTCATCGGGCTCGACGTCCGCGAAGCCCATCGCCCGCCAGAATCGTCTGGCGAGCGCGAGGCTGGTACCGGCGCGCTCGGCCATCTCCCGCATGCTCAGAGTCGGGACTCCACCGAGAAGCAGGCGCTCGTGACCGGCGAGAGTGGCCCACTGGATGTCGTTCGGCACGGCGGTGCCGTCGTGCGCAGCGCCGTTGAATGCTCCGCTGGATGCTGTGGCGATCGCCCGAGGCTCCTTCTCCTGAGGCTGGGCCGTGGAACTGGTCTGGTCGGTCACATCCGCAACAGTAGCGCACGTCACACACTAACGCTCATCGAGACGTGCCCACTCGTCTTGACGCGATTCAACTCACGTCCCGGTCGGCGTCCCCAAACGTGCGGATGCCACGTCACCGGCGGAGATGACGAGCTCCCCGACCCCGCTCTCCCCCGCGGGACCTCCAACGGCATCGCGCAGAACGAGGCCCGGCCGTACATCGATCGCCCTGCCCCGAACCAAGCCCGTGGGGGTGGTGACCACCACGTCCTGGCCCAGGGTCGAACAGGCCCCGCGCAGGCAGCGCCCGAGCTCGCCGTCGCCGCCGTCGGGGTCGCCGTCCCGGTCCTCCCAGGAGGCGACCAGCTCCGCGAGATGCCGTCCGAGATCCTCCAGGACGCCCCGCGCGACGGTGAGCTCGGAATCGACGCCCAGCCCGGCGAGGGACGCCGCCCAGGGCACGGGCAGCTCGGCGGCGCCCTGGGCGAGGTTGACCCCGATGCCGACGATGACCGCCGATGCCTCGGCCCGGGCGCGCTCCAGACCGCCGCGCCGGCCCGCCGGACCGGCAGCGCCGCTGTTCTCGATGCGCTCCGAGGCGGGGATCAGTTCGCACAGGATGCCAGCGACCTTGCGGCTCAGGCCCCATCCGGGCGCATCCACCGCCGATGCATCGGCCGGCGCATCAGTCGGCAGGACGACAACGTCGTTGGGCCATTTCGTTCGCGCCCGCCAACCGGTGCCCTCCAGGCGGGGCTCGAGGGTGCGCTGCACCGCGAGACCCGCCAGCAGCGGCAGCCAGTCCAGACGCGCAGCGGGCACGACCGGCCGCAGGACCACGGACACGGTCAGGGCGCCGTGGGGCGGCGTCACCCACGTGTGCTCGGCGCGCCCGCGACCCGCAGTCTGCGTCTGGGCGCACAGGGCGGACAGATGGGGCCAGGTGTCGACCGCGGCCGGATTCACGCGCCCGTCGGGGCCGCTCAGCGCGGCGCGGAGGTCATCATTGGTGGAGCCAGTGACCCGGACCGTCAGAAGTCGGGAGAAGAAGGAGCTGCTCACTGCAGCAGCCTAACGCGCCCGGCCCGCAGCGCAGCCGGACCGCCCCGCCGATCATCTAGGCTGAGGGCGTGATCCTTCTGGCCTCGCAGTCCTCCGGCCGTCTGGCCACCCTGCGCGCCGCCGGCGTCGAGCCGCTCGTGCGGGTCTCCGACGTCGATGAGCACGCGATCCTGCGCGCACTGGCCGCCGACTCGCGCACCGAGCCGACTCCGCCCCAGCAGGTGCAGGCGCTCGCACGTGCCAAGGCCGCGGACGTGGCCGACACCGTGACGCGGTCCGAGCGCGAGGCGGATCCCGACCTGATCGTCGTCGGCTGCGACTCCATGCTGGAGATCGGCGGGCGGGTCGTCGGCAAACCCGCGACGGCCGCCATCGCCCGCGAGCGCTGGCGCTCCATGCGCGGGCGCACGGGAGTGCTCCACTCCGGCCACGCCCTGGTGCGCGTGCATGACGGCGCCGAGGCCCAGGGCGTGTCATCGACGACGGTCCGCTTCGGCTCTCCTGCGGACGCCGAGATCGACGCCTATGTGGCCACCGGCGAGCCCCTGGGCTGCGCGGGGGCGTTCACCATCGACGGGCTCGGCGGCGCCTTCATCGACGGAATCGACGGCGACCCGCACGGCGTCGTCGGCATCTCACTGCCACTGCTGCGGCGCCTGCTGGCAGAACTGGATGTGACATGGACGGATCTGTGGACCAGGACGTGAGGCCCTCCGAGGGCGGATGGGTCGACTGCGGATGCGGGGATCGACATTGGGGGGCCTTCGGCGCAGCCGGCCTGCTCGTGTGGCGCCGCGCCCGAGAAACCGGAGCCGGTGTCGAGATCCTGATGCAGCTGCGAGCCGGATGGACCCACAGGGGCGGAACCTGGGGTGTGCCCGGAGGCGCGACGCGCGCCGGCGAGAGCCCCGCCGAGGCTGCACTGCGCGAGTGCGAGGAGGAGACCGGTCTGCCCGCCCGGGTCCTCCGCTTGGGGGCCGAGCACATCCAGGCCCACCCGGACTGGTCGTACACGACTTTCACGGCGCAGGCGCCCTGCGACGAGGCGTGGGACAAACTCGTTCCTTTGGATCGCGAATCCCTCGAGATGCGCTGGGTGAGGCTCTCAGCACCCTCGGCGCTCTCAGGACTCTCGGGGCTCTCAGCGCCCTCGGCGAGGCGCAACGGCACGACCTGGGAACGCCCCGTCCCGGGGACTGATGACGTCTACGGCGAGGCACCGCTGCTGCCCGCCTTCGACGCGGTCTGGGAGGAGCTGGCCGTCCTCCTCCCCGCGCCTTCCGCCGAGATCGGTCGTAGTCCGGCCCGAGATCGGTCCGGTTCGCACGATATAGGCGGCAGAGACGGCAGAGATTGATCCGCGCGGTCCGCCCACCCGCCCACCCGCGGCTCAGCCGGCCTCGTTGTCGACGAGCGCGGTCATGAGCTCGGTCAGCGCGGCCAGCTGCTCATGGGTGAAGCGGTCGACGACGTGGCGGCGCACGCCATCGAGATGGATGGGAGCCACAGCGCGCAGGAAATCCAACCCGGCCTCCGTCAGCCGGCAGTTCACGCCGCGCTTATCAGCAGCGCATGAGGCCCGCTCGACATAGCCCGCCTTCTCCAGACGGCCCACCGTGTGCGTCAAGCGCGAGCGCGAGTGCGAGACATGCTCGGCCAGGGTGGACATGCGCAGCTGATGGTCGGACGCCTCCGACAGTCGCACGAGGATCTCGTACTCGTGCATGGAGATGTCCGCATCGGCCTCGAGTTCGTGATTGAGCACCGCCGCCACCGACGTCGATGCGGCGAGAAAGGCCCGCCATGCCCGCATCTCCACGACATCGAGTGGGCGGGTGAGCTCAGCGGGTTCAATGTCCGCAACGGCTGCAGCAGTCGCAGCAGTCGCAACAGCCTGCCCGCATGCCGACGGCGGCTCCTGCCCGCAGCCGCCGGCCACCGCGGCCTGAGAGTCGGAGGCCTCCTGCCCGCACCCGCCCGGGCCTGCTGCAGCCGCTGGGGAAACTGAGGAAGCTGAGGAATCAGTGCCGGCCTGCTCCTCATCGGCGCCGGTCCGATCATGACCGGTCAGCGCGGACCGCGGCTCCTCGGGGATCGGAGCGGTCGTGACGGCGGATTGGCCGCAGTCGCCTGCTATCGCACCGCTCGCCTCGTCCATCATGATCCTCCTGCTGCTGCTACTCACTCACGGGATGCCCGCTTCTGCTCGGTCATTCAGAACTGAACATCCGAATTGTATCCCTTTCTGTATATCACCCGGCAGCGGGGAGGCCTCGTGCTCCTCATCACCGGACGTCACCGGTCATCTACCGGACATCACTGGTCGGATCGTGCACCGACTCGCACCGATCCGACCAATGAGGGGCGACCGCCTCTCGATTCCCTCAATCACGGTGCAGGATGCGCCTTCCACCGGCGATGAGCGCGCCAGTCGCCTCCTCCACGAGGACGCGCGCATCCGGCGGACGACCCCTGTGGGACCCAGCGGTCACAGGCACCGGCAGAGGGGCGCGCATGCGCAGATCGACGGCGGATTCCCCGGCGGGGACCAGGGCGAGGCTCACGGCGGCCAGAAGCAGGCCGTGGGCGATGACGCCCTCCCGGCCGGCGCGGAGCCCCGCAGCCCGGGCGGCTCCCGGAACGAGGTGCAGTCGGTTGCAATCGCCGCCGGCCCGGGACCATGCGGCGACATCCAGAGCGCTCACGCGCACCGCGCGCCCATTGCTGAGAGCGCGCCCATTACTGAGTTTGCTAAGTCCACTGAATCCACTGAATCCGCTGAGGCTGCTGAATCCCTCCGACTCTCTCGATCCCGTCGGTTCCCCCGCCCCTCTCGCACGGGCATCCGCCGGGGCCGGTCGTAGGCGAGGACCGGAACGATCGGCGGAACCGGGAGCATTCTGCACAGCCGGAAGCGGACCGGGAGCGCGGGGAGAGGCGGAGTCGCCGTCATCGAGCCGCCGCGCGAGATCGTGCACGACGACGGCACCATCGGGCCACCGCTCCCCCGCCCGGCCGGCCCCCACTGCGGTGCGAGCACGCACGAGCCACCAGCCGGCGCGCGTCCTTGTATCGATGACTGTTTCGCTGGCTGTTTCGCTGACTGGGGACTCGGCGCCGCCGCCCGCCGGGCAGATCCGGCAGCGTCGATGGATCAGTCCGTGCCACGGCCCGAGCACCGGCGCCTCCTGCAGAGCCCGCAGAGTGATGACGGCGGGAAGAATCGTCTGGACTCCCAGGCGAGCAGCCGCTGCCGGGTCGTCGATGCGGAAGGTTGCGACAATAGGCTCCAGGACACGGCAAAGCCCCGCCGACTGTTCGTCGACGGGGCCGATGTCGCTCATGAGCCGATCGTATCGACTGCGGAGACGAAGCTTTAGAGCCCTAGCGGGTCTCTCGGTGCTCGGTGTGCTTGCCGCAGCGAGCACAGAACTTCTTGATGGCGAGCCGATCGGGGGTGTTCCGACGGTTCTTCTTCGTGATGTAGTTGCGCTCCTTGCACTCCGAGCAAGCCAGAGTGATCTTGGGGCGAACGTCGCTGGACTTACTGGCCACGCGTCTCTCCTCTGATTGATCCTCGAGCCGGTGGGGGCCTTGCTCGAAACCTTGCGTAGCGGGGGAGGGACTCGAACCCTCGACCTCACGATTATGAGTCGTGCGCTCTAACCAGCTGAGCTACCTCGCCATATGACCACAATGGGGGCCAGTGGCCCCCGCTGTGAGAGCCCCGAAAGGGAATCGAACCCTTGACCTTCTCCTTACCATGGAGACGCTCTGCCGACTGAGCTATCGGGGCAACGAGCGCGATCCTATGCGGACCGGAATTACCGTGGCAATCCAGCCCCGAGTGTCCTCGCTCACTGTGCCACCGCCCCGAAAGGCGGCCCTGATCGTCCTGCCGTCACAAGCCACAACAAAGCGATCATGGTGGCGGGTGAGGGATTCGAACCCCCGTAGCATTCCGCGGCTGATTTACAGTCAGCTCCCATTGGCCGCTCGGGCAACCCGCCGTGCTCCGCGTCCGTCCCGGTCCGTCCTGGGATCAGGCGCCGCGCGGTGCCGTGGAAGAATAGCAAGCTCACGACGATCCGCGCCAATCCCGGCCGTAGGGGCCTGGTCACACGATCGCACAGTCACACGGTCGCACAGTCGCCGACGTCGAGGCGGAGCCGCACTCCGAAACGTCCCCGAACATCCCCGAGCATCCGCACAGCGCTCACAGCGGCTCACAGCGGCTCACAGCGCTCTTGATGCTCCCGAGGCCCCGACACCCACGCCGCCCCTGCCCCGCGAGTCCTCCGAGCGGATCAGCGGCGGCGCTCGCCTCGGAGAGCCGGAAGACCTGCGAAGGACGCGAACATGCTCGAGGGCAGCCGACGTGCCCACAGGACGACCAGCACCATGGAGCACGGGTGCCGCAACGCGAGATAATCGAGATAACTAACTGAGATAATGGCGACAATGCTGATAGTATTGTCGCCATTCTTCATTCCCGCTCCCCCATGCGAAAGACCATGTCCGACATTCCAACTCCATCTCCCGGCCCCGACAATCCCGCATTCGACAATGCACGCACAGGGCAGCAAGGCGACGATGCATCACCGGCTCCGCTCCTGACACCCGATCAGGAGCGGAGCCGCGTCAGAAAACATAGAAGAAGAAAAGGAATTATTGCCACCATTTCACTCGCGCTAATCAGTATCGCGGCCGTCGGCAGCATTATGTACATCAATCGCACGCCGACCATACCGATCGAGCAAGCAGACATTGGAGAATGCGTGACCAACCCGTCTGGCACATCCCCCAGGCAGGTGAGCTGCAGCCGCAACGACGCCGCCTACCAAGTCACGGGGCGCGCCGCCGGCACCGAGGAATGCGCGACGATCGCGGGCACCGAGGCAGCCAATATCAACGAGGACACCTATCTGTGCCTAGCGCCCACGGAATTCGATCAATCCCGCGAGGTTAACACAATCGTTGCGGGCGATTGCCTGATCTTCGAGGACATTCCCGAAGAGAAGAAGGAAACCATGGCCACGCCCTGGATAAAGAAGCCCTGGGAGGAGCAGAAGGAGGCCGTCCGCTCGGATTGCGTCAGCGGCTCATACCCGGTGCTGGCGGTGATCAACGGAATTCGGCAATCAAGCATGGACGGTAAGGCGTGCACTGACGTCGGCGTAGAAGCAGATTCCGTGTACGGACTCTCATTGGCCCGTTTCCACACCCCGGACCATAAGCCATCTCCCGCCGAGCTCATGAGATCCACTCCCTATGACCTCGCCTTCTGCATGGGGAAGCAGAACAGCTGAGCGCCGGCGCTTCAGAGCAGGGTCGGAACCGGGCCGGAAAGACACGCGGTCCAGCAGTTCAACGGTTTAGCAGAGCCCCCGGTCTCGCTCACGACGACAGCAGGGCGAGCACGGCCTTGACCCGGCGATGCACGGCGGCATCGGGCAGAAGCCCCAGCTTGGCGAAGATGCGCTGAGTGTGCTTCTCCACGGCGCCCTCGGTCACGACCAGCCGTGCAGCGATGGCGGCGTTGGTGCAGCCCTCGGCCATGAGGGCGAGCACCTCGCGCTCGCGCGGCGTGAGCGACTCGATCGGATCGTCCCGCCGGCCGCGCTGCATCACCTGGGCGACGACGTCGGGGTCCAGGACCAGCTCTCCGCGCGCCACCCGCTCGACCGCGGCGAGGAAGGAGTCGATGTCGGTGACGCGATCCTTCAGGAGGTAGCCGATGCCGGCCCCGCCGTCGGCCAGGAGCTCGGGCACGTAACCCGCCACCACGTACTGGCTCAGCAGGAGGATGGGGGCGTCGTTCCACTGCTGCCGGATGCTGCTGGCGGCGCGCAGCCCCTCGTCGGTGTGCGACGGCGGCATACGGATGTCGGCGATGACGAGGTCGGGGCGCAGCGCCAGGGCCTGGTCCACCAGCGCCCGGCCGTCGGCGACCTCGGCGACTACCTCGTGGCCGCCCTCGGCGAGGATGAGTGCGAGCCCTTGGCGCAGGAGCACGGAGTCGTCGGCGATCAGGACGCGCACGGGATCACCGCCTCCACCCGGGTGGGGCCGCCCGCCGGCGAGGTGACCGTCAGCCGACCATCGACGCCCTCGAGCCGCTCGACCAGCCCGGCCAGGCCATGTCCCTTGGCCAGGGACGCTCCCCCGACACCGTCGTCAGCGATCCACAGGCGCAGCTGCTCGGTCTCGATGACGGCGCCGAGCTCGGCCGAGTGGGCCCCGGAGTGCTTGTTGAGGTTGGTCAGGGCCTCGCTGGCCACGAAGTAGGCGGCCTGGGAGATGTGATCGGGCAGGGGCGGGAGGTCGGCGTGCACGGTCACCGGCACCGTGGAGCGAGCAGCAACCTCGGCCAGGGCCGCCGACAGCCCGCGATCGGTGAGCACCGGGGGCGCGATGCCGCGCGAGAGGCGGCGCAGCTCGTCGAGAGTCTGCTGGGTCTGATCCATCGCCCCGCTGATGATGCCCTCGGCGGCCTGAGGATCCTTGACAGCCTGACGCTTGGCACGGGCCAGATCCATGCCTAGGCGCACGAGCCGCTGCTGAGGGCCGTCGTGGATATCGCGCTCGAGCTGGCGGCGGGTGTCGGCCTCGGCGCGCTGCACGGCGGCGCGCGAGGTCTCCAGACGCGCGACCTCACTGCGCTGGCACAGGAGAGCCCGGCTGAAGGCCTGCCGAGCGCGCGTCAGAGCCCGCAGCACGAGAGGGGCGGTGAGAGTGAACAGCACCCACAGCGCCAGGTCCAACAGGACTTGCCACAGCAGAGCCGGCTTCAGTCCGAGCAGCCCGGCCAGGGTCTGACTCCTAGGCACGGTGGCGTCCACAATGATGTCCGCGGCCATCCCGAGCCATCCGACAAACATGGTCACGAGCCATGTGAGAGACAGGGCCCAGGTCGCGGTCGTCACGAAGAGGCCGACGAAAACCCACCCCAGATCCAGCCAGCGCTGCGGATCCCGCAGCGTGGTGAGCAGACGCCGCACGGTTCCGTCGCCGGGATCCGTCCGCAGGTAGTGGCCGGGCACGTACTCGCTGGAATCGACGGCGGCCACGGCGCGGCGCTCCATGTCGGCGAAATAGGTGCAGATCTCAAGGCCCAGCACCAGGATGGGAATGCCGATCCAGATGATGACGGTGCCCGCCCCCAGTGCTATCAGTGTCACAACAATGATGAAGGCGACGACATTGAGCGGCCAGGCGAGCAGGAGATAGGCCGCGTCACGGCGCATCTGCCGGTAGCGGTCGCGCCAGTCGCGCCAGGAGGTCGGAAGGTTCATGTCTCAATCCTGCTCGTAGCGGTGCGGCGGCCCCAGCCCGCCACCTGGCGGACCCGTGGTCGGGCTGGCCCGACAACCGCATCGGCACCGTAGCACTGCCCCGGCGCCGCAACGCTGCCGCAGCATCATCGAGAACTGCTGGAAGTGCTGGCGCCGCTGGGCTGGAAGCGCTGGAACCATTGGCGCCGCTGGGCTGGAAGCGCTGGGCTGGAACCGCTGGAACCACTTGAACATCATCGAGATCGACATTTTGGAACGAGATCGACTTCCTCGAACGAGATCGACGGTGACGCCGTCGATCTCGTTCGAGGAAGTCGATCTCGACGCGTCCCCTTTGCCGGACGCCGGCGCTAACCGTCAGCGGTGAGAGCTGCGCTCAGGCCCGTAGACAGGTCATCGGCCCAGCGCGCATGCCACGGGCTCTCCTCGGCGCGGCTGAGGCAGTACAGGAGATTGGGCAGGCGGTCGAGCAGTTCCCAGGCGTCGCGTCTGGCCAGAAGCGCCTGCGGATCGGTGGCGTGCGCGTCGGGCCGCCAAACCATCGGGTCGCCGGAGTACGAGCGCGCCTGTGGAACCGCGCCCGTCTGAGCCGACTCCTCGCTCAAACGCTGCACGCATCGAGCATATTCAGACACGAAGGCGGTGACCTCAGTGCGCTCCATGGGCGCGTACCACGGGCCACCAGTGATCGCACCGCCGATGAGGGCCAGATCCTTGGCCGGATCGCCGGGTCCCGCCCACTCGAAGTCGATGAGCCGGGGCACCCCGGCGGCGTCGAAGACGATGTTGGTCAGGACCGCGTCCCCGTGAATGAGCGGATGAGTCAGGGCGCCCTCGAAGGCGTGATCGAAACGCCCCAGCGCCCGTCGCCACGGATCCAGGAGCGGGACGACCCGCGGATCGAGCAGGGTGCGCGGGTGGTGCTCGCGCCACCAGGACAGCAGCGTCTCCCCCTCCTGGGAGGCGGTGGGCAGCTGCGTCGGAGCACCGGGCAAGGCCGACTCACCGGACGCTGTGCTCAGGGCCAGGTGGAGACGGGCGATCTGCGCCGCGAGCGGCGCGGCGAACTCCGGCCTCCAGTCGCCGGGGGCCAGGACTCGCCCAGGAACGTAGGTGGTCACCATGTAAGGGATTCCCAGGGGGTTATCAGTGCTGCCAGGGCTGTCTGAAACGCCTGGGCCGCCGGGGCTGCCAGAGCCATCAGGGCTGCCTGGACCGCCAGGGCCGCCAGGGCCGCCGGAGCCACCAGTACTGCCAGTACTGCCAGGGCCGCCTGGGCAGTCATCATCACCGATGCCGCTGGAATCGTCAGCGCCGTCTGGACCGCCAGAGCCGTCTGGACCGCCGATGCCGCCGGAGCCGGTCTCCAGGGCAATGGCAACGGCGCTGGCGCCCAGATCCGGCGGAACCTGCTCGAGGGCGGCGAACTCGGCGGCCATGGACCGGGGCAGCTGGTCGAGCGGACGACGCGGTATGCGCACCACGCGCTCCTTGTTCCCACTGCACAGCAGCCAGGCCGCGTAGCTCTCCCCGGCTCCGAGCCGTCGCAACCGAACCGGCCCCGGCGGCACGCCGCGGATGCGGCCGGCTTCGGCGGCGGCGCGCAGGCGGCCGGCGACGTCGTCAAGGTCGACCAGTTCAGCGCCGTCCGGCGCGGAATCCCGGGCGGGACAAGCGGATCCTCGGGCCCCCTCTCCCAGGGGACCCCGGTCGTCTGCGGAGCATCCCTGGACGAGCCGAGTCGAGCTCACCGAGGAACTGCAGGCGCGGGCGATGAGCTCGGCGGCGCCGGTCACCTCAAGACGACCCGTATCCAGTCTGAGGTCGGCCTCGGGCCAGGGCGCGTAGTCGCGCTGGAGCACGTCCCGCCAGCCCGGCAGGACCAGACCCTCGATATCGCTGACCCGCTGCTCGACGCGGCGACGGTGCTCATCCCGGTCGGAGCAGACGAGTTCGACCTGCAGGAGGCGGGAACCAGCATCGACCGCCGTCCGCTCCCAGAGTCTCCGGGTGATCGGCAGAGGATTGACGCACTCGACCAGGACGTCGCCGCCGGTGGACAGGACGTCGCCGGCCACGGCTGCAGCCGCGTAGTAGCCCGCTCCCCCGGGCATGTCCGGAGCCATCTCCCCGCTGCGGCGCAGGGCCTGCTCAATGGAGTCCACGCGCAACCAGGTCATGGGCGGCGTGATGGGCCGTTCCCCCAGCAGAGCGCGGCAGACGGCGGTCTTGCCCACTGCGGGCAGGCCGCCGATCACCACCAGCAGCGGTCGCCGTCCGCTCACGCGGGACCGGCCATCGGGGTTCGCATACTCCGTCATGCGCAGCGGCCCGCCGGCGTCAGTAGCCCGCCATCTGCTCCAGGCGGGCGATCCGCTGGTCCATGGGAGGGTGAGTGGAGAAGAGGTTGCGGACCCGCCCGAAGGGGTTGGCGATCATCATGGCGGAGACAGGCTCCACCCGCGGGTCCTGCCCCATGGGCACGCGAGAGACGCCCGACTCCAACTTGCTCAGAGCACTGGCCAGGGCGAGCGGGTCGTGGGTCAAGACGGCGCCGTCGTGGTCGGCGTCGTACTCGCGGGTGCGCGAGATGGCGAACTGGGTGACGCTGGCGGCCAGCGGGGCCAGCAGCGCCATGAGCAGCACGAGCAGGCCGTTGCCCTCGCGCCGATCCCTCCCGCCGCCGAACCACATGACCATCATGGAGATCGAGGAGATGACCCCGGCGATGCCCGCGGCGACGGAGCCGGTGAGAATGTCGCGGTTGTAGACGTGCGAGAGCTCGTGTCCCAGCACGCCGCGCAGCTCGCGCTCGTTGAGAAGCTGAAGAATGCCCTGGGTGCAGCACACGGCGGCGTGGGCCGGGTCGCGCCCGGTGGCGAAGGCGTTGGGACTCATGGTCGGGGCCACGTACAGGCGCGGCATGGGCTGGCCGGAGGCCGCCGACAACTCGCGCACGACCGCGTACATGGTGGGCTGCTGGGCCTCGGTGACCTCGATGGCACCCATGGAGCGCACGGCGAGCTTGTCCGAGTTCCAGTAGGAGTAGGCGGTCTGGGCGACGCCGATGAGCGGCATGATGAACAGCCAGATCGCGGAGCCGGTGCCCTTGGCGAGCATCCAGCCGAACAGGAGGAGCAGGCTCCACAGACCGCCCATGAGGATGGCGGTCTTGAGCCCGTTGTGGTGGTTGGCGCCTGTCATGGGAGGCAGTGTATGGACACTGGCTGTGCGTGCGCTGGGTCGAGGCCGCCCTCCTCACTACAACTACATGGCGGGCGTGGCCGACGTCCACCAGACGACTGTTTCCGGGCAGGGGCACCCGGGCGTCACGATCGCGCTGACTCTGCAGATTAAGCCAGAATTAAGCCAGAACTGCGCCGTTGTGCCGAAGTACCTGCCGAGCCGCAGAAGCGGTATCCGCCGAGACGCGCCTGCTCCCGTGGACGTCTCATCGATGCGGCGCGGCGGGACCCCGATGGCGAGGGCGCCCCTGTGCTGCGTGATGCCGAACCCCTTGATGACGTCCTCCTGAGGATTTCGCCCGGGTGAATCGACTCGATCCTATCGACGCCTTCAACGCCTTCAACGCCCTCAGCGAGTCAACAATCTCAGCCTCGTCAGGGCCGGCGTCAGTCCATACGAAGCAGATCCTCAGGCAAGCAGGTCGGCGACGTCGGCCGCCGGAATCCCCAGGGCCTCGCCCACGCCGGCGGTGTACAGCGCGCCGTCATGAGTGCTCAGACCCCGGGCCAGCTCCTCGCTCGCCCGGCAGGCGCCGCGCCAGCCGTCGTCGGCCAGAGCCAGGGCATAGGGAAGCGTCGCATTGGTCAGCGCATAGGTGGAGGTGTGCGGCACGGCGCCGGGCATATTGGCCACGCAGTAGAAGACCTTGCCGTCCACCTCGAAGGTGGGCTCGGAGTGGGTGGTGGGGCGGGAGTCCTCGAAGCACCCGCCCT
>ERZ773038.108-NODE-108-length-55710-cov-13.939916_pt1 | contig 55710 bp, 55 predicted proteins | sample MGYA00511665_ERZ773038 | MGnify/ENA primary metagenome ERZ773038 (study PRJEB29015, sample SAMEA2737966) | human oral metagenome | biome: human oral; feature: human-associated habitat; material: dental | place: China | collected 2028 ... | reverse complement strand
CTTCTGATACCGATTCAGATGTGAAAAGTTTACGTTCTGACATAAAATGTCCCCCCTTAAAAATAGATGTTTCTCTAAAAAAGAGAAATTTGCGACCTACTAACCTGCTAAACACAAGAAATCTTTCCCTTTCAAGTGTTAAACTAGTAAGGCGCTGAGGCAGACCGCCAATAGCGGCTACCATCAAATGACTAGCAGCTTTAGATGCAGTCATTTAGAGCGAGTTACAAAGAACCGACTGAAAGTTGAAAACTTTCCGAGCAATCCGCATTTAAGAAGATGCCCCTTGTGTTGATCAAATATTTTTAGTCTAGCAGCCATGTTACAGTTAGCATTTAAGGTTACCACAACAAGCCAAGAAAGAATAAAAGTATTTTAAACACAAAAGCCGCCTTTTCGGGACTCATTAACTCTACCATTGTACCACGTTTTTATTAAATAGAGTCATTAAATTTATTTTTTAAGTGGTTCAACTCAATTTTCTAGAGCTAATACTGCTAATAGCCTGCTATTTTATAGCTTAATTACCATCAACCATAAATCACTATATTTTTTCCAACCAGCTGGTTATAACTATTTTTAATAGAAGTTTTAGCAGCGAGTCTACCCGCAAAAAAATCCCAATCCAAATGGACTGAGATTCTTAGGAGATTTATGAAAAAGAAAAGTTTTAGGATTCCTATTGCTAGGATGACTATAGTATAGAATAAGTTTCTTAAAAGAAACTTAAGAGGGGGAAATTGAATTAGAATTGGTAGTAAGCAGAATCAGTAGCCAATTATATCCTTTAAAATTATTTCTATCGGAATATTCATTATATTCAAAAGGAAAAGTTTATTTTGTCTAAGATTATAAATGTCTAGTTTATTTATAACTTTAAATTCTTAGTGAATAGAGAATATTATCCTATTTATTAAATACAAATAAGTTTTAATCTACCAGTTTGAATAAGTCGTGTCAATAAATTTTTACCATGATTTTTATTATCAAGTGTCTCTCCATATTTTTCGATTAAACATGAAATGCTTGATAATTGTTCCTGTTTAATGTCACTCGCTTCTCTTCCTGCGTACTCGCTATAATAAAATATCAATTTAACTGAACTATTATACAAGTCATATAAATCAAAAATATGCTGAAAATAACTATAATCTGCCTCAGTTAGAGAATGTCCATAAAATTTGATAACTACAATATCTTTAGTAAAAATTTTTTCTGTTGATTCAGCTAAATAATTATAGTCTGTGTACAATTCTAATGTCCTATAAGCTTTTGTAAATCGATATTCATGTTTTATCGGATCAAGTCCAATACTATCAATACCAAAAATAATATTATTCATTATTGAATTATCCGCTTTCATTTCACCATGAACATTAATATAACTTTTTAGTTTCGGAAAAAGTCTTTTATCTTTTTTCCAAGGAACAGTGTAATTAAAATTAAAAATATTATAATTTAGCTCATGGTTATTTGTTTTGGCTATTTCATATAGTGTATTAGAAACATTTTGTGAATATTCCAAATGATCTGCCAACTGATTTTGCAAAAAATCTTGAAAATCATCCTCTAAATCATTTAATTCAGATAATAATATTTCTGTAATTAAATTTTGTACTTTTGGCAAATTATTTTGCTCGATCTTATCTAAATTATCTTCACTATTATTAGTATTAAATATTTTCTCATAAGACTCTATTTGTTCTATTAGAGAATTTAATTTTATTATTTTTACATCATTAATACGTCTAAAAAGATGACATACAATCAATCTGGCGAAATTTTCAAGAGTTTTTTGTTCCATATAATAAGCAGATTTCCTAACCTTGTGAAATGCTCTTATAAATACAGCATCAGATAAAAATTCAGTAAATTTAGCCATAGGCATATCGCTTGTTTTAACATATCTTTTGATAATATCTTCTACTGATGACCAGTTAGCCGATTGATTTATCTTTTCATATAAGAAAATAATATACCAAATATTAATTTTAGGAAAAAATGACCAAGTAACATTCAAAGAACTATCTATCAATAAATCATCATTATAACAATTAACGAGATTTTGCACATATTTTTCAAAAGATTCGATAGCAGTTAAATTATTCTGAGATAATTGTTCTAAATAACTTTTATATTTATTCGTTAATACATATTCTATAAAACTACTATAAGTAGTTTTTATCCCACATTGTAGGTCAAATCCATTTCCTAAAATAATTAATTGTTTAACATTATCTTTATTTGCCAATAAAACTCTCATCCTTTCTTTTATACAAACATCTTCTTGTATTAATTACTTTTTTAAGTCTCTAATCTTTTATATGGAAAAAAGTAAACATCCATTTCATTTCTTATAAAAAATATTGCTCTAGTTCAAATTTTTCAATTCCAACCTTAGTATTAATATATTCTTTCAAATTAGAATTTGCTCTAGCATTTCCAAATTCGTCAAAATATATATTCTCAATCTGATTGTCATCTTTCAACAATTGATAGATATTTTTACTAATACCCAATCGTAAAATATCAAGCTCTTTTTTATCAAATGTTCGATACAGAAAATAATTAAACTGTGCTTCCGTAATAATTTCAAATTCTTTTAATGTACCTAATAATAATGTTATCTCGTGTCCTATAAAATCTTCATCCGTTTGAATCTTTATAATTGCTAGATTGTATAGAAATTCCTCATCATTTGTGTGTTGCCGTAAATCCACATAAACTTGTGCTTGTCCAACATAAGATTCTGTTTCGTAAGAAACTTCTCCAAATTGTGGTCCTACATATACAAAATTACTTCCTTCTCTTTGCCCATTTAATATTTCCTGCCAATAATTATATAAATTATCAACCCTTTCATGTAATGTTTTAAAGGAAAAATTAAGAAAGTCTGTATAATAGTCAAGTGTAGCAGTATATCTAAGACGTTTAGAATTGTTAGTAGGAGAAAAATAGCTCTCATCCATTTGTCCGTTACTAAGAAAAGGCTCAAAGAAAATTTCTTTTATCTTATAAAGTAATTTTTCATATAGGTTCTCATTTCCATTAATTTTTGCAGAGTTTTCTATAACTAATTTTAGTTTCTCTATTCCAGTATCAGTATAGTTTATTATCTGCTGGGCACCAGCCTTGCTTATTCTAGTAAAAAAATCAGGATTATCATATTCTCGAAGGATCTTACTTTCATTTTCACGTATTTTTTCTGCACTCTCACTATTAGAAGAATTTTTCAAAATAGGATTTTTCACAAGATCAGTAGGTTTTCCTCTCAAACTTTCAATTTTCGTCTTTAACTTGCCTTTTCCATTTTGTTGTGGGTATTCATTCATTTCTACAAAATGAACAGGAATAAATATTTTTGAAAGTGATGTACCATTTTTAAAAATTTCATTTAATCTATTGACACGCCCAATTAAATTTTGCAAATCACTTTGATTCTTAAACCCTGATATATAAATAAGATTATCAATTGGTAAATTCATTCCTGCTAGTACAACTGAATTTGCAATAAAATGTTGTAAAAATGCAGATTCTCTTATGTGCTTTAAGAGGTAGTTCCTTATAATTAATGGTAATCTACCGTGCATATAGACGATACCTTTAGAAAGATATTTTATTAATTTAAAGTTTGGATGGACTACACTCTTTAACTCTTCACATAATTTTTCTATCTCAAGTGGTACTTCTATCTGAGGTAATTTAGCAAATAATTTCTCAGAATAATCCTCTATATTTCTGGGTCTATATAAAAAATGTAGATTTTTATTGTAATTGATTGAGGTTTTATAAATATAATCTAAAGCACTATCAGCCACTTGTATTTCTATAAACTCATTAAGAAATCTATCATAAATAAATTCTTTGTTTTGCTTATCCAGAAATTTAATGTCCAATATTTTCAAGTCTTTTTTAATTTTATAAGGAATTATGGGTGGCTGTTCATTTAAAACTAAATTATCTACTTCTTGTATCGTCGGCGATAAGTAAACCATCTTTAATTTATTATTTAGCTGCCTTGATAATTGGATAAATCTAGCTAAAAGTAAACTTCTATTACCCAATTTATATCTATAATTGAAATTTAACAATTCATGTGCTTCATCAATATAAAGCAGCTCGAAAATCATTCCTTCTTCAATCAACCTTAAAGCACGTTCCTGAGTGACAATCGCTAAAACTCTTTTATCTTTTTCGTAAACATAATTCTGATCATGAATAATCAATTTTCTATCTTTAATATGCTTTTTTGCTTCTCTATAGGTTTGGTCAATTAAGGCTTTTGTTGGGACAATAATCGCCACAAAATTGTATTTGGAATTATTTTGTAGATGTTTAAAAATTAATTCACTTTTCCCATAAGAAGTTGGTGCAATAAAAGATAATTGCTGTTCTTCAGAAAATAAAACCTCATTAAAAATTTTATTTTGTTCATATGTTTTAACTTTTTTTGAATCAACAGAATCATCAATTTCAATATTAGAAATTAGATGATTTATTGTTAAATCCTTAATCAGATTGTCACCGATTATTTTTCTAGCAATTGGATAATAACCATAGTTAACTGAAAAATCATATAATGCTCTGAAATCATTGATTTTGAAACAAGTAGTAGCAATAATCATATATGCGTATTCAATGAATAAATATTTTTCATGATGGTTTTCAAACTCATTAATTAATGCTAATGAAACCGAAAATAAATATTCTGCATCTTTATTGGATAATTGCTCTTTTCGATAAAGTAACTGAACTAAGTTATTTGATATTAATGACTTGCTTTTTATCCTAGTCAGTATGCTTTTACCACCATCTGATGAATTAGTCATTAGCAATCTCCTTCATGATATCTATAAAAATATCTTTTTTGCTTAAATTAATAGCGATAATCTTTTCATTTAAAGCTTTATGATTAGAAATATAATTATAAAAATTCTTAATATCACCATCAGTTTTCCCGATATCTACATCTATAACTGTAGATCCTATGATTAAATTACAATCAGATACTTGCTTATAATTTCCATCGATATAATCTTCACTTAATTTCTCTAACTCTGCTACTAAAGTTGTTGATGATTTTGAGGAAAGAGCATGGTTCGCAGCATTTTCCCATGGATCATTTGAGGTTCTACCTAAAAGCTGATTATTGATACCATCATAAGCGCGTTTTATAGTTGTTTTATGAGAGTTATTATGCGTTGCTCTAGCATAAGATGATTTACTTTCTGAAATCCATACTTCTCCATCCTTTTGATATACTCCATCAAATCCTTTTTTAGCCGAATTTTCCTCCAAATTTCTAAAACAAAAACATTGTTCAAAATTATTATCTTTTAAAATACAAATGAGGAAAAATTCTGCACCAAAACCAGAAATAATGTCATCTGACTTCAGGCTACCATCCTTATTAAATAAGTTGGAATAAAGCTTATTAGCTATAGTATTTACACTGTACGTACTTCCACTCCCTTTGGCAATTTCAACTAAATTACTTTTTATAAAATCTTTTTCATCTTGCGAAAGATTATCTATGTTAGCTACTAAAATTTCTATTTCATTTTTACTTAAACTATTCACTTGCGTCAATGGTGTTGTAACTTGCGAAATTTGCAAGAATTGATTATTTAAAAGTGAAATATTCATCACCCCTTGTCTTAAAATGAATTCTATCTAAATTAAACTTTTTTTAACTATTTATTATTGTATCAACAACCAATTAAAAAATTTAATTTCTTCATAATAACATTTTTTCTTAGTTGTTTAATATCAATATTTTTTATATTTTCCATAAATCCCCCATAACTCTTTATTTAAATATATTTCTACTAAATATTTATATTCATTATTATACCACTATTTCAAAAGTTACAGAAATATCACAACCTAGATATGTTTACATTATCGCTCAAGGCGTTCTTCTTTTAATTTTTACCCCCTACTTTTTCCATCGTCCTTGATACTTTCTCCACTAAAACTTCTCATTTATCTTATTGCGTTTCTCTTTCCATTTTTTTCTTGCTTTTTTATGCTACAATAACAATAAGAAATTCATTTGTGGTTGAGGTTGGGATTATGAAAACATATGAGAAAATTTATCAGGTGCTTTCGCAGGCGGATGATTTTGTGACAGGTGAGGTTCTGGGAAGGGATTTGGGCATTTCTCGGACAGCTGTTTGGAAGGCGATTCAGACTTTAGAAAGTAAGGGGCTTGTCATTGAATCGGTTAAGAATCGTGGGTATCGCTTGCTTTCGGGGGATCTTTTTTTGCCGGATGAGATTGAGCAGATGACTGGGATCAAGGTCTTTTTCAATGAGAAGAGTTCTTCGACACAGCTGGATGCTAAGGCAGGTATTGAAAAAGGGGACCCTGCTCCTGCTCTTTATCTTGCACCTAGTCAGACAGCTGCTAAGGGGCGTTTTAGTCGGCAGTTTTTTACTCCTGAAACTGGAGGCATTTATATGTCTATACATCTTCACCCTGAATTGCCTTTTAAGCAGTTACCTTCTTATACTTTGATGGCTGCTACCAGTGTAGTTAAGGCCATTTCTCGCTTGACTGGGATTGAAACAGACATCAAGTGGGTCAATGATATTTATTTGCATGGTAAAAAGGTGGCTGGTATTTTGACCGAGGCTGTTTCTTCTATCGAGACAGGCTTGATTACCGATGTTATCATTGGTATGGGCATTAATTTTCATGTTACTGATTTTCCTGAGGAATTGCAGAGCAAGGCAAGCAGCATTTTTTCTGAAAAACCTACTATCACGCGGAATCAGCTCATCTCTGAAATTTGGAATATTTTCTTTAATATTCCTAAGTCCGAACTGATAAAAGTCTACAAAGAAAAATCACTCGTCCTAGATAGACAAGTGACCTTTGTGGAAAATGATGTGACTTATAAGGGGATTGCGACAGATATTACAGATACGGGACAGCTCATCGTGCAATTAGAAAATGGGCAGGAAAAAATCCTTAACAGTGGCGAAATTAGTCTTTCTTCTTGGTAGCCGACAAGATGGCTTTGGTAAACTTGCTGATAACATAAGTCTTACGCAGACTGCGAAAGAGCAAAATCCCCCAAAAACCAGCCCAAAAGAATTGACCTTCAAAAATCGCATTATTAAAAAAAATGGTTTCAGTCACAGTCGTTATCAGCATGATAATGAAGTCTTGTTTTAACATATTATTATTGTACCAAAAAAAGAAAATTCATGTTAAAATTTTCTTTTAAAAAGTCACATAATCTAAAAGAAAATCCCTATCGGAATTTTCTTTTTTTGATTATGACTCTTCTTCAAGGACAATTTTATCCGCTAAGAAGTCAAAGCCTTCGGGGATAAACTCTTTTGTTGCTTCTGTTGTTTCTTCTTGAGAATCATCTTTGTCTGCCTTTAGGCTATGAGCAAATTCGCTACGGATGGCATCAAACTCAGCTCTTGGCACAGCCATAATTTTGGGGGAAAAGCCAGAAGCCTGACTCATGATATTGCCAAACATAGCATTGAGATCTGAGCGTTTCATAGCTTGTTCGGCATTAAAGGCAGCATCAAAGGCCAAGATAGCATTTTCGCTGTTAGCAAGAACAGGCTCAGACCCCATTAAAAGGGCTCGGTCTTGAGGTGAAATGCTGTCTAAAATTTCATTCCAAGAACCTTTGAGGGCTTCTAAATACTCACGCGATTTTTGACTATCTGCCACGGTTTCTCGCATAATGGTCATGACCTTGTCCTTATCCACTTTATAGTGGAAGGAAGTCTTTTGAACCTTGGTCACTTTGAAAGGCTTGCCTTTTTCCAGAGATTGTAAGCTTTTTTTGAGTTCTTTAATCTCCGATTTGAGCGCTTCAATTTCTTGAGCAACATTATCCGGTAAATCTTGAACTGAATGAACTTTCTGGTCATTTTCAGATAGGCGAATGGTCATCATTTCCGCATAAATCTTGGGATGTGTTCCGTTTTTGATTTCCGGTAGACTTTTGGTCACAACGTCAATCATTTGAAAAATAGTCTCTTGTGATAAGGTAAGATTTTTGTCAAATGCTTCTCCATGATGCGTGTTTTCTCCGCCCGCTTGGACAACCAGAAGGTCACGCAGATAATTTAAAAGATCTGTCGCAAAACGGCTCATACTCTTGCCATTGTTAAAAATAGTATCTAAATCACTGAGTGCTTGCTGAGTTTCATGTGCCAAAAGGTCAGCCACATACTGATCTAGTGCTCTTAAGCTGATACTGCCAGTGATTTCTTCAGCTATTTCTAGCGAAATATCATTATCATTCGTTAAGCTAAGAGCCTGATCCAAAATGGACAGGGCATCACGCATACCCCCTTCAGCACGTCTGGCAATCAAACTTAAAGCTTCTTCATCAAAGCTGAGGCCTTCTTTTTTGAGAATGTCCGCCAAATGCTCTTTTATGGCCTTGGTTTTGATAGCTTTGAACTCAAAACGTTGAACACGTGAAAGGATAGTAGCTGGAATTTTATGTAATTCAGTTGTTGCCAAAATAAAGACAACATTTTCTGTTGGTTCTTCCAAAGTTTTCAAAAGGGCATTGAAAGCCCCTGTTGAGAGCATGTGTACTTCGTCAATGATATAAACCTTGTAAGTGGCACGGCTAGGAGCATAGGTTGACTTATCACGAATTTCACGGATCTCATCAACACCATTGTTAGAAGCAGCATCAATTTCTATCACATCTTCCAGACTTCCGTTGGTAATATCATGGCAAATATCACAGTTATTGCAAGGTTCCCCGTCTGCTTGATGAGGACAGTTCATGGCTTTGGCGAAAATCTTAGCAGCACTGGTTTTTCCTGTTCCCCTTGGTCCAGAAAAAAGATAGGCATGACTAATCTTCTTTGAAGCAACAGCCTGTTTTAAGGTCTTTGCCACAACTTCCTGCCCTACCATTTCATCAAAAGTCTGACTTCGATATTTTCGATAAAGCGCTTGGTACATCAGTCTTTCACTCCAAACATGTCAAAATGCCAATTTGTTTTTTCCAGAAGAATTGTCACAAATTGTTCTAAATAGCCTTGATCGATAACATCATAATCACCGACTAAGTGTGAATCTAAATCCAGCACACCAATAAGCTGACCGTCTTTTACCATAGGAATAACAATTTCACTCATAGCGGCTGAATCGCAGGAAATATAATTATCATGCTTGGTGACATCTCCTACGATAAGTGTTTGTTTTTTGGCAGCAGCCTGACCACAGACACCCTTTCCAAGAGCAATACGTACACAAGAGACACCACCTTGGAAAGGACCTAAGACAAGTTCTTCACCGTCAAAAAGATAAAATCCTGTAAAGATGGCATTAGGAAGAGTCTTATTCAGCATGGCTGTAGCATTGGCTAAATTGGCCAAAGCATTTGTTTCATTGGCAAACATCGATTGTGCCTGAGCCAGTAAAATTTGATAAGCCGAAATTTTTTCTTGATTTTTCATAAGACTATTATAACAAAAAACAGCTTTAGGAGCGACTATTAAAAAGTCTTTAATGACTTCATTATGTTTTTAACATAATTGAGTGATAGCTCTAGCAAAAGCTTGTTCTGTTAAATTGTTCATAAGACCTCCAGTTCTTCATTTATTGTATCATAATCACTTGTAACCTGACTGTTATTTTATTGTAGACAAGCGGATTGTTCTGATTTCACCAAAAAACACCAATATATCAAATTACTAGACAAAAAAGACTGAAAGCCCAATGGAACTTCAGTCTCTCTTATTTAGCATCAGCCGATTTCAACTCCCTGACTTCTTTGCAACTCCCTAATCCATATGCGCAGCACGCCAAGTTCCTCCCTCCTATGGAACTTAGCTAAAGAACTTATTCGAAATTCAGGAAATTCCGTCACAACTTAGACCATCTTATTTAGCATTGTCTGGGCGTGATTTACGCTTGATATCAGCTAAAATGTTCTCTCTAAACTCTGCGATACTTTCCGTATGCGTTTGCTTGCTGCCATAACGTCGGACATTAACGGTACCGCTTTCCACTTCCTTATCACCAACAATGAGTTGGTAAGGTACTTTCTTAGTCTGACTTTGACGAATCTTATACTGCATTTTTTCATTACGGTCATCTACGTCAGCGCGAATACCATGGTCACGCAGTTCTTTAGCAACTTCCCAAGCATAGTCAATGTGAGCTTCGTTTGAGATTGGAATGACAGTTACTTGATGCGGAGCTAACCAAGTTGGAAAAGCTCCTTTATAGGTTTCAATAAGGTAAGCTGTGAAGCGTTCCATGGTTGAAACGATACCGCGGTGAATCATGACTGGTCGATGTTCTTCGCCATCAGCACCAATATAGGTTAATTCAAAGCGCTCTGGCAGCAAGAAGTCCAATTGAATCGTTGACAAAGTTTCATCATTGCCAAGAGCAGTCTTGACTTGGATATCCAATTTTGGTCCGTAAAAAGCTGCTTCGCCTTCTGCTTCGTAATAATCTAAGCCCATATCATCCATAGCAGCTTTCAGCATGGTCTGCGATTTTTCCCACATTTCATCGTCATCGAAATATTTATGGGTATCATTAGGGTCACGATAAGATAAACGGAAACTATAATCTGTTAAATTGAAGTCTTCATAGACATCAATAATTAATTGGAGGGTACGCTTAAACTCATCTTCCACTTGATCAAGAGCAACAAAAGTGTGACCATCATTTAGTGTCATTTCACGCACACGCTGAAGTCCCGATAAAGCACCTGATTTTTCATAACGGTGCATCATCCCAAGTTCCGCAATACGAATTGGCAATTCACGATAAGAATGCACATGATTCTTATAAACTTCAATGTGATGAGGACAGTTCATCGGACGCAAAACAAAGGATTCACCATCTCCCATGTCCATAGTTGGAAACATATCTTCACGGTAATGATCCCAGTGACCTGAGGTCTTGTAAAGGTCAACAGAGGCAATTGGCGGTGTGTAGACATGTTGATAGCCCGAAGCGACTTCCTTATCAGTGATGTAACGCTCAATGATGCGACGGATTGTTGCACCATCTGGTAGCCAGAACGGCAAACCTTGACCAACTTCTTGAGAAATCATGAAAAGATCTAATTCTTTACCTAATTTACGATGATCGCGTTCTTTAGCTTCTTCAAGGCGTTTGAGGTAAGTTTTGAGATCTTTCTTATCAAACCAAGCGGTACCATAAATACGCTGCATCATAGCATTGTTACTGTCACCGCGCCAGTAAGCACCAGCCACGTTAAGTAGATGAAAGACTTGGATACGGCCGGTTGACGGCACGTGCGGTCCACGGCAGAGATCCACATATTCGCCCTGACGGTAGATGGTCAAACCGCCCTCATCTTCTGAGTGCTCTTCGATCAATTCGAGTTTGTAAGGGTCATTTTTGAAAATTTCGCGTGCCTCATCCTTAGTGACTTCTTCACGGACTGATGGGAAGTTTTCTTTGACGATTTTCTTCATTTCCTCTTCAATACGAGGAAGATCTTCGTTGGAAATTTGCCCTGCTTCATTGTCCGTATCGTAGTAGAAACCATCTTGAATAGCTGGACCGACACCCAAGTGAATATCTGGGAAAAGGCGGCGAGCTGCTTGCGCAAACAAGTGAGCTGCCGAGTGGCGCAAGATGTCTAAAGCATCTTCGTGGTCAGGTGTCACAATTTCAATGCTGCCATCTTGCGTGATAGCGCGTGTTGTATCAATAAGCTGACCGTTAAATTTACCAGCCAAAGCTTTCTTTGCAAGAGACTTGCTGATAGACTCAGCAATTTCAAACGTTGTTGCACCAGCTTCAAATTCGCGCACAGCGCCATCTGGGAAAGTAATCTTAATCATGTGTTTTCTCCTTTAATATCTATTTCATTTATATTGGACAATTTTAAGAGCCGAGCAATCTCTTCCGCAGTCTGCGTTTCTGATTGACTACCATCTGTCATGAGGCTAGAATAGCCTAATCTCATCGCTTCCTTACGAACCATTTGGGCAAAAAGAATGTCTCGCTGCATCCAGTTTTCAAAAGCTTGCTCAGGATTGGTTGTTCCCTCTAAGACATAAGAAACCCATTCTCTCTGCCTATAATGCTTTTTCTGAAAATCAGCTGTCGGAGTCAAGCATAGATAGGAAGACGCTGGCCATTCAAGCTCCTTTACCAAGTGAGGCAAAAGTCCTGCCCCCTCAACCAAGAGTGGTCTATCTTGATTTTTTATCAAGTAAGATTTTACATAAGGAAAAATCTCTTCATAAAAGCGCCATTCTTCATCTGCCATCTCTTCTGGATTTCTCATCCAGATTTGTTCCGGATTTCTGTCCTGTCTAAGAAGGCAAATCGGCTGTGAGTCTGCACTTGCTTGACTCATCATCTCGTCTACCAAATCATCCAGCTTGATATGAAGCAGCTGATACTGTCTAGCAAGAAGTGAAGCAATTGTTGACTTCCCACTACAAGGCGATCCGCCAATCATATAAATCACCATTCTCCCTCTTTCTGACAAAAGAAAAACGACATCCAAAAAGGACGTCGCAACGTGGTTCCACCTTCATTCGTGTACAACAAAGATAAGTTTGCTGACACCTTAGATTGGCTATATCGTAGCCACCGTTTTATGTTTACATAAAAAGTTAGGGAGTAGTATTAAATGATAGGCCTGCACTTTCTCAGCTGCCAAGTGCTCTCTTTAAGACCGAACACACCTAACTTGTCTCCAAAAATTATTATAGCAGGATTTGGGAATTTTTCAAGTCTGTTAATCAAGGAAATCTCTAATAGCATTAACCATACGCACAGGCGCTTTAATCACTTTAACGGAAGTCTTAGCGGTCTTTTTAAGAGCTGTTGCAGGCAGTTTAATGGTTGATTTGACAATTCTAATTGAAGTATCTGTTCGGTTTCCTTCGACTGCCAAGGACCATTTTTCCTTTTTCTTAGCCTTTTTGGAAATAATCATATCCAGATAAAATGCAAAAACTGATTTGCCAAAGGCTTCTGCTGAAATTTCATATAGTTTTTTCTGCCAGACCTTTTCCTGCTTAGCTGGAGTTGAAACGATAGCATTTAAAACAGCATCGGCTAAATCTGACTCTGTTTGATAAAGCGTTCCAAACATCTTATCTGTGATAAGATCATCTAAATAAGGATTGGACTGAGCGATAATCGGCTTACCACTAGCTAAGCTTTCTGCATAGGTCAGCCCTTGCGTCTCACTAGTTGACGCACTGATAAAGAAGTCAGCTGCCTTGTAATAAAGAGCTGTTTCATTATGACTCACCATTCCTGTAAAAATAACATTGTCCATGACGGCTAAATCTTGAGCCTGTTCTTTCAACTCTTCAAGATAGGGGCCATCTCCGACAATAAGCAACTTCACTTTAGGATTGTTAGATAAGATTTTTGGCATATTAGCAAGCAGAGCTTGAATATTTTTTTCATATGAAACCCTTGACAGACTCAATAAGACAGTTTCATCACTAGCAATAGCCCATTTTTCTCTAAGTTTGGCAATATCTTCTTGACTAATGTCTGGTCGCTCGTATTCTCTCAAGTCAATGCCTGTTGGAATAATTCGCTTGGGAATCTTGACAGAATAACCATCTAATAAATTTAAGGCAATACGGCTGGGACAAATAACCCCATCTAAATCATTGAGAAAACCACGAACAATATATTTTACCATACTTGGACGGATAAGCTTGCCATTAGCAATATAGCGAACATAATCTTCATACTGGGTATGGTAAGTATGAATAACAGGGATCCGTAAGGCCTTGCCAACCATTTTGCCCAATATTCCCAGACTAAATTCTGTCTGCGTATGAATGATATCTAATTTATAAGTTTTAGCAATTTTATAAGATTCAAAGAGTCCCCGATAAACAATTCGACGATCGGTAAAAGAAATAAAAGGAACACTGGGTAAGCGAATAATGGTTGGATCTTCATAACGTTTAACATGTTTATCAGTCGTTGTAAAGATATAAACCTCGTGTCCTTGTTTTTCTAATTCTTCCTTTAGGGTTTTGATACTCGTTGCAACACCTGAAATCTGTGGTAAATAGGTGTCTGTAAAAAGACCTACACGCATCCTACCCCTCCATAACTTTTTGGTAGACTTGAGCCAAGTCATGAGCCACCTTATCAATATTACGACTTTGGGCGACTAAATAACCTGCCTCTGTCTTTTGACTGTGACCATCAAGAACCTTTTGAATAGCTTCTTCAAATCCTTCAACCGTTGTTGCAAACTCAACTGCTTCATCAGTTATCCAGCCTTTATAAACAGGAATGTCTCTTAAAATAACATGCTGATGACTAGCTAAGGCTTCTAAAACAACAATGCCTTCAGTTTCTTCAAGACTTGGAAAGAAGAAAGCATCAGCACCGCTCATTGCTCCTTCGAAAACATCGCCTTTTATATAACCTGCAAAAGTAACATTATCAGGATGTTTCTTAGCAACAATAGCTCTGACGTCATGGGGAATAACCCATTTATTCGTTTCGCCAAACCAAATAAAACGCACATGAGGCATTCTTTGGGCTACTTTAATAAAATCTTCAATTCCCTTGCGTTTAAAGTAAAGACCCGCACATACAACAACCTGCTCGTCACCAGTTAACTGAAAATGCTGACGAAAAGCGGCTTCCTTAGCCTGATCAGGAACATAGCGCGCTAAATCAATACCATTTGAGACAACATAGATAGGGTTGGTAATCCCATATCCTGCAATGAGCCGTTTTGAATAAGGTGTTGGTGTAATAATAGCATCAGCTTCTTTATAAAAGCGGCAAAGGTATTTTTTAAAAAATGGAGCAATCCAATTAGAACCAACAAAAGAATTCCTAAAATCTTCTTCGGTTGAATGACCGTGCATAATAACTTTTTTCCCAGCCTTTTTAGCACGTTTCATTAAGCGCCAGCTTTTCAGACCATAAGTATTAATATGAACCAAATCGTAATCATCTTCAGGATTGGTTGTGTAATCAATTCCTGCCAAAGTCAAGGCGCGTTCTTGATGTTTGATGGCACGACCAATACCTGATTTTCTCAAGTAATGCTCCGCCTCCAAATACAATAAAACTTTCATGCTTTTAATTATATCACTAAATCATTTGAGATGCCACCTAGTACTGTCAAGAGCAGAATAGACTCAAACATGCCATAAGTCATCCTAAATCTCCTGAGCAAGTTTCCTATCAATGAGCATCTTTATTAACCCAAGCTGACAAGGAAGCTTCTTGAACTGGAAAATCACCCCAGCCTTGATCATCTAAAATCACTTCTTCTGTACAATTATTAAGATAATCAACAAAAACCTTATTCCGATTAAATTCTCCCATATTCATACGTTTGCAATTGGCTTCCCCATTAGACATGATAACAGCTACACCATCAGGGTGCTCTTCATCTCCCAGACAAGTCCAGCCAATACAATTGGCATAGTCAAAATAATCTTCTTGCGCTCCATAAACATGGTATTGCCTGATATAAAGCAGTTTATCTAAAACAGTCTGGAAAGATTCCTGAGCAAATTCACCCGAAATACCATAGTAATCACCATAAAAGACACAAGGAATCCCCTCTTGACGCAACAAAATCAAACCATAAGCTAAAGGTTTAAACCACTCTGCAACCGTTGACTCTAAAGCCTGCCCTTTTTGGGAATCATGATTATCAACAAAAGTAACAGCAAAATCAGGATGGCTTTTCATCAGACTATCGTCTAAAATCGTTGACAAATCAAAATCAGAACCTTTTTGACCAGCCTCAAAGAGACTCATGTGCAGCATAACATCAATCAGGTCAAATTGCAGGTCAACACTATGAAGATAATCGGTAATATCGAAATGACTGTCTTTCCAGTACTCACCAAAAACATAAAGGTCTGCTTTAAGATGCTCACGAATATAACGAATAAATTGTGCCATAAAAGTCTTATCAATATGTTTAATAGCATCTAAACGAAAACCACCGACACCACTTGTTTCCAAAAACCAAGCAACCCAATCTCGCAAGTGCTCCTGTACTTCAGGATGTTTAAAATCAATATCATCATACATCAGGTAATCATAATTACCATTTTCCTGATCAATATTTTCCTGACTGGCCCAACCCTTGTTATCACCTAGGATCATGTAGATACCATTTTCATTATGAAGAGCGTCATAATCAACGCCAGTGAAATGGTACCAATGCCATTTGAAATCGCTGTAGTTATCCTGTCGGCCCGGAAAGTTAAACTGGGTCCAACCTTCAATCTCATAAGGTTCAGAAATCTTTTCTTGACGGTTGCTGGGATTGACTTTAACCACTTGAAATCTTTCTTTGGCATCACCATTGGCCTTGTGATTAAGGACAATATCGGAAATAGGCATGATTTCCTGCTCCTTCAGAGCATTCACAGCATTGAGATAATCTTCCCTGCTGCCATACTTGGTCCTGACAGTTCCATTTTGATTAAATTCACCCAGATCATAAAGATCATAAACGCCATAGCCAACATCATTGGAACCCGTTCCTTTAAAAGCCGGTGGCATCCAAACTTTGCTAATCCCAATATTCTTAAGATGACTGGCATCTTCAGCTAAATGCTGCCAATGCTTACCATCGTTTGGCAAATACCATTCAAAATACTGCATCATTGTTTCATTTGTCATGATTGCTCCCTTTTATGAAAAGAGTCCAGAATATAAACTTCTAGACTCCTTGACTGTGCTGTAAAACAGACTATATCTGATAATTTATAACATAACCATCTCACTGGATTAGCTCATCAGTAAAATGATTTTAAAGAAACTTCTGTCCTATTTAGTTGTTCCTCTTTCTCTGATACCATGATTAAGAACAATTTCTTTTTCTTCCAATTCTTCCTTGTTCATAATCTTTGTTAACATGCGCATAGCAACTGCTCCTAAATCATAAATCGGCTGACTGATAGATGTCATATTAGGACGAGTATAAAGCGCAATAGTAGAATCATTACTCGTGATAATTTCAAAGTCTTCTGGGACTTTCTTACCAGCAGCAAACAAACCATTTAACAGCCCAGCAGCCAACTCATCCTCAGTAACATAAGCAGCTGTTGCGCCTGAATTAATGACACGCTGCGCTAACTGATATCCTTCTTGATACTTATATTGAGCTTCAAAAACAAGTCCTTCTTTGAAAGGCAATCCTTTCTTTTTCAGGCCTTCTTTATAACCAGCCAGACGTACCTTGCCATTGATATCATCAATAAGGGGACCCGATACAAAAGCAATCTTATCATGATGTTTGGCCAATAAAGCTACGGCATCTTGTGCTGCCTTACTATGATCAATATTAACACTGGGGAGTTGATGCTCCAGATCTACAGTACCTGATAAAACAACCGGTGTCCGTGCTCGTGAAAATTCAGCGCGAATTTTTTCAGTTAAATGATGTCCCATAAAAATAATACCATCAACCTGTTTAGCAAATAAAGTATTGATAACATTGACTTCCTTATCGTCATCTTCATCACTTGAAGCCAGTACAATATTATATTTATACATGGTTGCAATGTCATCAATTCCCTTAGCTAAAATAGAAAAATAAGCATTAGCAATATTAGGGATAACCACACCTACCGTAGTCGTTTTCTTACTTGCCAAACCACGCGCCACAGCATTTGGCCGATAATCAAGACGGTCAATGACTTCTAGGACTTTTTTGCGGGTATTCTCTTTGACATTTTTATTTCCATTCACAACACGGCTGACAGTTGCCATGGACACTCCCGCTTCACGGGCAACATCATAAATAGTGATTGTGTCATCTGTGTTCATCTTGTATCATCCTTTCTGTTTTGAAAATTACGCTTCCATTGGTATTCTAACACTATTTGAAAACACTTTCAAGTAAAAGAGTGCAAGTTTTATGAAAAACTTAGAATTAGCTTGATTTTTTTGATTTTTTTTGGAAAAATAGAAAGGAAAGAAGGTTTTAATATGTCAAAATTAGCACAGATTGTTCAAAAACTCAAAAAGCAAGGTATTGAAGCTGCTGTCCTTTCAGATCCTGTCTCCATTAATTATTTAACAGGTTTTTATAGTGATCCGCATGAACGCCTTATGTTCCTCTTCCTCTTTGCAGATCAAGAACCTCTGCTTTTTTTACCTGAACTTGATGCTTTGAGAGCAAAAAGTATATTAGATATTTCGGTGACTGGCTATCTTGATTTTGAAAATCCTTGGGAAAAAATTAAGACCTTATTGCCTAAAACGAATTATTCTAAAATTGCCTTGGAATTTGACAACTTAAATGTAACGAAATTTAAGGGACTTGAAACAATTTTTTCAGGTCAATTCACCAACTTAACTCCTTTAATCAATCGTATGCGCCTGATTAAATCAGCTGACGAAATTCAAAAATTATTAATCGCTGGAGAGCTTGCAGACAAGGCTGTTCAAATTGGTTTTGATAGTATTTCCCTTAATGCCACAGAAACAGATATTATCGCTCAGATTGAATTTGAAATGAAAAAACTAGGCGTTGATAAAATGAGTTTTGAAACGATGGTATTAACAGGCAGTAACGCTGCTAATCCTCACGGCCTTCCAGCAAGTCACAAAATCGAAAACAATCATTTGCTGCTCTTTGATTTAGGTGTTGAAAGTACAGGCTATGTCAGTGATATGACACGAACTGTTGCTGTTGGCCAACCTGACCAGTTTAAAAAGGATATTTATAATATTTGCTTAGAAGCCCAATTAACAGCACTTGACTTCATCAAACCGGGAGTGAGTGCTGCTCAAGTGGATGCCGCAGCTCGTTCTGTTATCGAAAAGGCTGGCTATGGTGACTATTTCAACCATCGTCTCGGGCACGGCATCGGTATGGGACTGCATGAATTCCCATCTATTATGGCGGGAAATGATATGATCCTAGAAGAAGGCATGTGTTTCTCTGTTGAGCCCGGCATTTACATTCCTGAAAAAGTTGGTGTTCGTATTGAAGATTGCGGTCATGTCACCAAAAATGGTTTTGAAGTCTTTACCCAAACGCCAAAAGAACTACTTTATTTCTAAGTTATGCTCAAAAGAAAAAGAAAATGATAAAAAAAGCCTATCCTCTCGGTGCTAAATAAAGCACTAAGAGGATGGGCTTTTTTAAATAATTAAATTAAATGGAAATGAGTGCCATTATTTTCTTTTCATTTCAACAAATAGAATCAGACTGTTAATCGCAAAAAGAGTTATAGCAGCTAAAAGAACATAACCAACATAATAAGAAAACGTCATGGGACTAAAGATTGCGACAACAGCAATACTTCCTAAGAAAGGGACAATCTGATCTGCAAACAAAAAGACCCACCTAGCATTTCCACTCGCTAATTGTCCTGGCGAAACGTTAAAGCGTCGTTTAATGAAACTATTGGGTAATTCACATAAAACATAAGCACTTCCCATTAGAAATCCTATAAACAGATTGAAAAAAATATCATTGTGATAACTTTTCACTAATGAAAAAGTGAGCAAAGGCGGAATGATTCCTAAGATGAATCCCCAAATAACCTGACAAAAAGTCGTCAAGGTAATCATGCCCCAAAAACCCTTCCAAGTTTTATTGGCTCCCAAAATACGCTTCCCATCAGACATTGTAAAACCACCATCAATAGGCTGATAAGTCCAAGCTAAAATATCAGATTTGCAGAAAAAACGATTGGCAACCCCAGCCAAAAAAACAGGCATGACAGTCACATACATCATCACAATAGTCTTCAAAGGGCTTCTCCTCTTTTAATATAAGCTTATTATAGCACATTCTTTTAGAAGTAGTACAAGATGAGATACTGATAAAACAAAGAAATTAGACAAAGACTTCCTCATTGTCCCCAATGGTTGAAAAGACTACTCTTTAATCTCACGCCCATTTAATTTTTGAATAGGTCGATTGTTGTTGAATCCAAGCGTTTTCGAGAATTTTTTCACTTGAGCCTTGCTGATATTTTCTTGCTTTTTAAAGACAATCCAATTAACCCCTTCTGTACAAGGCGGTGTCGTCAAAGAACCCTCAAAATTATAGTAATCCAAATCTTTAGGGAATAATTGACTGATAGCAACAGGTTGAGATAGGTTCTTTTTTGTCTCTGCCTTTTGAGGCATTTTCTTCCAAACTTGCTTTAAGGTTTTATTTTCTTTTCCATACTGATAGAGAATAGATATGACAGTGATTTTCTTATCTTTTGTTGTGTAAACAAAATGACCTTCCAAAGGGTAGGTTTTCCCATCAATTTGATTTTCACTTGGCGCATGAAAATGGAATTGTTCAAGTGTATAAGTTTTCCCATTAAATTTCAGCGTATTTTTCTTATTTTTTAACTTAACTTCGATGGTATGACCATTATTTTCTACTTCAGCCTTGGAATTTTTACTGTTTAATTGTAGGGAAGGTAGGTCAACATCTTTGGCACCAGTGATATTGATTGGTGACTGTTCCTTACCATCTTTAGCAGCCTTATAATCATCTGATAAATCTCCCCAATGTTCAGGTGATGTGCTGCCTGAATAACTCCAATGTGCTTCGCGATCCTGCGAATCTCCTTTTAATGTCAAGAATGTGCTTATGCAAAATACCGCTACAACCACAAGGACAGTAAGATAAATAAATTTCTTTTTCATTTTTTCCCCTTTTCTATTTTCCAATGACTGACCTTCTTATCCTAAGAGAAAGTCAGCTAGCTTTTAGGTTGACTTAATGCCAACTTGCCGTATTTTACTCCTATTTCAATACAATGTCAAGAATATTCAGAATTTTTTGTCTTGAATTAGCTTGATTAACTTATCTTCTCTTATTTTAAAGCAAAAAAAGCACCTCAAGATGGGATTTTACCATCCAACGAGATGCCTTTGAAAGTTTCTTATGATTAAATAAGATAGCAATCTTTAAGCAATTGCTGAAGCTTCCCGTTCTTCTTTGACTAGTTTTCTATCATAATTTCTAATGAATGGATAATAGACAAGAAAAGCAGCTACAGCACAAATTAGAGCTAAAATGACAGATTTCCAATCTCCTGTACCAATAAAAGCACCAATACCAACCGGTGTTGGCCATGGAACATTGGCAAAAACTGCCTTAATCAAATCTAATTTCATTGCTAAATAATAAAGGGTTGCAGAAGTCATTGGTGCTAAAATAAATGGAATAGCAAGTGCTGGGTTATAGATAATTGGAATACCAAAAATTAAAGGTTCATTAATATTGAAAATAGCTGGTACAACAGATGCCTTACCAATAGCATTCAATTGTTCAGACTTAGAACGAGTTGCTAACCAAATACAAAGTCCAAGAGTTGCACCAGATCCACCAGCGATAACAAACATATTGGACCATTCACCTGCAACAATATAATGAGCTCCCTTAGCATTTTCTGCCATATTAGCAAGAGCAATTGGATTAACAAAAGCAAAGATAATATTGGCGCCATGAATCCCAACAATCCAAAGTGCTTGGGTTAGAAGATAAATAATCATAATACCAATCCATGTTCCAGTTAAGTTTCTAACAAAACTAAATGGAATAGAGATGGCTTCAAAAATATCAGTTCCTAGAAAAATAAAGATACCATCAATAAATATAACAACAAATGCAATGACAAAACCAGGGATTAAAGCTGAAAAACCTCGAGAGACCCCTTCTGGTACCGCTTCTGGCATTTTTATTACCCAATTGCGTTTTATACATAGACGATAAAGAAGAACTGTTAATATTCCCATGATAATAGCAGTAAAAATCCCTGTTGTGCCAAATCGAGTAACACCATTACTCATTGCCCAGCCATCTACAGTAACTGCTCCTTTTTTAAGAGTTGTCACAGATGACATGGAACCATTATTAAAAACAATTTGTGGAACAGTCATGATAAAAGCGAATAATGACAGCAGAGCTCCGTTTAGAGGATTCATATTTAGTTCCTCTTCTTCTGCATAAATTTTGGTTAACTCATAACCCATAGTTAGAACAAAGTAAAGCGACAAGGAACCCATAGTTGCATAATTAATAATCATATATAAGGCAGTAAACTTATCAAAGGAAGCTGCAAAAATATCTTTGACAATAGGCAAGAAAGAAAACGATATCGGTAAAACACTAAAAACCAAAACCATTGAACCAACAATGGTAAAAGGAACAACAGCCATACCCGCTGCTGTAATAGCGCGTACAACTTTATATTGAGCAATAATGCTCATCGGTCCCATCAAATATTTATCTAGGAAACCAAATAATCCTTTTTGTTCATCCATTAAATTTGTCCTCCATTAAATATACTTTTCAATATGGTTGTAAAAACGATTATAAAATTTGTCTTCATTATTCTTGATTTGTTTGATACGTTTAAGATTATACCAGCAAATAAACAAACCCAAAAATTGAAATACAGCAAGAAATACATGTGCTGCCATATTATTTGAAAAGAAAGGAATAGCCACTGATAATTGTTGAGGAAAAATGTTGATGATTAATAATAAAATTTGAACAACTATTTGAGTCTTGAAAACCCGTTCAGTATCTCTCAAATAAACTTCTTGAAGGCTATATAGTTTAAATTGTTCAGCACAAGCTAAAACAATTAGTATTAACAAACTCACTGGCAAAATAACATAGACACTTGGCTTATAAATGAGAGGAAATGTCCAATAAAGATTGACAAAGAAAAATAGAGCCAAACTATATCTAAAAAGCAGATAACGAGAAAATAAATTATTTTTTAAGGTCGTCTTTCGTTTCAATTCTTGATCAAGAGCTTTTTTGGTTTTTTTACTTAATTGATGACACATTTGCCAAATTCCTTTCTAATCAACTTTTTTATACAATTCCAACATTTCAATAGCTACTTCGCGAAGTGTCATGGTTGTCATTAAATGATCTTGCGCATGAACCATGATGATTTCAATTTTAATTTCCGTTCCGCTAGCGTACTCTTGCAGTAGATCAGTCTGTGCTTGATGAGCTTTGAGCAGTTCATCATTCGCTTCCTGAAGCTTCTGTTCAGCTAGAATGTAATTTTTTTCACGCATTGCATCAAATGCTTCATGGACAATTGAGCGCGCATTGCCAGAATTTAAAATAATTTCAAATGCGGCAACTTGTAATTCTTCTGTATTCATCAACCTTTTTCCTTTTCTCCTAGTTTTAAAAATAACTTTTTAAATTGTTCAAATGATTGACAAGTCAGCATCTTTTGCTGAATATCTGGTCGATCAACCAAAGTTGCAATGCAAGAAGCTAATTCGGGTAAACCATCATTGTCATAAATAGACATTGATGTTAAAAAGACCAGTTTCATTTTGGGATAATCCTGATTCCAAAACAGACCATCTTTTATCATGGCTACTGCTATGTGATGTCTGTTGCCTACTGCTTTTATCGGATGCGGTACAGCAATAGTATCGCTGAAAACCACCGAGCTCATTGTCTCACGCTGATAAATTAATTCTTCCATCTTGTCAGCAAAATGACTCTTTTCCCCTTTTGAAATACTAAGAATCATCTTTTTTAGCACTTCTTCTTTACTAACATCTGACAGTTGCAAAAAAGCATCTTTTGAAAAATAATGATCAAAATCAGATGATAAATCAGCAGGAGAAACTCCAACAGGCGCTAACTCCGTTGGGGAAGCTTCTATATGGGCAATACCATGTCTAATTCGACTTAATTCCTCTTCTGTCAAGAAAACCGAAACTGTGAAAACAGGAATATTAAATATCAGATTAGAGAGGTCAATAGAAGAAATAATGAAATCAATATCTTTCAGCTTATCATCATTGATATCATAGTAACCAATAACATCCGTGATATGAACCAGATTTCCCAGTTCATTTTCAATTCGGTTTTTCAGCATTTGAGCACTACCATAGCCAGTAGCACAAATGACCAAAATATTATGCTTATTCTTTTCTTTGAGCCTTTCTGTAGCTGCCATAAAATGCAGAGCAATATAGGCAATTTCATCTGCAGAGAAAGAAAAAGGACTGAAAATCGGCATGCTGTGCATTAACTTTTGGGCTAATTGATATTTCACCCAATAATTCTTTTGAATTTCTGCTGTTAAAGGATTTTCTAAATTAATCTGACCTTCCAAACGAATAAGCATGGTTGAAAGATGTGCCAGCAGGCCTTCAATAAATTGAAAATCATTTTTCAAACAGGGCTCAAGCTGCTCAATAGCCATGACGAGCTCTTTACGGATCTGCTCAAAATTGTCATTTGAAATGTAATGAGCATTATTATAGCTTTTTGAAATAAGATGCAAGGTGATGTAGTCAACCTCTTCAATTGGAAATTCAATCTGTGTTGTCAGTGTCACCCGCTTAAGAATTTTTCTAGCTACTTCTCTTTCGGGAATATTGATCAATTCTGTTTTATCTGAAATTTTTGCAATACGAAAGCCTTCCGTTATCCTTCTAATTGCCAAGGCGATGTGAATAACCAAATTTTGAATCACAAAATCTGAAAGCTTTAGATGCCCCTCACGGCATTCGTCAAGAACAATAATCGTTAACTCTTCAAAAGAAATTTTCTGATTTAACAGCTCATTATCAATATAGGTCTGCATCGTATTAATAAAACCAGAATGAATGAAATAGTCCATGATAAAGCGTCTTTTGTCACGTTCAGTTCCTGTCACAAAAACACCTTTATTGGCCTTGCTTTCAATCTTTAAATGATAAGGAACAAAGCGTTTCCTTATTTTTTTAAAATCATTTGATAAAGTAGAACGGCTGACAAAGAGTTCATCCGCCAAGTCATCAAAATAGATTTCATTTTGCTCAAATAGCAGCTTATTTAGCAAATAATTGTAACGATCATTACTATCAATAACTTTTTTATATGTTATTGGTTGGTCATTAATATGATTATCCTCAAGAAAATGGAGATAGTTTTCTCTATCCTTAATATTGAGCCGATAGCCTTGACCTTGCTTGGAAAGTATCTCAACACCAGAATAGTCCTTTAATTTCTCGGACAATAATTTGCAGTAAGTCCTAATCGTCCTGTCTGAACAATTTAGCTGCTTTGCTAATGCCTTACTGGTGATAAACTGTCCCTCATCCTTAATCAAAAGTTGGATAATTTGCGTCTCTTTTTTATGTAACACCCCATAACCTCCATTTTGACATCTAGGACACCGTGACCTTATCTCTAGATATTTTCTTTAACCAACTTAGCCATTTTTTCAATACCCATTGGGATTGGAACGTAGGCTTGTGGTGGAATTTGAACAATAGGTTTATCTTTCTTAGCAGCTGCATCAGCCAACTGTTTAAAATTCATTTTTGTTTGAGGGCTAACAAGGTAGAGGTCATAGTTGTCTGCTTCAATGCGTTTTTGTCCTTCTGGAACACCCACTGCATCCATTTCAATGTCTTCACCTTGTTCTTGAAGAAGGGCCATCGTCTTTTTAGCAATCATTGATGATGACATGCCGCCTGCGCAAATAATTAAAGCTTGTTTTGCCATAATATTCTAATCTCCTTTATTTTCTTATATACCCATTATAAAAAAGCGCTTACAAAATGTAAACGCACAGTTTTTCCGTATTGAAAACGGAAAGTCCTTACAAAGCCTCTTTATTTTCCGCTGTAACAATAAAAAAGAAGCTGGAAAACATGTCAACTTCTCTTTAGTTATGCTATTTTTGACTTATCATTTGCTGATAAACTTTTTTAGTTTCAGCTGCTTTTATTAATCTTAAATGTCATCTCCATTTGAAGCAATGACTTCTTTATACCAATTGAATGATAATTTTGGTGAACGTTTGAGGGTTCCCTTGCCTTCATCGTCCTTATCAACATAAATAAAACCGTAGCGCTTGCGCATTTCACCTGTTCCTGCTGAAACCAGATCAATACATCCCCAAGGTGTATAGCCCATGAGCTCAACGCCATCTTCATCAACAGCCTTAATCATCTCCTTGATATGAGCACCCAGATAATCAATCCGATAATCGTCGTGAACCATGCCATCAGCTTCAACTTGATCAATGGCTCCAAAGCCATTCTCAACAATGAAAAGCGGTAAATGATACATGTCAGTAAACCAATTGAGAGCATAACGCAAACCTTGAGGATCTATTTGCCAATCCCAGTCAGAAGCCTTTACATAAGGATTTTTAACTAAATCTTCTGTTTCTATATAATCATAGTAAGGATTATTTTCACGGTGAGCATCAATGACAAAGGACATGTAATATGAAAAGCCGATGTAATCTACCGTTCCTTCAAGCAAATCCTTCTTATCTCGCTCAGTAAAATCAACCTTAATAGCCTTGCGTTCCCAATACTTGAAAATATGTTCTGGATAAAAACCATGGACATGAACATCCGCAAAGTAATAACGCTTTTGCATAGCTTTTTGAGCCATGAGGATATCTTTAGGGTTACAGGTTGCTGGATAAATTGGACACATGGCAACCATGCACCCAATATTGAGATTGGGATTAATCGCATGACCAATTTTAACGGCACGCGCAGAAGCTACCAGTTCATAATGAGCAGCTTGGTACATAATCGCTTCGCGGTCATCTCCCTCTTTGTAAACAATCCCCGAATTAGTAAAAGGTGCAAAATCTTCTTGGTAATTGGCTTGGTTATTGATTTCGTTGAAAGTCATCCAATACTTAACCTTATCCTTATAACGACGAAAGCAAACTTCAGCAAAATGAACAAAGAAATCAATTACTTTTCGGTTAGTAAAACCACCGTATTCGGTAACAAGGTGATAAGGCAATTCAAAATGCGATAGGGTCACAACGGGTTCAATACCATATTTCAGACATTCATCAAAAAGGTCATCATAAAATTGCAGACCTGCTTCATTAGGCTCTGCTTCATCTCCCTTAGGAAAAATCCGTGTCCAAGCGATGGAAGTCCGAAAACATTTGAAGCCCATTTCGGCAAACAATTTGACATCTTCTTTATAGTGATGATAAAAATCAATGGCTTCATGGTTAGGATAATACTTACCTTCTAGAACACCGGCTGTGATTTCACGCGCAACACCGTGCCGACCAGCAGTCATGACATCAGCAACAGAAATTCCCTTGCCTCCTTCTTGCCAACCGCCTTCTAGCTGATGGGCAGCAACCGCACCGCCCCAGAGAAAATTTTCAGGTAATTTAGACATACTTCTACCTCCTTTTTCCTATTTTCATTTTAGCAAACAATTTCAAAATTAAAATAGAAAAAATTTCCTTAAAGACTAAGGAAATTCTCATCTTAGGGCAGCCTGAGCATCTTACCAATTGAAATCCAGCCGTAAATAATTTAATCTCAGCTGCGAGCTACGGTACTGGCAGGCCCTTTAAAAGACTTGGTTCTTTCCATTCCCTGCCAAGCTTCTGCAGCTCTTTAAGGACAATCAAAATCAACCTCTATAAAAGCTAGAATTGGCATCTTATTCCTCTTTTTTGAAAAATTATGGTATGATAAATTTATCAAAATAAGGAGTGATTGACTATGACTAAAGAAGATATTAAAAAACAAGTCCGTCAGGCTTTTGATCATCGTGTTGCCGTACGTGTTTATAATGATCAAAAAATTCCCAAAGAAGACATGGATTTTATTCTTGACTGTGCTTGGCTCAGTCCTTCTTCTATCGGACTTGAACCTTGGCGTTTTATCGTTTTGGAAAATGAAGCGGTCAAAAAGCAGCTCAAAGAAATTGCCTGGGGAGCTCAATATCAGCTAGAAACTGCTAGCCATTTTGTGCTCGCCATTGCCAGAAAGGATGTTCGCTACGATTCTGAAAATATTCGTCAGAGTTTAATCCGTCGCGGTTTAAAGGACAAAGAAACCTTGGAAGCCCGCCTCAAACTCTATCAAACTTTCCAAGAAAACGATTTGGCGCTAACCAATGAACGTTCCCTTTTTGATTGGGCAGCCAAGCAAACTTACATTGCCATGGGCAATATGATGACTGCTGCCAGCATGATTGGCATTGATTCTTGCCCAATTGAAGGCTTTCATTATGCTAAAGCCAATCTTATCTTAGCTCAGGCAGGGCTCATTGATCCTGAAAAAGAAGGAATCGCTAATATGATTTCTTTTGGTTATCGCTTGCGTGATCCCAAACATCCTCGCAGCCGCAAACCGCGCCAAGAAGTTATCTTCTGGTCAGATTAAAGCTCTGCTATTAACAAAAAAGAAAGGAAATTCCAATGAAATTTTTACATACCTGTATCCGTGTTAAGGACTTAGACGCTTCGCTTAAATTTTATCAAGAGGCACTAGACTTCAAAGAAGTTCGCCGCAATGATTTTCCTGAATACAAATTTACTCTGGTTTATCTGCAACTAGAAGACGACCCCGACTATGAGTTAGAATTAACTTACAATTACGATCACGAAGCTTATGACCTTGGCAATGGCTATGGTCATATCGCTGTCGGTGTTGATGACCTTGAAGCGACTCATCAAGCGCATCAAAAAGCCGGCTACACTGTGACAGACCTTTCAGGTCTGCCCGGTAAGCCAAAGATGTACTACTTCATCACAGACCCCGATGGCTATAAGATCGAAGTTATCCGTCTCAAACAATTTCAGGAAAAATAAAGTATATAAAGATAAAAGGTCGAAACGAAAGTGTTCCGACCTTTTTAATGCGTCATAGTTTTTATTGCTACAGTGTTCAATTGACATTTTCGCATCTGAATTTCTAGGCTTAAACCTTTAACAATTTCCCAAACTGTTGGAGCTTATTTAATCCTATAAACGTCAGTTCATCTCAATACCTAATCAACTTTGCCGATTCTTGTCCTATTCTTTTTTAATATATTAGAGACAACTGTTTAACATAATAATTAAACAACAAACTTACTAACTAGCCTTTTTTAATCTTACCCTTGCACAGTACACAGTTCAGGAGACTATTCTCACTAAATAAACTAGCTCACCAATAGCTATTTATTATTAATCATTATAATATTGTGCTTTTAAAAGGCAAAATTACTTCTCTCATTTTGCCAATTCTTCTTCTAAGACTTTTTTAGTAGACTTATATTGAGCTAAACCATATTTGATAGTAATTTCCTGAGTTGGAGTTAATTCTCCCTTCTTTTTCCAAATTTCAAGATTCTCACTTAAACGTTTAATTTTTTCTTCCTTTCTCTCAATTTCTTCTCTTATCAATTGTTCTAAATCATCATCGTTTAAAGAATTTCCAAAAAATAATCTCATGAGAAAATCAGACTTGAAAATTTCATCATTTACATCTGACTGTAAATAAGAAGCCAATTCCTTCTTGCCAGATTCTGTGATCGCATAGATATTTTTATTTGGCCTACCATCTTGAATAACAACTTCTTTTGTAATTTTCCCATCTTTTTCAAGTTTTCTTAAAGTAGGATAGATCATACCATAGGTGCCATCATAAAAATAAGATAACTGATTTTGCAGTATATCATTGATTTCATAACCCGAACGTTCTTTCTTGCTCAATATCCCTAAAATAATATCTTTACCCTGCATATTACCACCTCAATCTATTATATTATCAATCATAATATAAATGTTATTATTATTCAATCATTGACAATTATATTAATTTAGTTTATATTATCATTGTTAATATAAAAAGAAAGGTGTTTTTTTATGAAACGTTTATTTGCTATTATTGCTATGTGTATCGGCATCTTCCTATGTATGCTGGATACGACCGTCATGAATATTGCCCTACCAGCCATTCAGGACAGTCTAAAAGTGAACCTTAATGATCTTCAATGGTCTTTAAATGTCTATACGATTATTTTTGCTTCCTTAACGATTCCTTTAAGTAAGTTGGCTGAAAAGTTTGGAAAACACAAATTTTATCTTCTAGGATTGCTTACTTTTATGGGAGGATCTCTGATTTCTGCAATGAGTTCTAATCTTGACTTTCTCATTTTTGGCCGCGGGATTCAAAGTATTGGAGCAGCTATTGTCTTTCCTTTATCCATGACAATTGGGATCAATACCGTCAGTCTTAATACGCGTAAAAGCGTCATCGCAGCTTTAGGCGTTACTCAAGGTCTGGCTGCTGCTTTAGGACCAACCATTGGAGGCGTCTTGACACAGTTCTTGGGCTGGCGTTGGATTTTCCTAATTAATCTGCCCTTGATGGTAATTTCCTTTATAATTTGCCTTGTATGTCTCGATTTACAAGAAAGAAAAGAAAAAGCCAAGATTGATTATCTTGGTGCTCTTATCAGTATGGCAACACTTTTTTCATTGACACTGGGCCTTGTTCAAGGACGAGATTGGGGCTGGACCAGCTTTAATATCCTCACCTTACTCATCAGTTCAGCCGTCTTGCTTATTCTCTTCATTCTCTGGGAAAAAGGCTGTCAAGATCCTATGGTTCCCTTAAATCTCTTTAAAAACAAAGAATTTACGGGTTCTGCTATCGCAATTATTCTCAGCAATGTCTTTTTGGTAGCTGTAACAGTTGTATTGCCTACCTATTTTACCCGTGTACAAAGTAAAACGGAATTGGAAGCTGCTTTATTAGTCACTCCAATTACAGCCATGATTTTTATTTTCTCTCCGCTTGCTGCTTTCATTATTGATAAACTGGGACCCCGTCTGGTCATTGCCAGCGGTTTCACCTTAATGGCAGCTGCCTATATTCTGTTTACAAAAATTGATATGGCTGACAGCACCCAGACAACTCTAACCTGCTTGATTCTGGGGACTGGTTACGGTATTATCGCTGGTCCTATTACCGTGTTAGCTGCCTCAGACTTCACTGGGAGTCTGTTAACGGCGTCCCAAAGTGTCGCTGGAGTTCTCAGGCAGGTAGGTATTGTCTTGGCTGTTGCCGTTTATGTCACAGGTCTTTATACAAACCTTGGCACTGCCAAAAAAGAAGCGATTAGCTATATTAAAACTGAGGTCAAAACCATTGATATTTCAAAAGAAAAACAGCAAACGATTCAAAAAACAGCGATTCATTCTTTAGGACAAAGTACTAGTCATCAGACGGTTTCTAATCACTTCTCCAAAACCGAGCGCAAAGGAATCATTAATGAGGCTTATCAAAAGACTCTGCAGAAATACCCAAGCAAACTTCCTCAAGTACAAAAACAAGAAATTTACAAGAAAGTCAAAGCCAGTGTGGAGAAAAAACTAGCAACGATTAATAAACAGATTAACAAAGCGATCAAGCATATTAAAGATTATTCTAGGAAAAGATATACCAAAGCCTTCACCAAACTTTACAGTTACTCAATTATATTCATTATTTTAGCTATTTTTTCAAGCCTACTATTCCCCAGAAAAAATACAATTATATCAATGTAAATAGAGCCGGATAATTTTGTCCAGCTCTATTTATCTCCCATTAAACTGCTTCATTTGCCGTTTAATGTCGCGATCTTGTTCGCGGCGCTTTATGGATTCACGTTTGTCGTAATCATGTTTCCCTTTGGCAAGCCCGATGAGAACCTTAGCAAAGCCGTTTTTGAGATAAACCTTAAGAGGAACTAAGGTCATCCCTGTCCCTTTGAGTTCATTGTCCAATTTTGCAATTTCTCTCTTTTTAAGGAGGAGCTTACGGGTACGATCAGGATCCTGATTCCAGATATTACCCTGTTCATAAGGTGTAATATGGACATTATTTAGCCAAACCTCACCATTTTTAATCTGAGCAAAACCATCTTTGAGAGTAATTCTTGCCGCACGAACACTCTTAATCTCAGTTCCTGTCAGCACGATGCCTGCTTCATAAGTTTCTAGAATCTCATAGTCATGTCTGGCTTTTTTATTTTGAGCGACGACGTTTCCTTGAGCCTTTACCATGCTTGCCTCCCTTCTTTACTGCCTCCTTATAAAAAGGCTTCTTTTTCTTCTTTTGTGAAAGAGCTGATTGTTTGCTACGCTTATTAGACTTCGTTTTGCTGTCGCCACTGCGACGTGAACGGCGCGGCTTCTCTTTTTTCGATCGAGAGAGCTTTTCAATGATATCAAAATCACTTGGAAGATAGGCAAAATCAATATCCCCTGTTTCCTTATTTGCCTTAAGCACTTTTACTTTGATGGATTGACCAACTCGGAAAACCTTGCCGGATTTCTCACCGTGCAAACTTAAAGTGCGTTCATTAAACTGATAAAATTCTGGTAGGGTCGTCATATGAATGAGACCTTCAATGGTATTAGGCAGCTCTACAAAAAGACCGAATTTGACAACACTGGAGACAACACCAGTGAATTCTTGCCCCACATATTCTTCCATATATTCTGCTTTTTTCATGGCCTCAACAACACGCTCAGCATCAATGGCACGACGTTCCAAACTGCTGGTTTGACTCGCAATTTCAGGAATAATTTGTGCAAAATGCTCCACTTTCACAGAATTCGCTTTATTGTATTCACGCACCAAGCGATGCACCAAAAGGTCTGGGTAACGGCGGATTGGACTGGTAAAATGCGTATAGTATTGCGCTGCCAAACCATAATGACCATGATTATACTCAGAATAACGCGCCTGCTGCATAGAACGCAGTAACATCATAGAAAGAACATCACTGCCCGGCTGCCCTTCAATTTTTTTCATAAAATCTTGCAGAGCTGTCTGACTGATTTTGCTGGCTGTTCCCTGAATACTGACACCAAAAATGCTCGCATAGTCCATAAATTTCTGTAACTTTTCAGCCTTAGTTTCTTCATGGATTCGGTAGATAAAAGGAAGATTTTTCTTAGCGAAATGCTCAGCCACGCATTCATTGGCTGCCAGCATGAAAGACTCAATCATTCGCTCAGCTAAACCACGCTGGCGTAGCACGATGTCCATAGGAAAGCCTTTATCATTAACCAAAATTTTAGCTTCTGAGGTATCAAAATTAAGGGCTCCACGTCTCTCACGCATTTTTTCTAAAATCTTGTGCAAGGTCACCATATAGTGAATAGACGGTACAATCTTATCGTATTGCTCTGTCAATTCTTTGTCCCCTGCAATAATAGCATTGACATCACTGTAAGTCATACGAAAACTAGTATTGATAACAGTTTGAGTAATCTGATAATGGAGCACACGACCGTATTTATCAATTTCCATAATAGCAGACTGCGTCAGACGGTCAAGATTAGGATTGAGGGAACAAATACCATTAGACAAACGTTCAGGTAGCATAGGAACCACACGGTCAGTCACATACACACTGGTTCCTCTAGCTAGGGCTTCACCATCCAAAGCTGAGCCTTCCTTAACATAATAAGAAACATCGGCAATATGAACACCGAGTTCAAAATTGCCATTATCTAATAATTTGACATGAACCGCATCATCCAAATCTTTAGCATCCGCCCCATCAATGGTAAAAGTAATCTCTTTGCGTAAATCCACTCGACCGATCAAATCTTTCTCACTAGGAGTATCTAGAACAGATTGGGCTTCTTTTAAAACAGCGTCAGGAAATTCAGACACGATATCCATGGATTCCAAAACTTCCAAGACATCTATTCCGACATCGTCCTGATGACCAATCACATCCTCAACGCTGGCCACAAAATAATCATAACGCCGCGTTGGATACTTTTCAATTGCTACCTTAATAATCTCAGTCCCATCTAAAACAATGGGTTCTTTTTTAATATAAATCTTTTGTGTAATTTTTTGATTTTTACTCTTAATATAGCCAATATAAGGGGGCTTTTCATCATCCAAAACAAAACGGCCGACAACTGTTTTTAAACTGTGTTCAACAATCTTAACAACACGCGCCTCTGCTGCCGTTCCTTTAAGGTGATTAGCAACTTTTTTAATCGCTACCTCTACCGTATCACCATCAACTGCATGACCAACATCATTACGGCCGATAAAAAGATCTTCTTCTGCTTCGTCGATACTGACAAAGCCAAAACCGGCCTTATTAGCACGAAAAATACCTGTAACAGTAACTTGGTCTTTCTTTTCTTTCTTCTTTCTAAGTGAGATTGTGCCATCTTGCTCAAAGCGCAATTTACCCTTACTTTCGAGCTTGGAAATCTCCTTGATAAGAGAAGGAAATTTTTGAGCACCAGCCATATCTAAACTGCTGGCTAAATCATCAACACTTGATTTTCCCTTCTCTTCTAAATAAGTAATAATTTTTTCTTTCATTTCAATTCTTTCTTTAATATTTTAAAAAAAGAGAGGAAGAAAACCTAAAAATATTATTAAGGTTCCCATCACTCTCTTATTTTAGGTGGTAACCTTGGTATACTCCCACCTTCTGCAAATTTGTTCGCTTTAATGTTCAGTGGACTAAAAAACAAGCATAATCGGAACAGCCTACTTCAAATTACTCAAATATCTGTATCCAGTCTTTTTCCATTATAGTTTTTCAATTGCCTTTAGTACTAGTCAATATTTAAAATATGGCAAAACGATCTAACAAGGTCATAAAAGATAAACTAAATAACTCTAACAAAAACTTAGGAGTTGAGACTACTTTCCCAACCCCTTTTTATTTACTTGATAAAACAACAATTGCCAAGGCAATCGCAAGCCAAAAGAAGACTAAAATGGCTGTAAAACGCTGCATAAAAGCTTCAAAACCTCGAGCCTTTGTACGCTCAAATAAAGCTTCTGATCCACTATTATCAAAAACATTGCTGCTAGGATTCTTTTGAGGCTGCATAAAAATAGCAATTACCAAGATAAAGGATAACACTAGCAATGCTGTTACTAAAAAGTTGTACATGTCCTTACTTCCTCCACTATAATCTTAGTCATTTTAACATATTTCAGCTTAGGATTCAATATGCAAGGTCACCTTTCTTTCCTTAGGACAATATTTAGGAACCTGAATTTTTTCTGGATGATTTTTCTTATTTTTACTAGTCAAATAATTTTTACTGCCACAATGTGAACATTGCAGATTAATCTTGATACGCACTAAATTTCCCTAACTTTCAAATATTTTCTAAAATTAACAAGACTCCATATAAAATTGAAAAGAACAATTGCTCCTGTAGCATAAAAGACCCAGCGATAACCCCAGCCTGCTGCTACAGTCGATCCTACAAAAGGACCCAATACCTGACCAAAGTTGGTAAACATCTGATTGTAGCTAAAGATTCTAGAGATACCTTCCTTAGGTGTTAGTTTCGTTAATAGAGCATTAACACTTGGCATGAGGGCTCCAGTACCAAAACCAAAAAGAAAGCGCCAAATTCCTAATTGCAGAGGTGTTTTTGACTGAGCAAGAATCAAATAAATAATACCACAATAAAAAAGACCTGCTAATAACATACGGTGATTGCCAATTTTATCACCTAATTTCCCAAATCTTGAACTGGAAATAATGCTGGAAAAGCCCATAGCAGACACAATTAAGCCCGCAATTAACATCAGATTGTCCCTTTGCCCTAGATACCTAATATAAAGTGCCAGAATAGGGGCAACAGACTGAGCTGAAATTTGAATAATCATACTGGTAACAAAAAGCCCCAATAGTATTTGCCGATCTTTAATTTGAGCAAAGAGTTCTTTAGTAGATAAGATATCTTTCTTAGATACAGGTCGGAAATCTTCCTGAATAAAAAAAGTTGTCAGCAGCATTACCAATAAAAGCAAAGTGCCAACCAAGAGAAAGACATTGCGAATACCTAAAAATTCAGCAAGCATACCGCCCATAAGAGGACCAATTAGACTGCCAGCAATAACACCAGTAGCCAAAGTTCCAAGAGCAGAACCTGATTCATTTTTAGGAGCCTGAGAAGCAATAAGTGCATTGGCATTTGGCACATAACCCGCAAACATCCCATTAAGCAAACGTAAAAAAAGCAGCCCATAGACATCCGTCACAAAAGCTAGACCGCCCATGGTAAAAGTCATGACAAGACTAGCTCGAATCATCATGGGCTTGCGTCCATAACGGTCTGCCAAACGTCCCCAAACAGGTGCAAAAAGAGCAGAAGCTAAGGCTGAAATTGATACTGCAAGGCCTGCATAAAGCTTGACCAAGTCACCTTTTACGCCTAATTCCTCAACAAATAAAGCCATAAAAGGCATGACAAGTGAAAAGCTTGCTCCAGTAAAAAAGCTACCGAACCAAGCTATCAAAAGGTTTTTCTTCCAATTAACTGTTGTTATAATACGATCATCTTCCTTCTAAATACCACATGTCATTATAACATAATTTAAGAAACCTGATGTTTTAATCTTCTGTTTAACGAGACAAAATAAAAAATGGCATAAGTAACTTTTAAAATGTCTTCAATACCATAACCTGCTTCCTCATGCAGACGGACGCGTCATTCCAGTTATGACGGTTGTCATCAAAGTAAATGTCATTTATTTTGCAACCTCCTCAGTTGACTGTCCACTTGCATTTTAGTATTTTCAACTGTTTTATTATTATCAATTATTTGATCGGCATAAACTTTTTTGGCCTGCAAGGGCATTTGGCTGGCAAGGCGCTGCTGCGCTTCTTCTTGCGAATAACCATTTCGCTGCTTCAACCGCTTGATTTGTGTCTCTGGGCTTACCGCTATTAACCAGATCTCATCAAACCAGTCCCTATAGTTCTGCTCAATCAAAAGCGGAATATCCATAAAGAAAATTGCCTCTGTTTTAGCTAGCTGGTCTCGTCTAGTCTCCAACTCCTGTCTGATAATGGCATTTTGTAGCTGAGAAGATTTGGCTAAATTGTCTGGACTGGAAAAAATGAGTTGGGATAATTTCGGACGATTGAGTTCGCCTGCTTCATCGAGAATAGCTGTGCCCAGCCAGTTGACCAAGGCCTGATAAAGCCTACCACCATTAGCCTGTAAATCATGCACGACTTGGTCAGCATCAATAACTTGATAACCCTTTTGCCTGAGATAATTTGTAATCGTTGACTTACCAGAAGCGATACCGCCTGTAATCCCAATAATTTTTGTCATTGTTTTTGGCAGGACGGGCAAAAATGCGTCCCTCTCCCTCCTACTTTAATTTTCTCAATAGGCGTGGCACAGCGAGCACAAGGCTGATCTGTCTTTCCATAAACTTGTAAGTAATCCTGCATACTGCCATCTTCACCCAAGCTATTCTTATAGCTACGAATAGTCGAGCCTCCCTTTTCAATAGCCAGTTGCAGAATACGGATGGTTTCATCATGAATCCGTTTGATTTCTGATTTTTTCAGTTGACTGGCTAGCCGTTCTGGATCGACTTTTGCTGCCCAGAGCACTTCGTCCACATAAATATTGCCAAGTCCAGCCACTAAATGCTGATCCAAAAGTAGTGTTTTGATGACCTTGTGTGATTTGGCCAGTCCTTCTTCAAAAGGCTTGAGTTTAAAATCTTTGGCATTTGGCTCAGGACCAATTTTTTTCTGAACAAAATAAGCTTCAACCTGACTTTTAGGCAATAATTCAAAAGTACCAAATTTGCGGACATCCTGATAGACCAAGGTTGACCCACCATCCAGACCAAAGAAAAGATGAAAATGCTTATTGTCCGGTACCTCATCTTCAAAAAGCAAATACTTTCCTTCCATGCGCAGATGAGAAATAATGGTCTGCCTGTTGAGATTTAAAAGAAGATATTTGCCACGACGGCCAATACTTTCAAAGGTTTGTCCTAAAATGTCCAGCTGAAAATCTTCTACACCCGTTTTGACCATTTTGGGCACACGAACCTCTACCGATACAATTTTTTTGCCAACAATCAAATGCTCTAAGCCACGCCTGACTGTTTCAACCTCTGGTAATTCTGGCATGATTGCTCCCTTTTCTAAACGTCCTTACCGCTCTGCTATTTTTCAAAAAACTAATCCTTCAAACCAAGCAAACGACGAGCATAAATAGCTTGTCCTGAGTGCATAGCAGCATCATCAATGATGGAAACCAAGCGTACACCACGCGTCACAGCTGGTGTCCAAGAATCATCTACAATATCATCTAGACATTCTGGATTAAGTGATTTCAGGTAAAGAATGGCAAAATCTGTAGCATCATTGAGATAATCTAAAACATCATCTAAGTGATCGACCTTAATTTTTTGAGCTTGCTCTAAGCTGTGATCCCAACCGTCTTCTGTTTCTGCCACTTCAAAAGGAAAATACTCTTTAAAACCTTGACTGTCCCAGATGGACTCCTGCCCTGCCAAAGCTGAAATCTGCAAATCCAATTCACGCGCTGTATGCCATGCTAGCCAAGTCAGTGATTTTATCTGCGGTGCAGTATCAGCAACTGGGAAACAATTAGCTTGCTCTACTGTCACTCCTTTAAACATACGCCAAAAACGTTCTCTAGCCCGATTGAGACTATCAATTAACATATCTAAATAATCCATTTTAAGACCTCCTTATAGCATTTCGTTATTCATTTATATTGGTACCAGCACACTCAAAATAAGATTCGAAATGGCGTGACCTCGTTTTTCACTCTTGCTTTAATGTCCCAATGCAAAGCTGTCATCAAAATACTCAGCCAACATCAGGCGATGCTTGTCACTAACCGATTCCAGCTCCGCTATTTCTTCCTCAGAAAAGAAACGCAGGCGCAAGGTTTCTTCATTGTGAAAATCAGAAATATCAAAGTCATTTAGCGCCTTAAACTCATAAATTATGACAATAGTCTGCACCTCATCACCATTAGGATAGACTTCCTCAAAATGGCTATAAACATTAAGAAAGCGCACAGCCTCCACCTTGATACCTGTTTCTTCAAAAAATTCACGTTTAGCTGTGTCAAGCGTGGATTCGCCCAGCTCCATTGCACCGCCCGGAATAGCCCAAGTCTTCTTATCTCCGCGCAGTTGCAAAAGCACACGCCCGTCTTTGTCTGCTAAAATCCCGCCAGCAAAAGTCAAGATAACCTTGTCATGACCGACTTTTGAGCGGATGTAGGAAATATAGTCCATATTTAGAAGCCTTTCTATTTATCTGGAAAGACATTAGCTTGATCTCAATACTCCTTCTTATCATACCCAAAATCGGCCAAGTCTAGTTTCTTATCGCGCCAGTTTTTCTTGACCTTGACCCATGTTTCGAGGTAGACTTTGTCACCTAGCATGAGTTCGATGTCACGACGAGCCATTTGGCCTATCTTTTTAAGCATAGCACCCTTTTTACCGATGATAATGCCCTTTTGACTGTCACGCTCCACCATAATGGTCGCACGAATATGTATCTTATGCGTTTCCTCATCACGCGCCATTGAGTCAATAACCACAGCTACCGAATGAGGAATTTCTTCACGCGTCAGCAACAAAACTTTTTCCCGAATCATTTCAGATACCAAAAAGCGCTCTGGATGATCTGTGATTTGATCAGCTGGAAAATATTGAAAACCTTCTTCTAGATGATCTACCAAAAGATCTACCAGATGACTGACATTATTGCCTTGCAAGGCAGAAATGGGGACAATTTCTTGAAAATCCATTTGATTTCTAAAATCATCAATCTGTTCGAGTAATTGATCCGGATGAGCCTTATCAATCTTATTGATAACCAAAATAACAGGTACCTTGGCCGCTTTAAGACGCTCTATAATCATATTGTCGCCTTTACCCCGCTTTTCATCAGCAGGTACCATAAAAAGAACTGTGTCCACTTCACGCAGGGTTGAATAGGCAGACTCAACCATAAAATCACCTAAGGCAGTTTTCGGTTTATGAATACCAGGCGTATCAATAAAAACAATTTGCTCTTTATCTGTAGTATAAATTCCCATAATTTTATTACGGGTTGTTTGTGCCTTATCAGACATAATAGCAATTTTTTGCCCCATGACATGATTTAAAAAGGTCGATTTCCCAACATTGGGACGACCTAAAATAGCTACAAATCCTGATTTAAATGACATGATGTCTCCTCTATCTATTTTTAATGAAAAAGCAAAAACCAAATTTTTGGTACAAAAATAATCAAGCCTGTCAAGGCAGCAAAACCTGAAATGACAAGAACAGCTCCTGCAGCCATATCCTTAGCATTTTTAGCCAACATGGAAAAATGATAGTCACTGGCCAAATCAACCACATTTTCAATAGCCGAATTGACAATTTCAAAGGTAATAACCAAAAAAATACTTAATAAAAGAAAAAGCCACTCAATGACTGATACTTTAAAAACCAAACCAGCAATGACAGCTAAAAGAGCTGACACTGCATGTTTTTTCATATTACGCTCTTCTTTAAAAGCCGTAAAAATCCCCGTTAAAGCGAATTCAAGGCTGGAAGTTAAAGTTCTATTTTTCCATTTCTTTTGGCTTTGCTTATTATCTCTTAAGTCCATAGGCATCTAATATCTCTTCCTGTAAGCTAAACATCTCTTTTTCTTCTTGGGGAGTGTAGTGGTCATAACCATTGATATGTAAAAAGCCATGTACTGCCAAAAAACCCATCTCACGCTCAAATGAGTGACCATATTCTTGCGCCTGCTCGCGAGCTTTATCGACAGAAATAAATAATTCACCAATATAAGCATCAAATTCAGTTAATACCTCGGCTAAATCTGGATCGTCGGACAAGTCTTCCTCATCAAAAGAAAGGGAGCTTTCTGGTTTGTATTCTAGACTGATAACATCAGTAGGACGATTAGTATCACGATACTTGAGATTCAGTTCATGGCTGCGCTCATTGGTCACAAAAGTAACCGCCATTTCTTTGTCTTCTTTCCCTGTTTTTTGTGCTGCGAATTCCAAAATATCCAAAGTTTGGTTTTTTATTTCCTCAGAAACCTGATTCGTCTCATCAATCATTTCAATATACATGGTCATCTTCTTTCGACTATTAATAACTTAATTATACCATAAAAGCAGTTGCTTTCTAAAGAAAAGAGAAGTTACAGCCAACACTTCTCATATCAGCGATATTATAAAAAGACAAGGAAACGTTCCCTGTCTTTAACATCATTCGAAGTCACTTTATTTTTCTTTCTCAATTCTAGCGTTGATAGTTAGTCGTACATAGCGATTACTGGATCTGTCAGTAAATCTTTATTCTCCCAGCTCCTCCACTAAAATCATCTCTTTAGCTCTTTCATAGGGAAATAACAAGGCTGCTTATTTCATCCACTACTTCTGATACAGAGTTGATAAGAAAACGACTATCATAGATACTACTGACAATTTTGCCCCTATAGCAAAGAATATATTCGATGTATCCGTTTGATTTCTAATGGACATCAGTTGACTCCTCATAAGCATTGATGATTTCAGCAACCACTGGATGTCGGACAACGTCTTTAGCAGAAAGATAGACGAAATCGATCTGTTTAATATCCTTTAGTTTTTCTGAAGCATCAACCAAGCCTGATTTGACATTTTTAGGCAAGTCAATCTGACTAATATCACCATTGACAATCATCTTGGAATTAAAGCCAAGACGAGTCAAAAACATCTTCATCTGCATGATGGTAGTATTCTGCGCTTCATCCAGAATGACAAAAGCATCGTCCAAAGTTCGACCGCGCATATAAGCCAAAGGTGCAATTTCAATAATCTCACGCTCCATGAGACGACTGGTTTGCTCTTTCCCCAGAATCTGATAGAGAGCATCATAAACAGGACGCAGATAGGGATCAACTTTTTCCTTAAGATCTCCTGGTAAGAAACCAAGACTTTCACCCGCCTCCACTGCAGGACGTGTTAGAATAATGCGTTTGACTTGTCCACGTTTAAGGGCAGTGATAGCTAGGGTAACTGCTAAAAATGTTTTCCCCGTTCCTGCAGGACCAATACCAAAAACGATATCATGGCTTTTGACGCTATCAACATAGACCTTTTGACCTAGCGTTTTAACGCGAATGGGTTTACCATAAGAATCCTTGATAATTTCTTCTTCGTAAAGTGCCACAAATTTATCAATATTGCCATTTTGCGCCATCGAAAGTGCTGTCACAACATCAGAAGTATTGACAATCATTCCCCGTCCGACCAGAACTAACAACGCTTTGATGGTCAGGCGAGCTAATTCAATGGCTTCCTCAGTCTCACCTAAAATCTGGACGCGCTCTGTCCTGGCATGAATGACAACACTAAGATTCTCCTCAATTAATTTTAAATGCCGCTCATTAGAACCAAATAAATTGACCATATCATCTGGATGAACCAAGGCCACCTCAACAGAATACTCTTGCAAATTTTACTCCTTTTTCACCTTTGTATGCTTTTCATTATACCAAAAAATCACGCTAAACGCGTGACTTTAATGTGCCAAATAATCTTCCCAAATCCTGTCAAATTCGCTAAGATTAAAAGAAAAATTAGCTTCATCTTCTAAATAGCGACTGACCCTTTCAAAACTATCCGTGTGTTTCGGAAAAGTCGTATCTTCAAAGACCAAATCCGCCAAAATAGCTACAGGATCGTGACTCTTAGGGTGTCTTTGTGTCATTAGCCAAGTATAAAATGATTTTCTCATGACCAGTTCTCCTTTAAAAAGTGATGGCGAATAGCAGAGCTTCTCGCATAGCGTTCAGGATTTTTCCGATAGAAAGCCTGATGGTCATTTTCTGCTTCGTAAAATGGCTGCGCTGCTTCAATCGTAGTCACGATCGGTCTGTTAAAATGACCTGAAGCCTGCAAATTAGCCTTGGACTGCTCCGCTATTTTCCGCTGTTGCTCATCAAAATAAAAGATAACAGGACGATAGTTATCCCCACGATCTTCAAATTGTCCAAAAGCATCGGTTGGATCGGTCTGCCGCCAATAGATTTCGACAAGGTCTGCATAAGAAATCTTGCTTTCATCAAAGATAATTTCGACAGCTTCCGTATGTCCAGTCATTTTTGAGCAAACTTGTTCATAAGTCGGATTAACCACATGTCCTCCTGTATAGCCTGATCGGACAGACAAAATACCATCTTGTTCTTCAAAAGGCTGTACCATACACCAAAAACAGCCCCCTGCAAAAATCGCACGTTCCATAAGATACCTCACATCAGAAATAATAGTTTTATTGTACCAGAAAATCTGAGATTTTATCTTAGTTATCAATCAATTCTGTTCCGTTAATATCTTGTTTCACTTTCCTAGCTTTCATTAAGCCTCCCAAGGCTTTTTTAAATTGACCTTTAGAAATCCCAAAAGTTGCTTTGATATCAGCAGGGGTTGACTTATCATTGAGTGTCATAAACCCACCATTGTTTTCTAAATAAGTCAAAATCATCTGCGCATCATTTTCCAGCATTTCAAAAGAACGCGGTTTTAAGGATAAATTGAGTGTCCGATCTACCTTACGAAAACCAATAACACGCGCATCAACAACTTGACCCAAGCGTGGTTCGGTATAGCGTTCACTTGGATGAATAAAGCCAAGCATATTATTTTCTGGTAGATAAACAAAGGTTCCCGTCAATTTCAAACGATAGACAATAGCAGGCCAAGTCTGATTTTGCATATTATCATAGGCTGGTCCAGCTAATTTTTGAAAAACGTCTGGTTCAGCTGGAATAGCCCAAATACGATCTTTCTTATCAATTTCTAGATGAACATAAAGTTTATCCCCTTTTTTAGGCCACAATTCTTTTAATTCTGGCAAAACATCCAAAGAAACAACAAACTGCTTATCTGGCAAGCCAACATCAAGAAAAACACCCAGATCCCGTCGCACCCCAGCTACTGTACCCCAACCATATGTGGTACGTGTTGTTTCTATATTAGCAGTTGTCAAGCGTGCTTTTTGATGTATGTCTGTATAGACAAAGCCCTTGATCATATCACCAATCTTGTGCTGACCTTCTTTTTTATCCAAAGCAAAGGTTAGACCATCCTTCTGGATAAAATAAGAATTAGCATTTTCATCTGTCACCATCCCAGTGATAACTGTTGCAAGCAATGAATTCATAATAAGATTCAAGTTTTAAAAATGAAAAAGAGATGATTTGCATGTCTGCAAAACGAGATATGACTTTCTTGTTTCAAATCATTTTTCAATTTTTAACCCCTGTTTAATTCCTTTCCTTTATATTTACAAAAGGGAGTGGATCTGCCACACCCTTCTCTTCTGCCCTTTATTTTAATGAGACGACAATATCTATCTATAAATATCTTATCCTAATGCGACTGGCAAAAACTTCTAAGCTTAAATCTTAAACTTCAAGAAGTTCCTTTTCTTTATTTGCCGTCATGCTATCAATATGCTTAACAGCTTCATCTGTAACTTTTTGAATATCTTTCTCAAGAGATTTCAATTCATCTTCTGTGATTTCTTTAATCTTTTCCTGCTTTTTAGCTTCATCCATGGCATCACGACGAATATTACGGATAGCAACCTTCGCATTTTCACCAACTTTTTTTACTTCCTTAGCCAGCTCTTTGCGCGTTTCTTCAGTCAAGGCTGGAATAACCAAACGAATAACAGAACCGTCATTAGCCGGATTAATCCCAATATCAGAAGCATTGATAGCATGTTCAATATCTTTTAATGATGATTTATCAAATGGTGAAACCAAAAGAACGCGTGCTTCTGGAACAGTGATTGAAGCTAGTTGATTGAGAGGAGTTGGTACGCCATAATATTCTACTTCAATCCGATCTAAAAGACTTGCATTGGCACGGCCAGCACGAATACTGCCGAATTCACGCGCGAGGGACTGGTGTGATTGTTCAAATCTTTCTTTTGCTTTTTCTACAATAGCATTTGCCATTTTTAATATTCTCCTTATATTAAGATACTAAGGCGTAAGCGACACAAAGCAAAATAGGAGGTTCAACGAAGAGTCTCAGAACTCTAGCAGAAGCTATCTTTTTGCACAGTGTCGTAGCCGTGTTCAATTATTAAGATACTAAAGGCTTTAAGAAAGCGAGAAGAAAATAGGAGACTAGCGCTGTGCGCTGGCACATAAGGCAGTCTATCTTTTTCTCGACGCTTTTAGCCCGTGTTCAATTATTCTGAATCAGAAATTTTGCTGGTTACAGTTGTCCCAATTTGTTCGCCTAAGATAACACGTCTAATGTTTCCTGATTCATTCAGATTGAAAACAACTAAGTCAATGTCATTGTCCATTGACAGTGAGCTGGCCGTTGAATCCATAATCTTCAGTCCGCGTTTGAGAACTTCCATATGGGTTAACTCATTAAATTTGATAGCATCGGCATTTTTACGAGGATCATCATTATAAACGCCGTCAACGCCATTTTTGGCCATCAAAATAGCATCTGCTTCAATTTCCGCTGCGCGAAGAGCAGATGTTGTATCGGTTGAGAAGTAAGGGGAACCAACACCTGCAGCAAAGATAACAATACGACCCTTTTGAAGGTGACGCAGTGCCCGTCCGCGAATATATGGCTCTGCAACTTGCTGCATGGCAATTGCTGTCTGAACACGCGTGTCTACTCCTGCATGCTGGAGAGCGTCTGCCATAACAAGAGCATTCATAACTGTCCCTAGCATCCCAGTATAATCAGCCTGAACACGATCCATACCTGCCTTCGAAGCAGGCTCGCCTCTCCAAAGATTGCCGCCACCGATAACAAGAGCAATTTCAATGCCTGAGTCATGAACTTCCTTGATCTCCTGAGCAATAGTTTGAACAGTTGGAATGTCAATACCAACTCCTTTTTCGCCAGCTAAAGCCTCTCCAGAGAGCTTAATCAATACACGACTATATTTAGGTTTTACCATTATCTATACTCCTTACTTTATCCTTAATATTTTACCATACTTCCATTAAAATTTATAGTCTCTTTTTCTTTTTTAAAAAATGTATTAGTTCATAACGACTCAAGTTAAAAATAATTTTTTTATACCTAAAATAAAAGAACAGCTAAATGCCGTTCTTTTTCACTATTTAATTAAAATGAATTTGCATCAACCTTGATACCAGGACCCTGAGTAGTTGTCAGTACAAGGTTTGTTATGTAAGTACCTTTTGCAGTAGCAGGTTTTGCTTTAGCAATAACGTCATTGAAAGCTTTGAAGTTTTCAACTAGTTTGTCTGCATCAAATGATACTTTACCGATGATAGCCTGTACATTACCAGCTTTGTCGGCACGGTAAGTGATTTTACCGCCTTTAGATTCTTCGACTGCCTTGGCAACATCCATAGTTACTGTTCCCGTTTTAGGATTTGGCATGAGGTTACGCGGACCAAGAACACGTCCAAGGCGACCAACGATTGCCATCATATCAGGTGTTGCAATAACAACATCAAAATCTAGCCAACCGCTGTTAATTTTTTGAACAAGATCATCTTCACCAACGAAGTCTGCGCCAGCTTCTTTAGCTTCTTCAGCTTTAGCGCCGCGGGCAAAAACAAGAACACGTTGCGTTTTACCAGTACCATTTGGCAATACCATGGCACCACGGATTTGTTGGTCAGCTTTTTTAACATCAATGTTAAGGTTGTAAGCAACTTCTACAGTTGCATCAAATTTTGCGAAATTAGTTTCTTTTGCAAGTGCTACAGCTTCTTCTACACTGTACGCTTTTGTACTGTCGATTTTTTCAAGAGCAGCACGTAATTGTTTGCTTTTTTTAGCCATTTTATCTTCTCCTTGTAATGTGGTCATATCGATTTTCATCTCCCACGTCACTCGTCACATATGATCAAGTATTGCGGGTAAATAGGACAGGTTACTCTTAGTCAGTAACAGTGAATCCCATAGAACGAGCAGTACCTTCGATCATACGCATTGCAGACTCAAGGTTTGCAGCGTTCAAATCTGGCATTTTTGTTTCAGCGATTTCTTGTACTTGTGCACGCGTTACTGAAGCAACTTTAGTTTTGTTTGGTTCACCAGAACCCTTGTCAACACCTGCAGCTTTTTTCAAAAGAACAGCAGCTGGCGGTGTTTTTGTGACGAAATCAAATGATTTATCTTCATAAACTGAGATAACAACTGGGATAATCATACCAGCTTGATCAGCTGTACGAGCATTGAATTCTTTTGTGAATCCCATGATGTTAATTCCTGCTTGACCAAGTGCTGGTCCAACTGGCGGAGCTGGTGTTGCTTTACCAGCAGGAATTTGAAGTTTTACGATGTTTTCGACTTTTTTAGCCATTATAAAATCCTCCTGTTGTGGTTCTTTCGGCAATTAACAGATTTTTACCTCCCACAAATATACCATTGCAGCATACTTACTTATTATACATTATTCTTTATAAAAAACAAGGATTTTCCTTGATTTATTCTATTTTTATTTTTGTTTAGGCGTTTACATTCTTATAAAATCGTTATAAAATAAGATTATGACTATGTATAAATTAATGGCAATAGCCTTCATTTTTTTAACGTTAATCTTTTCTTACATTATCGTTTCAACTTTTCATTTGAGACGCTTTGGTATTAATTTAGCAGACATTGCTTTGCCGCTTTTTGCAGTAGAAATTGTCTTAGTATCAGCAAAGTTTTATACTCACAGCTTTCTGCCGCATTATTTGCTGGCCATGTCCATTCTTTCTCTAACCTTGGCTATCCGTCAGATCAGAAAAAGAAAGACCTTTTCTTTCAGACGGTTCTTTAAATTCTTTTGGAGGTCAGGCTTCATTTTGACTTTCTTCTTTTATTTGGCGACTGTCATTGCTGCCTTTCTTGCCAGCTGATTATCACTTCATATTAAAAAGCAGATAAGTACTAAAATGCTTATCTGTTTTTCTTTTATTCTAAAAGTTGATAAGTTGATCGTTCAACAATTTTTGCTACAATTAAAACCATTTGTTTTGCTTAATTGCTTTGCAAAACTTTTCGAGGCTTTGTTCCCTCAGCAGGTCCAATAACACCTGCTTCTTCTAATTCTTCCATTAAACGCGTTGCACGGTTAAAACCAACTGAAAGTCGACGTTGCAACATAGAAGCACTAGCTTTTTGTGTTTCCAGAACCAAAGCTTTGGCATCTTCAAAGAGAGGATCTCCTTCAGAATTTCCACCATTACCATTAGAAGTATCATCTTCAGAAACTTCACCAGGATCAAAACTTTCATCATAATCAGCTTCTGCTTGTTCCTTGATAAAGGACACAATACGTTCAACGTCATCATCTGAAATAAAGGAACCTTGCAAACGAACAGGATGGTTTTCATCAATTGGTTTAAAGAGCATATCTCCTCGCCCTAGAAGCTTTTCAGCTCCATTTTCATCAAGGATGGTTCGACTATCTGTTCCAGAAGAAACCGCAAAGGCGATTCGGCTTGGTACATTGGCTTTGATCAAACCAGAGATAACATCAACAGATGGTCTCTGTGTTGCGAGAATCATGTGGATTCCTGCCGCACGAGCCTTTTGTCCTAAACGGATAATGGCATCTTCAACTTCTTTGCTAGCTACCATCATCAAATCAGCCAATTCATCAACAATGACAACCAAAAGCGGCAAAGGTATATGCTTGGTCTCTGAATGACGATTGAATTCTTCTACCTTAGCATTGTAACCGGCAATGTTTCTAACGCCAAAATGGCTAAAGAGTTCATAGCGATTTTCCATCTCATCAACAACTTTCTGCAAGGCTTTGCTAGCCTTGCGTGGATTAGTCACAACAGGAATTAGCAGGTGGGGAATATCATTATAAACAGACAGTTCAACCATCTTGGGATCAATCATCATGAATTTGACCTGATCTGGTCGTGCCTTCATCAGAATACTGGCAATAATACCATTAACCGCCACAGACTTTCCTGAACCCGTCGAACCCGCCACCAAAATATGAGGCATCTTAGCTAAGTCAAAAGAACGAACCGAGCCATTAACAGCTTTACCTAAAGGAACTTCAAGCAATTTATCAGGCGACGTTTTAGCCTGTTCCCAAAGTTCACGGAAAGTCACCGTAGCTACTTCAGAATTTGGAACTTCAATTCCCACAAGAGATTTCCCAGGAATAGGTGCTTCAATACGAACATCCTGAGCAGCCAAAGCTAACGCTAAATCATCTGCTAGATTAGAAATACGATTGACCCGCACACCAACTGCCGGTTTAACCTCATATTTGGTAACAGATGGACCGATTTCAGCTCGTTCAACATTGGCCTTAATGCCAAAACTAGTAAAAGTTTCTTCTAAAATCTTGATATTATCACGAACCAATCTCTTCTCTTTACTTTGATTTTTGGGTTTGTCCTTAGCAAACAGATCGATACCCGGCAATTTATAATGAAGAGTTGTCTTAGGTGTAAAATCAACCTCTAAGGATTCATCTGACATATCCTCTTCTTTTGGTAACTGACTGGTTTGTTCAGCAGCTGGAACTTCTGCTTCTAATGCTTCTCCCTCAGGATCCGGCTGATAACCAATAATTTCTGGTTCTTTATGGACTTGTCCATCAAAATCATCTAAATCAATGGTCTGTGCCTGATCTAAAACCTCGCCTGTTTCTAAATCAATAGCTGCATTGAGCCCATGATCAAACGTTGCTGACTCCTGTGCTTCTTGGACAGCCTGCTGTGCCAAAAGGCGCGCCTCTTCTTTTTGCGCAAAGCGTTTTTCACGATTTTCCTGCCGTTTAACCTGCCATTTAGCGTAACTGTCCTTGAAGAAATTCATGACATCATAAACATCCCAAGGACTCATTAGAAAAAGACCTAAAAGAAGGAAAAGTCCGCCGATTAAAAAAGAACCAATATTTGAAAAAAGAAAGGCAACCGGCATATAGAGGAGGGCTCCTAAAAAACCACCGCCAGCAAAATTAGCAACACGAAATTTACTGAGATCACTAAAAACAATCACCAAAGTGCCTTTGATGACACTTTGATCTTTCATCGTTGCTAAGGAGAAAAGATAGGCTTGCCATTCTAAAAGCATCCCAAGCATAGTGATGACAAAACCACCAACCAAGCCATCATGTTTTTTCAACCATTTGGTAGCAAAAAGATAAATCAGAGCAGCAAAAATGAAAGGGTAAGCCAGACTTCCCACCATCAAACGAATGATATTATAAACAGTGACGCCTACTCGTCCTAGTTTAAAAATTGCAAAAAAGAGGACAAAAGCCATAAACAAAGCAAATACCATGCGCTTTATGGCTCTTTGTTTCTCTAATTCCGCCTTTGTTGGACGGCGTGTTTTCCGTCCTTTTCTTTTATTCTTTGTTTTAGCCATGTTATCATTATACCATTTTTATATTATTTGAGAAAAGCAGATACTATCATCATTTTATGATAAAATAAATTTATCTTTTATAACCAAGGAGTAATTATGAAAAGAATTTTAAGTTTGGTTTTAGTATCTTTTGTCTTGCTGGTAGGCTGTGAAAATATAGATCGTGCTATTAAAGGAGATAAATATGTTAATCATCATATTGCTAAACAAAAAGCCAAAAATAAGTTAAAACAGTTAAACAAGGCAGACTTTCCTCAATTATCTAAGAAAGTTGCTAAAAATGAAGCTGAGGTTACTATTGCTACTTCAAAAGGAGATATCACTGTTAAACTTTTCCCTAAATATGCACCTTTAGCAGTTGAAAATTTCTTAACCCATGCTAAGAATGGCTACTATAATAATTTGACTTTCCATCGTATTATCTCAGATTTTGTGATTCAAGGCGGCGATCCTAAAGGTGATGGCAGTGGTGGTGAATCCATTTGGAAGAGCAAAGACAGGTCTAAAGATTCTGGTAAGGGATTTGCCAATGAAACGTCAAAATACCTTTATCATCTCAGAGGCGCCTTATCTATGGCTAATGCTGGCCCCAATACTAATGCCAGTCAATTTTTCATTGTTCAAAACAAAGATAATCAATCCAAGCAATTAACAACCACGCGCTATCCGCAAAAAATCATTAATGGCTATAAAGATGGCGGAACACCAAAACTTGATGGCAATTACACAGTCTTTGGACAAGTGATAAAAGGCATGAAAATTGTTGATAAAATTGCCGCTATTAAAACAAATCAAAGTGGTAAACCACAAGAAAAAGTTACCATAAAAGCTATTAAAATTATCAAAGATTATAAGTTTGATAAGAAAAAATAAAATTAAAAAACGAAGTTGATTGTGATGTCAATTTCGTTTTTTTTTATAAAGTTTGTTGTCATTAGTCTAAGATTTCCAAAAATTTTAAGAGGACTTGAGCCGATTGTTTTCCAGCCTTAACAACAAATTCTTCAAAAGTAATATTGGCATCATGAGCTGCTGTATCACTGATTGATCGAATAACGACAAAAGGGCGTTTGGCTGCATAAGCTGCTTGAGCAATCGCTGTGCCTTCCATCTCAACTGCCTGCACTTCTGGAAAATGTTCCTTAACAAAAATCGTTTTTTCCTTACCAGCCATAAAGGAATCACTGGTTGTAATGAGACCGATTTTACTATGAATATGGTGCTTAGCCAACACCTCTTCAAAAGCGCTCACAAAGGTTTGATCTGATTTAAAGAAAAGAGGCTGCCCTGACATACGTCCAAATTCATAACCAAAGGCAGTTAAATCTACATCATGATAAGCGAGTCTATCTGCCACTACAACATCACCAATAGCCAAATCTGGCGCTAAAGCTCCTGCTGAACCTGTATTAATCAAAGCATCAACTTTAAAATGATCTACTAAAACAGCCACACTCATAGCAGACATGACTTTGCCAACACCGCTTTGCACCAGAACGACCTGATGTTTACCTAGTTTACCGCTGTAGTAAGGTCGTTCTAAACAGATTTCTTCTCTTTTATGATTTAATTCCGCTAAGAGGAGTTTCAATTCTTCCTCCATAGCTGCAATAATTCCAATTTTCATTTTTCTTCCTTTATAGTTTAAAGATTGCATAAGCTAAAAAGGCTAAAAGAAGAACGACTCCTATTAAAATCCAATTTAATTTAGACTGAAATTTACCACGTTTCGCATTTTCAATGCGGCGACTTTTGATAATAGGTTCTTCATCATAGTCTTCATAATCATAATCGTCATAGTTTTCATTCAAATCACGCGTTTTATCATAACTTGATTGAGGTATCTGATTATCTGTTGAAATGACAATGGTCTCTTCTGAGTCAAAATGACCCTTATCATAGAACTTATCGCCACGATTGGCTCGAGCAATCATTTCATCTGTTAACAGGGGCTTTCCCATAACATTTCTCCTTATTTATCCTTAAAATGCAGAGCAAAGTATTGAAGAGCAATTAACGTTTTTGCATCTTCAATATCTCCTGATCTGACCAATTCCATACATTCATCATAAGTTAATTCAAAAAGTTCAATGACCTCGTCATCATCTTGTGGACGAGGATTGTCAACCTTCTCTAAATTAGTAGCCAAATAAAGCTTAATTTTTTCATTACAAAAACCAATGGCTGTATAAAATTCGTAAATCAATTTGAGGTCGCCTGTATAAGCAGTTTCTTCTTCTAATTCACGCAGAGCTGCTTCTTTTTCTGTTCCATTCTCACCAATTTCCAATTTGCCTGCTGGAATTTCATAAGATATTTTTTCTATTGCTTTGCGATATTGCTTGACGATTACCAATTTATTCTCAGGTGTCACAGCCAATACTGCCACAGCTCCACGATGAAAAATCAATTCACGTTTGGCAGTCCCCAACTGATTGGGTAACTGAACATTATCAACAGCAACCTTAAAAATCTGTCCATTAAAAATCGGTTGGCGCTTAATGGTCTTTTCTTCAAAATCCATAACAGCCTCCTATTTATTATTGGGATGATGCGGTTTTTTCTTGGCATAGCCTTCTTTATTGACTTGACGGCCGCGACCGATAGCAATACTATCAACTGGGACATCTTTATGAATCGTTGAACCTGCTGCTGTCAAAGCATTATCACCAATAGTTAAAGGAGCAATGATGGTAGAATTGCTGCCAACAAAAACATGGTTGCCTATAATTGTCTTATATTTATTTTGTCCATCATAATTGACTGTAATGGTACCAGCACCAAAATTAACATCATGACCAACCTCAGCATTGCCAATATAGGTCAGATGCCCTGCTTTGGTCTCTTTACCAAGTGTCGAAGCCTTAACTTCCACAAAATTCCCCACATGGACCGCTTCTTCTAAGACTGAATTTGGTCGTAAGTGTGCATAAGGCCCAACTGTAACATTTTTTTCAATCCGAGAAGCTTCAATCATTGAATGGGTAATTACAGTATTTTCACCAATAACTGAATCAACAATATAGGTACCATTAGTCAAAACAGCTCCTGTTTCAATTTTGGTCTGACCTTTAAGAGTCACATTAGCCTCAATAACTACATCTGGCGCAATGATGACATCACTGTCAATATAGGTACTAGCTGGGTTTGTCAAAGTCACACCGTTGACCATAAGCGCATGATTAATGCGACGACGCATAACTTTTTCTGCTTTTGCTAAAGCAACACGATCATTAACTCCCAGACTCTCGTCAAAATCAGCTAGTTTATAAGCACCAACCTTCTCATCTGCCTCTTTAAAAATACTGATAACATCTGTCAAATAATATTCACCCTGAGCATTATTGGTATTGATTTCTTTTAAGGCTTCAAAAAGGCGCTTATTGTCGAAAACATACGTTCCCGTGTTAATTTCTTTGACTTGTTGTTCATAATCAGAAGCATCCTTTTGTTCAACAATCTTGATTACTTCGGCATTTTGATTGCGAATAATACGACCATAACCGAAAGGATCATCTGCTTCAGCAGTTAAGATTGTCGCTACATTTTTATGGCTTTTATGATAATGCAGCAAGTTTTTCAGGCTTTCTCCTCTAATCAAAGGCGTGTCACCAGCAATGACAAGCGTTTGTCCTTCAAGCTCAGCCAAAGCTGACTCAGCCATCATAACGGCATGCCCCGTTCCCAATTGCTCCGATTGGAGGACAAATTCTGATTGGCCTTCCAGAACCTTTTGAACAAGTTCTGCTTTATGACCGACAACGGTCACTGTTTTTGCTGGATTCATGGTATCAACAGCACGTTTAACATGTTCCAACATAGTAAGTCCTGCCACTTGGTGCAAAACTTTTGGTAAATCCGATTTCATTCGAGTACCCTTACCAGCAGCAAGGATAATAGCATAGTTAGTCATAAAAATTCCTTCATAAAAAATAATGGACAACAAAATGTTCAATCCATTATAGCATTTTTCGATTTATTTGTTAAATGAGGATAGACACAGCGAAACTCTTCAAGCACAATCAGACTATCTTCTTTGAATGTTAAAGCAGCATCTTTAAACCATTGGGTAAAAATTTTTCGATGACTATCCTGCCACCAAGTCAAGGAGCGATCGCCCTCTCCTTCCTTAAAAGCATGTTCATCAGAAACTTCTTTGAAAGGTACAACAGAAACCTTGATAATTTGAATAATACAAATCGCTTGATTTTGACTATCTAGAATCACATCATAACTGTCTTTTTGCGGAAGCGGCTCATTGTCAACTTTATACAGATCATAAGCAGAGGCAGTCGCTGTCTTAACTCCTTTTAGGACTAATTGTGCCAGTTGATCAGGTTCTGCTCCAAATTGCCAGGCATCGATACTATCACCAATGTTTGGGTTGACTCGTTTGTATTGATTCCATAGTTCTTGTGGGGTCATTTTTATCTCCTATCATCAATTTTCTGTCTGACTTCTTGTTACTATCCGCTTGACAGACTGTATCTTCTGGTTTATTTTTTGACCTCTTCGTTTCTGCTTCCTCGGGAAACATTTTTGAACCATACGATATAATAACTAATTATTCAGGGTAAGGCAAACAGATAACAGTAGACTGTAGAGATTCTTTAACCACGCAAACATGAAAATGACTGTTCAAAGACTTCTTCGTAAACTATCACTCCTGTAAAGATTAGAAGCAACCAACTGCCATTCATAAAGAGAAGCGCCGTTGTGGCCGAACGACAGACCAGCCAAAATTTCTTTCATCAAAACAAAAGTAACACCATAGCCTAAACCCACAATTAAAAACAACAAATTGGTCAGCAGGTTAGTCATCACTAAATTATTCAAAGCATCCATAAGGCAAGGCTCTGTAACAATTTATGATGATAAAAATGAATCAAAATAGGGATAAGAACATCAATTTCAAAAAACAAGATGAGGAGCCATAAGGCAAAAGTATCCCCAAGCTTTCCTTTTCTTTAAAATTGATTTCTCTAATTTCACAGATGATTTTCTGCTCTTCCTTTTTTCCCGTTTGTTATCCTAATCATAACTTCGAAGCAAGACCTATTTCTATCACTTGGAAGATGTAAAAGCTTAGGCTCAAAAAAGACTTTTGAATTCTTTTTAATATCTATTTAAACTTCCGACTAATAGCATCTGTTATTATTACAAAAACAAGTGAGACACCACATTACCCAATCTGACTACCATTCGGTACTGAAGAATCTACCGTCAATACGGTAAGTTTCCCATCAGCATGTTCAGCTGAAAGAATCATACCTTGACTGACCAAGCCCATCATCTTACGTGGTTTAAGGTTGGCAACAATTTGGAGTTTTTTACCAACCAAGTCTAGCTCATTTGGATAATATTTAGCGATGCCAGACAGAATTTGGCGATCTTCGCCATCCCCTGCGTCCAAGCGGAACTTAAGAAGCTTGTCAGAACCCTTCACTTTAGACACTTCCTTGACCTCAGCCACACGGATTTCCAACTTGTCAAAATCGTCAAATTTAATAGCCTTCTTCTCGTTTTTGAGCTCAACTGTTGTTGGGTTCCATTCTTTTTCTTCCTCTTGGGCAATCGCAGAGTTGTCACCCATTTGTTCTTTGATGTAAGCAATTTCTTCATCCATATCAAGACGCGGGAAGATTGGCGTGCCTTTGGCAATCACTTTGATACCTGTCGGAAGTCCTGCAAGTTCAAGGCCTTCTAAATCAAATTGACCGGCCAAACCAAGCTGTTCCATGATGGCATTTGATGTGGTCATCATAAATGGCTGAATGA